>VOFH01003204.1_pt1 | contig 112942 bp, 163 predicted proteins | sample 5384091 | NCBI WGS metagenome assembly VOFH01 (sample SAMN12384727, study PRJNA508395) | human gut metagenome | isolation source: healthy gut G | host: Homo sapiens
CACTTTTTGCCGCAGATGCCGAACTGCGCCCCGTCAAAGCACGCTGTCGCCCAGCACAAAAAGCTCAGTGCCATGCACACGGTCTTGCCGCTGCGCACCGCCCCGTCGCAAATCAGCGCATCGCAGGTGTATTGCCGGCGACGCAGCGCACCACCAGGTCAACACTTTTTTGTTTTCTCGAAAAAGTTCAATCCACTGTTTCGCTCCCCCGCTTTTCCGCCACACTCGCTGCATCTTCCAGTGCCTGAAAAAGGCCTGGGCCGTGTCATCCCGCCTTCGCCGCCCAACAGCTCGCCCAGCGCCTGCAGCCGCACACGGTCCAGGAACGACCTCCGTCTGTCCTCCCGGTGTTTGAATTCTGCCACCGCCGCCAGATCCATTGCCCTCGATGCCGCCGTGAATCTGCCCGCAGGCTAATGCGATCCATCGTTTAACCCTTGAAAAGCCGGGCAACGGCAACACCACATCCTCTTTTTTGGGAATCGCACGTCTGCGCTCCCTAAGCTGCCAGCCCAAAATTCGAAATAAGCGCCGCACATCACTGCCGCAACAAACATACCGTCTTCCTCAGATGCCTGTTCCGCCCGCTCCACATCCGGCGTCGCCAGAGGTTCAAAACTGACGAAAATCCTGTTTTCCCGTCAATCCATGCTGTTCCTTTCATCATTCCCCTCCTTCTATCCCATCCCCCCAAAACGCAAAAGTCGCACGCGAACGTGCAACTTTCTGAAAAATCTATAAAATTTCTTTGGCGTTGACCAATCTGCACTGCGCCGCCGAGCGGGCGGTCACATCCCGGTGACGCGTACTTTTCCGTTCCCATCTTCAAATACGACAGCAGCTGCACCCGCAAACTCGATGCTGCAAACAAGCCCGAAGAAACAGTGCAATTGCGCAAATAATATTTCTCGCATTATGAATATATAATTGCACCACCAGAGGCATTGATTCTTTGCACCCCGGCTTGTTGTCTTTTCGGACAGCCTATACTTTCAATCCCAGAAATCCCGAGTAATCTGTGCGTGGGTTTATCATTTCACTTTATCTGGACTTATATCCCATTCAAGCCGTTCTTTTAGTCATTGTCTCACCGCATGGAATATTGCTCCTGATAAGCTTGACCCCATGGCCCCAGTGATGAAACTTTGCTTCACAGATGAACCCCACTGCCTGCCAGAGAGCATTAGATACCGCAACCCCTCTGAAATGCACCGTCATAGCCGAATCAGGTGCGGTTACTTTTCATTCCCATTACACAGTTTTTTCTATTTTCATTTTGATTCTTCTCTCCTCACAAAAAGCCTTCATCCGCTCAACGGTCTCCTCCTCCACCTTCAGCAGCCTTTCTGCCAGCATCAACGCTTCCTCCCCAGGCGTGTAACGATATGCATTAATTCGCTTGCTCATGTGGATAGCACCCATGGTGACTGCCGCGGATCATCATTTCGGCAATGTGCCGCGGCGGCGGAGAAAGCAGCGCGTTCCAGTGCAAAAACCGTTTTCATCATGGCTTTTTTCATTGCTCCAGGATCCTCGCGGTGCCCACAACGCCGCATCGTCTTTAGCCGCCCCGCCCACGCGCGATAATCCCATCAGGCAGCTGCTCAATACCGCCCGCAGATCCGGCCGGGTTACCATTCCGATCACCATTGGCATTGCCGTCTCCCATGTTGGCATTTTTGTAAATAAAGTTCAGCAAATTCGGTCTTTTCACTCATATTTGTCACCTCTTTCTTTAGTGTTTCCTTGCGGACAGATGCAAACCGCTCCAATTTTGTAATGAAGATGTAACATAAAAACTATATTCCCCATGCTATAATGAAACCAATCCATTGCAAAATGAACAGCTCTGCCATACAATGGCACGCCCTGCATGCCATTGCTTACAGGTATTTTCTCCGCCCAAAATCCCGGCTTTTTTGAACTGTGAAAGAGGTGAACCCGTTGAAACGCATCTTGACCGCGTTTGTTTCCCTATGCCTGGCAGCATCGCTCTGCCTCAGCGCGTTTGCGGCGAGTAAAGGCAGCTTTGATCACTTCCAACCCGTCAATACCTTTTCTGAAGAATCCTTCGCCGACGTTTCCGGCTGGTTTGCTCCCTATGTATCCACGGTCTATTCCATGGGCCTGATGCAGGGTTCCATCAACACTTATGGTGAACGCGCTTTCCACCTGACGGCGCGATCACACTGGCTAAAATCATTACGCTGGCCGACCGTATCCATTAACAGCACCTATTATAATGATGGAGAACCTTTTCTGCAGGGCAGCCCTTGGTATCAGACCTATGTAGATTATGCTGTCGAAAAAAGGCATTCTTGCCTCCGCAGACGAATACGAAAATTATTCTGTTCCCCGCCACACGGGCGCAATGTGCCGGCATTTTGGCCCGCGCCTTACCGGAAGCAGCATATACACAGATTAACACGGTGGAATTAGGCGCTATTCCAGACTTGGACATGGAGCAGAAAGATTCCTTAGCGTCTACACGCTCTACCGCGCCGGCATTTTTACCGGCAGCGCTATGGGCGCTTTTCGCCCGGATGAAATTACCCGCAGCGAGGTCGCTGCTGTAGCCGCCCGTATTGTGGATCCGTCCCTGCGGGTACCTTTCTCTCTGTACGCTCCGCTGTACGTCGGCTTTACAATCCCCGCCGATAATGCCGGCAAAGTCGGCATCACTGGTCTGACCATGACGACAGACGGTGCTTTCCTGCTATCTGACCATGGACTTCAAAAGCCAGGAAAGCCGTTTTTCTCTCTATCATGAATGCTTCGGAAAGTCTGTATATCCTTAAAGTCGTTGCCATCGAACAGGATGTGGAGCATTTCACGTTCGCTTTCCCCATGGAAACTCTGCAAACGATTTACGAGGCCTCCAAAAATCCGCACAGCGAAAAAGCTGACCATGGAATTTTATGCCAGCGGTGATCCCACCTCGGTTACGGATCGCTTTTATATCGCCATTGATCAATTCGCCAAATACTTTGAGGATACCAACTTCTCCTGACCGTTTCCCCGCCCTTTCAGCGAATAAAAAGAGCCACCGGAGCATATGCTCCGGTGGCTCTTTCTCACTTTATACCGCATGACGGGGTTACGAATGCCTCTCATAAGCCCTGGTATTGAGAGCGTCCGACAGCTCCAACAGTACGTGGTCAAACCCTCCCGCGTAGTCAAACGATTCCCTCACATGCTGTACCAAACCGCGTTCATTCGGCAAAGACACCGTGATCTTCGTGCCTTTGCCCAATTTGGATTCCCAAAAATACGCCCACCATGGGCTTCAGCGATCGCCCGGCAAAGCGGAAGGCCAAGTCAAGCCCATGGGGCCGTGGGTCCATGCGCTCGCTGTGAAGATACCGGTCAAACAGCACACTCATCATTTCCGGTGCCATGCCGCAGCCCGTATCCTCCACGCTCAGCAGCACATCGCTCTTGTGCACCTGCACCGTCAGCGTCACTTTCCCGCCCGGGCCTGTAAACTTCAACGCATTGGAAAACAAGTTCAGCAACAGCCGTTCCATCAGGTGCGCATCATAAGCAATCACACAGGACTGCGCCGCACAGGAAAATTGCACCGTCACACCCTGCTCCTCGGCCAGAAGCCCCACCTGCTCGGCCAGCTCCCGGCAGAATACCACAATATCTCCATTTTCCCGCTTACGCAAATAGTGCTCTCCGTCCAGCAATTCCGCCATGGACAGATTTCCTGCCAGGCGCAGCAACTGATAGTAACTTTGGTTAAGCAGCGCAGTGCCTGGCATATCTGTCTGGATCATCTTCTGGAGACTGGCGTGGAGCACGCTGAGAGGTCCGCGCATCTGTGCCGCCACATTGGGCAGAACCTCGTTTAATAGTTTCTTTTCTTCATCGCTCCGTTGTGTCACAATCGTTCCCTCTCTGACTCAATAGGATTTTTTCTGCTTTAGCATCGGCAGAAATCACGATTTTACCAGTGCCAAATTTATCTTTTCAAGCAATCAGCCCAAAAGGACCCCGGCAGGCCAGAAAAAGGAATTTCTCAACGTTTTATTTATTCTATCAGGTTTTGTCAAAAATACAAGTTTCCTGTCGGTTTTTGTCGTTTTTTTTCTCGGCTATTCCGTTGTTTTGCTGAATAGCGCTGGAATTATTTGGTGAAAATAACGTATATTCTTTCCCCGTGATTTCGGTATAATAAATCCAGCTAAAATGGTTTATTCATCACAGATTTGATAATAATGAGGAGGATACGAACAATGTCTATCAAAATTGGTATCAATGGGTTCGGCCGTATCGGCCGCCTGGTGCTGCGCGCCGGCATTAATCGCGAAGGTGTGGAGTTCGTCGGTATCAACGACCCCTTTATTTCTCCCGACTACATGGCCCACATGCTGAAATACGATTCCGTGCACGGCCGTTTCCAGGGCGCCATTGAGGTCAAGGAGGACGCGATCGTCGTCAATGGCCACGAGATCAAGGTGTTTAATGAAATGGACGCAAAAAATATTCCCTGGGCTGCCGTCGGCGCAGAGTATATCGTAGAGGCCACCGGCATCAACCTGACCAAGGAAAAGGCTCAGGCCCATCTGGATGCCGGCGCCAAAAAGGTCGTTATGTCCGCCCCTCCAAGGATGATACCCCGATGTTTGTCATGGGCGTAAACCACAAGACCTACGATCCCTCCATGAACTTTGTCTCCAACGCTTCCTGCACCACCAACTGCCTGGCTCCGCTGGCTAAAGTTATCAACGACGCTTTTGGTGTTGAAATGGGCCTGATGACCACCGTGCACGCCACCACCGCCACACAGAAGACGGTAGACGGTCCTTCCAAAAAGGATTGGCGCGGCGGCCGTGCAGCCAACGGCAATATCATTCCTTCCTCCACCGGCGCAGCCAAGGCTGTGGGCAAAGTCATTCCCGAACTCAACGGCAAGCTGACCGGTATGTCCATGCGTGTGCCAACGCTGGATGTCTCCGTGGTGGATCTGACCGTCCAGCTGAAAACCCCGCCAGCTATGATGAGATCTGCGCTGCCATGAAAAAGGCTTCTGAGGGCGAGTTGAAAGGCATTCTGGGCTACACCGACGAGGATGTGGTGTCCACTGATTTCACTGGCGAAACCTGCACTTCCGTGTTCGATGCCAAGGCCGGTATTGCCCTGACAGATAAGTTTGTCAAGCTGGTGGTCGCTTGGTACGACAACGAAGCCGGTTACTCCAATAAAGTTGTGGACCTGATCCAGTATATGTACTCTGTGGATCACAAGGCATAAGAGATTTCATCGAAACCCGCACAGGAAAAGCGCTCTGCCATAGGCGGAGCGCTTTTTGCCATTGTAAACACGCCTCTGCCTGCTGCGCGCCTGTGTCCGCGTACATTCCCCGGATATGCAAAAAGCGTTCCGCTTTCAAGGCGAAACGCTTTTTGCTTACTATACAATTCACCGCATTTCCATCATAGGAAGAACAGCAGCGTATCAATCAGGAAAACAGGGATCAAAATCCCAACGGACCAGGCCATATAACCGAAAAAGGAAGGCATTTTCACGCCGTTTTCATCGGCAATGGATTTGACCATAAAGTTCGGTGCATTGCCGATATAAGTATTGGCCCCCATAAACACCGCGCCGCAGGAAATGGCAATCAGCATCGGAACAGCAATGGTGCCGACTGTCGTCACCACACCCTCCGCCGCGCCCAAAGCGCCTGCCGTAGTCATGAACACCAGATAAGTGGGCGTATTGTCCCAGAAGGAGGACAATGCGCCGGTATTAGAACATCTGCCAAGGCTCTGTCAGGCCCAGATCCGCACCGTGCGCCTTGAGGAACAGCAGCGCCGGGATCATGGTGATAAAAAATACCGATGAACAGCATTGCCACTTCTTCAATGGCGCCCCAGGTAAAGTTGTTCTTAGTACGTACGTCTTTCTTGGTGGTCTTAAAAGACAAAAACGCCGCCGCCAGAATCATCGCAATCTCAATCAGCGTGGGATAGCTCAAACTGACACTGCCGAAAATGTGGATTCCCAGCACGTCGCCCGCAGCATTCTGAAACAGGGGCATACCGGGCAGTACACCGGAGAGCACCACCGCCAGCACGATCACCAGCATGAAAAACAATGTTGTGTGCGCCGCTCAAGCGCAGTTTTGCACCACCGTTCAGGGGCTTGCGACCTGCCGCCAGGTCTTTTCGGTACGCTCGCTGATCCATCACGAAATAAATGGCCAGCAGCAGCACCACGTTCAACGCCATGATCGGCAGCAGATGCTGCAGCTCCCATGTGAAGGGCACGCCGCGCATAAAGCCCATCAGCAGCGGGGATCTCCGATGGGCGTCAGGCAGCCGCCGATATTGGACACCAGGAATATGAAAACACCACTGTCTGCACACACTTGCTGCGCCAGCGGTTGGCCCGCAGAATGGGGCGGATCATCACCATGGACGCCCCGGTAGTACTGATCCAGGAGGCCAAAGCCGTACCAATCAGCAGCAGCAGCACATTGGTCTTGGGCGTGCCGGCCAAATCGCCTTCCAGGCAGATATTGCCCGCCACACAAAACAGGCCGAACAGCAGCACGATAAATGTCAGGTAATCGCCCATCAAAGATTCCAGCAGCTGATCCACCATGGTAGGCACATTATATGTAAGCGCAAACGGAATCAGGAACAGCAGCGACCAGAACAGAACAAACAGCCAGCGCCATTTTTCCCACTTCTCCGGGATCACCAGCGGGCATATGGCAATACACAGCAGCATGCCCACAAACGGTATGGCAAATACCAGCGAAATCCCCGCGCCGAGTTCGGCGCTGTGCATAATTCAGCGGCGAAAACACTCGGGCAGCACAGCGCCGTTGCAGCAGCGGTCAAGGTCAGAACAGATAATATTTTTTCAATCAACTCACCCTCTATAAAATACCCTTCGCTCTTTGTTGGGCACATATCCTTCCCAGCGTCAAAGAGTAACTTTCTGCGCAGTCCCCCTGCGCACGGTGTCTATTGTAATCTTCTGTACCCGAAAAAGAATGAACTATTTTGCGCAATTTTATTCTATTCTACAAAAATTTTATTTCAAAATTGTAATATATGGATAGAATCGTATGAATTTTTAAATTTTCGTTAAATTTTTATCAAAATAATCAAAACAAATCCCCTTCACCGATTGGGTGAAGGGATCGAATCCAACGCGGTCAGCGCTCTTCTCGGAAATAGTTATTGCCCAGATTTTCCGGAATATGGCTGCCTTTGGCTCCGCGGATCGAGGCGGCCAGCAGCACAATAGCTGTAATAATAAAAGGCAACATATTAAAAAACGCAATGGGGATCACAGCCGGCATATAATATTTCAAAATGCGCAGCGCACCAAATACAAAACTGCCCAGAATCGCCACCTGAGGCCGCCAGGCGGCAAAGATCACCAGCGCCACAGAAATCCAGCCCAAACCGCCCACGCAGTCGGAAATCCAGACGCCGCCGTTGATGACCATAGAGCAGTAAGCTCCGCCGATGCCGCAGATACCGCCGCCCAGCAGGATGTTGATATACTTCCACTTGGTCACCTGGATCGAAGCCGCATCCGCAGCGGAGGGGTTTTCACCGATTGCCTGCACGTTCAGTCCCGTCTTGGTGCGGAACAGATACCATCCGCACAGCAGAGCAATGACGATGCCCACATAGGTAAACGGATCATAGTTGAACAGGAGCTTACCCAGTACGGGAATATCGCTCAAAACGGGAATGGTCACATTTTTCATCTGAGCGATCAGCTCTGCAGGCAGCTGCCAGGTATTGCTGTCCGTTTTGCCGATCATATACACGCCAATAAAGTTGGACAATCCCACGCCGAAGATCGTCAGTGTCAAGCCGATCACGTTCTGGTTGGCCATGAAGCCCACCGTGAGCACCGCATAGATCAGCGCCGCGAGCATACCCGCCAGGAAAGCCGCCGCCATGGCTGCCGCCAGATTGCCTGTGGCATAGCCTGCAGCAAATCCCGCCACAGCCCCAATGGCCATCATGCCCTCCACACCCAAGTTCAGGTGCCCTACTTTTTCGGACATGATCTCACCCACCGTACCGAATAGTAACGGCGTTCCCGCCCCCCACAGCGGCTACAATAAATTTCAGAATAAATGCCACAGAAATCATGTCTGCTCCGCCTCCTTCTCATCCGTCTCCGAGGCGTTTTTCCCGCAGCCGGCGGCACTGCCCGCTCGCGGCGTCCGCGGAATACAATCTTATAGCGCACGAAAAATTCCATCGCCATAATAAAGAACAGGATAATGCCCTGCAGTACATCGGCACAGTCCGTGGACAGGCCGTAAGCAGACTGTACCACACTGGATCCCTTGACCAGGATGCTGAAGGCAAATGAAATCAACAGCGACACATACGGATTCAGTTGGGCAAGCCATGCGATAATGATGCCTGTGAAGCCTACGCCTCCGGCAACGCCCATACTCAGTGTAATATCGGAACCGGTGGCCTGCACCATGCCTGCAATACCGGCAATACCGCCGGAGAGAAACATGGTACGCAGCACAACGCGCCGCACATTGATGCCCGCATAGCGGGCCGTGTCGCGGCTCTCACCCACCACGCCAATTTCATAACCCTGCTTGGTACGGTTCATATAGATGGAGAGCACCACCACCAGCACCAGCATAATAATCCAGCCAGCATGCACACCCAGCACCTTATCCAACATGGCGTTGGCGTCAAAGCGGGCAATTTTGTTAAAGCCCGCCGCTTCCGGATCGCGCCACGGACCGTCGCGCAGGAACATAACGATATACAGCGCAATATAGTTCAGCATCAGCGTGAACAGCGTCTCGTTGGTCCCCCATTTCTCACGGCACACCGCGGGAATCAGCCCCACAGTCCGCCGCCGATAAAGCCAGCGATGAACATAACCACCAGCAGCAGCAGATGCGGCATTCCGCTGCAAAACAGCGCAAAGAACGAAGCAAACACCGCGCCCATGATCAGCTGTCCCTCGCCGCCGATATTCCAGAATTTCATTTTGAAAGCCAGCGTAACGCCCAGGGCAGAAATGCACATGGGGATGCAGAACTTCACTGTGGCCTGCATCGCCATGGGAGAGCGGAAACAGCCTGTGATCATCGTCGCGTAAATTTCAAAGGGATTGTATCCGATGGCTGCGATAAAAATGCCGCCCACAATCAGTGCCAGCACCACAGCCAGGATCCGCAGCCCCACACTCTGCCCCTTGACAGCTCCGCGTGTTTGACCACACGCAGCAGCGGCTCTCTTTTTAGCTTCCATATTCCAGCCCCTCCTGGGCCGATTCTCCGGTCATCATCAGGCCGATCTGCTCTTTGCTCACGCTTTGAGCGGCCACGTCGCCGGTCACCCGTCCATGGCACAAGACAACAATGCGGTCGCACAGCTGCAGCAGCACATCCAGATCTTCGCCGATGTACACCACCGCCACGCCCTTTTTCCTTTTGCTCATTGAGCAGATCGTACACCAGATAGCTGGAATTGATATCCAGGCCGCGCACCGGATAATCCGTGATCAGCAGATCGGGATTTGACTCAATCTCCCGGCCCAGCAGCACTTTCTGCACATTGCCGCCGGACATCATACGCACCGGGGCTTCGATGCCGGCCGTGACAATATCCAGCTTTTTCCACCAGCTCCTCCGCCATTTTCCGCGCGGGAGCACGATCCACCATGGGGCCTTTCCCGTGGGTATAGGTCTTGAGGAGCATGTTGTCCGTCATTCCCATGCCAGCCACCAGACCCATGCCCAGACGGTCCTCGGGCACAAAAACTCATGGAAATGCCCATATCGATCAATTCCCGCGGGGTTTTCCCCGCCAGATTTTCTTTTTTATACAGGATCGCACCCTGCGTCGGCGGCAGCAGGCCCGCAATGGTTTCGCACAGCTCTTTCTGTCCGCTGCCCGCTATGCCGGCCCACCCAGGATCTCCCGGTGCGGATGGAAAAGGACACGTCGTCCAAAGCGATACTGCCGTCTCTGCGGCGCACGGTCAGATCCACCAGCTTCAAAATATCCTCCGGGTCCTTCGGCGCCGGGCGGTCAATCTCCAGCGTCACCGCATGGCCCACCATTAATTCGGTCAGTTTGGACACGTCCACTTCAGCCGTCTTTACTGTGCCATAGCTCTTCCCTTTGCGCAGGATCGTCACCCGGTCGGAGATAGAAAGCACCTCATTGAGTTTGTGGGTAATGATGATCACCGCACAGCCGGCTTTGCGCATCTGGCGCAGGATCGCAAACAGTTTTTCCGTTTCCTGCGGCGTCAGCACCGCCGTCGGCTCGTCCAGAATCAGGATGCGCGCGCCCCGGTACAACACTTTCAGAATCTCCACCGTCTGTTTTTCTGAAACGCTCATGGCGTGAACTGGCTTTTCCGGATCTGTCTCCAGCCCATAGGTCCGGCACAGCTCCATCACCTTTTCCCGCAGCACCTTCGTCGGCAGTTTCCGCCCTGGTGTACCCAGTTCAATGTTTTCCATGGCGGAAAAAATATTGACCAGCTTAAAATGCTGGTGAATCATACCGATGCCCAGGTTCTGGGCGTCCAGCGGACTTTGGATCGACGCTGCTTTCCCGTCCACATAAATCGTACCGCCATCCGGGTGATAGATGCCGGAGATCATATTCATCAGCGTGGTCTTGCCGCTGCCGTTTTCCCCCAGCAGGGCCAGGATCTCGCCATAACGGACGTTGAGATCGATCGCATCGTTGGCGACCACGCTGCCGAATGTTTTTTCGGATCTTCTCACATCGAATCGCATACTCAGTTTCAGCCATAGAGTTCCCCCCACCTCTTCGGTATCAAAATCAAAAAAACAGTGCGCGTCTTTGCGTGCACACCGCGTTCGCTTCTTCTGCGGGCGCCCGCCGGCGTCCCGTCCGCAAAGTACGGAAATGGATTTCTTTGCGCTGCAATGGTCGATCGTCTCGCTGCGCAAAGCGGAAAGCCAGCTTTCCGCTTTGCGCAGCGGCCGGACTGCCGCCCGGCGCGCTGTGGCGAAAAAGAGGGCGGCCTGCATTGGGAGCCGCCCTCTTTGCCGCCGGGATCGTCTTACTTGACGACGACGTTCTTGTAATATGCAGTGATGGCGGCATAATTGGTGCCGTCCACTTCCAGGGTAGTGCCGTCGTTGCACTCCATCACGCCATCGCAGCCGACCGTGTTGCCGGCAGCGTCGGTATATGTGCCGGTGAACACATCAAAGGATCCGTCCTCGATGGCAGCCTTGGCCACGTCCACGGCCTCCTGAGTGCCCTCGGCCACTTCAGAGGAAAGCGCGGTGATGCTCAGCAGGCCGTCAGCCATGGAGCCGAAATAGTCTTCCACATGCACGCCGGGCGTCCAGGTGCCGTCAATCACATTCTGCACAGCAGCCGTGTAATAAGCACCCCAGTTCCAGACCACGCTGGTCAGCACGCTCTCACCCACTTCTGCGGTCATGTCGGGTTGTAACCCACACCCCAAACGCCGGCGTCACGCGCAGCGATCTGGGGATTGTTGGTGTCGCAGTGCTGGGCGATCACGTCGCAGCCGTCGTCGATCAGAGCCTGCGCCGCCTGGCCTTCGCCTTCGGGATCATACCAGGAGTTGGTGACCTTCACTTCCACAGTAGCCTCGGGATTCACAGAAGCCACGCCCATGGCAAAAGCATCAATGCCGGAAGTGCACTCGCCGTTTTCGCTGCCCATAGCGCTGACATAGCCAATCTTATTGGTTTCGGTCTTCATACCGGCCACGATACCGGACAGATACCGTGCCTGATAGATGCGGCCGAAATAGTGGTTGAAGTTGGTGCCGTTGGACTTATAGCCGGTGGCATGGGAGAAAAACACGTTGGGGTATTCCGCCGCCAGCGCTTCGCAGGTGTCCATGTAACCCCAGGAGGTAGCAAAGATGATATTGCAGCCCTCTTCGATGCACTCGTTCATGGCATTCTCAATAGCGGTGGTATCCGCATCGTCGATGTTGTTCTTGCGCACGATCTGCTCGTCGCTCAGGCCCAGAGTTTCCTGCATGGCCACGATCCCCTGGTCATGGGTATAGCTGTAGCCGGAACCAGTAGCGGGATCGCCGATGTGGATCACACCCACCTTGACGTCTTCCACTGCGATACCGGTGCCCTCGCCGCCGGAAGGCTGCTCATTGTTGCCGCCGTTGCCGCAGCCGGCCAGAAGCATAGCCGCCAGTGCAATGGAGCAACCCAAAGCAAGAATTCTTTTTCATTTCTGAACTTCCTCCAAATTCATTTTTTTATTATGACGCCCACAGGCGTTATAACCGCAACGTTATCTGGAACTACTCTCTCTTCCTCACTGCCGGCGGAATACAATCTCTCCATTTTCGTCCATCGCATCCACAATGGCCAAAGACTCCACACGCAGCCCACGCTTGCGCAATAATTGACCGCCCTCCTGAAACCCTTTTTCAATGGCGATGCCGGCGCCCACTACCGTGGCGCCGGATTGCTGGCATACGTCCAGCAGTCCCAACAGGGCGTTGCCCCTTAGCCAGAAAGTCGTCGATCAACAGGATGCGGTCGTTTTCATTCAAATATTTTTTGGAGATTCGGATATCATATACTTTATTATGAGTAAAGGAAGCGACGGCGCTGGTATACACATCGCCGTCCAGATTTTTGCTCTCCGATTTTTTTGCAAATACCACAGGCACATGGAAGTACTGCGCAGCCACACAGGCAATGCCGATGCCGGAAGCCTCGATGGTGACGATCTTCGTCACATGCTCTTCACCGAACAGGCGATAGAACTCTTTTCCCATTTCATTGAAGAGATCAATGTCCATCTGATGGTTCAAAAAGCTGTCCACTTTGAGCACATTCCCGGCCCGGACAATGCCGTTTTTCCGAATTCGCTCTTCCATCAACTGCATAGTTCTCCCTTTTTCCTCTCTCGCTTTACCGGCCGCAGCGTACAGAGGCGTCAAACCCTCTGCCAATAGATAAGTTCATTATATCTATCTGTAAAAATTTTTTCAACAGCAAAATTGGAAAAAATCGTCGCTTCCCGGCGCTTTTGATGCTTTTTGCGCAAAGTGCCGCGGGAGTTTCCTCCGCGGCTTTTGACATACTTTTTTTCTTTTGTTGCAGCGTCACAGCGCAGGATCGGCCGTCTGACTGCCGTCTGCCGTTGTCTGCCCCGCCGTATCATCCGGGGCCGGAGTCTCCGGCGCAGCAGTCTCCCCCACCGCCGGTTTCCGGCACAGACGGAGTTGTTTCGGTTTCCTGGTCTTCCCTGTGCCGCTGGTATTTTCCTGAGCCGGCCCCCACCAGAATTATCTGGTTGCGGGATTTGTAAGTGCTGTTCGCCTCCAGCGTGCGGCTGACCAGCTTCCCGTTTTTATCGTACACACAGCGGTAAGTAGCTACTTTATAGCCGGTATAGCCGTTCTGCTCCTGCTTACGGGTGCCCGGCGCCAAACTTTTATCCTCTTTCTCCACCGTTTCATAGGGCGTTGAAGAGAGAATATTATACTCCATCTTCACACTCTGGCCGCTCAGATTGGTCCCGTAAATCGTGCAGGTGGCTTTGCCTCCGCTGTAAGTCACAACAATTTAATCGGATAATCCGTATTGTTGCGGAATTTGAAGTCCGGCCCGCCCCAGCTCACAGTAGCGTCCATGCCGTAAGGGATATACCGGGATAAAACATGTGGTTGGTGCGGGACACAATCTCAAGGTTGGAGCGCAGCACGGCCAGATAAAGAGTGGACGAAATTTGGCAGATACCGCCGCCATATTCTTCCACGGTCTTTCCGCCCACATACGCCCCGGCCGTGCGGTAGCCGTTAGCCGCCGTGCGCTGGCCCAGCGTTTCGTTGTAGGAAAATGTTTCCCCGGGATTGAGCACTACGCCGTTGCAGGATTTGGCTGCCAGGGACACATTGTGCTTACGGTTTGAACTGCCGGAGACGTTGGTGGTACAACTGCCCAGCCGATCCCGAAAGAGATACCGGTTCATTTCCTCTTTGCTGATGTCCGGTTCAGTGAGCGTGACCGGCACCGCAAACTCTTCGCCGGGCGCTGCCTCGTCCATCTGCGTCTGCGCCTGTCCGGCGTCAAAATCCACACCGCTCTCGCCGTCCTTCACCGCGCCGGCCGCCTTGTCGTAATAAGCGTTGCTGGCCTCCCGGTGTGCGTCGTCATACACTTCCTTCATGGAAACGGACACCGGCGCTTTTCCTCCAGCGTACAGCTGACGCCGCTGAGGTCATATTCACCAACGGCCGCCTCCACCATCTCAATCAGAGATCCCTGATCCATCAGATACCCGCTTTTTGGGCTTTTGTAACATACAATTTCTCGCCGTCGATGCGCCAGGAACATTCGGTCACCGGGATGTCTGCCGCCGCAGCAATACGCTCCACCTCGCGCTCCACTGCCGCCTTATCAAAGGTCAGCTCCGGCACTACGGTGCGCCCCAGGAGCAGACCCTGGGCATATGCCACACCGCTGGTGAAAAATTCCCGCTACGTCCCGCGCTCCAGGCCGCTTCCGCCGCCTGCTGCGCATCGGCTCTGACTCCAATCTCACCCAGTGAAATCTCGTAGACTCCTCCGGCCTCATCTCCGGCTTCGCCGCCTCCACAGTCACAGGAAGGCTTTTTTCGGCATAAGCCTGGGAAGCTCCCGCGTCAGGGTATCCAACGCTTCGCTGCGGCTCATGCCGCCCACTGCAATACCCGCCACACTGGTGCGGGGATAAATGGTTTGACTTGCTGCCGCCAGAACGCAGGGTGTCAGCAAAACGATGGCGGCCACCGCCGCCACAGCGACAGCTGCAATCGGTTTTCGGCCGCGCCCGGCGACACCAGCCGCTTGATGTTCGGTTTCCTTTTGCATATCGATGCTCCTCTATGGTTCGCTTTCGGCGTCCATTTCCGAAACGAACCGATGCGATCTTTTCTCTGAAAGTCAAAATTATTTTACCATATTTTCCGCCGCAATGCGTTACAAAGCCATTACAATACAATGTCAAAACCCGGCGTCTCCGATTTTCAGGAGCGCACGCCAGGAAGTTGTCGTTCTTTTGCCGAAATTTGGCGCTTTGCCTGTTGACTTGCCCGCATGCAGAAGATAGAATAAAAATGATATTTTCTGCGTGGCCGGAAGTCCGCTGCAAGGCGTTTTCGGACAATGCTATTGTGGTATATGTGGAGGGAGTACTGATTATGTCTGTCAAGTATATTTTTTTGTCACCGGCGGCGTAGTTTCCGGCCTGGGCAAGGGAATTACCGCAGCGTCTTTGGGCCGCTTGCTGAAGCAGCGCGGCCTGCGGGTAACAATCCAGAAATTCGATCCCTATCTCAATGTGGATCCGGGTACCATGAGTCCTTACCAGCACGGCGAAGTATTCGTCACCGACGACGGCGCCGAAACCGACCTGGATCTGGGGCACTACGAGCGCTTTATCGATGAAAGCCTCACCCGCAACTCCTCGGTTTCCTCCGGCCAGATCTATTGGAACGTGCTCAACCGCGAACGCACCGGCGACTATCTGGGCCGCACCGTGCAGGTCATTCCCCACATTATCAATGAGATCAAAAATCGAGTCTATTCGGTCAGCGAAAACACTGACGTGGTCATCACCGAGATCGGCGGCACCGTGGGCGACATCGAGTCCCAGCCTTTCTTGGAGGCCATCCGCCAGGTAGCTGTCGAAGTAGGGCGGCAGGATGTGATGTTCATCCATGTGTCCCTGATCGTCTCCATCCCCGGCAGCGGCGAACTCAAAAGCAAGCCCACTCAGCACAGCTGCAAGGAGTTGCTCTCCATCGGCATCCAGCCTGACGTAATCATGTGCCGCTGCGATGAGGAAATTCCCCAGGATATCATTGACAAAATCGCCCTGTTCTGCAACATCCCCAAGGAAAATGCCATTCCCAATCAAACGGCTCCCATTCTCTACGAAGTGCCTTTGATGCTGGAAAAGGCAGGGCTTGCCAAAGTCGTCTGCAAGCGGCTGGGCCTGACGGACACCGATCCCGACCTCACCGAATGGGAAAACATGGTGCAGCGCGCCAAACGAGTGGAGGGTACCGTGCACATCGCTCTGGTAGGCAAGTACACCGCTTTGCATGATGCCTACCTCAGCGTGGTGGAAGCCCTGACCCACGGCGGCATTGAAAATGATGTCAGCGTGGAAATCCAGTGGGTAGATTCCGAAGGGTCACCGACGCCAACGCCGCCCAGATTCTGGGCCATGCAGATGGCATCATTGTTCCCGGCGGTTTCGGCGACCGCGGCATCGAAGGTATGATCGCTTCCGCCCGCTATGCCCGCGAAAACGACGTACCTTATTTCGGCATCTGCCTGGGCATGCAGATGGCCGTCATTGAATACGCCCGTCACGTCTGCGCCCTGGAGGGCGCTCACTCCAGCGAACTGGATCCCAGCACCAAATATCCCGTCATCGATATCATGCCAGAGCAGGTGGCCGTCACCAGCAAAGGCGGCACCATGCGCTTGGGCGCCTATCCCTGCGTGCTTTCCGAGGACTCCCGCATTCGTACCATTTACGGCACGGATGAGATCAGCGAACGTCACCGCCACCGTTATGAATTCAACAACGAATACCGCGATACGCTCACCGGCGCCGGCCTGCGCCTGAGCGGATTGTCTCCCAACGGCCGTCTGGTGGAAATTGTGGAAGTTCCCGACCACCCCTGGTACGTAGGTGTGCAATTCCATCCGGAGTTGAAATCCAGACCCAATCATGCCCATCCCCTGTTCCGCGATTTCATTCGTTCCGCCAAAGAAGCAAGCAGAAAATAACAATGAAATGGACACCGGCCGGAATGCCGCCTCTGCGCGGTTCCCGGCCGGTGTTTGCCCATCTATCTCCCTTAGAACGGACTCTGCAGCGCTATTGCGCTTCCTGGCGCAGCCTCGCAGCAAACTGACATGACCAGGAACGGAGCCGCATACAAAAAGAGAAAGGATGTGCTGCTGATGCGCAGATCACCAGCCCTCTCCCTGCTCCCCGTACTGTTGTGTGCGCTGTTGTGCACAGGCTGTCAGAGCACGCCGGAAGACGCTGTTCCATACAGCGAGGATGCCATTTATGCCTTTCTGGAGGATGCCGTCCTCTCCGGCGAGCCGTCCGTCACCGGCTATTTTACCGGCAATGGCACGGCGCCCAGTTCCGACGCGCTGGATGCACTGCTGCACGAAGCCATCGACCAGAGCGGCATTTTGTACTACTATGTCTCCGAATACCGCTGGGCAAACCGCCCGGCTGGCCCCTCCTGCATCCGGCTGACGGTAAAATTCACCTACGACAGCACCGCCGACCGTACAACGGAACCGCTGGCAGCCGCCAGCCCACAGGACGCAGTACATACTGTAGCGCAAGCGTTGAGCGACGGCACTTTCTGTATTGCGCTGCGGCCCGAAGGCGGCAGATGGAGCGAAGCGGATGTGGAGCAATTGGCGCTCTCCGCCATTGACAATGCTGCTCTTCCCTGTACCGTTTCCACCTCCTATCTTCTTTGTCCGGCGGAACACAGCGACCGGCAGTTCGTTGCCCTGCTGTATGAGCCAATGTTGGAAGAGGCCGAATATACGTCCTGCAAATCCGAGTTGGACGAGGCGCTTTCTACACTTTCCGCAGCAATCCGCGCCCAAACGCCCGACGGCAGTCCTCAGGTTCTTTACCGCGCCGTTCACGATGCCGTGATCGAAACAGCAGAGTACGATTATGCCCTGTCCAATTACATAGACACCGTGAACAGCGCCGAGCGGATGGGCCCGGAATATACGGCTTACGGCGCATTGGTGGAAGGATCCACCGTGTGCTACGGCTATGCCTCCGCCTTCAAGCTCCTGTGCGACCGGCTGGATCTCCCTGCTGGTCTGTGGGCGGCACCAGCGAAGGCATAGGCCATCAGTGGAACATCGTACGTCTGGACGGCGAAAATTACATTGTCGACTGCACCTGGGACGACACCACCGGCACCGACAACTATTTTCTCTGCCCCGTCGATTCTCCCGACTACCAGATCGACGACACTTCCCTTTATGGATGGTAACATTTCGCCTCATCCATGCAAACACCCGCTGCCCCTTCTCCGGGGCAGCGGGTTTGCTTTTTTTTATTGTTTTATCCGGGCGGCATATGCAAACCAGCCCTCTTCGCAGTCGGTTTCCAGCAGTTCCAGCCCCGCTGTGCGCAGCTTGTCCGCCACTTCTTTGGCCCGGGTATCAATGATACCCGAACACAAAACATCCGCCTGGCGCCAACAGCCCCTTCACCGCCGGGGCCAGGGCAAGAATCACGTCCGCCACAATGTTGGCCATCACCAGATCGTATCCCCCACCGATGGCCGCCTGCAGTTTTGCATCGGTCAAAATGTCGCCTGCCAACACCGTGTAACGCTCCGTTCCGATGCCGTTGCGCGCTGCGTTTTCATAGGCCACGTCGGCGGCCTTTTCGTCAATGTCGCAGGCAAACGCCTCCTGTGCGCCCAAGCACAGGGCAGCAATGGACAAAAAATACCGCTGCCGCAACCCAAATCCAGCACCCGTTCGCCGCCGTGCACACGCTTGTCCAGCTGTTTGAGACACATACGGGTGGTAGCATGACTCCCTGGTGCCGAAAGCAAGGCCGGGATCCAGCACCAGCGGCACCCGGTCGGCAGCCTCCGTTTCCAGCCATTCGGGCACCACCAGAAGCCGTTCCCCGATTGCAATGGTCTGATAATACTGCTTCCAGTTGTTCTCCCAGTCCGCATCCTGCACTTCTTTTACCGTCAGGGTCATAGGCCCGAGAGCCTCGCCGGAATGGGCCGCTTTCACATCCTCCATGCCCAGGCGCACGCGGGCCAGCTGGGCGGCGGCTTCCTCGTTGTCCTCCAGATAGCATTTGATGCGGCATTTTCCCTTTTTCTGCGCCAGAAGATCCTCGTCCACATAATCCCAGTATTTTCGGTTTCCGGCAAGGAAGGACTGGAAATCCGCCTCATCTTCAATTTCAATGCCGTCAATCCCCAGAGCCGAAAGCATAGCCTCCAGCTTGTCCAGTCCGTCCCGGGCCGTGTCAATGCAAAGCTCCAGCCATTTCATGCCTGCTCGCCCTCCCCAGTCTTGTCCGTCCGCTTCGCTTGCGCCGCTCCTGCTTTTTTCTCTCCATGCTCCTCCATTTCCGCTCGCGCATGATCTCCGTCAGGCGGCGGCAGGTCAGCCCGAACGCATAGCTCAACAGGGCAAACTTCATGGCGTTCTCGCCCAGTTCGCCTTCCTCCATCTCCTCCGGCAGCTGATCCGCCGCGCTATTGAGCGCACTGCTCAGCTCCGCGCAAAAGCGGTCGTAATTTTCCTGCACGGGCCGGGTTTCCATGGCGCTGCCGGTCAGCAGCGCCGCGTCTTTCACCGCCAGCACCTGCTTGAGCACGCACACCATGGTGAGATACGCCAAATGCTCGGCGTGGTAGCGTTTTCCTCCGCTCTGGGCACCACGCCGTCTTTGATATAATTGTTCACCATAGCCGCAGTCAGCGCATCCTCTTCTCCAAAGCGGATAGTCTGGCGGCTCATCAGGGAAAGCACCTGATCCATATACAACGGAATGTCCGGCAGCGTTTCCCAGGATGCCGGCCGCTGCTCACGCAGCCGCTCCTTCAAATTGGAAACTTCCTTCATCGCCTGTCCTTCCTTTCGCATCATCGCATATATAGTATTTTGTATTATAGCACAGATCTGCACCCGCGCAAAATCTGAAATATGACATAATGCGGTGTGCAAAATGATGTATGAATGCAAAAACCCGGCTTCCGCCGGGCTCTTCTATTTTTTGCTCCTCCTTTCCAAATCCGGTGCAATATCAGCGCAACGCCCCAAAGCACCAGATAGAGAACGGACAGATTGACAAATGTCCACAGCAGAGTCCAATCCATTGCACGTCCCCCGCCGACACAGCACAGGATTCCGAATCCGATCCAGAGTGCAGCCATTCCCGCCGCCAACAGCCAATGGGCAATGCGGCCGGCGTGCCTTGGCCGGCCCTCTTTTTCCTCTGCCCGGCCAAGAAGCGCCTCGGCAGGGATATCCAGCACCTGTCCCAGATACAGCAGCCGCTCCGCCGAAGGAAACCCCTTGCCGCTTTCCCCACTTTGCCACCGCCTGACGGCTCACTTCCAACTGCTGCGCCAGCTGCTCCTGAGAGAGTCCCCTGGCCTGCCGCTTTTGCCGGATCAAGTTCCCCAGCGCTGCCTGCTCCGCTTTTTCATCCGCCATAACGATTCACCTCCAGTACATGTTTTCCCTGCCAGTATATCGTTTGGGGACGACTTTTACAAGCAACCTGCCCCGCAAAAGTTGGTTGCGCAGTATCTGATCCGCCATTTTCTCGCTGCCTGCTGGCCATTCAAACCGGATGCAGCATCCTCCATGGCAAAACGGGCCATCTCACACACGAGATGCTCCGTCGCCGGCTTCCGCAGCAGTTTACCCGCAGATAGACAGCGCAGCTGCTATCGGAGCATAAAGTCCGCCCATGTGCCTTGATATTCCCCCACATGCGCACCCCAGTAAAGCAATCGGTCAATGTATTCCTGTTTTCTCGCTTCCACAGCTTTAACGCCGTCCTCCATTCCCAAGCGGAACAGAATAGAGGTCAGGTCATAGAGTGGATATCCCATCGCATGCCCGGCGGTATGCACCACTGCGCAGGCCTGCCCCACAGCATGACATACGGCCTGGTCCGCCCGGTCGCTGATTTCCTTCGCCAATGCATGGCAGTCCAGGATCGCCCGCTGCGCCAGGGCATTTTCACTGTCCCAGCGACCCAGTCCCGGGCCGCCTGTAATGCCCGGCCCGGCCGTTCTTCCCCGGATACCGCTTTTCCAACCAGCAAACGGATTCCGCCGCAAAAATCGAACGCCCACAACACTGCCGCCCTGTGTTCCTGATGATGCAGCAGCAGCGCCACGTCCTGCAGAAATTCAGAATCCTTTGCAAATAAAATCTGGCGTTTATGCCTGCATTTCCAATCCGCTTCTTCAATCCAATTCATGTCATGTTTCCCCCGCAAAGCAGATTCAGTGAGCCGGGCCTGCACCAGCTCGCTTCAGCAGCGCCACCCAAAGCGGCTCAGATCTACATGGATATCATCCCGCAGCGCAACGCCTTCGGCTTCCAGCAATGCCCTCTGTTCCGGCCAGCCGGGCGCCAGACGCCCCCGCGTGATTCACCACCCGATGGCAGGGATAGGTCCCATAGTACTCCGCCCGGCCGAGTACCTTTCCCACCAGGCGGGCGTTGCGCTCCCGGCCGATCAGCCGCGCAATCTGGCCGTAGGTCGCCACCTTTCCCTCCGGAATTTCCTCCACAACCGAAAGAATCGCATAAATCACATCTTCCTGCACGGCTTCTGCTCCTCCCTTACAATGCCGTACCCCGCTTTGGCACAAACAACCCTTCCATGGACACGCCCTCCAACTCCAGCAGCGCCTTCTTTTTGTCCACGCCGCCGGCATATCCCGTCAGGCTTCCTCCGGTTCCGACAACCCGGTGGCAAGGCACCAAAATCGAAATTTCATTGTGCCCCACCGCGCCGCCCACGGCCTGCGCGGACATTCGCTCCAGTCCCCGCTGCGCCGCAAGGGTCTTTGCCAAAGCTCCGTATGTTGTGGTTTTTTCCATAGGGGATCTGCCGCAGCAGCGCCCAGACCTCCTGCTGGAACGGCGTGCCGATCAAATGCAGCGGCGGCATAAAATCCGGTTCCCGCCGGAAAAATACACATCCAGCCAGGCCGCCGTCTGTTCATGCACAGCAGTCTGTCGCATCTCATGTTCCCGCGCCAGATGAAGCGCGTAATACTTTTCCCCATCGAACCAAAGCCCGGTCAGTCCTACATCGTCTGCCGCCAAAAGGAGTCCTCCCAACGGCGATTCATAGTGCGCTGTATACTGCATGTCCTGCTCCTTTCCACATAAAACGCCCATTGTCCCGGTTACACTTCCTCCCCCAGACAGCTGGCGCAGCTCATTTTCCCACGCAGAAGCGGGAAAAAATCGTGTCCACCAAATCTTCACGAACAGTCTTTCCTATCAATTCTCCAAGCGCTGCCAAAGCCTCTTCCACATCCGTCAGCACCGCATCCGGCGTCAGCCCTGCCTCCAGTGCCTGCCGGGCACTGCGCATACAGCCTTCAATGCCCGGCCCACGGCTTCGCTCTGCCGGTTGTTAGTCAAAAGCGTCCCTTCCTGCGCCTCTGGCAGGGGAAACTCTTGCGCCACCGTCTGTTCCAGCACATCCAGCCCCTGACCGGTCACCGCCGAAACGCTGACAACGGCAGCAGGCGCATGATAGGGCGCTTCAAAAAGCAGACACAGGGCGCCGGCCCCTCTGCCGGAAGATCCGCCTTGGACCAGATCAGAATCCACTTTTCATGCCGCGCAGCCTGCTCCAAGATCGCCGTGTCTTCCTCCGTTACGCTGCGGAGCTGTCCAGTACCGCCAGCACCAGCTCCGCCTGCTCCATAGCCTTCCGGGAACGCTCTACACCGATTTTCTCCACGGTGTCCTCTGTCTCCCGGATACCTGCAGTATCCGTCAGGCGCAGCAGCACGCCGCCACAGAGCACTTTTTCCTCCACAGTGTCTCGCGTGGTACCCGCCACGTCGGTGACAATGGCCCGCTCATATCCCAGAAGCGCGTTGAGCAGAGAAGATTTTCCCACATTGGGCCGGCCCACGATCGCCGTACGGACGCCTTTTTTTAAAATGCGCCCCCGCTCTGCCGTAGACAGCAACGCCCGCAGCGCCGTCTCCCCTTCCTGCAGCGTGCAGGCTATCTCTTCCTGCTGCAGCGGCTCAATATCTTCATCCGGATAATCCACCACCGCATAAAACCGGGAAGCGATCTCCATCAGCGCATCATACACTTGTCCTGCGGGCCGGGCCACAGCGCCATTCAACTGCAGCGCTGCGTTATGGGCTTGCTGAACCGTTTCCGCGTCAATCAGGTCAATCACCGCCTCGGCTGCAGTCAGATCCATACGGCCATTTAAGAAAGCCCGTTTTGTAAATTCGCCGGGCCGCGCCTGCCGCGCCCCGGCAGCAAACAGCGCCGCATTCCTTCTTCCAGCACCACCGGCGCGCCGTGGCACTGCAGTTCTACCACGTTTTTCCGGTATAACTGTGGGGCGCGGGAACACCACAGCCAGGATATCGTCGATCACCGCACCGCTCCCATCCAGCAGGGCGCAGCGCACCAGCGTGCGCGCCGGCGCATCCGCCAGGGCCGCGCCGTTCGGACGGCGCACCACCTGCTCCGCCGTGGCCACCGCCTCTTCCCCGCTGCTGCGGAGCACCCCCACGCCCGCTGTTCCCCGGGCCGTGGCCATCGCTGCGATTGTATCCATTTGCTCGCTTCCTTTCCTGCCGTTTACGGCTTCTCCATCTGCCGCGCTTTAATCCTTCTCCAGTTGATAAACCCGTACAGATCGTTGACGAAGAAGGCCGCAAAACATACCGTTACCGAAAGATACATAATATTCACGGTCGAGGCCAGCACCCACAATACAATCAGCACCAGATCGTTGGCTGCATACCAGGCCGCATACCAGGGATTGCGGCGGAACGTGAGGTAGGCCGCTCCAAAGCTGGTGGTCACGGAAACCGTGCTGGGCAAAAGATTGGCCGTATTGAAGTAAGCGAGGATAAAATAGAACAGTACCGTCACCGCCGCGGCCAGCACCACTAAAAAACGCCTTCCCCCGGCGCAGATGATTGACTTCCACCTCGGCGTGATTGCCCTGATAGGGGTTGCGTATCCAGGTAATCAGCGAAAAGACCGCCATGGGCAATGTCATGCCCAAATATGTAATCATCTCCCCATAATAGGCAAAGGAATACGAAATGATGCCATAAAGCACACTGAACACAATGACCAGAAACTGGCCGAAAGGATTGGCCTTGGCCACAAAAATCAACGCCGTTACGCCAATCAAAGACGCTGTCAGCGTCAGGTAATTTCCCCGGTCAAACAGCAAAAAATGCCGCCAGGATCAGCCCCACTGAACCGCCCCACAGCAGCTTTTCCGAACGCGAGAAGTAGCGCATCAGCCTCTTCCATTGTTCCATATTCATCTCTCCTCCAAATCGGTTAGGAAAAAACGACAGGACCGGCCCGCTGTCCCTGTTCCCGGCGCGAAGTACCGCATATTTTCTGCCTCATCGACTTGTATGATAACAAGCACCCCAAACCTTGTCAATACGCTCCCTACGCAAAACAGCAGGCAGGACAGAGAGAAACCCGCTGTCCCGCCTGCTGTTTTGCTTTGTTTCTTCATCGCTCCGCGACAACCCGGTCAGTGCGCTGTCCGGCATCCTCACAGGCTTCCCGGAAGCCGCGGATAAACGTCCGCAGCGCCGCTTCATCCCTGGCATACACGCTGAACAGATCCTCCTGCGAATCAAACTCCAGCTTCCCCTTCAGCGCGGGCGCCTGCTCCTCCACATAGCGCTTTGCCAGCTGATCCCAATCAAATCCCGTGCCCTGCAGCCCCTGCCTGGTGCAAACAGACTGCAATTCGGTGTCGGTTCTGCAGGCCCACCGATGCGCCCTGCGCTTGTTCCACCCAGAAAAAAAGGCGCAATCTCCCGCACAGTTCCTCCATCGCTTCTTCATCTTCTGCGCAGGCAGCCTCCGCAGCGGCACGGCGACGATTCCGCTCGGCATCGACCGCCTCCATCAGCAGTTCGTGCCACACGCTACCGTCCCCGCGCGAACGGCTCAGATTCTGCAGCTGCGGGTCCGTCATACGCTGCACCGTTTTGGTCAGATAACTCTGGTAGGCTTCCCGGTCGTAACGCTTACCGGTCTTTTGATCCAGAAAGCTTTCTTTATCCGAATCCGCCGGAAGTTCAAACTGCGCCAGAGCCTTTCCGCTGCGTGCATTGGTAAATATACGAACGATGATAAAGTCAGCACTGCCGCCAGGATAAGCGCTGCGAAAAAATCATGGTTTTCCCTCCATACATTGCGTGATCGCTTCAAAAAACAGGGGCGGGACGCTTCCGTCGTCCCGCCCCCGGTCCTGTTTCCCTGCCGGTTCCAACCAGCGAAGCTTTACTTGATCTCTTCGCCAGCAGCCTTCCTGGCCTCGATTTCCTTCACAGCGTCCTTGTGGCTCAGGTTCACGCGGCCTTTTCGTCGATTTCCGTAACCTTGACCCACATCATGTCGCCGATCTTGCACACATCCTCCACCTTTTCCACGCGGTGGTTTGCCAGTTTGGAGATGTGCACCAGGCCATCCTTGCCGGGAGCCAGCTCCACGAACGCACCAAACTGCATCAGGCGCACCACGCGGCCATAATACAGGCTGCCCACTTCCGGCACAAATACGATGGTATCAATGGCCTTCTTGGCCGCGTCGCAACTCTCCGGATTGGGCGCAGAAATAAAGATGGAACCGTCGTCCTCGATGTCGATTTTGGCGCCGGTATCGGCCACAATTTTCTGAATAACCTTACCGCCGGAACCGATGACCTCACGGATCTTGTCCGGATCAATGTGCATGGTGAGCATCTTAGGCGCATATTTGCTGACCTCAGGCCGCGGCTCGGCGATCACGGGCAGCATAATCTGGTCGAGAATCTGGCAGCGGGCATCATAGGTGATTTCCAGCGCATTTTTGATGATCTCCATGGTCAGGCCATCATTCTTCAGATCCATCTGAATGGCAGTGATACCCTTCTTGGTGCCGCCCACCTTGAAGTCCATCTCGCCGTGGAAGTCCTCCACACCCTGGATATCAATAAAGGTCGTAAAGGAACCGTCATCGTCCTGGATCAGGCCGCAGGAAATGCCAGCCACAGGGGCCTTGATGGGAACGCCGGCATCCATCAGCGCCAGCGTGGAGCCGCAGATAGAACCCTGGGACGTGGATCCGTTGGAAGAAAGCACTTCGCTCACCACACGGATGGCATAGGGGAATTCTTCCACACTGGGCAGCACCGGCACCAGGGCGCGCTCGGCGAGAGCGCCGTGACCGATCTCGCGGCGGCCGGGGCTGCGGGCCGGCTTGGCCTCGCCCACACTGTAGCCGGGGAAATTGTAGTGATGCATATAGCGCTTGGATTCCTCTTCCCAGATGGTATCCAGCTTCTGCGCAGCAGACAGCGTGTCCAGCGTACACACGCTGAGCACCTGGGTCTGGCCGCGCGTAAACAGACCCGATCCATGAACCCGGGGCAGCACACCCACTTCGGCCGCCAGAGGACGGATCTCGTTTTGGCGCGGCCGTCCACACGGTGGCCCTGCAGCAGCCAGGCCTTAACAATCTTCTTCTGGAATTTGTAGGTAATTTCGTCGAGATACTTGTCCATGTCAGGGTATTCCTCGGCGAACAACTCGTGCCAATGATCCATCAGCACGTTCCAGCGGGCTTCGCGTACGTTCTTGTCGTCGGTATCCATAGCGGCCTTCGCCTCATCCATGGTGGCTTCCACAATCTTGTCGAACAGCTCCTGATTAAAATCAGCGTGGGGATAGTCGAACTTGGGCTTGCCAATCTCGGAAACCATCCGGTTGATCAACTCCACCTGCTTCTGGTTTTCCTGATGGGCCAGCTCAATGGCGCGGAACATGGTGTCGTTGTTCACCTCGTTGGCGCCGGCTTCGATCATGACCACTTTCTTGCCCGTGGACACCACGGTCACGTCCAGATCGGAAACCTGTCGCTGCTCGCTGGTGGGATTGAGCACCAATTCACCGTTCACCAGGCCAACCTTCAACGCACCCACCGGGCCATTCCAGGAATGTCGGAAATGGCCAGCGCGGCGGAAGTGCCGATCAGGGCCGCAATCTCGGGCGAGCAGTCGTGGTCGACACTCATCACCGTGGCCATAATGGACACGTCATTGCGGAAGTCGCCGGGAACAGGGGACGGATGGGACGGTCGATGACACGGGAGGTCAGCACACCCTTTTCGCCAGGGCGGCCCTCGCGGCGCAAAAGCTGCCGGGAATACGACCCACGGAATACATCTTTTCCTCAAAATCCACGCTCAAGGGGAAGAAATCAATGCCGTCGCGGGGCTTGGCCGAGGCGGTGGCACACCAGCACCACAGTATCACCGTAACGCACCAGGACGGAGGCGTTGGCCAGCTCGGCCAGCTTGCCCACCTCCAGCGTCAGGGGCGGCCTGCCAGATCCATGCTGTAGGTCTTGTAATTACTGAACTCTCTGTGCTTAATAATAGTTGACATGTTTGGCTCCTTCTTTCTGTTTGAATTGGATGGGAGCCGGGCTGCCGGTTTAGCGCTTGATCACATCTCCCCGCCGGGGGGACAGGATCAAAGGCTAAAAAGGCGGCAAAACTCCCAAATACAGTGTTCCGCAGGCGCTGCGGAAAAAAGCGCGGGGAAGGCCACCCTTCCCCGCGCACGGTTTGACTTACTTGCGGATACCCAGCTTGGCGATCAGGGCGCGATAACGCTCGATATCCTTTTCCATCAGATAATCCAGCATCTTGCGGCGCTTACCGACCATTTTCAGAAGGCCGCGGTTGGAGTGCTTGTCCTGCGGGTTCTTCTTCATGTGCTCGGTGAGCTGCTGGATGCGGGCAGTGAGGATGGCGATCTGAACTTCGGGCGAGCCGGTGTCCTTCTCGTGGGTGCGGTTTGCCTCGATAACCGCAGTTTTCTCATCTTTCAACATCATGGTTTTGTTTCCACCTTTCCAATAAAGTTCCCTGCCTCTGAGCCTCCGGGCCGGTGAACGCTCCGCAAAGCTAAGCGGCGGGATCATGATTCCGCGCTGCGCGCGAACAGTAGTACTATATCACAGGTTTTCCGGTTTGTAAACCCCAAAAAGCACATCCTGTTTCGCAAAAATAATGCATTGCAGCGGAAATCTGTCTGCGCAACCCGCCGCTCAGTCGATATGGATGACCGATACGGGGCAGTTTGACGCAGCTTCCTTGGCCGCCTCTTCGCAGTGCGGCGGCACTTCTCCGGAAATAGCCTACGCCGTGCCGCCCTGCAGTTGAAAGACCTCCGGCGCTGTCTGTTCGCACATGCCGCAGCCGATGCAGCCGCTTTGATCCACGCTTGCAATCATACAAAAACTCCTCCTTCCGCTTCCAGAATTGCATGGAAAGGATACCCCATTCGATGGAAATTTATACGATGCAACACTGGAAACCGCCGCCGCCTTCTGTTATAATGAAAAAAATAACCCTACCCGCCCGCTTTTCAGTGGCGGAACGCTACCTAAAAAAGAAAGAACAGGTGTCTCCCTTGACAGAAAAAAACGATCGCCCCGCGGCAGGCGACGCGCTTTGCCCCAAAAGCAGAAACAGCAGCTGGCTCTGACCGGCCTGACGGCGCTGGTGCTGGTGGCAGTGGTTTTCGCCTTTGCCCTCCATACACAATCGGCCCGGCGCACCCTGCCGGAACGGGTGCAGGCTCATATGCCCGCCTGGGTCACTCAGGAATTGCTGACGCCCAATGAATATCCCGTCCCCAAATCCCGGTCAAACAGGTCAACGCCATCGTCGTTCATTATGTCGGCAACCCCGGCACCTCTGCCGCGGCCAACCGCAGCTACTTTGAGGGTCTTGCCGTCAGCGGCGAAACCTATGCCAGCGCCAACTTTGTCGTTGGGCTGGACGGCGAAATCCTTCAGTGCGTTCCCGTCAGCGAAGTGGCTTACTGTTCCAGCGACCGGAACTACGACACTGTTTCCATTGAAGTTTGCCACCCCAATGCGGAAGGGCGCTTCAACGATGTTACTATGGATTCCCTGGTGCGCCTCACCGCCTGGCTGTGCGGGGAATTCGGCCTCGATCCCCAGCGGGACGTTATCCGTCATTACGACGTCACCGGTAAGGAATGCCCCCTCTACTACGTCCGAAATCCGGACGCTTGGCAGATTTTCAAAGAGCAGGTGCAATCTGCCGTAGAGGAAGAGCGGCAAAGCCATTCATAACAAGCCAGGCCCCGGTTCGATCCGGGGCCTGTTTCTGTTTCTGTAATTTTGACGTGGGACGGTTGCCGTTCAGTATGCAACACCCTGCGCCAGCATGGCGTCGCAGACCTTCAGGAAACCCGCAATGTTGGCGCCAGCCATCAAGTCGCCCTCCTCGCCATACTCCTTGAGGCATCGTAGCAGGCATGGAAAATGCCTTCCATAATTTCCTTGAGTTTGGCGTCCACTTCCTCGAATGTCCAGGAATAACGCATGGAGTTCTGGCACATCTCCAGAGCAGAAGTGGCCACGCCGCCGGCGTTAGCCGCCTTGGCAGGTGCGTACAGGACGCCGGCTTTCTGGTACACCGCGATGGCTTCAGGCGTGGAGGGCATGTTGGCGCCCTCGGCCACGCAGAAGCAGCCGTTTTTCACCAAAAAGTTCAGCAGACGCACCGTCGATTTCATTCTGGGTGGCACTGGGCAGTGCAATGTCGCAGGGGATCGTCCAGATACCGCTGCAGCCTTCGTGATAAGTGGCTGTGGGTACGGCGTCCACATATTCCTTGATACGGCCGCGGCGACTTCCTTAATCTCCTTGATTACGTTGAGCTTGATGCCTTCCGGATCATGAATATAGCCATTGGAATCGGACAGGGCCACTACCTTTCCCCCAGTTCCGCAGCCTTCTCCGCAGCATAGATGGCCACATTGCCGCTGCCGGAAATCACCACAGTCTTACCCGCAAAAGAATCGTTTTCATACACCTGAGCATTTCAGCAGTCAGATAACACAGGCCGTAGCCGGTGGCTTCCGTGCGGGCCAGGAACCGCCCCAGCTCAGGCCCTTTCCAGTAAGCACGCCGGCAAACTCGTTGCGCAGACGTTTGTACTGGCCATACATATAACCGATTTCCCGCGCGCCGGTGCCAATATCGCCGGCGGGTACATCGGTAGTCGGCGCCGATGTGGCGCTGCAGCTCAGTCATAAAACTCTGGCAGAAGCGCATAATCTCGGTGTCGGACTTGCCCTTTGGATCGAAGTCGCTGCCGCCTTTGCCGCCGCCGATGGGCAGCGTAGTCAGAGAGTTTTGAAGATCTGCTCAAAGCCCAAGAACTTGATAATGGACAGATTCACCGAGGGGTGCAGGCGCAGGCCGCCCTTATAGGGGCCGATAGCGCTGTTGAACTGCACACGGTAGCCGCGATTTACATGCACACCGCCCTGATCGTCCATCCAGGTCACACGGAACTGAATCGCGCGTTCCGGCTCGGTAATGCGCTCCAGAATTGCGTTTTTTCAATGGCAGGATTCTTCTCCACCACAGGAACCAGAGACTCCAGCACCTCGCCCACAGCCTGCAAAAATTCCGGCTCGCCCGGATTTCGCGCGGCAACACTGTCATAGACCCGCTGCACATATTCGTTCTTGAATTTCATAGATGGTTTCCCCTTTCTATTGCACATGCAGCTCTGCATATACAAATCTGCTTCTATTATAGCAAAACTTCACGGGAGTACAATAGTTTTTACATCACTGTGTTAAATTTTTGAATTTTTTATCGTCAGTCCTGCAAATGTCTTCCGGTGAAAAACTGATGCCGTCAAAGTGTTTTTGTCGGTTTCGCCAAATAAAGTGCAACCCCTGCCGCTTATAGGAAAGCGGTGCTTTCCGTATAGAAAGCACCGCTTCTTTGCATACCGTTTGTGCGCAAACCATTCTGCCGCGGCCGATCAAGCCGTCACTGCTGCCGCAGCCGCCGCACTCTTTTTCCGCAAAATACTGCACAATGTCCTCCCGGGGCACAACGCCCACAAACATGTCCCGGTCATCCACAATAGGAATAACCGCGCCGCACAGCGCTGCACGCCGCAGTTCATCGTCCGAAGCAGTAATCTTCAGAGCCGGCGGCGCGCCGCGGCGCAGCAACTCGGCAATTTTGTGATCCTTTGCCGCCTCATAGCCGCCCCAGTCGATGATATGCCATAGGAAATCACCTTCGCTGACTGTGCCGAGATACCGGCCGTCCTGATTGACCACGGGAACCTGCACACAGCCATGGCTGCGCATAAAGCGCAGTGCCTGCTGCACGGTTTTATAATCGTAAAAAACGAACACTCCGTCTTTCTCTGCAGGGGAGCGAATAATATTCATTCGATCCGTCCTCCTTTTCACTTTAAAGGATGTTATATTTATAGTATACGAAACAATCATGAAAAAACTGTGAACAGAAGGCAAAAGAATGTTATCTAAAAATCCGCGGCAGCTTTTGGTTATTTATGCTAATCATTCTGTATATTCCCACAACCTTTTAACACTTTATGCAATGACGTTCCAAAACAATGAAAAAAGAAGGCCCGAAGGCCTTCTTTCTCCTCCCCAGGAACCGCACAGAAACGATCCCGAATTCTGTTCTGAACACCTGCTCAAAATGCCACAACCACACCGCCGTCACCGGCATATACCGTACTGATGCCGCCGGTACGGACCATCTCAACCTGGGTAAAGGGCAGCTTTTTAAACAGGAGGTTGCGCACATACACCGCCCGGTCGGGGCAGTTGCAGTGCGAAATCACCAGGGTGCGGCCTTCAATGCCGTGCTTTTTGGCCTTTTCCGCCGCCGCATCCGCCAGTCTGGCCAGAGCCTGCTTTACGCTCAGCGCCTGGCTCACTTTTCGGATGGTACCGGCAGGAGTGCCTTCCATCACCAGCAATATGCAGCGTACCGGTAATCAACGCCTGCACTTCGCTTAAACGGCCGTTTTGCGCAGATTGTCAAGGTTTTCCAGCACAAACAGCGTGGTCAGGTGGGCAATGAAATGATCCATCTCCTCGATCACCTGCTCAAAGGCAATCCGGCACGGCACAGCTCGAACAGCTTGATGAGCAGCGCGCTCTGCCCAGCCGAGGCCGAATGGGAATTAAACACATGGATCTTTTTTCTCCGGATGCTCTTCCAAGTAGATATCTCTGGCCTGGACTGCGCTGTTGTAAGAACCGCTCAGTTCCGCCGACAACGTAACGACATACACTTCGTCTGCACCTTCAAAGGCATCCATATACCACTGGGGCGCGGGGCATGCCGTACCGGTTCCTTCCGGCGAAGCAGCCATGCGGGCCACCAGATCCTCCGTGGTCAGCATACCGTTGTCCACATATTCCTGGTTCCCAATGCGGATAATCAGCGGCACCATGGCATATTCCGGCGCGTCCTTCAGCCCCGGTACGGGATCAGTGCAGCTGTCGCCGATAATTTTAAAACTCATAAGCCATCTCCCAAAACAGGTCCTCTAATTTGATATTCAAAACCACATTACATAATACCTTTCATTTACAGTATATGCTTTTCCGGCCCGCTTGTCAATCGAAAAGCGGGCCGGAAACAAATTATTTACAGACAAAAACAACATGGATCAGTCTTTGGTTCCCCCCTGGGAGTGATGCGCCGCCGAAGCCTTCCGCCAGCAAAGCGTGAAGTCCATATGCTTGCCATGCCCCCGCGTCGTTGGCACACAGGATGCGCATCTGCGGCGCAAATTCAAACAGAAACTGCCGGCATAGCCCACAGGGTGTGCATAGTTCTTTGGAAGACCCGGCCACCGCCAACAGGCGGAAATCCCGCCGTCCTTCGCTGAGCGCTTTGGCTGCTGCCACCGTTCGGCGCACAGGCCGCAGGGATAGGACGCATTTTCCAGATTGCATCCGGTGTAGACCGATCCGTCGCCGCACAGCAGCGCCGCACCGACACGGAAACCCGAATAGGGCGCATAGGCACGCTCCCTTATATTCAGCGCCAAAGCTACCAATTCATGTTCTGTCATGACGCTCTCTCCTTTCCCTGTGCTCAGGCCAGTTCGGCCTGACCCGTATAGAGCTGATAATAGCGGCCCTTTTTCAGCAATCAGATCGTCGTGGTCGCCGCGCTCGATGATCACGCCCTGCTCCAGCACCATAATGGCATGGGAGTTGCGCACAGTGCTCAGCCGGTGAGCAATGACAAACACCGTCCGGCCTGCCATCAGGCGATCCATCCCCTTTTCGATCAGCTTCTCCGTGCGGGTGTCGATGCTGGAGGTTGCCTCATCCAGAATGAGCACCGGCGGGTCTGCCACGGCGGCGCGGGCGATGGCCAGCAGCTGACGCTGGCCCTGGCTCAGGTTACTGCCGTCGGATGTGAGCATCGTATCATATCCATGAGGCAAGTGACGGATAAAGGCGTCGGCGTTGGCCAGTTTGGCCGCGGCCACCACTTCTTCATCTGTCGCATCCAGGTTGGAATAGCGGATATTGTCCGCTATGGTTCCGGTGAACAAATGGGTATCCTGCAGCACAATGCCCAGAGACCGGCGCAAAGATGCCTTTTGAATGTCCCGCACATCAATACCGTCATAAGTGATGGTACCGCTTTGAATTTCATAGAAACGATTGATCAGATTGGTAATCGTAGTCTTGCCCGCGCCGGTGGAACCAACAAAGGCGATTTTCTGGCCCGGCTTTGCAAACAAGCTGATGTCGTGCAGGATCACCTTCTCGTCGTTGTAACCGAACACCACATGGTCAAAACGCACGTCCCCATCAAAGGCACCAGCGTGCCGTCGGGCTTTTTCAAGCCCAGTCCTCGGTTCTGCGGTCTGTTTCCACAATATTGCCGTCATGGTCGCCGGTCACATTAATCAGCACAACTTTTCCCGCATCGCATTCCGGCGTTTCCTCCATCACTTCAAACACGCGCTCAGCACCGGCCACAGCAGCCAGCACCGTATTCACCTGCTGCGCGATCATGGATACAGGCTGGAAATCTGGCGGACATACTGCAAAAAAGGCCACCAGCGTGTCGATATAAAACATGCCGTTGATTGCGAACAGGCCGCCGATGCAGCAGGTCAGGGCATAATTGATATGGGAAATATTGCCCATGGCCGGCATCATTGCGCCGGCAAAGGTCTGGGCTGCCGTAGAAGACTTACGGTAGGTTTCATTGATACCGTAGAAGCCCTCCTTCGCTTTCTCCTCGTGGTTAAATACTTTGATGACTTTCTGGCCTTCAATCATTTCTTCAATGTAGCCGTTGACGGCGCCGATATCCTTTGCTGCTCGGCAAAGAAATAGCGGCTGCGGCTGCCGATGCCGCGCACCACCAGCAGCATCACCACCAAAACGGCAACGGTAATCAGCGTCAAGCGCCAGCTGAGGAATAGCATCATAGCCATAATGCCGACAAAAGTCAGTGCACTGGAAATCAGGCTGCCAATGCTGTTGTTGATCATTTCACTGATGGTGTCGATATCGTTGGTGTACCGGCTCATCAATTCGCCGTGGGTATGCCGGTCAAAATACCGGATAGGCAGGGACTGCATTTTTCAAACAAGTCCTTGCGGATCGTATAAACGGTTTTCTGAGAAATGTGCACCATAATGCGCGAATAGGCAAAAGAGCACAGCGCCCCGGTAACATATACCCCGGCCATCAGCATCAACACCTGAGCCAGACCGGCAAAATCGCCGGCCAGAATCCGGCCGGTCGCCGGTTTGAGCAGATAGGATCCGCCCACCGTACAGGCTGTATTGACCAGCAGGAACACAATCACCAGCACCATGGACAGCTTATAGCGCCCCACATAGTGCAGCAACTGGAACACCGTTTTTTCGTGTTTTGGGGTTTTTCATAGGTTTGCCGTTTTCCCGGTCCCATTTTAGCCATCGATGTTCCCTCCTTCCTGCTGCGACAAATAGACGTCTCTGATAAATTTCGCTGCTTTCCATCAGGTCTTCGTGTTTCCCCACCGCAGAAATCTTACCGTCATCCATAACGATGATCTGGTCTGCATCGCAGACGGAAGCAATGCGCTGGGCAATGATAATTTTGTGGTTTTTTTCAGCTCTGTGGCAAAGGCGCGGCGGATTTTGGCGTCTGTTGCCATGTCCACTGCGGAAGTGGAATCGTCCAAAATCAGCACTTTGGGACTTTTTCAGCAGAGCGCGGGCGATACACAGCCGCTGCTTCTGGCCGCCGGATACATTCACGCCGCCCTGGCCCAGATCCGTATCATAGCCATTGGCCAGACGGTCGATAAATTCATCCACACAGGCAATCCGGCAGGCCTGCTCGATTTCCTCCTGGGTGGCATTTTCATTGCCCCACAGCAGATTTTCCCGGACCGTGCCGGAAAACAGCGTATTTTTCTGCAGCACCATGGCACAACTGTCGCGCAAGTGCTCCATGCTGTATCGGCGCACATCCCGGCCGCCCACACTGACGCTGCCTTTCGTAGCTTCATACAGGCGGGGATCAATTGCACCAGGGTCGATTTTGCACTGCCCGTGCCGCCGATAATACCAATCGTCTGCCCAGCCTCGATATCCAAATTGATATCCTCCAGGTTCCCTCCGGGCTGTTGGGATCGTATTTGAAATACACATGGTCAAAGCGGATGCCGTCTTTCACACGCGCAGTGGTATCGCAATGATCGTCGTTGATGTCCGGCGTTTCGTCCAACACTTCCACAATGCGGCGCCCGCAGGCCACACCCGCGTCAGCATCATGAAAATCATGGAAACCATCATCAGAGAAACCAGAATCTGGCCCACATAGGTGAAAACGTGGTCAGCAGGCCGATTTCCAGTGTGCCGCTGTCGACCATATGCCCGCCGAACCACATAATGGCAATGATACTGCCATAGATAACAAGCATCATAATAGGCATATTGATCACCACGCGGCCAAAAGCTGTCTCCGAAGCGCGCCTCAAATCAGTATTGCGCGCGTCAAATTTCTGCTTTTCATAGTCCTCCCGCACAAAAGATTTAACCACCCGGATAGCCGTCAGGTTCTCCTGCACGGACAGGTTCAGGCTATCGGTTTTTCCTGCAGTTTGCGGAACAGGGGGCCGACTTTCAACAAAATCAGGAACACCACAATCGCCAGAATTGGAATGGCCACCAGAAACACCCGGGACAGCTGCACCGAAATCAACAGCGACAGTACCAATGCCGACACCAACATGACTGGCGCGCGCACCAGCAGGCGCATGCCCATCATCATGGTCAGCTGCATGGCGTTGATGTCGCTTGTCAGGCGAGTGATCAGCGAAGCGGTGGAAAACCGTTCAATATTGCTGAAGGAATATTCCTGAATACGGTCATACCCGCAGCGCGCAGATTGGCTCGAAACCCTGACCTGTTTTTGCCGACAAGTAAGCCGCGCTGATACCAAAGCCCAGGGACACAAGGGCCATCGCCACCATCAGGGCGCCCATGCGCACAGTATAGGACGCGTCGCCGCTTTGGATACCCACATCCACAATCCGCGCCATCACCAGCGGGATCAGCAGTTCAAAAAGCGGCTTCCGCCGCCGAGCAGATAATACCCAGGATAAACCATTTTTTGTATGGCCGCAGATACGGCCAGAGTTTTTTGATCATGCTTTTTGCTTTCCTCCTCCCTTGAGATTCTCCATCACGCGGAAAAGCAGCCCTTTCAGCTGCTCCCGCTCCTGCGGGGCAAAGCCTTCGATAGCCTGTGCTTCCACAGCCCGCATGCCTTCGGTCACTTCCCGTTCCAGCAGGCGGCCTTTTTCTGTCACAGTAATGCTGCGGCAGCGCCCATCCCGCTTGCCTGGAAGCCGCCGGATGAAGCCTTTTTCCTCCATCCGCCCCACAATGCCGTTCACCGTGGGCGCTTTCACGTCCAGCAGTTTTTCCAGATCCCGCTGGTTGGTTTCTGTACCCTGTTTGACATGGATCAGATACAACAGCACTCTGGACTGCGCGTTGGTCAGACCGTGCCGCTCCACATTTTCATCCACCCGCTGTTTGAACAGCTGCGCCGCCGCGCCCAGCATGGGACCCACATACTCCCATTTACCGCTATGATAGCCCACCGGCTCCCTTCCTTTCACCAAATAGTTATCGCGCTAATATTTAGTCTAATAACAATTATAGGAATATAGACAAAGTTGTCAAGCCGGTTTTGGTGATATTCACAATTTTTTCACATTTCCCCCGACAGAAAAAGGAGCAGACGCAGTAAGCGCGTCCGCTCCCTTTCCTTTTATAAAACGTCATACAGGGCATTGACCACCAACCAATTTTGTGCAAAGGGCCGGTCCAAATTCCAGTAGCCCACGCCGGCCATGCCATAGCGCGCTGCCAGCAGCAGTTTGTCCTGAATGCTCCGCGCATCCTCGAACCAGACAACATGCTCCGTCCTTCCTCATCCCAATAGCGGAACCAGGGTGCGCGGGCCGTTTCGTCAAAGAAGATCTCCGCTCCATACCGCCGGGCCAGCGTCACTGCCGCCTCATTGGACAGAGACTGTGCCCGGCTGGCTCCCTGCAGATACGGCAGCGTCAATTATAGCCATAGTTTGGCACCCCTAAAATGCATTTTTTCCGCCGGGATCTCCGAAAGGGCGTATTCTACCACCGTCTGTACATTCGGCAGCGGCGCCACCGCCATCGGCGGACCGTAGGTATACCCCCCATTCATAGGTCATAAGGAACACGAAATCGGCGGCGGCTCCCAGAAGGGCATAGTTGTGGCCCTCATACAGCAGTCCCGGGCTGGTCGGCATAAGTCTTTGGCGAGAGCGCCACCGTCACCGTATAGCCATAAGGCTGCAGCGTACTGCGCAGCAAAGCGACAAATGCGGCATAAGCTTCGCTCTCCTGTGCTGGAAGATACTCAAAATCCACGTCCACGCCGGCATAACCTTTCACCTGGATGGTTCTCAACACCTCTTCCGCCAGCCGCCGCTGCAGCGCCGCATCGCCCAACACCCTGCTGGAGCGTTCGTTGCTGAATGTTCCCCTGCTCCCGTCACAGTGGACAAATGCAGCAGCACGCCCACGCCGTATTTCCGCCGCCGTCTGCCGGATGGCCGCATCCGACAATTCCAGCAGACTTCCTTCCTCTGTCAATCCGTAACTGAACGGCGTCACATTGGTAAGGTAAGGCAGCACACTGCGTAGAAGCCCTTGTTCAATGGTGCTGTAAGCGTATCCGCCCACAGAATACCGGCCCAGCGGCTCGTTGAAATACTCGATCACCAAAACCTGTCCCGGCCGAAGAAGGCTGCCCCTTCCAGCCAGCGGTTGTTGCGCTGCAATGTGATCACGCTAACACCATACAGCTGCGCCACAGCGGAAAGCGTTTCTCCTTCCCGCACAATATGAACGGTTTTGGGGAACTGCACCACAACTGTTTGCCCCACCACCAGCGGCTCTTCCATGGAAAATCCGTTTTCCGCCGCCATTTGAACCGGATTCACCCCATAATCCCGGGCGATGGAATAAAGGCTTTCGCCGCGCAGCACCGTATGGATCAACATGTTCGCACTCACCTCGTTTGATCCTATGCTGGAAGCCGCACTTCTATGCATCCCACCGCGGACTTTCGGATGGTTTCCGAAAAACACCAAACGTTGTATGCAGCCATACAACGTTTGCGTTTGCCCTACAATAAGTGTAGGGCCTTTTTTTTCGGAAAAGCCCCAAAATTCGACTACATAAAGGAGAAATCAACTTGAAGTATACAAAAAATTATCAATTAAACCAATGGGACGCCGCCGACCGCGTGCTGCGGGAGGATTTTAACCGGGACAACCAAAAAAATTGACACAGCGCTGGAAGAAACCGCCATTTTGGCTAGAAGCTGCTACACCCGCCTGCTGGATGAAACGTTGGCAGCGCCGTGCCAACACTGGGACATTGACCTGAGCAGCATTGATATCACACGTTATCAAAAAACTGCTGTTCTATCCCCATTTGCAGGGCGATACAAACCAATGGGTGTATCTTCACATCAACGGATGGACTTCCGGCTACACACCGAGCGTGGGCAACAACACTTCTCATTGCGGAAACGTGCCCATGATGAACGACCCGAACCGCCAAAATTTCGGAGTATGTGAATTCGTCATTCTGCCTGAATTACCCTGCGTCTGTTTTGTGCAGACTGGGAGCACAACCAATATCGCCAATGTGGCGCCCGGGGTATCCTGTTACCGCTGCCCAAGCCTTGGCAGCGCTTCCGCCATGAAACGTTGAACCTCTGGTTTGACAGCAGCAGCGAACACATTCTGGCAGGTTCCAATATCCAGCTGTACGGTCTGAAACGCTGATTAGCAGAAAAAATCCCGCCCGAAAAATCGGGCGGGATTTCTACATACGGTTTTGCAACTGTAAGTCAAAAATTCAGATCGTGAACTCAGCCGTACCGGTTGCTGCAACAGTAGCACCGTTGTAGATGGTCAGAACCGCAGTGTATGTACCGGAAATAGACACACCGTAAGTGTTGTCAGCAGTCAGGCCATAGCCGGTGTTTGCATTGAAAGTGCCGCTGGGCTGATTGACAGTTTCACCAACCTTCACGCCATTCTGATAAATGCTCAGTGTCCACTTGTCTGCAGTCACAGTGGTCGTAGTCGCAACGGTCACTTTGAAGTCGCCGTTGTCTTCCACCATGTTCAGGATACGGACAGAGCCAGCACCCGGATTCACATTCTCAGCAGCGTCGACAATCTTCACATAAACGTCGGTCAGGCGGCCGTCGTCATTCACCTTGAATGCCACCAGATCATCCGCGTCGTCGGTAATGGCGCCGATGTCACTGGCGATCAGGTTGCCGTCCACGTCGACGAAATACACCTGCACATCGCTGGTATAGGCATAAGGCGTGCCACCCAGCTTCACAACCTCGTTCTTCACCGCGCCGGTGCCAACCACGTTGCGCAGGTCGCCGTCATTACCAGCAGTGGTGCTCAGTACGACCATATCTTCATAACCGGTCAGGATTTCTTTTTCTCATTGTATCTCGGGCCGTAAATCAGAGCGTCGTTGGTGAACTGATGCGCCGTATCCGTCTTGATGGTGGTCTCCGTACCGTTCACGAAAGCGTCATACTCATAGTATTCACCCAGAGCGGTGGTGTAGGACTTTCCTACATTGCTGCCCTTTACATAGATGACATCCTTGTTGTCGCTGGACATGCTCATCTTAGCATTCTTTTTCCACAAAAATCACCGTGGCGGGATCGCCGCGCTGCTGAAAGCTGTCCATGAACACCGTCACAGCACCAGCGTTTCCGCCGTTGTGCTTGATGGTGGGCCATGCGGAAATGCCCTCGTAAGCGCTGAATGTCATCTTATCGGGATCGGAGTTATCGGCCACCAACAGAATGGTTTCACCGTCAGCAAAATGAGTAACCTTGTTGGCACTGCTGATATTGGCTTTGTTGCCAGAAACAATGCTGTAGGTGTTGGAGCCGCTCTTCAGCTCAAATGCCCCGCCCTGATTACCAGCGTTCGCATCAGCTGCCAGTTGAATATTATACTCGTCATCGCTGTTCACACTGTAGGAAACGATATCCCACTTACTGATTTGATCGCCGGTCAGGCTATCGAAATTGTCTGCAACAGTACCGATTTTGTCAATATTGACAACCTTTGCCGTACCGTCGGTAAACAGCAGCTTGGCGCGGCCGTTGTCCAGGGTATTGCCCTTCTCATAAGCCAGAATCACAGCATACTCCACGGAAGTATCTGCATCCACATACAGGCCGTAGCCGTAAGCGTCCAGATACACATCCACGTCCTTGCTCTTGTCCACAGTGGAAGCAAAGCCGGCAATGTTGGCAGCAGACTTCTTATTAGCCTCATACTTGGTGCCGTTCACGGTAACGGAACCGGTGGTGGTGTAGGTGCTCATCGTGCCAGTGACCTTTTCCGCCAGAGCCATGGACTCGATGCACTTCTCACCACTCTTAAAAGAATACGTATATGCTACAATATCGTCCTTGGCAAAGTCAGTGGTCTCATAGTTGCCGACATTTACGCCGGGATTGGTGAACGTGTCGGACACATCCAGAACCACATAAGCATCCGTGGTAGTGGACGCAGCGCGCACGGCAGCGACCTGGCCGACATAGGTGTTCACCTCGACCAAAGTCAGAGTGTCAGCCTCGTCGTCATAATAAACGTCCAGCAGAACGCCCTCGCCGCCAACCTCAACGCGGCTGCCCTTCACAATATCATTGGGGAAGGCAGTCAGGCGGCCATCCACATACAGCGTAACATCTGCGTTATCAATACCATCAGACAGACCCAGATCGGTGTAGATGGTTCCAATCTTGGTTTCGTCCGTATAGGTCAGGTCGGCTTCGTCGGCATAGGTGCCAATTTCAGCGTTCTTATACTTCCAGGTGGAAGCGGGACGCTCAAACGCATCGGTGCTGCCGGCGACCAGCTTCAGATCCTGGCAGTAACGCTCGGCAAACTCCACGGTGTAGGCGTTGGAGTTAGACAGCTTTTGGCTGAAATGGTCTGGGTCTTGGCCAGCGTCGTGGTTACAAAGTTGTACTTTGGAAGGGTTGATGTTGATCGGAACGTCACCGATCACAATGTCGCCACCCTTGTTCTCGTACTCCACCAGGGGAGCCTTTAAACGCATTCAGCGCCATCTGGGCAGCCTGTTCACGGGTCAGGGGCTGGGACAGCGTCACGCTCTCCAGTTTGTCGCCCAGGTTGGCATCGTCGCTCAGAGCCAGCTTGAGGTTTGATGGCCCAGCTGTTGCCCACCAGGCCCTCGATCCTCGGATCGTAGCCCAGAGCCACCAGCAGCATCTTGGCAAACTGCAGGCCCGTCACGCCGTCGGTGGGGTTAAAGCGGCCGTTGCCGTCGCCGGCAATGATGCCCTCGTTGGTGCAGTAGGCAATGGAGCCTGCGCTCCAGCGGGTAGCCGCCACATCGCTGTAGGGGGCAATGGTGGTGGTCAGTTTGTCAGCCTGAGTCTGGCCCACCAGCATGTAGGTGATGATCTTCGCAGCCTGCTCACGATTCAGGGTTGCGTCGGGGTTGAAGTTATTGCCGTCGCCGCCATTGAAAATGCCGGCGGCAGTCATAACATCGACCGCCTCTTTGTAAGTGACTTTGGAATAATCCTTGTAGTCACTGCGTCCGCGGCGAAGGCGGCGGTCATCAGGCTCAATGCCATGGCCAGCGCCAGCACCAGGGACAGAACCTTTTTCAGATTCTTCATGGTTCGGTAGTCCTCCTTTTTTGATCGTTTCGCTCCAAAAAGTGATCCAATTTGGCACAAATAACCCGTTTTTCCTCCAAAATGCCGGTTCATAAATACCGCACAGCACCTCTTTGACCGCAAAAAGCAAAATCCCCGGAAAGCCGCGCCACAGCGGCCTTTCCGGGATTGCAAAACGTATGGATGTTCAATTTGGTAGACATTTCGCCGGCAGGCGCTGCCTCCGCTTTCCCTCCATCTCTTGTCCCCCAGCTGTTTTCCCTTTCCCACTTTGGTAGACATCCGGTAGACATGGTAGTCAGTTGGTGGAAAAAATAGAAAATCTATGCTGCCGCACAGGCAACACTGCCTGCCCGCATACACGCCAGCCAATACGCCAAAAATTTTTGCCTTGGCATGCGCAATCCTGCACAAATTGTGTTATACTGTATATTAAATATTCATTTTCGACACTCCGATCGGAGAAAGGACAGCGACATATGAAAAGCCACTCCTACAGAAACAGACAGAACCCAGCGTGCCGCGGCCGGAAAACGCCCTGTCGAACGTCTGCATCCGGACTCCGCCCATGGCCTCACCGCCCAACAGGTTCAGGAGCGTATCGACGCAGGACAGCAGAATTTTGATTCCACGCCGGCAACCCGCACAGAAAAGCAAATCATCCTTCGCAACATCTGCACACTGTTCAATCTGGTCAATATTATTTTCTTTGTCGCCATCTTGGCCGTTGGCTCTGTAAAGATACGTTGTTTATGGCCATTGTCGCAGCCAATACCGCCATCGGCATCATTCAGGAGATCCGGGCCAAGCGCTCTATCGACTCCCTGAGCTTTCTCACCGCTGCCAAAGCCAAAGTGCTACGAGACGGGGAATCGTCCGAGATTCCCATTGACGAGATCGTTCTGGACGATATCATAATCCTTTCTGCCGGCGACCAGGTACCTACCGACTGCATTGTGGCCAGTGGTTTCTGTGAAGCTGATGAGAGTTTTCTTACGGGCGAAAGTGATGCTATTTCCAAAACGGCAATGATATGCTGCTGGCCGGCAGTTTTATCGTCAGCGGCAGCGTACACGCCCGGGCAGAACGGGTCAGCGCCGACAATTATATTTCCAAAATTTCCACCTCAGCCAAAACCGTGAAAAAAAGCAGGTCAATTCCGAAATCATGCGCACCATGCAAGCCATTGTGGCTGTGATCTCCATTGCTTTAATCCCGATTTCCATTATCCTGTTCCGCAATCAGCTGGCGCTGGCGGATGCCACCATTCACTCCGCTGTGCTCAACACTACCGCAGCCCTGATTGCCATGGTTCCCGAGGGTCTGATGCTGCTGACCAGCACCGTGCTGGCGGCCTCTGTAGTGCGCCTGACACAGCAGCATGTCATGGTTCAGGAGCTATATTGCATTGAAACGCTGGCCCGGGTGGATGTACTATGTCTGGATAAGACCGGCACCATTACCGAAGGCACTATGGACTGCAAAGAAACTGTTGTGCTGGACGAGCTGTTTGAAGCACAGGTTCCAAAGGCTCTCGCCTCCCTTTACCGCCGCGCTGGAGGATCACAACGCCACTTTCACCGCTATTGCCGCGAAGTTTACCGATCCCGCACCTTTGGCGCGCCGAAAAAAACAGCCCCCTTTTCCAGCCGTACCAAGTGGTCCGGCGCCACTTTCGAAGACCAGGGCACTTACATTCTCGGCGCAGCGGAATTTGTGATGCCTGCACGGGATCCATACCTGCAAGAGGCCTTGTATGAGTACAGCCGCGACAACCGGGTACTGCTTCTGGCCCACAGTGACATGCCGCTGGGCGCCGAAGGGCTGCCCTCCGGTCTGCATCCCGTAGCGCTGATCCTGCTGCAGGATAATATCCGCAAGGCTGCCCCGCTACGCTTCGTTATTTCAAAGAGCAGGGCGTCGTCTGCAAGGTGATTTCCGGCGACAGCGTGGAAACCGTTTCCGGCATCGCCTGCCGGGCCGGTGTTGAAAACTGGGACAAGGCTGTGGATATGTCCCAGGTATCAAAAAGGAGATTGCCGAAGCCGCAGAAAAATACACCGTATTCGGCCGCGTGACCCCAGAGCAGAAAAAACTGTTGGTGAAAGTTCTCAAAAGAAAGGCCACACAGTGGCCATGACCGGCGACGGCGTCAATGATGTGATGGCTCTCAAAGAGGCCGACTGCGGCATTGCCATTGCCGGGGCGCCGACGCAGCCCGCAACGTAGCCCAGCTGGTACTGCTCAAATCCAATTTTGAAGCCCTGCCCAAAGTCGTCGCCGAAGGCCGCCGCGCCATTAACAATATTCAGCGCTCCGCCCTCTGTTCCTTGTGAAAACGGTGTACGCCTCGCTGCTGTCCATCGCCTTTTGTTTATCACGGCGCCTTATCCTTTGAGCCGATCCATTTGACGCTGATCGGCTTTACCACCACCGGCGTTCCCTCTGTCGTGCTGGGTCTGCAGCCCAACCACGACCGGGTGCAGGGGCATTTCCTAAAAATGTACTCACCACCGCTGCTCCCTGCGGTATCACCATCGCTCTGGCGGTTCTGATGGCCGTCGTCTGTGGACAGGCCTTCTCTGGATCAGAATCAAGTCGAAGCCCTTTGCGTCCTGCTGACCGGCGGTGCGATTCTGATCCTCCTGTATTACGTCTGCCACCCCTGGACACCGGTGCGCGTTGTACTGTTCGGCTCCATGACATTCCTGTTCTTCCTGGGCTACTTCGCTTTCAATACCTTCTTTTCCATTGCGCGTTTCGTTCCTCTAGCCTGCTGCTGCTGTTCCTGATTGGCGTTGGAAGCTGGGAAATTTTTCCGTGTTCTCTGGCAGCTGTTCCACGGCCAGCGCATTAGCCTGGTGCCGCGGCCAGCAGCGGAGTATGAGCGCACAGCCCCCGCGGCAAACGAGAAAGCCGCCGTTGATTTTTTACAGAAGGAGCCGAGAAACCATGTCCACCTCCTGTCCGCACTGCGGCGCCGCCATGGACGACGGCAGCCGTTTCTGCTCTGTCTGCGGCCGCCCCATTCCGGCGATGCAGGAGGAAGCAACCGTTTTCGTTCTCAAACCCGGCACTGCCTGTCTGGAAGAAACAGACGAGTGCATATCGCCCCCGGCCGCGTCTCCGCCTGCTCTATCGCAGCGCGAAAAACGCATTGCCCGCAAGCTGCGGCATATGGCGTTTGAGGAAAGTGCGTCTGAGGATTATATTGATCCGATTACACCGCCCAGGCAGCGCTGGAAAATTCGCCTGATCTCCCTTCTGGTTGCGGCTGCGGTGCTCTCGGCTCTGGTAGGCGCGTTGTTTGTGCACCAAACCGTGGAGCAGGCCGCTTTACTCCCATAGAAGCCGCCTATGAAAGCCTTGCCCAGGGTTCTCCCGCCGCGCTGCAGGCCGCGTTGTATCCGGACCTTTGCCGCACACTGGAAGATCTGGGATACTTCCGTTCGGATGGATCCTGGTCGGCACAATTGCGCGACTGGGAGGCTGTCTACGGCGCCGCTTTCACCGCAGAACCTGCGCTGCGCCGTGTGCGCTGGATTCGCGGCAGCGCAAAGAAGATTATCTTCGCGCGCTGGAACGCGAATATCTGCTTTCCGCCCGGGCCATCCTGCTGCTGCAAGTGGACTACACCATGCACATCACCGCTGAAAACGCCGATGCTTCTGTGCGCAAAAGCGCTTACACAGCTTATTGCGCCGGAAGCTGGTATTTGATGCAGGAACGTTTTAGATCCGCGGAGGCATCGTGCCTTTGCGGATTTTTTCGAAAGGAGTTTCAAATGGGCAAATTTTCCGGTGTGCTGCTGGCCAGTGATTTTGACGACACTCTGGTTCCCACCTCTGCGCTGCGCGCACAGGGGCTTTCTGTTCAGGGCACGTCTCCAGAAAACTGCGCAGCTCTGACTTATTTTACGGAAAACGGCGGCCGCTTTACCATTTCCACAGGCCGCAGCGCCGCCACGTTTGCTCCCTATGCTGCGCAGCTGCCGCTGAACGCTCCCGCTGTGGTCTCGGGCGGCGGAGCGCTTTATGATTATTCCACCGGCCGCTACTGTATGATGACGCATCTGCCCCCCTGCGCCGCCGCAGATCTGAGCGTGCTTGCGGAGCGTTTCCCCGGCGCCGCACTGGAGCTGTATCACGCAGACGAAACCGTCTGGGTGCTCCATCCTAACGCATGGTCCGAAGAGCACCGACGCACAACACATTCCCGCATGTGCCCGGTCACATCCCTGGATCAGGTGGTCTTTCCGCTGCACAAAGCGCTGTTTGAAGCGCCACCGGAGCAGCTGCTGGCGCTGTGCTCCGCCCTGCGTACCACAGCGTTAGGTCAGGCCTGTGAGGCTATTTTTGCCGCTCCCCACATGCTGGAGCTGACTGCCCGGGGCGCAGATAAGGGCACAGCGCTCCTGTTCCTGGCAGGCCGGCCGGGCCTGAAAGCATCCGGCTTATGCGCCGTGGGTGACCATCAGAATGATCTGCCCATGCTGCGCGCCGCACGCTATGCTTTCGCCCCGGAAAACGCGGCGGCAGAAGTCCGTTCCTTGCCCGGCATTCGTCTGGTCTGCACTGCCCAAAAGCATGCGCTGCAAGCAGTTTTGGCCGAGTTGAATCAAATTTTCTCTCCCTAATGCCTAAAATAACACCCTACTCTCTGTATAAAAGGCTAAAAAAGCGAGCGTTTTCCCGTTTTTCAGGCTCCTTTTTCAAAAACCGTTGAAAAACGCTGGAATTCTATGGATTTTTATGCTATAATGCTGATAGCATATCTCGAATTTTATCGTAAAGGGGATATAACTTATGAATAAGTCTGAACTGATTGAAGCCATGGCCAACACGGCAAGCCTGAGCAAAAAGGATGCAGAAGCAGCCTTGAACGCCTATACTGACGTGATCACCGAAGCTCTGAAAAAAAGGCGACAAGGTCACCCTGGTTGGCTTTGGCACTTATGAGACCCGCAAAGAGCCGCCCGTACCGGCAAGAATCCCCAAACCGGCGAAGCCATTAAAATCAAGGCCGCAAAGTGCCCGCTTTCAAGCCCGGCAAAGCCTTGAAGGACGCTGTCAACGGCGCCAAGTAAAAACCGATTGTATGCACTGCAGGCGGGCCGCCCCGATATTGGGCGGCCCGCCTGTTTTTCCGCGGCGCGCGCTGTGCACTGCAGGTTGAAAATATAGCCCCTGCCGGGCTGTACGCCCGGCAGGGGCCGTATTCTGCATTTGTCGAATCAGTTGCTCACCACGACAATCCGGATTTTCTCACCGATGCTGTCGTAGTAGAGATCCGCAGTGTCAGAAAACGCGCGGGCCTGGCTAACCGTAACCCACTTGTCCGCCGCAGCGATATAACACGCTACATCGTCCGCCACCAGATAGGTGTTGCCTTGGAATGTAACTGAATTCTCCCCATTCCACGCAGAGTTTGGCACTTTGCTCAGCTTGCTCACCTTGGCTGTGCCGGCCAAGCGGGCTTCGCCGCTTCGATTCGTATAAAAGGCCAAACCGCCAAAATCATTGTTTTTATATCCTCCGCCGCATTCGGCCTCTGGCGAGTATGCGGTCTTTCCTTCTTCATCACCGTACTCAACCTTGATCCGTGCATTGACATTCTCATCAGAAGCAGGCGTAAATTTATAACGTCCATAAACATAAGCATCGCCCGTGGCATTGTCCAGAATCAGCAAGCTGATTTTTCCGGTATAATTCTTCTCCGCATACAGCACATTTGCGCCGCTGTTTTTCTTCACCGGGACATCGGCCAGCTTCACTTCGACCAAAGATCCGGAGCCAACTTTATCGTAGATCCGCACGTTCTCCGCCAGCTCCGTGTCACCCACTTTACGGTTCGCCACATCCAGTGTACCGCGTACACCGCCGCTGGTCACACGGCTCAGAGATTTGGTCGCCTTTTTGATAGGAGGACACTTTCACCAGCTGCCCGATGTAATTGCCCACCGTATTATTGCTCAATTTGGGATCGCCCCCCTTGACGGTCAGCCCACAAAACAGTTCAACCACAGCTTCGTTCGTGCTGACGCTGGTGGCGATACCTACCGCGTTGCCCCGGGCTTTCTGGGGCGACACAGCACCAGCCACCTGATTGTCCTCCGTAAGCAGGAATGTCACCTGCTCGCCCAGCTTGAAACCGGACAGGCTGTCGGCTGCACTGCGCAGCGCCGGCAGCTCCTGCCCCAGGAACTTCACCTTCACCGGCGAGGTAGTATTTGGTTCTGCATAGGTATAATATGCCGTAATCTTTGTGTCGCTGACGCGGATGGTATTGGTAGCTGCATCATAGGTGGCCACATCGTACTGCCGCAGCTCGGAGGCCGAGGAGGGCATGCCATTTTTATAAATTGCATAACTGCTGGAGTCGGTCAGCCGTTCAAACCCTGCCGTGCTTCCCTGTGCACCCACAATGACAGCCTCATCTGCCACAGCTCCGCTGACAAAAGATAATCGAGATCGCCCGCAGCATCAAAGAACAGTGTGACAGATGCCCCAACGCGGATATTGGGCTGCACGTCGCCGAAGGTCTTTTCCTCCCCGTTGTAGTACGCCTTCACCGCAGAATGGATTTTATACTGTTTGCCGCTGCTGTCCGTCAAGCTGTCCTGGCTTTTTATCGGACACAGTGATGATCTTGCGGCTGGTATCCTTGTCGGGAATAAAGGTCAGCACACGGCCGCTGGCGTTGAGCAGCAGCGTACCCTTTGCGGCCTGCCATGGAAGCATCCGCCGGCCGATCAGCTACTTTATAGGTCTTATCCGTCGTCTTGATGGCGTTGGCTGATCCGTCCTCTGCCGTGGCAGCCACATCCAGCAGGATGGTATCCTGCACTAGAGTGCCCAGTTTGGTGGCGTATTCCCCGCCCCCTTCAGATCCGCGCGCAGCAGATTACAAAACAGCTGCGCCGCTTGGGCGCGGTTCACTTTTGCGTTGGCATTCATGGTCACGCCATCCGTCAGGCCGATGTTGGCCGCAGCATTCAAATAGCCCTGGGGCCAAACGGCTCCCACATCGCTGTCCTGATAACCCAGCATACGCATCAGGATCGTCACCGTTTGGCCAAAAGTGATTTCCTCATCTGGGTGGAACTTTCCATCCGGGTAACCGGTAAGCAGCTTGTCCTTACCCTCTTCTCCCTCGCCGCGGACCGCCAGATTAATATAGCCCGCCGCCCAGTGATCAGCGCGCATCCGGGAAAATGGTATAGGTCTGATACTGACCTACCGCGCCTTTTTGCCCAGCATCACCACAGCCATCTTTGCAAACTGGGCGCGGGTCAAAGTGCCATAAGGCTGAAAGGCGCCGCCGCCAGTGCCATCCAGTACACCCAGCATACGCAGCACTTCGGCATTGTCCGCCACGGTGCTGTCGGAAATGTCGGTAAAGGAGGCCGCCTGCGCCTGCGGCGCCGCCGGCAGCACCAGGCACAGCGCCAGCACCGCCGCCAGCACACCGGATAGGATCCGTTTCTTTTTCATCTATGTTACACTCCTTCTTCCGCGGGATCTCCGCCCCGCCAAATACAGAATCTGCTCAAACGCAGGGAGCATCGGACACAACACCCCGCCTCACTCCGCACGCAGCGCCACCACCGGCTGCAGCTTGAAGCTTTAATCGCCGGAAACATCCCAAAAGCACGCCCAGCGCCACCGAAAACAGAAACGCAAAAATCGTGATGACGGGCGATGGCAGCAGCACGGACTGTACAATAAGCTTACTGGCAATTGCCGTACCGAAAAAGCCAATGGCGATTCCAATGATGCCGCCGATACCGCAGATGACGCCAGCTTCGATCAGGCACTGAATCACAATCGACTTGCGCTCTGCGCCGATAGCCCGGCGGATGCCAACTTCCCGCGTTCGCTCCGTTACAGTAACCAGCATAATATTCATAATGCCGATACCGCCTACCAGCAGAGAGATGCCGGCAATGGCGCCCAGCACCAGCGACATCATCAGCGCCTGCTGATTGCTCTGGTCCTGCCAGCTCTGGTCGCTGTAGCACCAGAAGTTTCCTCTTCCTGTCTGGTTCCAGTTGTCAAAATTGCCGTTGAGCAGCGCAATCACCTGGTTGACGGAAGCAGAATCTTTCACCTTCACCGTGATGTCGCTCAAATCGGAATACTCGAAAGGTAGCGCTGAGAGGTGTAGGGAATCACGATTACATTATCCAGAGAATATCCCTGGTTCATAAAATCTTTTTGAGCGTATACACCCACCACCGTGAAATTCGCCCCGGCAATGGTCAGATCCTTACCGATGGGGTCGGCAGCGTCAAAAAGTTTTTCGCTGCAGCAGCTCCCAGCACACAGACCGCACTGTATTTTTTGACATCAAGATAACTCAGATCCCGCCCCTTGTCAATCTGGAAATTGTTGCACATGGAGTACTGATCGCTGCCCAGATAGATCTGCGGCGGATACTCCATGCTCTGGCTGTTTTGGCTCCGTATTTCACGGTGCCGCCCACGTAACCCGTGGGCGTCACGCCCACCACCATATCAATGCTTTTGCAGTAGTTATACACTTCCTCAAAAGCGTCCCCACCGCTGTAAAGCTGCGCTGAAACGCTGATTTTGTTGGTGCCCATAGATTCGTAGTATTCCATGCTTTTCTTGTTCGCACCGGTGATAACCGACACAATGATCATCACCGCCGCCATGCCAATGATGATACCCAGCATCGTCAGCAGCGAACGCATTTTTTTCGACCAGATGGATTTGACCGCCATCTTAAAAGCCTGTGCCAGGTTCACAGCCAATCCACCTCCTGTGCATGATCCTCCACAATTTTGCCGTCCGACACCCGCACAATACGGCGGGCTGTAGCAGCAATGCCGTTGTCATGGGTAATCAGGATTACTGTGCTTCCCTCACGATTGAGCTGCTGAAGAAACGCCAGCACCTCCTGCCCTGTTTTGGAATCCAGCGCTCCCGTGGGTTCGTCGGCCATAATGATAGGCGGACTGGTGGAAATAGCCCGGGCAATGGCCACTCGCTGCTGCTGGCCTCCGGACATCTCGGAGGGCCGGTGTCCGCCGCGGCTGCCCAGCCCCTACACGCTCCAGGGCGCGCTGCGCCAGTTCCTGACGCTTGCCGGGCCCAATTCCCTGATAAATGAGCGGCAGCTCCACATTTTCCAGCGCTGTCAGCTCCGGGATCAGGTTATAGCCCTGGAAAAATGAAGCCGATCTCCTTGTTGCGGATATGGGAAAGCTGTTTATCCGTCAACTCCCGTACATTCTGTCCGTCCAGCCAGTATTCACCGTACGTGGGGATATCCAGGCAGCCCAGTACATTCATCATCGTGGACTTGCCAGAACCGGATGCGCCGGCAATGGCTACAAACTCGCCCCGGTCGATGGTGAGGGATACGCCATCGAGCGCCCGCACTTCGCTCTCCAGGCCTTCACCATAAATTTTATAAATATTTTCAAGGCGTATCAGCATAGTGCTTCTCCTTAAAAACCGTTGGTGACCATCACCTGCTGGAACACTTCCATGCCGACCTCCACGCCGTCTTTGATCTCCACGTTCTGCGCGTCGTTGATGCCGGTGGTCACCGGAACAGCCCAGTAACCTGTTTCCGGCACGCCGTCGGGCAGAACTTCCACATCGATGGCATTCTCCGGGCGCGTGTCGGTATGCACAAATACCACATACTTACTGCCCTCCGCCGTTTCCACAGACTTCACTGCCTGGATGGGCAGCACCATGCAGTCGTTGCTCTGGCTGGCCACCAGGCTGTACTGCGCATAACTGCCTGCCAGCACCGTACCATCACTGTTGTCCACGCTGATGACCACAGGGAACGTAGCCACGCCGTTTTCCGCCTTACTCGTCAGGCTCACAGAAGTGACCGTACCCATAAACTGGTTCTCATTCTGGGTCACATCCACGCTCATGCCTTCTTTGATATAAGAGATATTGCGTTCATCCACGTTGGCGTCCAGCTGGATCACCGTCGTGTCCGATACCACCATCACCGTGGTACCGGTGGCCACTTCCTGCCCCACTTCCATGGAAACTGACATCACCGTGCCGGAAATCGGGAAACGCCATTGAGCAGATCCAGTGCTTTCTGCGCTTCCTCCAGATTTTTCTGCGCCGTTTTAAGCTGGCTCTCCATGTCAAAAATCGCGGTATCATTGTCGTCGCCCCCCATCACCAGGAGCACTTCGCCCGCACTTACCTTATCATAGTTGCGCAGATTCACTTTCTCCACCGGGCCGCCCACTTTCGTCACAATGGTCTGAGACTGATTGTATTCCAGTTTCCCGGCTTCATAAGGGTACACCGTGCCGCTGCCCACAGTAATGGTGGCACTGGCTTCCACACCGGCAGCCAAAGGTGCCGGGATTATTCATCACCAGATCCACCTCAAAGAGCTTGGAACCTTCTGCGCTGATCCGCTCCACCATATGTACGCCGGATACAGTTCCCTTTACCGTCGTCATGGACGAGGGAATCGAAACGGTGACGCTCTGACCCGCCTTGATGTCCTTGGCATAAGCATAGCTGTAATACTGCGTCAGCTTCATTTTAGAATCGTCCACCAGCGTAGCAATGGTGGTGCCGCTGGCCATATCGTCGCCCACTTTGATCTCCTTGGTGTCCTCCGGCAGCTGGATCTTTCCGGAAAAAGGGCGCGCACCGTCAGATTAGCAGCATTTTCCTGCAGCTTTTTCAGTTCTTTGCTGGTGCTGTCCACGCTCTTTTCGCTTGGGTCACCGCATCTTCCGCCGTGTCGCTCTGGATTTTATAGAGCTGCTGGCCGGCTTCCACATGATCGCCCTCGCTGACAAAGATCTCCTGCACAGTTCCGCTGGTGGTCAGCGTCATACTGGCGCTGTCTTTAGCCCGCGAAAGAGCATCTCCCGAAACCGTGCTGGTAATAGACCCAATGTCCACATAGGCGTTCATCACTTCTCCGCTATCGCCGGAACCGCCGAAAAATTTCATGCAGCCCCATACGATCAGGGCAAGCACCGCCGCCAAGATCACGATCAGAATAATATTGCGCACCAAATGCTTTTTCTTTTTCGGCGCTTTTTCGGAGGCGTCTGATCCTCGCGCATATCCACGGCAGGTACCGCCGCATCCAGAGCAGATCCAGGCTGCTGTGTATCCGTGTTCGCCGCTTCCCGCTGCCGGAGCAGCCTCAAACTCATGCTTTTTGCTTTTCTCGTTCATAGGTCTTTGTCCCTCGCTCTCCTTAATCCGTCTGTTTGACACAGTATTGTCCTGCCCATGCGCGGAATAACTGTATTATAATACATAACACAGTTATTCGCTGCGGTCAACAACAAAAGGGTTACAAAATAGCGCTCCCTTTGTCATTCTTTTTAACCGCCTGTAAAACACAGCAGCACCTATCTGAAAACAGTTTGTTTTTGTAATATAATACTGTATTGATGTATCCAATTTGTATCCCTGGCAGCAAACCTCTGTACAAAAAAAAGGAAATATCGTGTAAAATATTATCTTATTGAATCTACTGAATGGAGGTTTTTACCATGTCCGAACACTCCCTCACCCGGCAGGCCATGGAGGCCGCCCTGCGCGCTTTGGAACAGCAGGTGCAGGAAGAACAAGCCGGCACCATCAACAGCTGGCTGTGTCCTCATTTTGAAAGCTGTGATCCCGAAGGGCGCATCTATACCTGCTCTTTCGCGCTGCGCAAAGAATATGCAAATCCCGGCGGCACCCTTCACGGCGGCCTGGTCGGTGTGATTTTCGACACTGCCATGGGCCATCTCTCCGCTTTGTATGCCGGCGGTATGACGCCCACGGTTACCATGAACATCTCTTATCTGCGGCCTGTCCCCGTAGATGGGCCAGTGCTGGTCCGTTCCCGGTTGGACAAACCCGGCCAGACCATCAACTACATTTCCGCTGAAGCGTTCACTGCCAGCGCACCGGAAAAAAATACTGGCCACTGCCAGCGGAGCCTATCTGGCTTTGCGGAACAAATAAAAAGGAACGACGCCGTCAGGCGCCGTGCCTTTTTTATTTTCCAGGGGATTTCGACAAACCGACCGTCACCCCACCAACGACATATGCTCCCATTTGTGCCCACGGTAGCGCAGCAGGAAAGCCCGGAATGCGGAAGCACCAGTCCAGAATCATAGCCGTCCACACCCCAAACACGCCCCAGCCGAAATAGCCGCCCAGCAAATACCCACAGCCAATGCGTACGATCCACATCACCGTCACACTGACAATCATGGTAAATTTGGCGTCGCCGGCCGCCCGCAGCGTATTGGGGGCAGCGTAAAGGCCAGGGGCCAGAACACGCAGGCAGAAAACCCGTGCAGCAGGATACAGCGGATCGCATAACTGTCAGCCTCAGGCGAAACGTTGTATAAATGCAGGATCAGCGGAAGAAGGGCCAATGTAAGGCCCACCATGAGCAGGATGAACAGATAGCTCAGTTTCACCAGCTTGCGGGTGTAGGCACGCACTTTTTCATAATCTCCCGCTCCCACGCACTGACTGACCACCGTCACCATAGCAATGCCCACCGACATACCGCCCAGGATCTGATACTGGGCGACATTGTTGCCGATGGCGTTGGCAGCAATGGAAGCCGTACCGCAGGTGGAAATCAAGCTGAGCATCACGATCTTTCCCAGCTGGAACAGGCTGTTTTTCCACGCCGTTGGGTACACCCACGGACATAATATTACGGACCATTCCCCAGTCCGGCCGCCAGGACATTCCCCGCTGCAGATGAATCTCATGCCTTTTGCCGCACAGCAGCGCCAGAATCACCGCCGCCGCCACCACGCGGGATAACACGGTGGGAATCGCCACGCCGGCCACACCCATTCCAAATCCGAACACCAGAAGCGCGTTGCCGCCCACGTTCACCGCATTCATCAAAAAAGTGCCACCAGCATGGAAATCCTGGAATTGCCCATAACCCGGGACAGAGCCGCGCCGCCATTGTACAGCGCAATGAAGGGAATCGACAGGTTTACAATCATCAGGTACGTCTGCGCGTAGCCGGATACTTCCGGGGTAACAGTTCCGAACACCACATGCAGCAAAAAATCTGCCAAAAGGTACATCAGTGCCATAACCGCCAGTGAGAGAACACCCAGGGAAAGCAGCAGCTGCTGGCCGGCTTTGCAGGCTTTTTTTTTTTCGTTTCCGGCAGCCGATGTACTGCCCCGCCACAATCGCCCGCCCGCAGCCAGCGCCGCGAACACCTGCAGCAGCAGTACGTTTACGCAGTCTACCAGCGACACGGCGGACACCGCCGCCTCGCCCACGGTGGACACCATCAGCGAGTCCAGCAGGCCAACGGTACAGTTAAGCATTTGTTCGATCAGCAACGGCACAATCAGACGCCGCAAATCCCGATTGGAAAATGTAATTTCCTTTTTCTCCTGTTCTCCCACCGTGTTTCCCTTCTCCATTGCCACAAATCTTTATTATTTTCTTTACTATACACCCTTTTAACCTGCTGCTCCATGGCACACCTATACAAATGTGCTAATAAAAGTATCCTTTTTTAGTCAAACTATAAAATTCGACTTTTTTGTTCGATTCTCAGTTGACATCGTTGAACAATCGTTCTATAATTCAGAATACAAAAACAAAAGTTCGATATTTGTTGCCAAACAGATCAAATAGAGAGTAAGAGAAATGAGGAACCAGCCATGACGATGCATTATGAAACCAGCGCACGGAAACTGCACTGCGCGGACGCCGCCCTCCAGGAACCCGACGTAATTAATTACAGCGACGTGCACCGCCATAATTCCAGGAAGATTATCGCTTTCACCGCCCCGCCGCTGTGCCGCATCCTTCCATGCGCAGCCGCCATCGCCGTATGGCGCGCCGCCAGGCGCTGCAGTATAAACTGCTGGTCACGCTCCCCGCTGCGCGTGTGTTCTTCTTCTGGCCCTGTTTTTCTATCTGCGGCTGGCTCTTTTTTCCCGCAGATGCGCCGGCCGGGCTCCCGGCGCTGTGGTGCAGCGCCTATTTGCTGGCCGCTTTCAGCTTCCTGAGCAAACAATATCTTTCCAAAAACGTGCATAAAACCACAGGCCTCTGCAGCAGGAGAGGCCTGTGGTTTTTCATTCAGCTTTTGGCGGCCGATCTTCCATCGGCCCGGAAACGATGTCCGCCGGGGCACACTGCCGTTTTATTCGTGCAGCAGAGAAATTTCTCCCACCAGATTCCGGCCGAACCATTCCGCCGTTTCCTGCGGCGCACTGATACAGTGCAGTACCCACATCAGCTTCGTTACCGCCGCTTCCGTGGTCATGTCGAAGGTTTGGATCACACCCTGCTCCAAGGCGCGCTGTCCTACTTCATACAGGGAAAAATCACTGCGCTCATACAGGCACTGGGAGCATACCACCACGCTAACGCCGCAGCGCACCGCCTCATGGAGTTTGCGCGTCAGATCCCGGCGAATGAACTGCACGCCGCCCGCGCCAAAGGCCTCAATCACAATGCCGCGCGTGCCCATCTGCAGCAGCAGGTCGAAGATATGCGGGTCCAGTCCCGGCACCAGCTTGAGCAGAAAAACCTGCCGGCACAGTCCGTCCTGCAGCGTATAGTCCATCCGGGGCTGCGGCAGCACCGCCTCATTGAGCACCAGCCCATGGGCATTCACTTCCGCGGCGAAGGGCGCGTTGACGCTGTCAAAAGCGCGGAAATCCATAGTGTGGGTCTTTACCGCCCGAGTGCCCAGAATCACACGCCGGTCGAACGCCAGATATACGCCGCCCCGACCCGAAGCCGCCATGGCAAAAAGCTGTGCGCAGATTGTCCGTGGCGTCGCTCAAAGGATGGGTAATGGGCAGCTGTGCCCCAGTGAGCACCACAGGAATCGGAATGCCCTGCGGCAGCAGAAAGCTGAGCGCTGCGGCGGTGTAGGCCATGGTATCAGTGCCGTGGGTAAGCACCACGCCGTCATACGCCTCCCAGCACCCGTGGATCGTGCGGGCGATAAACTCCCACTCTTCCGGCTGCATATTTGAGGAATCCAGACGCAGGATATCCTGCACCTCCACATCAAACGCGCTGAGCATACTGCCCACAAATGCAGTCAGGCCCGCGCCGGTAATGGTGGGCGCCAGTCCCGCCTCTGTATCGGCCGAAGCAATGGTACCTCCCGTGGTCAGCAGCAGCAGTTTTTCTGTTTCATTCTTCCTCTCCTTTATGCGCCCAGCGGCGCGATCCGTTTGCGGTATGCGCTGCGGAACAGCAGCAGCGCCAGAATCAGGCACACGCCTTCCGCAATGGGAAAGGCCCACCAGGTCAGCGCGGGGTCGGTGTGCAGCAGCACGGCCGCCAGGGGCAGTAAAATCACGATCTGCCGCAGCAGGGCCAGCACAAGGCTGGCGCTGTTGCTGCCTGTAGCCTGAAAAGTATAGGAGCACACCAGACTCACCCCCCGCCGCCGCAAAAGACAAACTCACAATCCGCATAGCCGGAATGCCGATGGCCAGCGCCTCGCTGTCCAGATTAAACAAGCCCAGCAGCGGCCCCGGCACAGCCAGCAGCAGCACCATACCGGCCAGCATACTGACGATGGCCGCCGCCATGGCGGAACGGATGATACCCACTACCCGCGCGCGGGAATGGGCACCGCAGTTGAATGCGATCATCGGCACCACGGCGTTGCCCAAGCCATATACCACCATATAAATAAAATTCTGCAGCTTGAAATAGGCGCCCAGCACCGCCACATACGTCTCTGAGTACAGCCCGAAAATTTTGTTCAGGCCAAGGGACATAAATGTGGACAGGCTCTGCACCACAATCGCCGGCGCCCCCACGCGGAACACGGGGCCGATAATGTCCATCCGCAGCCGGAAATGCCGAAAAGAAACATGGATCTGCCGGACATGGCGCCGCACCAGGTAGATGCCGATCAGGGCGCCGCAGGACTGGCCGATAACCGTGGCCAGCGCCGCGCCGGCAATGCCCAGCGCCGGGAACCCAAACCAGCCGAAAATCAGGATAGGATCCATAACCAGATTGATGACCGCTCCTGATGCCTGAATGTACATATTCAAATGGGATTTCCGTAGCCTGCATCATGCGTTCACCGGCAAACTGAAGGCAGACGCCCCAGGCAAACAATGTTATGATGCGCAGATACACGGTCCCATACTCGATCACCGCCGTATTTTCGCTGAACAGCTCCATAAAAGGCCGCGCAAAGTACACGCCCACCACCGCACAGAGCACACCGAAAGCAAGATAAATCACATAAGCATGCGCCGCCACGGCATTGGCATCGTCATAGCGGCCTTCGCCCAGGCGGCGGGACAGCAGTGCATTGATACCTACGCCGATGCCCACGTTGACAGACACCAAAAGCGTTTGGATCGGAAACACCAAGGTCAGCGCGATGAATGCATCCTGAGACACATAAGCCACAAAAATACTGTCCACAATATTGTAACAGCCTTGAATGAACATGGAGAGCACCATGGGCCAGGCCATCGTCAGCAGCAAACGCCGCACCGGCAGCGTTCCCATAATATTTTCTTCTATACGCTTCTCTTCCAGCATATTGTCCTTCTGCTCCACGTTAATCCGCCCATCCTTTGCATACGTCCACCCAGGCCAGGGCGCCGGAGTACTTTTCCAGCTCCGCCAGTGTCAGTTCAATGGCGGAATTGGCGCTGCCGCAGGCGGGAAACACCGTCTCAAAGCGCTTCAGGGACGCATCGAGATACACTTTCACGCCCTCATTCACCGCAAAGGGGCAGACGCCGCCCACCGCATGGCCCACCATTGTTTCCGCCTGTTCCGGCGTCAGCATCTTCGCCTTGGTCCCAAACTGCGCTTTGTATTTCTGGTTATCGATGCGTCCATCGCCCGCGGCAACAATAAGCACGGGATCATCCTGCACCAGAAACGACAGCGTTTTTGGCAATACGCTCCGGCGCGCACTGCAGGGCCTGGGCCGCCAGCTCCACCGTAGCGCTGGAAGCTTCCAGAACCCGGATACGTTCTTCCATATGAAGCGCCCTGAAATAAGCCTGGACCCGTTCAATCGCCATATTCTTTTCTTCCTTTGCACAGATATTTTCTGCGCAATGGTTGCTGGCCATTGCGCAATGTTCGCCAGCATCAGCTTGATGCGGTTCTCCTGATTGATCGCCGTAGCCGAGGGGTCATAATCAATGGCCACGATGTTGGAATCGGGATAATCGTCCTTCAGCGGACGGATCATGACCTTTGCCCACGATGTGGTTGGGCAGGCAGCCGAAGGGCTGGGTGCACACGATGTTGGGAATGCCTTCGTGGATCAGCTCCAGCATTTCGCCAGTAAGCAGCCATCCTTCGCCCATTTTGTTGCCGTCGCCCAAATAGTCATGCACGCTGCGGTGGATGGTTTCAAAATGGGTGGGCGCGCGGAAGCGGGACTTGCCCACAATATCGATCACAGCGCCTGCCGCCGCACCACATAATTCATCAGAGCCTGCAGGCCAGATATTTGATCCGGCTGCCGCCGTACAGTTCAATGTCGGTCACCCGGTTGTAGATCTTGAAGATCATAAAGTCGGTCAGGCCGGGACCACACCTCGCACCCCCTCGGACAGGAGGAACTGCTCCAGGTGGTTATTGCCCAGCGTGGAGAACTTCACATAGATTTCGCCCACCACACCGACCTTCACTTTTTCCTCCTGCCGGACGGGGATACGCTCAAAGTCCGGCGCAGATCTCATCGAAGATCCGGCGCATCTGCTTGCGGCTCATGCCCTTTCCCGCCTGGAAGCGGTCCACCAGGGTATTCTCCCATTGCTCCGTCATGCGGTCGGCATCACCGGCCGTTGTCTCATAGGGGCGCACCTGGTTCGGATACCCACATGATCAGGTCGCCGTACATCATACCGTATACCAGCTTGCGGATCAGGTCCACGCTCAGGCTGAAGCCAGGGTTCTTCTCCAGGCCGAAGGAGACGGAGATCACAGGGATATAGTCCATCCCCGCCTTGGCCAGGGCCTTCCGCAGCAGATGGATATAGTTGCTGGCCCGGCAGCCGCCGCCGGTCTGGGTGATGAACAGGGCCACCTTGTGGGGGTCGTAGCCCCCGTGCTTGATGGCGTCCATGAACTGCCCGATGACCAGCAGAGCGGGGTAGCAGGTGTCGTTGTGGACATATTTCAGACCCTCGTCCACCACGGACCGGCCGTCGTTGTTCAGCTGGTCCACATGGTAGCCTTCCAGCTCCAGCAGCTTGCGGAACATCCCGAAGTGGATGGGCAGCATCTGGGGCATGAGGATGGTGTACTCCTCCTTCATTTCCTTGGTGAAAAGGAGGCGGCCGGTCTCATCATATACTAATTTCGCCATAGAAATGTTCCTTTCCCATTGCCGGGGCGTGACCGGTTTCTTTTCCGGCACCGGTGCAGCCGCTTTTTGGGCCTGCCGAGCCGCTGCGCCCCTAAGAATTGCCTTTGCTTCTTCCGCGTCAGCCGGGCCGCGCATCAGGCGCGGCCGGATCCGGATCTTGACAGCGCCCAGGTTGCTGATGTCATCAATTTTCAGCTGAGTGTACAGCTTGCCGCCGTCCTCCAGGATGGAGCGCATCTCGTCACCGGTGATTGCGTCGATGCCGCAGCCGAAGGAGACCAGCTGGATCAGCTCCATGTCCGGCTGGGTGCATACATACCGGGCTGCGTTATACATCCGGGCGTGATAGGTCCACTGGTTGAGCACATGGCGGGGGGTCTTATCTTCCAGCCAGGCCACCGCGTCCTCTGTGATGAGGGTGAAGCCGAAGGAGGTGATCAGGTCGTTGATGCCGTGGTTGATTTCCGGATCCATGTGATAGGGGCGGCCGGCTACCACCAGAATGGGACGGTCCTCTCCGGGCCTGGGCGATGTATCATCTCCCCGGTCGGAAACGTCGCCTCATAGTGCCATTTTTCATAGGCTTATAGGCGGCTCTGGCGGCGGCGACGGTCTCCAGCTTGGGGATGCTTCGGAAAACTCGATCCCCATCACTGCGGCCGGCCTGCCGCTTTTCGAAATCTTGGGGGCGGTGCAGGCCGAAGTATTCGGGTACAAGCGGACCTGTTTCAGAGCAGGGACGTTGGCGGCCAGCAGCTCCGGGTAGTAGGCCACCACCGGGCAGTTGTAGTTGTTGTCGCTGACGCCCTCGTTGAAATTATAGGGCATACAGGGGTAGAAGATGGCGTCTACCCCCTGCTCCGCCAGGGACATTACATGGCCGTGGAGCAGCTTGGCGGGGTAGCACACCGTGTCCGAGGGGATGGTGCGCTGTCCCTTGAGGTAGAGCTTCCGGCTGGACTCCGGGGAGAGGACCACCTCGAAGTTGAGGCGGGTGAACAGTTCGAACCAGAAGGGCAGATTCTCATACATATTCAGCCCGAAGGGGATGCCGATCCTGCCCCGGGAACCGTCGCCCTGCCCACGCCGTGGAGGGAGCGGAGCTTCTGCGTACTTGTATTTCATCAGGTCGGGCATGATTTGGGTGGGCTTGCCCCGGCCCAGGGGCGGGAGCAGCGGTTGCCTGAGATAAAACGCCGCCCGCCGTCAAAGGCGTTGACGGTGAAGAGCAGTGGTTGGTGCACAGGCCGCAGGTGGCCGGCTTGGCGGTGTGGGTGAATTTTTCCAGGGCCTGAGGGGAGAGCAGAGCGCTCTGCTCCAGCTCCAGATCCCGGGCGGCCAGGGCTGCGCCGAAGGCCCCCATGATGCCCGAGATGGTGGGGCGGGTGACGTCCCGGCCCAGCTCCAGCTCAAAGGCCCGGAGCACCGCGTCGTTGTGGAAGGTGCCTCCCTGGACCACGATGTGCTGTCCCAGGTCGTCAGGGGAGGCGGCGCGGATGACCTTGTAGATGGCGTTTTTCACGATGGAGATGGAAAGACCGGCGGAGATGTCCTCCACGCTGGCTCCGTCCTTCTGGGCCTGCTTGACGCTGGAGTTCATGAAGACCGTGCAGCGGGAGCCCAGATTCACCGGGTGCTTGGCGAACAGGCCCAGCTTGGCGAAGTCCGCGATGGTAGCCCAGGGCCTTGGCAAAGGTCTCGATGAAGGAGCCGCAGCCGGAGGAGCAGGCCTCGTTGAGCATGATGGAGTCCACCGCGCCGTTGCGGATCTTGAAGCACTTCATGTCCTGGCCGCCGATGTCGATGATAAAATCCACCTCAGGCTCGAAATGGGCGGCGGCGCTGTAATGGGCCACCGTCTCCACCAGGCCCAGGTCACAGGAGAAGGCGTTTTTGATCAGGTCCTCGCCATAGCCGGTGACCGCTGCTCCCCGGATCTGGATGCGGTCTCCGCACATGGCGTAGATGGTCCGCAGCTGCTCCAGCACGATGGCCACCGGGTTGCCCTGGTTGGAGTGGTAATAGGTATACAGCAGGCCGCCGTTCTCTGTGATGAGGGCCAGCTTGGTGGTGGTGGAGCCGGCGTCAATGCCCAGCCAGGCGGGGCCGCGGTAGGTCTTGATGTCGGTCTGGGGCGGGCGCTTGGCGTTGTGACGGGCGCAAAGGCTCGTACTCGGCCTGGGAAGCAAACAGGGGGGGCATGGTGTCCACCAGGTGGTGGTGGCCTCCCGGCTTTTCCAGCGCGTGAGTTGTCAAAGGAGAATGGGCTCATAATCGGTGGCGCACAGGGCGGCGCCCATGGCGGCGAAGCAGTCGCCGTCCTCGGGAAACACGGCGTGGTCTCCGTCCAGCTTCAAGGTCTCCACGAACCGCTCCCGTAGCCCCATAAGGAAGTGGAGGGGGCCGCCCAGAAAGACGATTTTACCCTTTAGTTCACGCCCCTGGGTGAGGCCGGCCACCGTCTGATCCACCACGGCCTGGAAGATAGAGGCCGCCACATCCTCCTTCCGCCCGCCCTGGTTCAGAATGGGCTGGATGTCGCTCTTGGCGAAGACGCCGCAGCGGGAGGCGATGGGGTAGATCTTTTCGTGCTTCAGGGAGAGGCCCGTCCAGCTCACCCACCGTCACGTTCATCAGGGTAGCCATCTGGTCGATGAAGGCCCCGGTGCCCCCGGCGCAGGAGCCGTTCATCCGCTCCTCCAGGCTGTTGCCGAAAAGATGATTTTGGCGTCCTGCCGTCCCCCGGGCGACCGTTTTCTCTAAAAGTTTATTATATAATAAATCGCTGCCCCCACAAGAGAAAAAAGATACAGGTAAATGTTCTATTTCCGTGAAATTAACGGGATTTGTACCCTTTTTGATACAAAGCGGCGAACTTGTCCATTTCCGCCCCCGAACAGCGGCACCCTTGACTTTTTTCCGGCGCCGAATATAATACAAAGTAACCATCGTTTTTCATTTGAAAGGGGAGGCTTTTTGCCATGATCAAGATCAACAACGATCTGTGCTGCGGCTGCGGTCATTGTCAGTTCATCCGCTTTACCCTGCCGCTGGTGAAAACCGTCGGACGCGTGGATTATTACGAAGATCCCCGCCCGGAGGACCGCAAATTTGTGGAGAATATCGTCATGGAGTGCTGGGCCAGCGCTATGAGTATCGAATAAATGCTCCCTCTTGAAAATGACATATGCAACAAGCACCCCAAGGCAGCCGCCTTGGGGTGCTCATTTTGGCTGCGCACCGCCGGGGAGACAGCAAAGCGCGCGGCCGCAAAACGGCCGCGCACCTGGGTACCATGCGTGTTTTATTGCTCCTGCACGCTCTCCATCCAGCGCATCAGGATCGCCGCGCATTCGGCGCGGCTGGCGCTCTTGCGCGGCATCAGCTTGCCGTCGGCGCCGTTGAGCAGCTGCGCCGAAACGGCCCAGCGCATGCCATCCTCAAAATAGGGTGCGATTTCCGAAGCGTCGCTGAACGCCGACAGGTTTCCGTCCGTAGTGGCAGGCACGTCCATGCCCATCTTATCGGAATAGCGCATCAGAATCGCGGCCATCTGTTCGCGGGTCACCGGTTCCTCAGGCGAGAACGTCTTTTCTCCCGTTCCATTGAGCCACACCGTTGTTGTATCCCCCGTCACAGCTTTGGCATACCAGGCCGCGGCAGACACATCGATAAATTTATTGTGATTGCTCACTTCAGGGAACCGGCCTGCCGGTACAATACCGTCACCAACATACCGCGGGTCATGGTGCCGCCAGGGTAAAGGTCGTGTCTGACGTGCCAGTGAACAAACCGTTGTCTACCACATAGGCCACCGCCTCAGCATACCAGTCCGTACTCTTCACATCGGTGAAGCCCGTACCCACTTCCGTCTGTTTTGGTTCAAACCGAGCCGTCAGCGCCACAGACGCTTTGTCACGGTAAAGCTGTATTCGGCACTGGAGGATACTTTGCTGCCGGCAGCATTGTACGCCAGCCGGTAAAGGTATACCCTTCATCCGCCGCCGCTTTCACTGTGACGGTTTTCCCCACCAGGAAGGAACCGCCGCCGCTGGCACTGCCGCCCTCCTGGGCGCTGACGCGCACTTCATAGCGCGCCGTTTCCGGATACACTGTCTGACTGGTATAACTCTTATAGTAAGTGCCGTCGATGGGATCGAAATCTCCATCGTCACATAATAGCCCTCACCCGGAAGATAGCTCTGATCGGTGCAGCTGTGTACATTGCCGTCGTATGTACCTACTTTGGACACCTCGCCGGAGGCTGTCTGCTTAGTACACAGCAGTATAACTGCTGGCATAGGAGCTGCCGCCCCAGCGGAGCCGCGCCGCAGAGGAAGAAGCCTCCGCTTCCAGCACAGGCGCAGAAAAGGAGAGATATTCCGGCATATAGAGTACATTAATATCCGTTTTCCCCGAAGCCAGCGCACCCTGCACCACGCAGGAAGAGCTGTACTGCCAGATATTCGGCTTGCTGGACGTGCCGCGGATGGTATGGATCGTACTCAGATCCGGCACCGTAGGATACCAGGCATACCAGTAGTCCACCCCCATATCCGTCAGGGGACGACAGGTCCATTTTCGAATAAAAGTTCCCGTTGGCATATACCATGGCGTTGAGTCCTGCATCCTGCACAGCGGTGCAGAAGGTCTCGGCAATCTCCACCAGCTGCTCGCCGGTCAGATCGCTGTACTCCTCCAGGTCATAAGCCACCGGCAGCGTGAGCTTGTCCATGTACGGCTCCAGCTGTTTAGGCAATATGCCGCTTCCCGGCTGGCCTTGGCCGTATCCTTGGCATAGCTGTAATAATAAACGCCAAAGGGCATGCCGCTGCGGATGGCGCCCTCAATATTTTCCACAAAGCGTTTATCTGTGGAGTTCTCACCATAGCCCACCCGGATCATCACAAATTCGATGCCCTGTTCCTTGAGCGCGTCCCAATCAATCGTATTGTTCCAGGAAGAAATATCAATGCCCACATGGCCGCCCACCGTGATGGAAAAGCTCTCGCAGCGGCTGCCGCTGCGCACAGTGATATACGTCCGTCCAAAGCCCTGTCCGGTCACCGTTCCGGAGCTGCTCACCGTTGCGACGGACTCATCGGCGCTGGTCCAGGTGCCGGAAAACGACGCGTCCAGGCTCAGGCTTTCGCCCACGCGCAGCGCATAGCTGGGAAAGGCCATATATGCGATCACTTTACAGTTGGCCACCGCACTGCCGTCGGCAGATTTGGCCTGCACCGTAGCCGATCCCTCGGCAAGAGCCGTAATATTGCCGGCGCTGTCCACACTGGCCACGCCGGACGTCAGGCTGACCCAGGTCACGGCCTTGCCGTCACTGGCTGTGGCGGTCACTTTCTGACTCTGGCCCACAGGGAGATAAATGGTTGTCTGGCTCAGGGGAAATCGTGACGTCTTCCCCATCCGCCAAGGCCGGCACACACAGCACTGACGCGCAAAGCACAGCCGCCAAAAGCGCCGTCCCCAGCCGTCGGATGATCTTCATAGAGCTTGTTCCTCCTTCTCTTTCGATACGCTCTTCCAATTCTTTCCAGTTTATAACAACAAAAGGAGAAGCAGTCCACCGTCCCGCTTCCCCTCTTCGTCTCAATATCGCCGGTTCCCGCTGCCCGGAACGCTTACATCAGATGCATGGTGTAATATACCGCCAACACAAACAGCAGCGCGATGCCGGCCCACAGGAGATACAGCGCGCATGCCGGGGCAATGATCCCCCAGCACAATGGCCGCCGCCGCGGCTGCCAGCGCACCATAGGCAAGGAATAATTCGTCGTCCCGGAAAACACGGTCCGCGCAGCGTCCCCTTTCCCCATTTTCCTCCGTTCTTGCCAATGGCCACCGCCAGAATCAGCAGCACAACCACCGCGGCCAGCAGCACAGCCTCAATGGCCACATATTGTCTGCCCCAAACGGCGCGCTGCCTACTGCACGGTGCGCCAGCCACATACCGCCCACCGCCAGGCCCACGCCCAAGCCAGAGAGAAGAAAAATTCACGCTGATAAAGGTAATACACAAATCCGCCAGCGCCACCAGCGGCACGGCTACACACATCACTGTAGTGCCTTCTGGATAGATGGCCAGCATCAGCCGTCCGCCGCCGAACAGCACCAGGCCCAGGATCACCAGCCAGGCGCCCCACTGCGCCCCTTTTTTACCCCGCCGCACCAAAGCGAAAGACCAGGCCGACCGCTGCCACAGCCAAACCAACCCAGCCCCACCACGGCGATCACAGTGGACATGGTGACCAGCGTCTGCATCGTGCCCTGGATAAAGAAACGGTAGCACAATAAAAAATAGATCTCCGCCGCCACCAGAACGCCCAGCAGGCCTAAACAGCGATTCAGAAGCGCCGCTTCCTCCTTGGCCCGATCTTCTTTTTTCTGAAGGCTTTGCGCCCGGATCATTTTTTTCTTTTCAAGGCTCTGTTTTTTTGCCATTGTTTTGATTACCCTCCACCCGGAAAGCAATGCTGTGCCGCGCACAGCACTATACTTCCAGTATCCATTTTATCGACATAACATTGGTATTTTAGCAGATTCCGCCCTACATTGCAAGGCACAATATTTTTCCTGCGCGCACGCCGGCCGCCGCATGCTGCCCTTCCCAATTGCCGCCGGCCATGCGCTGTGGTACAATGGCTGCACAAACGTCCCCTGCCCAAAGCAGCTGTTTCACCGCTGCGGGGAAAAAGCCGCCGGGACGGTTGAAACAGCGGAGCAATCATGCTATGATACCATTATATATGTACAATCCATCTATTTTTGCCCGTTTTGCATCATAATTGCATCAGAAAGGTACGTTTCTCCATGAAAAAATGGCTGTCTATCCTCCCATTATCTCTGATTCTTCTGCTGTGCGCCTGTCAGAGCAGCGATGCCAGCGCCCAAATTTTCGCCATGGACACCGTGATGGATCTGACTGTCCAGGGCAGCGGCGCGGCGCAGGCTCTGAAAGACGCCGAAGCGGAACTGTACCGGTTGGACGCTCTGCTCTCCCGCCAGGACAGCGCCAGCGCCGTATCCGCTCTCAACGAAAGCGCCGGCTCCCCCGTGGCCGTGGAGGAAGAATTATACAATCTGCTCCAAACCGCCGTGGAATACTCCACCCCTTACGGACGGCGCGTTTGCAGTCACGGTTGCCCCTATAATGGACGCCTGGGATTTCACCGGTGAGCACCCCGCGTTCCCTCCCGCGCCGAACTGGACAGCCTGCTGCCCCTGGTGGGCGACGAGCGCATCGTCTTTGGCAGCGGCACCGTCACTCTGGAGCCGGGCATGGCCGTGGACCTGGGCGGCATTGCCAAAGGCTATGCCTCGGACCGGCTGGCAGAACTTTTTGCCGCCGACGGCGTTTCATCCGCCATGGTCAGCCTGGGCGGCAACGTTTATGTGCGCGGCACCAAGCGCGACGGCTCGCTCTGGCGCGTGGCCATAGAGGATCCCAACGACACGGCGGCATACCTCGGCGTGCTGTCGCTGCAGGATCGCTTCATCATCACCTCCGGCGGCTACCAGCGCTATTTTGAGCGCGATGGCGTAACCTATTATCATATTATTGACCCCAAAAACCGGCGATGTGGCCCGCAGCGGTCTTTTGTCCGCCACCGTGGTGAGCGACAACGGCACTATGGGCGACGCCCTTTCCACCGCCTTGTTCGTCATGGGCCGGGAAAAGGCCGTGCAGTTCTGGCGCACCAGCGGCCTGGATTTTGACATGGTGCTGTGCGATGACAGCGGCCATGTATATTATACCGAGGGGCTGAAAGAAAGTTTCGACACCTCTTTGGCGGAGCATGCGTATGAATACATCTGTATCCCGAAAAACTAAAGTCTGTTTGCGCCCCTCCCCCTGGGATATCCTAGTGGCTGCCTTGGTGCTGGCTCTGGCAGCAGCCCTCGCCCTGTTTTTCCTTTCCCGCGCCGCGGGCAGCACGAAAGGCGATCTGGTGTGCACCGTCTCTCAAAACGGCCGGATCCTGGAGGAAATCACACTGACGGCCGGCTCACCCGATCAGGAAAAGCGCTACGGAGATTACGTGGTGGAAATCAACCACGGCCACATCCGCATCAAAAGCGCTCCCTGCGTGGGGCAGGACTGTGTGCACACCGGCTGGATTCACCGCAGCGGGCAGAGCGTCGTGTGCCTGCCCGGCCGTGTCGTAGTAACGCTTTCCAGCTCTGCGCCAGCCGATCCCCCATTCGATATCGTGGTAAAGTGAGGCAGACAGCATGAAAACCGATGTGCATAAGCTGGCGCTGTGCGCCGTATTGGCCGCCATGGCCCTGGCGCTGTCCTATATGGAAAATCTTCTGCCCACCGCCCTGCTGGTCCCCCTGCCGGGCTTCAAGTTGGGTCTGGCCAATATCGTCACCGTTTTTGCCCTCTACTATCTGGGCGCGGCTCCGGCCATGGCGATTCTGGTCGCCCGGTGCCTTCTGGGCGCCATGTTCGCCGGAAACGTGCCAGCCCTGTTCTTTTCCCTGATGGGCGGCGTGCTGGCCATGCTGATCATGATCCTGCTGCACCGCCTGCCCGGGCTGTCGATCTATGGCGTGTCCGTCGCCGGTGCGGCAGGACACAACACAGGTCAGGTCGCGGCGGCGGTGCTGACCTTGGGCAGCACCGCGCCGGTGGCATATCTTCCGGTGCTGCTGGTAGTATCCGTTTTCACCGGCGCGCTGACCGGCTTCGTGGCTGCTGTGCTCTTCTCCGCCATGGAAAAAGCAAAAATTGCGCCCGGAAGCTGAATCGTTTTTCCCGCACGATAAATCCCGAAAAGGAGTGACGCCGGATGGCATTGCAACTGGGCGGCAGCGCGGGCGACCGCAAAGACCGCATCATCCAGCAGCAGCTGGAACTGATTCGTACTCTCACCGCCAACAACATAAGCCGCATGGGCAGCGATTTCTGGGGCCCGCGCCCCCCAGCGCCCCGGATCCCAGCAAACTTACGCCCGCCGGCGCCGCCGACGCGGTGAAAAAGACTCCTCCGCGCCGAAAACGGCCGCTTCCACCGGCAATGGGCCCGTCGCCGAAACAGCCCCGGAAGCCCCTCCGAAAGAGGACATTACCGAGCTGAAAACTGAGCTGGAACAGTACATCGGTCTGGATGCAGTCAAGCAGGAAGTCAACAACCTCATCAACATGGCCCAGATCGAGCAAAAGCGCAGAGAAGCCGATCTGCCCTGTACCGACATGTCGCTGCACATGGTCTTTTCCGGCAACCCCGGCACCGGAAAAACCACGATTGCCCGCATCATGGCCCGCATTTACCACAGCCTCGGCATCCTTTCCCGCGGCCACCTGGTGGAGGTTGACCGCAGCGGCCTGGTGGCCGGTTATGTGGGGCAGACGGCAGCCAAAACCAGCAAAGTCATCGAAAAGGCCCTGGGCGGCGTGCTTTTCATCGACGAAGCTTACGCCCTCAATGGCAAAAAAGCGAAAACGATTTCGGCCAAGAAGCCATCGACACCCTGCTCAAAGCCATGGAGGATCACCGGGACGACCTGGTCGTCATTGTCGCCGGCTACGACGGGCTGATGGAAACCTTTGTCCATTCCAATCCCGGCCTGGAATCCCGTTTCAACCGGTATCTGCATTTTGACGATTATTCCGTGGAGGAACTGGTCCGCATTTTTGAACTGCAATGCAAAAAAGGCTGCTATAAATTGGACGAGGACGCCAGAAAAGCCGTCCGCCTCCTGATCGCCGAAAAGAATACCGCCCCGGTATCATTTGGCAACGCCCGTGGTGTGCGCAACCTGTTTGAGCAGATCCTGACAGCCCAGTGCAACCGCTTGGCTGCCCTGGAAACGCTGTCCCGCGAAGACCTGATGAGGCTGACCTGCGCCGACGTGGAAACCGTCCGCGCCCTTCCGGAGAAAAAGCTGGTGTGAGCGTGCGCCGCTCCTGCCGGCTGGCGACGCGCTTTGGATACCGCCGGAATCATCCTGGCCGTGGTGCTGCGGCTGGGTAAAAAGCACTGACCATTGCCCCCCCGCATGGGGGGCTTTTTCTTTTTCGGTTTGTTGCCTTGAACCGTACAACATTCGCCCTGCCCTACACGATAAGTGTAGGGCTTTTTTCGCAAAAGCCCCAAAATTCGACTACATAAAGGAGAAATCGATTTGAAGTATACAAAAATTATCAGTTAAACCAGTGGGACGCCGCCGACCGCGTCCTGCGGGAGGACTTCAACACGGACAACCGGAAAGTGGACACGGCGCTGGCAGCGGTGCAGGCGGCATGCCCCTGGAGTAAACTGGCGGAAATCACCACTGACACGGAAACCACACAAATTGACATGGATCTGTCCGCTTATGATCTTACCCGGTATCAGCAGCTGAATCTCTATTTGTCCTGCGGCGACGGCAGCAACGCTACCCAGCTTCAATTGCGCTGCAACGGCCTGACCGAAGGCTATGCCATTCATCATGATAACGGCAACGACCCGTATACCTGCGACTATCTTTGTCTGGTAGACTATCTGAACAAATCAGACGCCCCCGGCTACAGCAAGATCTGCCTGTATCCCGGCCGCGTGATCATGGGCACCTGGGAAGGCGCAGCCTTTCCGTCGGTAAAAGCGTTTCCGTGCCACGCACCATTATTCCTGCGGCGTTCTTTCGCTGGCAGCACAGGATCTGCACACACTGAACCTTGCAGTATATAAGCGTGATGAAACCATGGCCCCGGGAACCTCCGTGCTGGTTTACGGGATTCACCGTTAAACGGAAAGGGCCTCCCCATCAAAACGGACGGGGAGGCCCTTTTTAATTCAAAGCAAATCTTGCTAATGTTTGTCAAGAACTTTTTTCTGGAAGTTGCACAGAAAAAAGGCGTACTAAATGAACCCACCAGATTGCGGGCTTTGAAACAATGATGTAGAATCAAATCGGTTTACTTGTAGAGCTCCATTGCTCTGGCGTAGTAGATCCGGAGGAACTTGTTCACGCCAGCCATCTTGGCTACGTTGAAAGGCTTCCCTTCCTGCTCTTTTTTGAGCATAAAGAGGTACACAGGGTCGTCTTGAGGTTTTGTCAGTTTAAGGGCCTGCATTACCTCGTAACAAGCCTTCCGGAGGGTAGAGCTGCCACGTTTTGAAATGTGGCGGTTTCTGCTCTCGAATTGTCCGGATTGATATGGAGGGGCATCGTTGCCGGCATAGGAGTTCAATGCCTTGCCGCTGTGAAAGCGACGGATGTCGCCGATCTCAGCGAGAATAATTGGCCCGAGACGGTCACCGACGCCGCGCATTGCTCGGAGTACCTTGTATTCCGGAATTGTCTCGGCGATGTTTCTCATCTGAGAAATGATTTCGTCGGCAGCATTTTGTGTTGCGGAAAGCAGGTCAACGCATTGATTTTGTGAGAGCCAAATGTAAGGGTCTTCGCCGCGGGTGGTAATGCTGTCAACAGCGAGTTCGTAGATACTAAGTCCCTTGCTGGATGCACTGCGTTCTGAAGCCTTTTTCGCCAAGACGTCATAGGATGCCAGGAAGCGCGCCTTTCCAATTCTTTTGAATCTCATCAAAGGACTTGAATCGTTTGATAAAGAGCAGCAGAGCGCATTTTTCAGGGTTTCTGCTGTTCAGTGGCAGTATTCTTGTGATCCCAGGCATCGTCTGATCCAGCAGAGCTATGAGCTGAACTTTCAGTTTCGCGACATAAGTGATACGCTGGCTGTACTGACGGGAAAGAAATTTCAAGTCCTCATACTTTTGCTCCATTGAGCTATACGGTACGAGTTTATAAGATTTTTCAAGTGCATAGGCTGCTATCCGAAGCGCGTCCTTCTTGTCCGTCTTCGCCTTATGAATCTCGACATCCCGTATTTTTTCATCTGGTATGGATTGACAATGCAAACGGGAAACCCTTCGTCTTGAAGCTTCTTGAGCACCGGATAATGGTAGTGGCCAGTGTACTCCATGAGGATGGTCGTGGGTTCTCAAGTCCCTTCAGATAGGTCACGAAAGCTTCCATCTCCGGCTGCGTATGAGCCATTGTGAATGGACTTGCCAGAACTGTACCGTCTGAATCAATTACCGCAACGGTGCTTTTGGCTTTGGATATGTCGATTCCAACTGCGATCATGAAACTCCTCCTTCGTAAATTGAGATACGATTGGTTCCAGCACTTCAAGATTCAATCAGATTAGTCCGTGAAACGGGAGCAGTGATTTGTCCCAACTTGCTGAATCGAATGCAGAATGATGAAGGCTGGCTGACACATTTGTTTGCGGGCGTGGAGTCCCAATCGGAAATTCCGTCAGCCAATCACCTTCATCTTAAAGGAAAAGCGAAGGCTGTAACACCCTCGCTTATATATTACTAATCTACATTTGGAACAAATCACTTAATAGTGAAGTTCACCGTAGCATCGCCGTAAATGGCCTGGTAGTTGCCTGCGGGCAGGTTCTCAACCGTACCAGTACCGGTCTTGCTGTCCTTGTTTACAGTCACTTTGCAAGTGCCATAATCCAACCAGCCACTGGCCGATTCTTTCTGCACCTTAACAGACAGCGTGACATCCTTATCAACGTTATCCGTCATGGTAGCAGTAATAGTAGTGGTAGTACCAGATGTCGCAACAGTCAGCTCATCAAACTGTGCATCTGTATCATTACCGCCATCGGGAGCCTGATTGGCTTCCTTCTCAACCTCGGTAACTGCGATGAAGAGGATATCGCCGTCCTTGACATAGACATCCAGCTTGATGCCCTTTGCGCTGCTGGCAGTGGAAGCGTCTACCTTGTCCAGAGCACTTTCCAGTGCGCCGACGGAGGAGATGGTGCCGCTGTACGCAGAAGCATCCTTTGCATCATCCGTACGGGCATCGATGATCTTGGCGTCTGCATAAGACACATCGTCGAAGTGACTGCCATCGCTCAGCAGATGATTGTCGCCATTATACTCATCGGAATAAACCGTGATAGAGGCAACACCGTCAGTATCATCATCCACATTCGCAGTAATGCTGTCTGCATTGTCTTCCAGCGTGTACTCGTCGTCGGAGTTCACATCGTAGGTGTAGAAGCCCTGGTCATTGCTGTCCAGCGTGCCGTCCACCACAACGTCCTTCTCAGTCATGCCGTCCATGAACCACAGCTTGGCGTTGGTGGTGTCTTCCTTGGTGTTGATATCGAAGTCCTGATCGCCCACCAGATAGACAACATCCTCGGAGCTGACCGCACTGCCCAGATCGGCGCCGGCATAAAACCACATAAGCGGCCTTGTTGCCGTCGTTCTTGAAGATCACTGCCACATAGCCGGGATCCTTCTCGGACATCTTCATGGAGCCGGTAGCCGTCTTCACAGCGATATCGCCCTTGACGTCCTCAGCTGCCACAAAGGATGTTTTGTCGTTCAGGTACAGCTTGGTGGTAGCCTTACTTGCCGCAGAAGAAGTACCCGTATAAGTCTTCGCATTCTGCACCTTGATGGAGGACGCATCAGCATCAATATCATCCACCAAAGCGTATCCGCCGTCGTTCTGTGCCGTTGCCTTTGCGATGGTCACATTGTAGTCCCTTGTTGCCATAGAAAGGAACAGCGTTGAACTTATCGTTGTTGGCCTTGCACTCAACATTGCTCTTGCTGGCCTTTTTGTCCGTCATAACATACAAAACCAGCATCACTATCATCAAAGTCACTATCACTCAGGTTAACAAACGCTTCGCCATCCAGAACAGCACTCTTCGGATTCTCCAGCTGCAGTTCTTCCACCTCACCGGTCATCACATTGACCGCCTGAGCATAGTAGGAAACACCGCCGTAGTTGGAAGAAGCGCCATACACGCCAGTGACATAGTACACATCGTTCAGATTGGCCAGGCCAGCGCCAGTGACCGCAATGGCATAGCCATCCTTGCTGACATAGATGTCATACTCATCGTCGGAATTGTACGTAGAATCAGCATCCGCACCATCCACTTGCGCGGCATAGGTGTACTTGGTGCCGTCAGCCTTGATATAATCCTTGGTATAAGCGGAAACGCCGCTGGTGATCTTTTTCCGCCACATAGCTGTTCAGAACCTGGTTGACCCAGTTGCTGCCGTCATACTTGAAGGCAACTGCCAGAACCGTGTCCTCGGTGTAATCGGAGGTATAGCCCTTCATGATATAGGACTCGCTGTTGTAGTCATCATAGTAAGGACCTGCGGGAATCGTAGCGGAATCAACCTTGGTCAGAGTGACGCTGACGCTGGCGCCCTTCTTGGTATAGGTGCTGGACAGGTCTTCATCCACATCGTCAATCTGAGCCGCCACATAGCGGGAAATTACAATGGTGTCCACTTCGTCATCGTCGTTTTCATATGCTTCGACAATATCGCCGGCACCGGTGTACGTATCGTCGCTCTTCAGGTTCTTGTACTCACCCAGCTCATAGCCATTGAAATAAACTTTGGCGCTGTCCAGGACATCGTCATTGTCATAATTCATGTAATCGCTGCTGGTCAGAGAATCCTTCAGGGACTTCGTCTTGTCCATGACAACGGAGTTATCCGCATCGTCGGCATAGGTGCCGATCTTGCTGCCGTCATACTTCCACTCCGTAGCGGGATGGCCAAACGCATCGTCTGTGCCTTCCTTGGCCACCAGGTCCTCGCAGTACTTCTCAGCAAACTGCACCGTGTAAGCATTGAGTCGGTCGCCTTGTCCTTGCTGATGGTCTGCTTGTCAGCATTGGTGGAGGTCACGGGGTGGCCTTGGAAGCGCCGATGTTGATCGGAATATCACCAATGATGATGTCGCCGCCCTTGTCCTCATACTCCACCAGAGTGGCCTTCATGGCGTTGAACGCCATCTGAGCGGCCTGCTCACGGGTCAGCGCAGCAGACAGGGAGATCTCTTCCATGCCTTTGTCCAGATCCGCGTCGCCCAGGGCCAGTTTGGAGGTGTTGATGGCCCAGCTGTTGCCCACCAGCTGCTCGATCTTGGGATCATAGCCCAGAGCTACCAGCAGCATCTTGGCAAACTGGGTGCCCAGCACGGGAGAATTGGGGTTGAAACGGCCGTTGCCGTCGCCAGCCAGAATGCCTTCGTTGGTGCAGTAAGCAATCGCGCCTGCGCTCCAGCGGTTGGCTGCCACGTCGGCATAAGGTGCCACAGCAGCCGTCAGTTTGTCGGCCTTCTCCTGGCCCACCAGCATGTAGGTGATGATCTTCGCAGCCTGCTCACGGGTCAGGGGTTGCGTCGGGGTTGAAGTTATTGCCGTCGCCGCCATTGAAAATGCCGGCGGCAGTCATAACATCGACCGCCTCTTTGTAAGTGACTTTGGAGTAATCCTTGTAGTCACTCGCGTCCGCGGCGAAAGCGGCGGTCATCAGGCTCAATGCCATGGCCAGCGCCAGCACCAGGGACAGAACCTTTTTCAGATTCTTCATGGTTCGGTAGTCCTCCTTTTTTGATCGTTTTGCTCCAAAAAATGATCCATTTTGGCACAAATAACCCGTTTTTCCTCCAAAACACCGACTTATAAATACCGCATAGCACCTCTTTGACCGCAAAGCAAAATCCCCGGAAAGCCGCGCCACAGCGGCCTTTCCGGGGATTGCAAAACGTATGGATGTTCAATTTGGTAGACATTTCGACGGCAGATGCTGTCGCTGCCTTTCTTCTATCTCTTGTCCCCCAGCTGTTTTCCTTTCCCATTTGGGTAGACATCCGGTAGACATGGTAGACAGGGGCTGGAAAAAATTAGGGCAAACAGTCTTTTCCATAGACGCCGGAATCCCCGGAAAGCACATGCCTTCCGGGGGAGCCAATACCAGGAAAAGTTATAAAGAAGAAATCGGTAAGAACAACATGATTTCTCGGCAGCTACAAGCAGCCAAATACGTCCGCCCGCGCTGCTGCCCAAATTATCATACCGGCCTGTCAGGGTGTCATCGGATGCGTTGGTTGTCGAAGCTCCACATCCTCAGCAAAATGCCACGTCACCACCATCATACCCCTGTGCTCCAAAAAATGCAGCACGTTTTAAACTTTTTCTAAACAACTCCCGAATTCTTTCCCCGCATTTCCTTGCCACCTTCTCCCCGGCATGGTATACTGTTTCATGCCCCGCGCGCAGCGCGTACAATGTTACTGCAGGAGGAACGGATGCTATGGCAGAGGAACTGCTTGCTCAATTTGATAAAACAAGGGCGTATTGCTTTGAACTGTTCAAAGCCAAAAACGCCGACTACGGTCCCACCTGGCTTTTTATACCGCCCCCAGTCCCTGAACGACGAGATCTGGCGCAAGGCCAAGCGCATCCGCACCCTCGAAGAACATGGGGATCGCGCCTGTATCCACGAAGGCCGCGATGTGGAATATGTCGGCATCATCAATTACTGTATCATGTTCTTGATCAAACTGCAATCCGCTCCCGGGCTTCCTTCGGAAGCGGATTTGACGGACGACATTTCGGTCCTGGACGGCATTGGCGAGGATGTGCTCACCGCCGCCTATCAGGCTCAAATGGATCAGGTACGCACCCTGCTGATCCGCAAAAACACCGACTATGGCGACGCCTGGAAGAGCATGTCCCTGGGCGCCATGACCGACCAGGTCATTATCCGCGTCTACCGTATCCGCAAGATCCTCGCCAACGGCGGCAAATGCACTGTGTCCGAGGGCGTCAGCGCCCAGCCTGCACGATGTAATCAACTATTGCGTGTTTGCGCTCATTAAAATGGGCGCGGAATTTCTGAACTGAACGGAACCATTATTTTTAAGCATTCCGTTTGAACAAAACTCTCCCGCTGAATCAGCGGGAGAGTTTTCCATATTTTTTAGTTTTGTTGCCCGGAAGTGTACAACTTTTGCCCTGCCCTACACGGTAAGTGTAGGGCCTTTTTTCGGAAAAGCCCCAAATTCGACTACATAAAGGAGAAATCGACTTGAAGTATACAGAACACTATCGATTGAACCTGTGGGATGCGGCTGATCGCGTCCTGCGGGAAGATTTCAATGCAGACAATCAAAAGGTGGATGCAGCCATCGCTGCATGCAGGGCACGGATCCACAACTCTTAAAATCCATCATCGTTTCAAACGACACGTCACAACTGGACATCGACGTCAGTGACATTGATTTTGGCCACTGGCATACCGTTCTGCTGCGCCTGGAAATTTTAGGGGATGGAGAAATGCGCTTGCGCAGCAATCAGTCCTACTCCGAATTCTTTAATCAGTTTTCCGTATTTGAATCTACTTCCGATTGTCTGTCTAAATTTCCCGCCCGGACAGCCGGGCAGCGCCACGAAATCTATTTTTTCCCGCTGTGTGACAAGCGCCGTTTAATCACGGCTCTGACCCTCAGTGATACTGTGCTTTTGGGGTGCAATTATCAGCTGTCTTATGAAAATCTGATCACACTGACCATTTTTCCGAAGGAACCAAAGCAAACGCTCGGTGCGGAGAGTAAGATTTCTCTCTATGGGCTGCATCTGTGAAATACAAAAACCCCCGTGCCATACGGCACGGGGTTTTTGTCGTTATAACACAAATGAGTTACGAACGAAACAGTAAAATTATGCCTGCTGTGCGTAAGTGATCGCAAGTGTCGTGGGAACGCCGCTGGTTGTTGTACCCAAGACAATGCTCACCGTCAGGCCGGTACCATTACCAGTGTTGTAGCTTCCGCCCCATGCGGTAACAGTGTAGCCCGCAGCCTTCACTGCGTTGGCAACCGCATTCTTAATATCGTTCTGCTTTGCAGATGCAACTGCGTCAGAACCGGTAACAGAAGCGGTCAGCAGGTTCGTATCGATGGTCGCGCTATACTCGGTATCACCGGGTGTAGGAGTCGGCGTAACAGTCTCATCCACCGTCTGGATCACGATGGTGGTCACTTCGCCGTCGGTGGTCTTGTACCAGACCTTATCGGCATAGGTGCCCTGATCCTTCACAATGGAAGCAGTGTTGGAAACAAGGATCTCTTCGCCGTCGGCGCTGATGCGGAACACCTTGCAGTCGTCTGCCACGCTCAGGATCTTGTTGCCCAGCGTCACGCTGCCGTTCTCCACCTTATCGGTGCCGGTGGTGTATGCCAGATCAGTGGCTGTGCTGTGAGAACCGCTGTCATCCACATAAGTGGCGTTGGTGAAGTTGTACACATCCTTGGAGTTCTTGGTAGCATCCGTGTACATGGTGTACTTCTGAACACGAGTTTCGGAGTTAATCTTGGTGATCTCGCCGTTCACAATGGCGTCATAGGTGTAATAATCACCCAGATCGCTGTCGTGAGAAACACCGCTGTTGTCGCCCAAGACAAAGATGATGTCCTTACTGGAGCTGCTGACGCTGTTGCCCGCAGTCTCGACATAGACAAACTTGGCAATCGTTCCGCTCTTGCAGTAAACAGTAACCTTGCTGGCCTGCTTCAATGTCACAGTGGGAACATTAGCAATACCACTGTAGGTGCTGTAGCTGTCGGTGTTGGCATTGTAGAATACAAACACAGTCTTGCCGTTGGCATTCGTTGCCTTATCACGGCTGGCGCTCTTATATTCATTTGCAGCCAAACCAGTGCTGCCATTCAATTCAGAGTTGCCCTTGGTGATAATCGTACCAGAACTCATGGAAGCAGCATCAGCCAAAACTGTCAGTTTGTACTCATCATCGCTGTTGATACGGTAGGAAACGATGTCGCCAGTGTTAATGTTGGTATCGGTCAGCGTACTATCAGTAGTGGCAAAAACAGTATCCTTCGTCACGTTGACGGACTTGGTGGTGCCATCCGCGAACAGCAGAGTAGCCGTGCGGTTGGTGTTCACGCCCACGCTGTTGGAACCGGTCCAGCCCATCACAACGGCGTAGTTGTCGGAAGCTGCGTCTGCATCCACATAAACGGCATAACCATAGCTGTCCAGATAAACCGTAACATCGCTCTTCATGGCATTGGAAAGCGCAGAAGTAATGGTGTCTTTAGAACCCTGAACTGCATTGGATTCGTACACAGCACCGCCAACGGTAACGCTCTTGCCCTGCGTGTAAGCGGTCAGATTGCCGGTGACCTCCTCAGCCGCCTGCATGGACTGCACGCCCACATCGCCGCTCTTGCTGGAATAAGTATACAGCACATAGCTGTCCACTGCGTAGTCGGCATCGGTCTCGTAGGTGGAGCCGGAGCCGGTCTTGGCCTCAAAGTTGACATAAGCATCTTTGGTGGAGGAAGCCGCATAGGATGCCGTAATTTTGCCCAGATAGGTATTCACCATGGTAATCACAACCGTCTCGGCCTCATCGTCATAATAGACTTCGGTCAGAACGCCGTTGCCGCCGATCTTGTTGTTGCTCTCGCCCTTGGTGATGTCATAGTTGGAAGTCGTCTTCTGGCCATCCACATAGGTGGTGATGTTGGCCTTGGCAATGCCTTTGCTCAGACCCAGATCACTGTAGATGGTACCCATCTTGACTTCGGTCGTGTAAGAAGCATCCGCGTCGTCGGCATAGGTGCCAATCTCGGTGTTCTTATACTTCCAGGTGGAAGCGGGACGCTCAAAAGCGTCGGTGTCGTTGGCCGTCACCTTCAGGTCTTTGCAGTACTTCTCCGCAAACTCCACCGTCCACAGACCGTCGGTGGTTTTCTCAGCGCTGATGTTGGTGGACTCAGCTTTCACCTTGGAGGTCACAGGAGTGGCCTTGGTGGCGCCATTGTTGATGGTGATGTCGCCAATGATGATGTCGCCGCCCTTGTCCTCATACTCCACCAGAGTGGCCTTCATGGCATTGTATGCCATCTGAGCAGCCTGCTCACGGGTCAGATTGTCGGACAGAGAAATTTCTTCCATGCCGTTGTCCAGATCCGCGTCGCCCAGGGCCAACTTGGCCGTGTTGATGGCCCAGCTGTTGCCCACCAGGTTCTCGATCTTGGCGTCATAGCCCAGAGCCACCAGCAGCATCTTGGCAAACTGGGTGCCCAGCACGGGAGCAGTGGGGTTGAAGCGGCCGTTGCCGTCACCAGCCAGAATGCCTTCGTTGGTGCAGTAAGCAATCGCGCCTGCGCTCCAGCGGTTGGCTGCCACGTCGGCATAAGGCGCCACAGTGGCCGTCAGCTTGTCGGCCTTCTCCTGGCCCACCAGCATGTAGGTGATGATCTTCGCAGCCTGTTCACGATTCAGGGTTGCGTCGGGGTTGAAGTTATTGCCGTCGCCGCCATTGAAAATGCCGGCGGCAGTCATAACATCGACCGCCTCTTTGTAAGTGACTTTGGAGTAATCCTTGTAGTCACTCGCGTCCGCGGCGAAAGCGGCGGTCATCAGGCTCAATGCCATGGCCAGCGCCAACACCAGGGACAGAACCTTTTTCAGATTCTTCATGGTTCGGTAGTCCTCCTTTTTTTGATCGTTTTGCTCCAAAAAGTGATCCAATTCAGCACAAATAACCCGTTTTTCCTCCAAAACACCGGCTTATAAATACCGCATAGCACCTCTTTGACCGCAAAGCAAAATCCCCGGAAAGCCGCACCACAGCGGCCTTTCCGGGGATTGCAGAACGTATGGTTTTTCAATTTGGTAGACATTTCGCCGGCAGATGCTGTCGTTACTCTCCCTCCATCTCTTGTCCCCAGTTGTTTTCCTTTCCCATTTTGGTAGACATTCGGTAGACATGGTAGACAGCGGCTGGAAGAATCTGGATAAACTCACTGCCCGTTTTTTCTCGTAAATAAAAAGCCCTCGGATCACTATGTCCGAGGGCTTTGTTATACATAAATTTAACGATCCATCTGCTTGCGGCGGGACAGGTTCATGGTCCCGTCCTGCATGGATGCAATCATTTCAAGCTTTGGCCGGTTCCCATCGCCACGCACTGGATGGCATTTTTCCGCAACCGTGGTCGCAATGCCGGTGCGGCTGGACACCAGTTCCGCAAAGCCGGCCACCAGGCTTCCGCCGCCGGTCATCACAATGCCATTGGTGGAAATATCCGCCACCAATTCAGGAGGAGTACGCTCCAGAACTGAGTGCACAGCTTCCAGAATCCGCTCCGCCGGTTCTTCGAACGCCTCGATCATTTCACTGGAAGACACGGAAAATACTTTGGGCAAGCCCGTCATCAGGCAGCGGCCCTTCACTTCCACGGTCTGCTCCTCTTCCTGAGGATAAACACATCCAATCTGAATTTTCAATTCTTCGGCCGTACGCTCACCGATCAGCACATTGTGCTTACGGCGGATATATTTAACCACTGCTTCGTTAAACATATCGCCGGCCACCTTAATGGAGGCAGATTCCACCACGCCAGACAGTGAAATCACAGCAATATCGGTGGTGCCGCCGCCGATATCAATAATCAGATGTCCGTCGGGTTTGGCAATATCAATTCCCGCGCCGATGGCCGCCGCCACGGGCTCTTCAATCAGATACACGCTGCGCGCACCTGCCTGGATCCCGGCATCGATCACCGCACGCTCTTCCACTTCGGTGATACCGGAGGGGACACAAATAATGACCCGGGGCTTGAACAGCTGGAAGCCGTTTACCTTATGAATAAACTCCTTGAGCATCCGCTCCGTCATATCGTAGTCGGAAATGACGCCGTCCCGCAGGGGGCGGATGGCCACGATGTTGCCGGGGAGTACGGCCCAGCATGGCCTGGGCCTCGGCGCCCACCTTCAGAAGTTTTCCAGTGTTTTTATCCATTGCCACTACGGAAGGCTCATTGAGAACAATGCCCTGCCCCTTGATGTATATCAGGACCGATGCGGTGCCCAAATCAATGCCGATGTCTTTTGCCAATGCGCACATGTGTCCACCTCATTTTTACTTTCTATATCGGTTTATTTATTCCTGTAATATACAGGTTTTATTCCAATTATTCATTATACCGGGTTTCCTCTTCATTTGCAAGAGTTTCGTCGTTTTCGCCTCCCGGTCCTCTTTCCCAACCGCCTGCACCACTGCCGCACAGTGAATCTCCGCCGCCCCAGCCAGCGTCAGCACACGGCAGCATTCTTCAATCGTGCTTCCGGTAGTGATAACATCATCCACCACCAAAATGCGCCGCCCCTGAACCGAAGCATTCTTTTTTCACGCTATAAGCGCCCAGGACATTGGCTCTGCGCTGCTCGGGCCGCTCAAGGCGGGACTGCTGCTGAGTGTCGCGCACTTTCTCCAGCAACCGCTCGCAGGGCAGATTCAACCGTCGGGCCAGCCCCTTCGCCACCAACTCCGACTGGTCGTAGCCCCGATCTTTCTGGCTGCGCCGCCCCAGCGGCACCCAGGTCACTACATCCAACGCAGGGAACTCTTCCCGGACATACGGTTCCAAAAAGGCAGCATACGTCGCGGCACGCCAGGTTTTTGATGAAATTTATAATCGAGGAAGGACTCGCGCACCATGTCCTGATACAGCAAAGGTGCCACGCACCGATCGAAATAAACGCCGGTGCGAACCCGCTTTCTTCCCTCCGCCATCGGAACCTTTTCGCCGCAGTTTCGACAAAAATAGACTTCTCCTTCCTGCAAAAGCGCGTCGCAGAAAACACATCTGGGCGGATACAGCAGATCCAGACAGCAATCCAACAGTTTCACCGGGCTCTCCTTCCTTCCCGCAGCCGAACCTTCAAACCGCTGTACCGGCGGCTGCGCCGGTCTGTGGCTGCCATCTGCACGATGGCCTGATCGTCTCCCACCAGGATCAACAGATCCTTGGCCCGGGTGATGGCAGTGTATAGCACGTTGCGCACCATCAGCGTGGGGGCACAGGGCGCAGCGGCCAGGATCACCGCTTTGTATTCGCTGCCCTGGGCCTTATGTACTGTAACAGCATACGCCAATTCCAGCTCCGGGAGCATTTCCGTGGTATATGTGGCCATGCGGTCATCAAAGAGTACGGTAACCAGCTCGCCAGACGGGTCGATTTCCGTGATCGTTCCCACATCGCCGTTGAAAACACCCGTGCCCACTGCACCGTCTTCTTTCTGCCAGATGATATCGTAATCGTTTTTGATTTGCATCACCCGGTCGCCCTGCCGCAGCAGCAGATCGCCGCAGATCTTCTCCCGTTTTCCTGGCGCAGCGGGGTTCAGCGCCGCCTGCAGGACCCGGTTCAGCGCCGCCGTGCCCGCCGCGCCTCTGCGCGTAGGCGACAGCACTTGAATCTGTCCCGGGTCGATCCCCATATTCCGAGGCAGGCGAACCTGGCACAGCTCCACAATCGTTTGAGCCACCTGCTCCGGCATGCGGCGCCGCAGGAAAAAATAATCTCCCTGATTGGGCGTTAGTACCGGCGTTTCACCGGCGTTGACGGCGTGGGCGTTACGCACGATGGCAGAACGCCGCGCCTGACGAAAGATTTCCGTCAGCTCTACCACATGCAAGCGGCGGCTGCGGATCAGATCAGAGAACACATTGCCCGGCCCCACCGAAGGAAGCTGGTCAGCGTCACCCACCAGAATCAACCGGCACATGGGCCTCAGCGCTGCCAGCAACGAGCGCATCAGGTTCAGATCTACCATGGACATCTCGTCCACAATAACCGCATCCGTATCCAACGGTTCTTTTTCATTTTTTGCAAACGCCACTTCGCCCAGTGTCTCGTTGTAGCTCATGCCCAGCATACGGTGGATGGTCTGGGCTTCACGCCCGCAGGCCTCGCCCAACCGTTTGGCTGCCCGCCCCGTGGGCGCCGCCAGCTCCACACGCAGGCCCATACGTTCCAGCAGCGCCACGATGCCGCGCACACAGGTGGTTTTGCCCGTTCCGGGACCGCCCGTCAACAGAAACACGCCGGAGTATGCCGCCGTTTCTACCGCCTGGCGCTGCTCGGGAGCATAAACGATCCCCTGCCGGGCCTGGATCTCCTCCAAAATCGCCTCCACATTGCGCCCCTGATCGGCGTCTTCTTCACACATCTGCCCTATGCGGCGGCTGACAAACACTTCATCCTCATACATCCCCCGCCAGATAACAGGCCTGCACATTGGCCACAGTTTCCTCCACCAGCTTGCCGGTCTCTATCAGCGAATCAACGGCCCGCTCCACACAATCCTCCGACAGATCCAGCATGGCAGCGGTGGCCGCCGTCAGCTTGGGCCGCGGGAGAAATACATGGCCATTGCCACAGTTGTGCCGCAGGGTAAACAGCACCGCCGCTTCCACGCGCGCATCGCTGTCTGCCTCGGCGCCGCCGGAGAGGGCAATCTGATCCGCCGCGGCGAAGGATACGCCGAAAAACTCGTCGCACAAAAGATACGGATTGGCACGCACCGCTTCGGAGGCTTGGTCACCGAACCGCTTGCACAGCTTGACGGCCAGCGCCGCGCTCAATCCGCTTTCCGCCAGAAATTCCATCAGGCGGCGCATACCTGCCTGAGCGCGGAAACTGGCGGCGATCTCCTGCGCTTTCCGGGCCGTGATCCCCTTCAAAAGCGTCATCCGTTCCGGCTCCAGTTCCAGCACATCCAGCGTTTCCTCGCCGAAGCGCTGCACCAACAACTGTGCCGTAGCCGGTCCGACGCCTTTCACCGCACCGGAGGAAAGATAATTCAAAATCCCGCTCTCGGAACGGGGCATATAGCGCTCCACAGTTTCCGCCTGGATCTGCACACCGTGGGTAGGGTGGTGCTTCCATTCACCGGTGATGATCAATTCCTCCCCCGGCGCGGCGCAGGGGATGCAGCCCACCACGGTAATCTGCTCACCGTCGGTGGTGTCCAGCCGGAGCACGGTATAGCCGTTGTCCTCGTTTTGAAAAATCAGGCTGTTCACCGTTCCGTCCACAGTGCAGCGTTCCGCTGCCATTCCGCATCCCCCCTTAAAATAGCCTATCTGTTCCGGACGTATGCCTCCGCATCTTCCATGGTGCACAGGCGCACCGCCGCGTACTGCTGTTCCAGCTGCCGGGCCAGCGCCCGGCCCCGTTCATCCAGGCCGCAGTCCGCAATCAAAATGCGTTCAAAGGGCGCGCCGCCCGCACTGGCCCAGGAAAGCCGCGCCACCGTGCGCTCCAGCGCAGACGCGTCCCGCGCCGCCGGGATCAGCACCAGGCACCGCTCCAGTTTCTCCCGCTTGGATAAAAACAGCGCTTCTGCTATTGACCATGCGGCCCAGGCAATGCCCACTGCCGCAAAAAAAGCCACAACACTCTGCTCAAAAAGTTCCATCGTCGCTCCCCCTTTCTTCCTTATCCTATGAGAAAGGAGAGCATTTCGTGCCCTGCTCCTATGCTTCGTTCAGGACCTTCTTCAAATACCGACCAGTATAGGAGCGGTCGCACTGCGCCATCTTCCGGCGTGCCAGCAGCCACAATCTCACCGCCGTCACTGCCGCCCTCTGGGCCGAGGTCAATGATATAATCAGCCGTCTTGATCACATCCAGATTGTGCTCAATAACCACCATGGTGTTGCCCGCATCCACCAGACGCTGCAGCACCTCGATCAGGCGGCGCACATCGTCGGTGTGCAGGCCCGTCGTCGGCTCGTCGAGGATATACATCGTTTTACCAGTGGAGCGCTTGCTCAGTTCCGTGGCCAGCTTGACACGCTGAGCCTCGCCGCCGGAAAGAGTGGTCGATGCCTGCCCTAGACGGATATATCCCAGGCCCACTTCCTGCAGCGTCTGGAACTTTCCGGGCAATGCGGGGCAGGTTTTCAAAAAACGGCACCGCTTCATCCACCGTCATATCCAGCACTTCATAAATGTTCTTGCCCTTGTACTGTACTTCCAGCGTTTCACGGTTGTAGCGCTTACCCTTGCACACTTCGCAGGGAACATAGATATCGGGCAAAAAGTGCATTTCAATCTTCACCAGCCCGTCGCCCTGACAGGCTTCGCACCGGCCGCCGCGGACGTTGAAGGAAAACCGCCCCGGCCCATAGCCCCGGGCTTTGGCGTCCTGGGTGGCAGCAAACAAATCGCGGATATCGTTAAACACGCCGGTATAAGTGGCCGGATTTGACCGGGGCGTGCGCCCGATGGGGCTCTGATCAATGTCGATCACCTTGTCGAGATACTCTTCGCCCTCGATGCCTGTATGCTTGCCCGGACGAGCCTTCATCCGCATCAGATCCACACCCAGGCGCTTGAAGAGGATCTCGTTGACAAAGGAGGATTTGCCGGAACCGGATACGCCGGTAACACAGGTAAAGGTCCCCAGCGGAATGGACACATCGATCTTTTTCAGATTGTTCTCCGCCGCACCGTGCACCGTCAGCCAGTTTCCGTTTCCGCTGCGGCGCACCGGGGCACAGGAACATTCTTTTGCGGGCCAGATACAGCCCCGTCAGGGACTTGGGGTTGGCCGCCACTTCCTCCGGGGTGCCGGCGGCCACAATCTCGCCGCCGTGGATGCCCGCGCCGGGACCGACGTCGACGATGAAGTCCGCCGCGCGCATGGTGTCCTCGTCGTGCTCCACCACAATCAGCGTGTTGCCCAGATCCCTCAGATGCTTAAGGGTGTCCAGCAGCTTGTCGTTGTCCCGCTGGTGCAGCCCGATGGACGGCTAGTCAAGGATATAGAGCACTCCCATCAGGGAAGATCCGATTTGCGTGGCCAAGCGGATGCGCTGGCTCTCACCGCCAGACAATGTGGCGGCACTGCGCTGCAGCGTCAGGTATTCCAGCCCCACTGAGCGCAGGGAATCCCAGACGGCTGCGAATCTCCTTCAAAATCCGGTCGGCGATCATGGCCTTGGAACCGGTCAGCTCCAGCTCTTCCATAAACCGCAATGCATCGTTGATCGGCAGGCGGGTATAACAATCAATATCCATCTCCCCTACCGTAACGGCCAGCACCTCTTTTTTCAGCCGTTTTCCACCGCATTCAGGGCAGGGGCATTCGCTCATATACTCTTCAAGTTCTTTGCGGGAGTAATCGCTCTGCGTATTGCGATAGCGGCGCTCAACATTGTTTGCCACGCCTTCGAACGCCTGCATCAGCGTGCCGCTGCCCCCTGGCCTGGTCATAGTGCAGCTTCAGTTTTTCCCCACCGGTGCCGTAAAAATGATTCTCTGCACCTCTTTGGAGAGTTCCCCAAAAGGCGTTGTCAGAGAAATGGTACTGCTTAGCCAGCGCCTCAAAATACATACGGAGATGCCGTCGCCCCGGATGTTGTTCCAGCCGGGAGCAGTGATAGCCCCATCCAGAATGGAAGGCTCTTGTCCGGCACGATGAGATCCGGATCCGCCCGCAGCTGAAAGCCCAGCCCTGTACAGGTGGGGCACGCGCCGTAGGGATTGTTGAACGAGAACATGCGCGGCGTCAGCTCCTCAATGGAAATGCCGCAGTCATCGCAGGCGTAGTTCTGAGAAACAGCAGATCCTGCTCTTCTTCCCCAAGCACATTGACAATGATGAGGCCGCCGGAGAGCGCTGCAGCGGTTTCGATGCTGTCCGTCAGACGCTGGTTGATTTCGCGCTTGACCACCAGGCGGTCCACAATGATTTCAATATTGTGTTTTTTGTTTTTCTCCAGCTTGATCTCTTCACCCAAGTCGTACAGGCTGCCATCCACCCGCACACGGACATAGCCGCTGCGCCGTGCGTCCTCAAATACTTTGGCATATTCGCCCTTTCTTCCGGGCGCGCACTACGGGCGCCAGAATCTGGATTTTGCTGCCCTCAGGCAGCGTAAGCACCTGATCCACGATCTGATCCACAGTCTGCTGCCGGATCTCCCGGCCACATTTGGGACAGTGCGGCGTGCCCACCCGCGCCCAGAGCAGGCGCAGGTAGTCGTAGATCTCCGTCACCGTGCCCACGGTCGAGCGCGGATTTTTGCTGGTGGTCTTCTGATCGATGGAGATGGCGGGGCTCATGCCGTCGATGGAGTCGACGTCGGGCTTGTCCATCTGCCCGAGGAACATCCGGGCATAGGAGGAAAGGCTCTCCACATACCGCCGCTGACCCTCAGCGTAAATAGTGTCAAAGGCCAGGAGGATTTACCGGAACCGCTCAGGCCCGTCATAACCACCAGTTTGTCCCTGGGGATCTCCACATCCACATTTTTCAGGTTATTCGCCCGCGCGCCTTTGATGATAATTTTATCCTGCATGAATTTCTGCTTCCTTGTCTGATTGTGTCAAAAGTTTATGCCTCTGCAACGACATCCGCCGCAGCAGCCCGCAGCAGAGTGCACAACACCTGAGGCTGCAGCTCCACCTGAACGCCGATGCGGCCGCCGGAAACAACGATCGTCTCCTGCTCCAAAGCCGACGCATGCAGTACCGTGGGAAATTGTTTTTCATACCCACAGGGCTGCAGCCTCCGTGAACATATCCAGTCAGGGGCAGCAGATCCCGTCCAGGCAGCATGGCGACGGATTTTTCCCCCACCGCCCGGGCCGCCTTTTTGAGATCCAGCGTCTTTTCCACCGGGATATCAAATACATAGTATGCCCCGGACGCGCCTTTTGTCACCAGCGTTTTGAACACTCGCTCCGGCGCCATGCCCAGAAAGGACGCCACCGTCACACCGTCTACTGCCTGCCCTTCCGCGTGCGGATAGCTGTGGGCCGCATAAGGGATGCGCTTTTGGTCCAAAATACGCATGACGTTGGTTTTCGTTCCTGCCGTTTTGCCATCGTTTTCCTCACTTCCGCATATGCTCCGCCGCATCCAGGTACCCCCCGGAGGCAATGGAAACAAAATCGTTGTCCGCCACCACAAAAATGATCCAACAGCTCCACGCCCACGGTGCGCAAACTTTCCCGCACGGTCCAAGTGGCAGCATAATCCTGCTCCGATGGCACTGCGTAGCCGCTGGGATGGTTGTGGGCCAGATACACCGACACCGCATTATCGGCCAGCGCATAGCGCACAGCGTCGCGCACGTTGAACGCCGCGGCGCTGGAGCCGCCCTGGCTGAGCCGGTGGCAGCCCAGCATCCGGCCTTTTCCGTCCACGCACAGCTCCAGCACAATCTCGGTGCGCTCTCCCCAGAAATATTTGAGGAAAAAATGCCCCGCCGACTCGTAATCTTTGATAATGACCCCGGCCGGTCCAATTCGATCAGGCTGCGCTGATATCAACTGCGGCACCAGGCGGATCAGCAGCGCGGCATTTTCGCCGATGCCCTCCACCTGCATCAGTTCCTCCACCGGCGCGCGGAACACGCCGTCAAGGCTGCCGAAACGACGCAGCAGCGCATGGGCCATGCCGTTGGTATCCACCCGTGGAATGGCGTAATACAGCAGCAGCTCCAATGCCTCGTGCGGCGCAAAGGCATCCAGCCCATGCCTGCGGAACTGCTCTTTCTTGCGCTGGCGGTGCCCCGCGTGGGGTTTTCTTTTTCTCCACCCGCTGTGCAACTCCTTACGCTCTTTTTGTTTGAGCCTGCGGCGGCTTATTTCCCGCCGTACTGTTTGAGATATTCTTCCATGCGCCCGCGCATCGCATCGTCGATCAGCACGCGGCCGTCAATGGCCTGATTGTGCAGCGTGTCGATCACCTGGCGCACCGTGACAATGGGGAACACCTGGATACCGTATTGTTCGCGCAGCTCGTTGAGCGTGGTTTGCTCACCGGTGCCTTTTTCCATACGGTCCACGGACACAAACAGCGCCACGATCTTCACATCGGCCACGCTTTTGAAAAACTCAATGCTCTCGCGCACCGCGGTACCCGCCGTGACCACATCTTCCACAATGGCGATGCGGTCGCCGTCTTTGGGCTTATAGCCCACGATGCTGCCGCCCTCGCCGTGATCTTTTGCCTCCGTGCGGTTAAAGCAGTAGGGAGGTCGCGGCCATAGTTGCGGTACAGCGAAGCCGATGCGGTGGTCACCAGGGGAATGCCCTTGTACGCCGGGCCGAACAGCGCGTCAATGCCTTCGCTCATGTTCTCCTGGATGCACGCGGCGTAGTAATCGCCCAGCCGGGCGGCCTGCGCGCCGGTTTTATAGTTTCCGGTGTTTACAAAATACGGGGTCTTTCTGCCGCTTTTGGTGACAAAGTCGCCAAAGGTCAGCACGCCGGAGTCAACCATAAAGCGAATAAATTCTTCCTGATACGTCATAAAGGGGATCCTCCTTTGTTTTTTCTTCAGAGCGCCCGAACGCCTCCGTTTTCACATCATACGAATTTAAGTATATAGTATAGCATATTTTGCCGCCTGTGCGCAAATGGAACAGGAGAATTTCCAAAAATTTTTACCCGGATTTCACAGTCTCCAAACCAATTCTTTCCCTTGCCGCAAATCCCCCGGCAAGCAGCGCGAAGTTTGCCGAAACCCCTTGACAGTGCGTACCGATTGGCATACTATAAACAAGGAGCCGCCGCTGTCGCCGGCTTCAAAAACCAAATCGATTCCGGTAGGCAAGGCTACCTCAGGGATACGGATTGTTGCCGCGCAGCAGTGGAGACACTGTCAGATGGTCAGCAGGGGATGTCGAATCCAAGGCATTCCTTAATACAATACCACCGCCCTGAGATGCTAAAGCTTGAACGGTGGACGCTTTTTCTGCACGGCGGGCGGCTGTGCAGGCGTTAAAAACATCCCCTCCAGCCGCCGGATCTTTTCTGGCCCGCAGGAGGTTTTTTTGCGCAGTTCTCCGGCCGGCCATAATACAGTCATCTCATGCCACGCGCATCGGAAGAGGAGGTTTTGCCTATGCAGAAGGAGTATTTGTCCCTGGCCGTTGATTTTATTGAAGAGTTGTTGTCCCAGCGTAAATATGCCACCGTGCGCGAACAGCTGGTGGATATGGAACCGGCGGACGTCGCGCTGCTGCTTTCCGAATTTTCAGAGGAGCAGCTTCCTATTCTGTTCCGTCTGCTGCCCAAGGAACTGGCCGCCGAAACCTTTGTAGAAATGGACAACGATCAGCAGGAGCTGCTGATCCGCTCATTCAGCGATACCGAGCTGCAGGAAGTGTTGGAGGAGATGTACCTCGACGATACTGTGGACGTGATTGAAGAAATGCCCGCCAGCGTAGTGCACCGCATCCTGCGCCACTGCGACCCTGAAAGCCGGAAAACCATCAATGAACTGATGAAATACCCTGAAGACAGCGCCGGCAGCATCATGACGACGGAATTCGTCAGCCTGACAGCCGATATGACCGTGGAGGACGCTTTCAAACGCATCCGCCGCACCGGCGTGGACAAAGAGACAATCTATTTTGTGTTATGTGGTCAACGACAGCCGCGTCCTGATCGGCCTGGTTTCCGTGCGCACCCTGCTGCTCAGCGATGAGGACGACATCATCAGCGATATTATGGAAAGCTCCATCGTCAGCATCAACACCCTGGACGATCAGGAAACAGTTTCCCATATGTTCAATAAATACAACTTTCTCGCCATGCCCGTGGTGGACCAGGAACACCGTCTGGTGGGCATTGTCACCATTGACGACGCCATGACTGTTATGGAGGCCGAAGCCACCGAGGATATGGAAAAATGGCCGCCATTATGCCCTCCGACAAGCCCTATCTCAAAACCGGCGTGCTGGAAACCTTCAAAGCCCGTGAGCCGTGGCTGATGATCCTGATGCTTTCGGCCACGTTCACCGGACTCATCATGACCCATTTTGAAAACGCTTTGGTCGCCTGTACCATTCTGACGTCTTTCACCCCCATGCTCTCCGGCACCGGCGGCAACTCCGGCACGCAGGCTTCCACCGCCGTCATCCGCGCGCTGTCCCTGGGCGAAGTGCGTTTCCGCGACACGTTCCGCGTTATCTGGAAAGAAGCGCGAGTGGCCCTGCTGTGCGGCCTGATGCTGGCGGGCGCCAACTTTATCAAAATGATGCTGGTGGATCGCTGGATGATGCACAATCCCGCCGTTACTGTGGCAGTAGCCGCCGTTGTCTGTGCCACACTGGTCTGCACCGTGCTGTGCGCCAAAGTGGTGGGCTGCAGCCTGCCCATTCTGGCCGAAAACTGGGCCTTGACCCCGCTGTCATGGCCAGTCCTTTATCTCTACCGTAGTGGATGCCATTTCCCTGCTGGTCTATTTCCAAATTGCCACCGCCGTGCTGCATATATAACGGAATCCACAAGTCTTTTGGCAAAACCTTACAATTTTTTATGTAAATCTGTCAGTCAAAGCAGGCAGCTTTTTCCCTTTTTTCCACAGAATCTACCCCTTTTCCCGCAAAAACGTCATTGTTCACAGAATGTTCATGTTTTTTTCAAAATTCGTTCAACATTTTCCCGCCCCGGCATGGTATCTTATGGTTGCAGGCAAGAAGTAACCAAAAAATTCTTTCTTTTCCTTACTCTCTCTTAAAGCAACACCCGCTGTTCGGAAGGCAGAACCGAACAGCGGGTGTTGCTTTTCTTTTTTCTCGCCTCTCCTCCCCAGCGCCTCTGCACAGACCATCCCCAGCCTGCAGCCACCGGGGAAAGGAATTTTCCGAATGGTTGCACTCTTGCGTACAACTTTGCCCTGCCCTACACGGTAAGTGTAGGGCTTTTTTCGGAAAAAGCTCCAAATTCGACTACATAAAAGGAGAAATCGACTTGAAGTATACAGAACACTATCAATTAAACCAATGGGATGCGGCTGACCGTGTCCTGCGGGGAAGATTTCAATGCAGACAATCGGAAACTGGACGCAGCATTGACAGACATCAAAATGCAGCGAAGCCTGACATTGCTGCACGAATGCAACGTAACGAAAAGCAGCCAGGAAATTGAGTTTCCTTTGTCCATCGACTGGAAAGCCTGGAAAGCGGTGCACATTCAGTGCGAAGCCTTCACGGCAGAGGACCGCACGGAAGTATATGTGGATCTGGGCGGCAAAACCATCATCCGGGCCTGGGGGCAATGTGGCCGGCAGCGGCACGTCTTCCCTACCTGGGCTACGCCATCCTCCTTCCCCTCTACGATGCCCGCCGCCAGTTGTTCTACTGCAACACCAACGGCTACACCGGCATCGGCTGGGTCGTGGGCGACGGCACCTTTGCCGCCTTATCTCCGCGCCTGACGCTGACCGCTTACCGCAAAGCAAATGTGAATACTGGTACCACCGTTACCATCTGGGGCAAGCGTTAACTGTATAAAACACACAAAAGCAACACCCCCGCTCAAAAGAGCGGGGGGTGTTGCTGAATTACAGCGCGGAATGCGCTTTGTTCCATTGGGTAAGCGATCAGCCGCCGATAACAGTGCTGGTCGTCAGGGTTTCGCCGCCAACAGTAACACTCACCTTATAAGTAGAGGTGCTGTTCGTTGCAAAGTTAAAGGTGTAGTTTGTACCCTTCTTCACGGTACCCTTAGTGATGTCGAACGTAGCAACAGAGCCAGAGTTGGTATTGGTCATGGTCACAGTTCCCTCAACATCAACCTGAGTCTCACTGTTGCTGGTCACAGTCAGGGTAGCGGTACCAGCATTATTGGTCAACGTAGCGGTATAAGTATCGCTCTGGCCTTCGCCGGGATCGCCTGCATCTGTATCAACCGTCTGAACGAAGACATAGGTCAGCTCGCCGTCGTCAACCACATAGTAGACGATGTCATCCTCATCGGTAGCAATGCCGGAAACGGAACCTTCGGTAATCACGCCGTCTTCATCAGCATAGAACACCTTGCAGTCGTTAGCAGCAGTGAAATACTTGATGCCGCTGCCCGTGCCGAAGCCCAGTGTATTGTCGCCGGAGACTTTTCACGGTGCCCTTTACATTGTTAACAACATAAGGATCCAGAACCCACACTGGTGTTGTAAGCGGACAGACCGGTGATGATATCATCGCTGGTAGTAACATTGCTGAACAATGCGTTCGTCAAAACGAGCTTACCATCCCGCATATTGCCGGGAACCAAAGTCTTATTATCTACCATGACAGTGGTGATTTCACCATTGACCACTGCATTGTAGGTATAATACTGATCGTTGTCAGCGTTAGTGATCAGGCCAGAGATGGACTTGCCAGCCAGGAAGGTCACATCCTTGGAGGAGGTGGACACGCTCTTGGCGTTGGTCGCATCAATGTACATCATGGTCACGATGGAACCGGACTTAATGTAGTAGTGAGCAGTCACCTTGTGGGTGCCATCTGCCGTAATAGAAGGCACATTGGCAATGCCAGTGTATGCCTTGTAGACTTCATCACTGCCGCTCATAGTTTTAACAATGAAGACAGTCTTGCTGTTTGCATACAGGGTTGCAGGAGTTTTACCAGTGGCGATAGCTGCGGTACCCTTTGGTCAGCGCAAAGCTGGTGCTGTCCGTGATATTCTGAGTGGTAGAAACCGCACGCAGAACATAATCTTTGTTATCGTTGATCTTGTAGGTAACGATCTTTCCAGTCAGATCTGCATAACCTTCCTTGGTATCAACCGTCTTAACCGTACCATCGGTAAAGGCCAGCTTTGCACGGTCTGCCTTCACCAAGTCAGCATCCGTCTCATTTTCAGCCTTGATGACATAAGCATAGTCGCTGGAAACAAATTCTTCCTCATCCACATAGATGGCATAGCCGTATGCATCCAGATAAACAACATAGTCGTTCTTGGTTGCGGGAGCAGTCTCACCGGCAATGTTCTTGGAATAATCATACTTGGTGCCGCCAACAGTGATGTTCTTGCCAGTGGTATAAGTGGTCACTTCGCCAGAAACGGACTCGGCCACAGCCACGGACTGGACTTCGTTGTTGGCATAAGTATACAGCACATAAGCGTCATCGTCAAAAGATTCATTGGTCTCATAGTTGACCGTGCCGCCAGTGACAGGCTTCTGGCTCATCGTGTTGATTACGATGTAAGCATCCTTAGAAGAAGTAGCAGCCACAGAACGGTTGACCTGGCCCACATAGGTGTTGATTCTGACAATGGTCACATTGTCGTCATCGTCCACATAAGCTTCGGTCAGAACGCCGTTTGCGCCGATCTTCGTGCTGTTGCCCTTGTACAGAACCTCAGCATTGGTGTTCTTCAGATCCTTACCATCTTCAAAGACGGTGGGAACTGTACGGTGCTCAGGCCCAGGTCGGCATAAATATCGCCCAGCTTGACTTCCTTGGTGTAGGAAGCGTCGGCCTTGTCAGCATAGTTGCCGATCTCATCGGTCTTCATCTTCCACTGAGTGGAGGGACGGCCGAAATCGTCGGTCGTTTCGACCTTCTTCAGATCCTCGCAGTACTTTTCAGCGAACTGCAGGCCGTTGGCCTTCATGTTGTTGTCATAGTTGCCCTGTGCCATGGTCTCGGCCTTGGAAGCGTTGACAATCACGCTGCTGCCGTCGGGCAACTTGACCTCGGTGCCGCGGTTCTCATAATCGACCATGTCGGCCTTCATGGCGTTGAACGCCATCTGGGCGGCCTGCTCACGGGTCAGTGCAGCGGACAGGCTGACATCAGGCCTTTGTCCAGACCGGCAGAAGCTGCCAGCTTGGCCGTGTTGATAGCCCAGCTGTTGCCCACCAGTTTTTTTCGATCTGGGGATCATAGCCCAGAGCTACCAGCAGCATCTTGGCAAACTGCAGGCCCAGTACGCTTTCAGTGGGAGCAAATTTGCCGTTGCCGTCGCCGGCGATAATGCCCTCGTTGGTGCAGTAAGCAATGGAGCCTGCGCTCCAGCGGTTGGCCGCCACATCGCTGTAAGGAGCAATGGTAGTCACCAGCTTGTCAGCAGCCTCCTGGCCCACCAGCATGTAGGTGATGATCTTCGCAGCCTGCTCACGGTTCAGGTTTGCGTCGGGGTTGAAGTTATTGCCGTCGCCGCCATTGAAAAATGCCGGCAGCAGTCATAACGTCGACCGCCTCTTTGTAAGTGACTTTGGAGTAATCCTTGTAGTCACTCGCGTCCGCGGCGAAGGCGGCGGTCATCAGGGCTCAATGCCATGGCCAGCGCCAGCACCAGGGACAGAACCTTTTTCAGATTCTTCATGGTTCGGTAGTCCTCCTTTTTGATCGTTTCCCTCAAAAAGTGATCTAATTCAGCATAAATAACCCGTTTTTCCTCCAAAACACCGACATAAATACCGCATAGCACCTCTTTGACCCAAAGCAAAATCCCCGGAAAGCCGCGCCACAGCGGCCTTTCCGGGATTACAAACGTATGGTTTTTCAATTTGGTAGACATTTCGCCGGCAGACGCTGCCGCTGCCTCTTCTATCTCTTGTCCCCAGTTGTTTTCCTTTTCCATTTTGGTAGACATCCGGTAGACATGGTAGACAGAGGCTGGAAAAATCTGGTTCGTTTTTTTGAGACCCGCACTGATTGCATTTTAGCGATCAAAGGCCGCCCTATAAGCGGCCTCTAAACAGTTCTACCTAAATGCAGATCATGTTTACATGCTCCCAATGAAAACAAGCACGGAACGCAACAAACACAGCGCGAACGACCGGAAGGAACTATTTATGATAGTTTTCCAGATCCCCGATCCTATGGTTTATGACCTTGATCTGTTCTTCCACCACCGGCATACGTTGTGCAAAATGGTTATGCTCCGCACCTCGCGCGTCAATTCCTCCAATTTTGTATTGGTAATAGCCTGCGCCTTTTCCACTTCGCTGTGCATTCGGCAAACTGCGGTATGGCTGCTCCACAATACTCCCGCCAATGCCAGCCCGCCCGTAATCAGTGCCACAACAATTTCCGTCAAAGACTCCGCCCCCTTCTTTTTCGAACCTTCTTCATAAAACGCTATTCTTTTACCAAATGTTGTATAGATCTGTACAACCAACAGAAAAAAACAGCCAGCCCCATCAAATGACAGGGGCGGCTGTTTGCAAATAATCCTCTTCCTTCCAACCTATTCGCTTTTATTGATACTCTGTCCAATCAGGATTTACATTCAGCGCTGTCCAGCGCTCATAAACTTTCGCCTTTGCCTTCGTAGGCGTGGCTGTTCGTCGCTTCCTGTACCGCCAGGTAATACCAGGCTCCCGGAAGAGCATCCGGCCACTCCTTCATCCCTGCCAGAAGGTCTTCTTTCTCCTCCGGCAAACGGTTCAAAAACACGGTTGATGATCGTCATCGCCTCCGCCCGTGTGATCGGCGCATTCGGGCGGAAACGTCCGTCCGGGTCGCCCTGTATCCACCCCAGCTGCGCTGCACGCCGGATTTCGCTTTCAGCCCAGTGCCCGGAAATGTCCGTAAAGCTGCTCTCGCCGTCGCTCGTTCCGGTATCGAACCGGGCGCAGATTGCCGCAAACTCCGCGCGGGTAATCGCTTCGTGGGGTGCAAACGTATCCTCAGTATACCCTTTCACCACCCCCAGCGCCGCCATCGTGGACACTGCCTTGTTGTACCATGCTCCCTGCTCCACATCGGCAAAGCCGCTCCGGTCGGTTAAATACTCTTCCCGCACATCCTCTTTCAGCAACCGGAAGAAAATCGCCGCCGTTTCCGCACGGGTGACGTTGGCCAGCGGGCGGACATAACCTTCGTCGTCACCGATAATATAGGCAAAATGATCCGCACCGTTGAGCCAGTCCGGCACGCCGGTGGCTTCCCAGCCGGCATAGACCGTCTTGTTCGAGGTCATTTTGATCGTGCTGATTTTCTCCGTCAGGTCCTTGTCTGCATACCAGCCAGTGAAGGTATAGCCTTCCCGCACCGGCACCTTCTCCAGACGCACCTCCGTATTGCGCGTATAGCGCTCGCTGTCGTATTCCGTGCCGCCGTTGGATTCATAGTGCAGCGTATAGCGCGTCGTGGTCCCGCCGCCACCGGAGGACTTTTCCACCCATGTCAGCGCCAGCGCGCCGATGGAGTAGTTATCCTCATTGGCAAAATCAGTGGGCACGGTAAACTTGATACCAGCGGTTTCATTTGTGACTGCAATCTCCTGAATAGCGGTCTTTTTGATGTTTTCCATCGCACTGTCGCCGCTGTCCGCCTCGGTGTAAGTGCGGTTCAGGCTGTCAAAACGGTACAGCGCAAATTCCGTGTTCTGGTCGGTTCCCGCAGGATACGGAGATAAATGCTGTACTCGCTCTGCGCACAAACCAGCAGGTTGCTGTCGTTGGCATCGATCAGATCGAGATACTTCATAGCGTATTGCCGGTTGGGGTCGGCTTCCACCTTAATGTCACTTTCAGCAGCCCCTCCAGTGTGCCTTCCAGACGCTGCTGCAATGCTTTCATAAAGGTGTCTTCGCCATTGCCTGCACTAAGCAGCTCGTCGTGGAGCAGACGGATGTCAGCGCCCGGGTTTAGCTGCTGCCCTGCAATGTTATTGACCAGATAGCCCGTACTCTCCGGTATGACCGCAGTACTTTCCGTTACCTTCTGCGAGGGAGCCTTGGCCACCACTTTGCTGGCCAAATGATCGATATCCTCCATACTGGCTGCATCAGAGATCCCGCGGATGTGCAGCAGACTGTCCTCTGTCTTGAGCCTGGAGCCATTGATCGTAATATTGTCAAGTTTGAGTCCATCGCTCGGCTCCACTTTGGCAACATAGGTACCCGGCTTGTGGTCGTCCGCCAGCAGGGCGCCGTTTTTCCTCGTAATAGTTGATTACAAATGGATATTGACCATTGTGTTCAGCCTTGTTCCAAAGTTGGCCGCCCACTCTGATCTCTGCATCATCACTCAACCCCTCAAAGCGTGGGTCAGGGAAACAGTTGGAAGGCTCTGTGGGATCATCGTGGTTGTGGTCTCCATCGGCAATGTACTTGGTCAGCTCGACGGGCTTGAGGATAAAGGGCTTAGCGTCTAAATACCATCTGTGCTCATACCCTTGAAGACTGGGGAACACCGCAGCTGCGTCCACAGCAGATAGAACGGGCTGTACCGACTCTCCCTGCGGAAAATCAAACTTTGCAGCACCTGCTTCATGTTGAGTCTTGGAATGAATAAAGTCACGGTTCTCGCGCGGCGCATCTGTTTCAAAAACACTGTTTTCGCCTGTCGTTACCGTGCCGCCGACAATCATGTAACCGGTTTTCTTTTTTGTGTATCGTCCCGAATGTACAGCGTGCCCAACGCTTCGAAATTCCCGTCAATTTGGTTGCAGGTAACATAGGTTATAAAATTCTCTTGACGTGAAGTGCCCTCATAGAGTTCAAGGCGCGCGTCGGGCGCAAGAGAAACGTTGTTCGTTAATTCGCTTCCCCACCTGCCAAACAGCATCGTCTCCTCTCGGTGCTGTTTCAGGGGTGCTGCCGCTGGTAATATTCACCTGCGTCATGCTGCCAATGCTGGTAAGCGGAACTTCGCCGTAAATATTCAGGGTCGCATTGGGATGGCGGCCCACAGTGGTGTTATCCTGATAGCTGTTGTAAATCCGCTCATCGATTGTATCCGTAGACCCACCGCCGTATACGTCGATGACAACTTTGCCTTTGACACCGGCCCCATCGCCAGTAGCGTGGATATTGGGCGCATGAACATTCTTCAGTGTAAGCGTTGCGTCGCCCAGAATCATATTCGGCCCAGATGAGGTGCGGTCCCATCCGCTGACAAAGATACCACGCCGCAGATAAACTCCGTTCGCATTACCTCCTGTACAATTTGTCAGGGTCATGTCAACATTGCCGGTGACAAGAGACAGCGCACTACCGCTCTCACTATTACCGCCGCCATAAACGAACTGTACAAGAGAATTATTTGCCGCAATTGTGACATCGCCATTTACTTGGATCATTCTGTTTTCCGATCCATAAGAAATATAACCGCCGCCAAAAATACGATGCCATACATTTTGAAACTGGCAGTCATCAATATCGATCTTGACCGGCCCTGTAGTACCTGTGATCATCGCTGCGCGAGACCGGCCCCGCGTCGTAGCAACCTCCAACAATGCAGTCCACCTGCTCGCCGGTAATATCATTTAAGACAATATTTACAGCGCCGGCAACATTAGCTGTCGCGGTTTGAATATCAGAATTTGTACCAATCACGCTTGGATCATTGCTCAAAATATGGCCGCCGCCAGCGACAGCGACTGTATCAGGATCCGTGGAAGATACTTTGGTATCGCCGGCCCAAGCCCCGCCGCTGATGGTGATGTTCGTGTTTCCGCCCACATCTGCGGTCCCTCGTCCTGATCCACCAGACCGCCGCCGACAATGGAACGAACATGAACGTTTTCACCCATCAGTTTGACGTTTGTATTTCCAGAAACATCGCTGCATCGACCGCCGCCATAAGCGTATATAAAGGATTCCTCGTTTTTGAGCTTCATCTCCAAAACAAGATGCGTATCGCCGGTAACATTGTTCTCCCGGTCGCCGCCGCCGAAAATGTATACCGGGGACTTCACCATACGGGAACTGCTGCTCTTAGGACTTTCTTTCCATTCCGGTGTGTCGATCACAGCGGTTTCTGTCAGGTGAAGCGTGTGGCCGTTTGCAAAAATAAAAGCAGGAAGCGACGGCCCGCCATTCTCTGGTACGGTGTATTGCTGCTTAGAGAACCCCAGTGTCAAGTCTTTCACCGTGAGATCGCCCTGTAGAGAGAGCCAAACCTCCGTTGTAGAGCCATACCCAGCGAATTTTAATACAGCGTTCTCATCCGCACCCTGGATCGTAATATTCGCTTCCGGCGTCGTCCAGTTCTCCATTTCTACCGTGCCAACAACGGCGAACACGTCGCCATCCTTGGCACTGGCCATGGCCGTATCAAAGCTCAACGCACTTCCGGCAGATGTGCCATCGCCGTCTGTGTCGCCCTCCTGCGACACATAGATCGCGTCTGCGGGAATGGCCGGATCCGTTTTCTCCTCCGCAAACGCCACGGCCGGCGCCATTGTCAACGCCATGCACAGCGCCAACAGCACAGACAAACATCGTTTTTTCATCTCATTTACAATCTCCTTTCATAAAAGTGTACTTTTGTGAGCTGTGCTTTTTCAAAAAAGTGTAATTTTTTTACAGAAGGGAGTTTTCATTGCGAAATAGAAAAATTTCTATTGTAATTTTGCCTGTTTTTGTGTATTATAAATAATAACTTGGGTATACTTTTTTTTTTGAAAAAGTACACTTTTTCAAATTCTACTATTTTCCATTTGGTAAACATAACGCAGTAAGAAAAGGCTGAACAGACAGTTTTTCGTACCAGAAGCCCAAAGTTCCCGGCTAGGCAGACTACTCTACCACAGCAACTATGGATACGCGCATTGCTATGAAACACTGGTGAAATCTGTTGAATAAATCACCGTTACCCATGCCTTTACGAACAAATCATTTTGAAAAAAAAAAGAAAACCCGGAAACCATTGCGGTTTCCGGGTTTTTCCTGGTGGAGACTACAGAACTCGAATCTGTGACCTCTTGCGTGTGAAGCAAGCGCTCCAACCAGCTGAGCTAAGCCTCCGTATAAACCCCGCAGCATATGCTGTGAGGTTTTTGTGGTGACCCGTACGGGACTCGAACCCATGTTACAGCCGTGAAAGGGCCGTGTCTTAACCACTTGACCAACGGGCCATAAGCTCCCATATGAAAGTGCTCACATGGGAAGTTGGTAGCGGCACCTGGATTCGAACCGGGGACACTGCGGGTATGAACCGCATGCTCTAGCCACCTGAGCTATGCCGCCAAATTGCTTCTGCCGTCCGACAGAGCAGTTATTATTATATGCAAACGACCCCATTTTGTCAATACCAAAATGTAAATTTTTCGCTGTAATTTGAAAATTTCTGCATCAGCAGCCGCGGGAAACACTTTCCCCCGCTCTGGCAGCCCCGTCAAAAGCGGCTCTTTTCCTGCGCATTGTCCTCTTCTGAAGAAAAAACGCGGCAGATCCTCTTCCGTATCAAACGAACAGCCGTGCAAAAACTGGTCCACCTTTCCCATCGCCCAATCGCCTAATACAATTATAAATACAATAACGATCAGCAATACCAATGCGGCTATAAACTCACTTCCTTGGTTTGAGTATACCTCTTTCTCCATTGATGTGAGATTTATGTTCCGCGCACAGTATAAAAAAACGAAATTAATACCGTCTCGCCCGCCGACCGCCGTTAATATATTTTTAATGCTGCCGTATCCCCTCAAATGGCATCTTTATTTTCCTTATGCTACGATAGGTGCGCAAAAAAAGGAGGAAACGTTATGCAAATTGTTCTTGTTGGTATTGGTTTTTTCGTGATCGCCGTTCTAGCCTATTTGGGCTGGGCGCTGATAAAGGGGGGAATGATGCCATGAGTTCCATGGTCCAGTATATTTTTACCTTGCTTTTCTGGTGGCGCTGGCCATTCCGGTGGGCAGCTATATCTCCAAAGCAATGGAGGGCAAGCCAGTGTTCCTATCCAGGATCCTGCGTCCTTGTGAAAATGGAATCTATAAATTGCTCCACATCAATGAAAATGAAAACATGGGTGGAAGAAATATCTGTTCTGCGCTCTTGCATTCAACCTGGCGGGATTGATTTTCCTGTTCGCCATCCTGATGCTGCAGGGCGTTCTTCCCTGGAATCCCCAAGGCATGGAGGGTCTGAGCTGGCATCTGGCTTTCAACACCGCCTCCAGCTTTGTCACCAACACAAACTGGCAGACATACTCCGGCGAATTCGCTCTGTCCAACCTGTCCCAGTCCCTGGGCCTGACGGTACAGAACTTTGTTTCCGCCGCCTGCGGCATTGCAGTGCTGTTTGCCCTGATCCGCGGCTTGATGAAAGTTCGTGAAAAAGGCATCGGCAACTTCTGGGCCGATCTGGTCCGTGCCACGCTGTACGTAATGATGCCCCTCTGCATTGTCGTCACCATCGCACTGATTGCCCTGGGCGTACCCCAGTCCCTGGGCGGCGGCAAAACCGTGGACATTCTCGAGCCCATTGCTGTGGTGCAGACCGCAGACGGCTATGAGGCGCTTTCCGATGCAGAGATCGACCCGGAAACCGACGCTGTCATGGTAGACGGCGAAGTCGTGCCAGAGGCCAAGATTGTTACTCAGCAGTATTTGCCCCTGTATCCCCAGGCCAGCCAGGTCGCTCCCAAGCAGGCCGGCACCAATGGCGGCGGTATCGTGGGCACCAACTCGGCACATCCCTTTGAAAACCCCAACGCACTGACCAATCTGTTTGAGATGACGCTGCTTCTGCTGATCCCTGTGGCACTGTGCTTCTCTTTCGGCAAGTGCGTCAGGATAAGCGCCAGGGCATCGCGATTTTCCTGGCCATGTTTATCATGCTGGTGGTTGCACTCGGTGTCGTCGCTTCCTGTGAGCAGGCCGGTACGCCTCAGCTGGCACAGGACGGCGCTGTGCAGATGATCGGCAATATGGAAGGCAAGGAAACGCGCTTCGGCATCGCCACCTCTTCCACATGGGCTGCGTTTACCACAGCCGCTTCCAACGGTTCTGTCAACTCCATGCACGACAGCTATACCCCCATCGGCGGCATGATCCCCATGCTGTTGATGATGCTGGGCGAAATCGTTTTCGGCGGTGTGGGCTGCGGCCTGTACGGTATGATCGGCTTTGTGCTTCTGGCCGTATTTATCGCCGGTCTGATGGTGGGCCGCACACCGGAATATCTGGGCAAAAAGATCGAATCCCGCGAAATGCGCATGGCCATTCTGCTGTGTCTGGCCACTCCCATTGCCCTTCTGGTCGGCTCCGGTATTGCAACACTGCTGCCTTCGACCGCAGACGCTCTGAACAACAGCGGCGCTCACGGCCTGTCGGAGGTGCTGTATAACTATGCTTCCGCAGCCGGCAACAACGGCCCCGCTTTCGCCGGCATGGGCTGCGACACGCCTTTCCTCAACACCTCCATCGGCTTGGTGATGCTGTTTGTCCGCTTTGTACCTATGACGGCGGCTATTGTAATTGCCGGCTCCATGGCGGCCAAGAAAAAGGTGGCGGCCAGCGCTGGTACTCTGTCCACCAGCAATGCCATGTTCGTATTCTTACTGATCCTCGTCGTGCTCATCATCGGCGCGCTGAGTTATCTCCCCGCTCTGGCCCTCGGCCCCATCGCGGAATTTACCCAAATGATTGGAATTGGTTAAGGCAGGTGTAATAGAAATGTCAAATAAAAAGCAATCCTTCGTGGATCAGGCTATGGTGGGGCGCGCCATCCGCGATTCCTTCGTAAAGCTCGCGCCCCGTCAGCAGATCCAGAACCCCGTTATGTTTCTGGTCTATCTTTCCGCGATTCTGACTTCCATTCTTTTCTTGCTGTCGCTGTGCGGCATTTCCGACGGCTTGACCGGCAGCGGTTTCATTCTGGCGATCGCTGTGATCCTGTGGCTGACAAGTTTGTTCTCCAATTTTGCCGAGGCCATTGCAGAAGGCCGTGGCAAAGCTCAGGCCGACGCACTGCGCGCTTCCAAACGGGATGTGATCGCTCACAAGCTGTCCGATCCGTCCGACCACAGCAGTGTACAGGATATTTCCGGCGCTTCTTTGAACAAAGGCGATATTTTTATTGTCTCCGCTGGTGAGCAGATCCCGGCCGACGGCGAAGTCATCGAAGGCGCCGCCAGTGTGGACGAAAGTGCCATTACCGGCGAATCTGCCCCCGTGATCCGGGAAGCGGGCGGCGATCGTTCCGCTGTCACCGGCGGCACCACCGTGCTGTCCGACTGGCTGGTCGTCCGGGTGACACAGGAGGCCGGACACAGCTTCCTGGACCAGATGATCGCCATGGTGGAGGGCGCCAACCGCAAGAAAACACCCAACGAAATCGCCCTGCAAATTCTTCTGGTGGCGCTGTCGATCATCTTCGTGCTGGTCACCGCATCACTGTACGCCTATTCTCTTCTCGGCCAACCAGCTGGGCATGGCCAATCCCACTTCCATCGTATCTCTGGTGGCGCTGCTGATCTGTTTGGCTCCTACCACCATCGGCGCGCTGCTCTCCGCCATCGGCATTGCCGGCATGAGCCGCCTGAACCAGGCCAACGTGCTGGCCATGAGCGGGCGCGCCATTGAGGCCGCCGGCGACGTGGACGTCCTGCTGCTGGACAAAACCGGTACCATCACTCTGGGCAATCGCCAGGCTGTGGCGTTTCTGCCGGTGGACGGATGCACGGAACAGGAACTGGCCGATGCGGCGCAGCTCAGTTCCCTGCCCGACGAAACGCCGGAAGGCCGTTCCATTGTGGTGCTGGCCAAAGAGCGCTTCGGAATCCGGGAGCGGAACCTGGCCGACAGCCACGCGGTCTTTATCCCCTTTACCGCTCAAACCCGTATGAGCGGCGTGGACTGTGATGCCGGCGAGATCCGCAAAGGCGCTGCAGACGCAGTGAAAACCTACATTGAAGCCGCCGGCGGCACCTACGGCTCCAACTGCGCCGCACTGGTGAACCGGGTCGCACGCGAAGGCGGCACGCCGCTGGTGGTGGCAAAGGATCACCGCGTCCTGGGCGTGATCTATTTGAAAGATATTATCAAGGACGGCGTGAAGGAAAAGTTTGCCGACCTGCGCACGATGGGCATCCGCACCGTCATGATCACCGGCGACAACCCGCTGACCGCCGCCGCTATCGCCGCGGAGGCCGGTGTGGATGATTTCCTCTCCGAAGCCACTCCGGAAGCCAAGCTGAGCATGATCCGCAAATTCCAGGCCGAAGGCCATCTGGTGGCCATGACCGGCGACGGTACCAACGACGCTCCCGCTCTGGCCCAGGCCGATGTGGCCGTGGCCATGAACTCCGGCACACAGGCCGCCAAGGAAGCCGGCAATATGGTGGATCTGGATTCCAGCCCCACCAAATTGATCGAGATCGTGCGCATCGGCAAACAGCTGCTGATGACCCGCGGCAGTCTGACCACCTTTTCCATCGCCAACGACATCGCCAAATATTTCGCCATTATTCCGGCGCTGTTCATGGGGCTGTATCCCGGACTGGGCGTTCTGAATATCATGCATCTGACCAGCCCCTCCAGCGCCATTCTGTCCGCGCTGATCTACAATGCCCTGATCATTGTAGCGTTGATTCCCCTGGCGCTCAGAGGCGTCAAGTACCGTGAGGTACCGGCAGGCAAACTGCTGCGCCACAATTTGCTGGTCTATGGTCTGGGCGGCATCATCGTGCCGTTTGTGGCAATTAAGATCATCGACCTCATCGTCACGCCTCTGCTGGGCCTGATATGATCGCACAACCGGTCCGGAGGCGGCGTTCCCGTACGGCGCGGCTCCCATCGCGCCGGCGGGATCCCCGCCCCGGTTCGGTTCCGCGAAGCGGGAAAAATCAGACGATATGTTTACCGGGCCCTCCCCGGCTGTTTCGAAGGAGATGCAAAAAATGAAAGAAGTAATATTAAAGGCCGGCGGAATGCTGCTGCTGATGGCAGTTCTGTGCGGCATCGTGTATACGGCAGTGCTGACCGGCGTCGGCCAGGTGCTGTTCCCCTACCAAGCCAACGGCAGTGTGATTGAGGTGGATGGCAAGACTTACGGTTCCGAACTGCTGGGCCAGCAGTTCACCAGTCCCGGCCATATGTGGGGCCGCGTGATGAATCTGGATGTGAATTCCTTCACCGACGAAAATGGCGAGCCTGTGATGTACGCCACAGCTTCCAATCTCAGCCCCGCCAGCCCGGAATATGAAGCGCTGGTCGCAGAGCGCGTGGAGGCACTGCACGCAGCAGATCCGGACATGGCCGATGTGCCGATTCCCGCCGACCTGGTAACCTGTTCGGGCAGCGGCCTTGACCCGGCTATCTCTCCCGAAGCGGCAGAATATCAGGTGCACCGCATTGCACAGGCCCGCGGTATTTCTGAGGACGATGTGCGCCAGGTAATCCAGGCATGCACAAAAGGCCGCGTTCTTGGATTCCTGGGCGAGCCTACGGTCAATGTGCTGAAAGTAAATCTGATGCTGGACGGTATTTTGGAGACGCCGTGATGTGCTCTTTGACACGCACCATCTCAGAAGAGTGTTTGGGCGCGGTTCCGCAAGCGGGGCCGCGCCCGGCTCCATTGGCATATCTCTCCGCTGTTCGGGCTTTTAACTGTTTTTGAAACGACTCCGGTCCTGCTGGAGAGCAATGCGGCGGCAACGACGCTTCTGTATCGGAACGTTTCCTATCTTTGGCAGGATGTGGTGGAACAAGCCGGCGTTTTTGCCGCCCAAACGCCCCTGCGTCTGTTTGGCACCACAGAGCACCGGAAACAGCCGAAATGGACTTTTCCAGCAAGATACGGTACTGATGGCCCGCCGCCGTTCAGCCTCCGGCCGGGACTTTGATCACCTGCAGGGGTTGGCGCTGCAAGCTCAATGGCCAGACGCAGCGCTGGCACAGAACATGACCGCCCTGGCCCTCAGCCTTTCCAGCTGCCCGGTATGCTGCGCCGTATCCGGGCCAGCAGAGGAAATCCTGCGAACCGGAGGACTGCTCCTCCCCACTCCAGGCAGTCTGTTCGGCTATCTTACCTGGCAACGCGTTTCTTCCCTGGATCTTTTGCTCTGCTTGGGCGCGGCACACCAGACACAACTCTGGACACAGTTTTTGACGGAAGGCCGTCAAAGTCTGGAATTCGACTGGCTCTGGTCCTCCTATTACCGCGATGGCCCTTTGTATCTGCTGGAATGGGAGTTGACGCTGCGCACTGCGCTGGCACAGCTGGGATTTCACATGGAGCAAAGACAAAATACATTCCGCCTGCTGGATCGGGAGGGCCGCGAGCAACGCTTTGATTTTGCCAGAGGCGGCCCGGCAGAAAAACTGGCCCTGAAGCTGCTCTTTCCCTGGATGACAAATAACCGGCCGGCTCCGCAAAAAGACCGGCGGCGCCAAAAAGGCGCCGCCGGTACGTTTATGACAGCCTTAAAAATTTTTTCATATCCCGGTTGTCTCCCAGTATAAACATCGTTTCGTGGGCCTGAAAGCAGTGGCCCGGCCCGGGAAGCGGCTCCAATTTACCGCCGCGCTGGATAGCCAGAATATTGATGCGGTATTTCTGCCGAACCTCCAGGTCCACCACCGTTTTCCCACCCAGCTTTCAGGCACGGCCGTTTCAAAAATAGAATATTCCGGCGTCAGCTCCACATAATCAAAAATATGGCCGCTGCTGTAGCGCACCGCCGCCCAGTTGGCCATCTGCCGCTCCGGATAAATGACGTCGTCCGCGCCATTGCGCAGCAGGAACTTCGCGTGAACATCGCGGGCCGCCCGGGACACCACAAAGGGCGCCCCGTTTTCTTTCAGCAACGCTGTGGCTTCCAGAGAGCTTTGAAAATCATCCCCGATGGCCACCACACATAAATCAAAATTGCGCACGCCCAGCGACGCAATAAAGGCTTCGTTGGTGGCGTCGCCAATCTGGGCGTTGGTCACATATGGCAACGCGTCATTGACCCGCTGTTCCTCTTTGTCAACGGCGAGCACCTCATGATGCAGTTCCTGCAGTTTTTGGGCCATGTGGCGGCCGAACCGGCCCAGGCCGATCAGTAAAACAGATTTCATGAAAATTTTCCTTTCTTTATCCGACAGTCACTTGTTCAACGGGATACTGCGCTGTATTCTTTCCATTGGTCGAGACGGCATAGATCAGCGTCAGGCCGCCCACCCGGCCAAAGTACATGAGGCACATGAGAATCAGCCGGCTGGGCACGGAGAGTTCCGCCGTACCAGCCAGTGACAGTCCTACGGTTCCAATGGCCGAAGCCGTTTCAAACAGCGCAGCCATCATGGGGATGCCGTCAATGGCGCAGATCAGAATGCCGCCAGCCAGAAACAGCAGCAGATACAGCACAAAAAGTGCGCTTGCCCGGTGCAGCACATCTTCTGAAAAACGGCGCCCCAGACACTGCGTACTGCCCCCGCGGTAAAAATACCGCCCGGATCCCCAGAAGCAGAATGGCCAGCGTAGTAACCTTAAAGCCGCCCGCTGTGGAGCCGGGGCGCCGCCGGCCAGCATCAGAAGGATCATGATCATCTGCCCAGGCGGACTGAGCTGTGTCAAATCCACCGTATTGAAACCCGCCGTACGCGGACTGACCGACTGAAATACCGCGCTCAGCACACGCTCTCCCGCGCTCAGTCCCTGCCACTGCGCCTGCCGGAACTCATACAGCACAAAAAACAAAAAGCCGGCGAGCAGCAGAGCCGCCGTGGTGCAGAGAACCAGTTTGCTCTGCAGGCGGTAACGACTCCAATGGATGCCATGCATCCGGAAGTCATGCCAGGTAAGAAATCCGATCCCGCCCAGCACAATCAGGCCCGCAATCGTGAGGCTCACCAGCGGATCCCCGCATAGCCCGTCAAAGACGGATAGGACACCTCTTCCGTGGCCATCAAGTCAAACCCTGCATTGCAAAAGGCGGAGACAGCATGGAACAGCGCATACCACAATCCCTTCCCCCCAGACCGAACTGCGGGCAAAAACGCAGCGCCAGAAGCAGCGTGCCAATTCCCTCCAAAAGCAGGGCCGCTTTCAGGATAAAACCCGTCATGCGGACGATCCCGCCTACCTGGGGCGCAGAAATGGACTCCTGCATAACCCAGCGTTGTTTCAGGCTGATTTTTCGACCAGAAAACATAAAAATCGCTACCGCCATAGTGACCACTCCCATGCCGCCGATCTGAATCAGCAGCAAAGGACCACCTGCCCAAAGGGCGCCCAATACAGGGCCGTGTCATGGATCACCAGCCCGGTGACGCAGGTGGCAGACGTGGCGGTGAACAGCGCGTCCAGAAACGGTGCGCCGCCGGGGCCACTGGTGGCGCAGGGAAGCATCAGCAGCAGCGTCCCGCCCAGGATTAAAAAAGAAAAAGCCCAAAAGAATAGTTTGCGCCGGCGTAATCCGGACGCGTTTGAAAAAAAGGACATGACAAGCCTCCCGCTTGTGCGCGGCCGCATGTTCACCCTGGCCGCAAAAGGGAATTTCAGAGAATTTCAAAATCAAAATTATTGTACCACGTCTCAGATGAGGATCCCATTAAGAAACCATCTGTCGTATTAAGGCGACATTAAGCCTTGTCTTAATGATATCTTAACGTCAAAAAAGAAAACAGCAATGTCATACTGATATGAACTGTGCTATACTGAGAAAAACAAGAAAGAATTGTGAGGTGCCGCTATGCCGGAACTGCCGCGGCCAAATTCGGACGCTCTGCTGAAAAACCATACAGAAAAAGGAATCCTCGCCCAGAGGAAGGCTGAAAATTTTTCTTTGGCTATGCCGCCGGCGTCGGCAAAACCTACGCCATGCTGGAAGCCGCACATCGGGCTAAAGCCGGTCTTGACGTAGTGGCCGGCTATATCGAGCCTCATACCCGCCCAGAAACCCTGGCTTTGCTGGATGGGCTGGAGCAGCTCCCCACGAAAGGCGTTCCATACAAAGGCATTGAACTGCATGAGTTCGATTTGGACGGCGCGCTCGCGCGCAAGCCCCAGCTGATTCTGGTGGATGAACTGGCCCACACCAATGCGCCTGGCTGCCGCCATGCCAAGCGGTATCAGGACGTGCAGGAGTTGCTGCGTGCAGGGATCAGCGTTTATACGACCGTTAACGTCCAGCATCTCGAAAGCCTGAACGACGTGGTAGCCTCCATCACAGGTATCACTGTAGCTGAGCGCATCCCGGACTCCGTATTCGATTCTGCCGACCAGGTTGAAGTCACCGACTTGGAGCCTGCTGATCTGTTGGAGCGGCTGCGTGCAGGAAAAATTTACCGGGGGCCTCAGGCCGCTCAAGCCATAGGACATTTTTTTACCGACAAAAATCTGGCCGCCCTGCGTGAAATTGCGCTGCGCCGCACCGCGGATCGTTTGGAGCGCAACACCGAGGATGAAGATGGTTCCAGACCCAAAATTGGCGAGCACATTCTCATCTGCCTTTCCGGCGCGCCCTCCAACGCCAAAGTAATCCGCACCGCCGCCCGCATGGCGGAAGCTTTCCACGGCGCTTTCACTGCATTGTTTGTGGAAACGCCGCAGTTTGCCACGCAAAGCGAAGCCGACCGGCGCGCCTGCGGGCCAATCTGCATCTGGCCGAACAGCTCGGCGCGCGTATCACTACCGTTTATGGAGATGACCCCGCCATTCAGATTGCAGAGTACGCCCATGTCAGCGGGATTTCCAAAATTGTCCTGGGCCGCAGCCCAGGCGTCGCGGCCTGTTCCCTTCCCGCAAAAACCTGATCGATCGCCTCAACGATCTGGCACCCGATCTGGATATCTACATTATTCCGGACCAGTCCGCTCCGGTTTCCCGGCGCCGAAAGCGGCTGCACGCCGCACAGGAGCGATTTTTCCTGGCAGGACAGCCTGAAAATGCTGGGCATTCTTGCTCTGTGTACCGTGGCAGGTTATTTCTTCTGGTGGCTTGGATTCAATGTAAATAATATCATTATGATTTACATTCTGGGTGTGCTGGCCGTTTCCATGGCAACAACGGGCCGCAGTTACAGTCTGGTTTCTTCCCTGCTTTCTGTCCTGATCTTCAACTTTTTCTTCACGCATCCGTATTTCACACTGATGAGTGATCCGGGATATCTGGTCACTTTCGGCATCATGTTTATCGTGGCTCTGCTGGTCAGCTCTCTGACTACCCGCATCAAAGGGCAGGCCATTCTGAGCGCCAATAAGGCCTATCGCACGGAAATACTGCTGGAAACCAGCCGGAAGCTCCAAACTGCCGAAGGCCCCGACGCTATTCTCTCGGTAACAGCCGCGCAGCTGAGCAAACTGCTGGAACGAAACCTGCTTCTGTACCCCCTGCAGGAAAATGGTACGCTGGGCAGCGCAATGTGCTTCCCATCCTCTTCTGCCGCCGATATGTCCCCTTACCTGACCCATGAGGAACAGGCAGTAGCCGAATGGGTGCGTAAAAACAACAAACATGCCGGCGCCACCACCAATACCCTGCCCAGCTCCAAATGTTTGTATATGGCAGTGCGCGGTTCCAAGCAGGTATTGGCCGTGGCGGGCGTGGCCATTGATCCCAGCCATGCGCCTGACGCTTTTGAAAAAAATCTGATGGTGGCTATTTTGGATGAATGCGGCTTGGCGCTGGAAAAAAGAACAAATGGTCCGTGCCAAACAGCAGGTGGAAGAAACAGCCCATCAGGAAGCCCTGCGGGCCAACCTTCTGCGCGCCATTTCTCACGACCTGCGCACGCCCCTGACCAGTATTTCCGGCAACGCAGGCATCCTGATGGAAAACGGCGCCGTACTCTCCGCCAGCAAAAGAAAGCCCTGTACGCTTCGATTTACGATGATTCCATGTGGCTGATCAATCTGGTGGAAAACCTGCTCTCCATCACACGCATGGAAAACGGTTCCATCAAACTGAACATCCATCCTGAACTGCTGGACGAGGTGTTCGCCGAAGCGCTGGCCCATTTGGATCGCAACGCCGGGCAGCATCAGATCTCCGTGGAACTGAAAGACGATCTGATTATGGCAGATATGGACGCCCGCCTGATCGTGCAAGTGGTGATCAACATCGTGAATAACGCTATTAAATACACACCGGAAGGCTCCCGCATCCTCGTGTCAGCCGAACGCCAGGGTGCGTGGGTACAGGTGCGGATCGCCGACGACGGCCCCGGCATCCCCGCCGAGGCTCGGGAAAAGCTGTTCGATATGTTTTACACCGCCAACAATGCCCGTGGGGATGGCCGCCGCGGCCTGGGGCTGGGGCTGAGCCTGTGCCGCTCCATTGTAACAGCCCATGGCGGGACCATCGCCGCGCTGGACAATCCGCCCCACGGCACCGCTTTTTGTATTTACGCTGCATGCTTCGGAGGTAACGCCTTATGAATAAACCGCAAATTTTAGTCGTGGAAGATGACACGGCCATCAGGAATCTGATCGCTACCACACTGGAAACCCAACACTATCAATATCACCGGGCCAAGACCGGCGCCGGCGCCGT
>VOFH01003170.1_pt1 | contig 112458 bp, 103 predicted proteins | sample 5384091 | NCBI WGS metagenome assembly VOFH01 (sample SAMN12384727, study PRJNA508395) | human gut metagenome | isolation source: healthy gut G | host: Homo sapiens
GCGCAAAAGGTACGCCAATTTCGTGGAAAAAGGGGGATTAATTTTAACTTTTTATTCATAAAATATCGGAATCCGGCGCAAAAAGGCTGGGCGACAAATCCGAACGGTTTCATTCCGTATCCCCGACCGTCTCCAAAACAATGTCCGATAAAATCGAGTACATCGTCCCGCCCGGTCTCGGAAGAGGTACGGAACACCGGCGGCAGCTCTTCCCATGTTTCCAGCATTTGCCGGCGGAATTTCGCCATATTGGACGACGTACGGTCATCGGACTGTTTGTCGCATTTAAGAATATCAACCCGAACGGCACGCCGTGTTCGCCGAGCATCCGATAAATCGAGGTCGATCTTCTGCGGATCGAGCTGGGAATCGATCAGCACGAACAGGAAAACCATCGCCTCCTGCTCGCACAATGCAATCGGTAATCGCCTTCGAGAACTCCCCGCGCTGGTTTTTCGAAACGCGCGCATAGCCGTATCCGGGCAAATCGACCAGATACCACTTCGCATTGATTTTAAAATGATTGATCAACCGGGTTTTACCGGGAGTCGAGGAAACTTTGGCCAATCCCGGACGATCCGGGGTCAGCATGTTGATCAGCGACGATTTGCCGACGTTCGAGCGGGCCGATCAGCGCAAATTCCGGCAAACCGTCCGTCGGACATTGGCTCCAACTTCACGGCTGCTGACGAGTAAAACGGCGAAGAGATATTGCATACGGACTGATTTTTACAAAGGTAACGAAAATCCGGGTTTCGCACGCCCTGCCCGCCGGAGGCGGAACACCGCTGTGGATTATTTTTATCTTTGCACGTGACACCGGGCCCGTTCCCGGATAAACGGGACGGAGCGGGATATCCGTCCGGTGCCGGCTATCGTAAAAACGACGAATCATTCAAAAACGCAAAATTATGGCAACTGTAGAACGATCTATCTGGGCGGTCTCCGTACCGAAGCCACCATGTCCAGTCCGAACGAAAATCCTGGACCGACGCTCGACCGACAACCGGCAAAAGGAGAAGCCTTCTCGCCGACCGATCTGGTAGCCACGGCGCTCGGAAGGCGTATGATGACCATCATGGGCATCGCCGCGCAGACGCACGGTATCGACATCGACGGCACGAAACTGCACATCACCAAAATCATGAGCGCATCGCCGCGGCGGATCGGCGAAATCGTCGTCGAAGTGCATTTCCCAAAACCGATCGCCGATCCGAAACAGCGCGAGATTCTCGAACGGGCCGCGGCTACCTGCCCGGTCGCCCAATCGCTGCACCCGGACTGTAAACAGACCGTCAGCTACCGTTACGCGAATAACCGCCGATCGACCGGTGCGCGGCGCCGGTTCGTCCGGCCGCGCTTTCAAAAACATTATGCTATGTTCACTTTTACCATTGCATTGCTCGCCCTGATCGCAGGCTATTTTTTTCTACGGCAAATTCGTCCGAAAAAATGATTCGGGGTCGATCCGGCGCGTAAAACGCTCGGCCTATACGAAACAGGACGGCGTAAACTACATCCGATGCCGACGTGGAAGATTTTTCATGATCCGTTTCCTGAACATCGCCGGATTAGAGGCCGATTTTCGGCGCATGGGAGCCAAATTCGGGACGGCGTTTGCTTATGGATCGTGCTGGGCAGCATCTTCGCCGGCGCCGTACGATTTTCTGGCAGGCATGATCTCGCTGCGCAACGGCGGGGAAGCCTGCCGGAAACCATCGGCCACTACCTGGGAGTCAACTTCAAACAATTCATGCGCGGCTTTACGGTGCTGCTGATGGTGCTAGTCGGCGCCGTATTCATTCGTTGAAGCCGGTCTGCTGGCAAACGACCCGGAGAGCCTCGACCTGTCGTTCTGGGCGACGGTCGTATTCGTTATTATGTGCTGGCTACGCTGCTGCCGATCGCAAGATCATCGGCAAGATCTACCGATATTTGCCATTGCATTTGATATTCATGGCAGCAGGCATTCTTTTATGATCTTCTGGCATCATCCCGCCCTGCGGAACGACCGACGGCATCGCCAATACGCATCCGGACGGCCTGCCGATCTTCCGATGATGTTCATTTCGATCGCCTGCGGAGCGATTTCGGATTCCCGCCACGCAGTCGCCGCTGATGGCTCGCTGCATGACCAATGAAAAATACGGCCGGCCGGTATTCTACGGCGCCATGATCACCGAGGGATCGTCGCCCTGATCTGGGCCGCTGCCGCAGCCTACTTTCCACACCGAAGGGGCAGCGCGCTGTTCGCCCGCCGGATCGGGGAACGACAACGCCGCCGTCATCGTCGACTCGATCACCAAAGAGTGGGTTGGGCGTCGTGGGCGCTTCCGGCATATTGGGCGTCATCGCCGCACCGATCACCTCGGGGGATACGGCTTTCCGCTCGGCCCGGCTGATCGTCGCCGACTTCCTGCGCGTCGACCAGAAACCGATCCTGAAACGGCTGATGATCTCCGTTCCGTTGTTCGTCGCGGGTTACATCATCCTGCACGCCAATTTCTCCGTACTGTGGCGCTACTTTGCCTGTGCAACCAGACACTGGCCGTCTTCACGCTATGGGCGCTGACGATCTACCTGACCCAGAAACGCAAACCGTACGTTATCACGCTGATCCCCGCGCTGTTCATGACGTCCGTTTGTTCGACCTATATCCTGATCGCACGGGAGGGACTGCACCTGTCGCAAGAACTGGCCTACTGGCTCGGCGGAGCCGTTACCCTGTTCATATTCGTCCTGTTCCTCGTGTGGCGCAACAAATACCTGCGGCGGAACCCGACGATTTGACCGGTACGGATCATCAATCAAACGAAAAGGGATTTTCCGCATGAAAATCCCTTTTCGTTTGATCCCTGCCGCGGCCGTACCGCCGGCGCGAAAACGGTTCGCAAGCTAATTTCCGAAGACCCCGGCCAATGCTGCCCGGATCCGCTCGAAAATCTGCGGCGGCGGCAGCATCGTCCCGTCGTCGCCGGCGCAGTCCACCACCCGGAACCGGTCGTCGCGCTCCGCCTGACCGAGATACACCTCGCGCACCCGTTGCTGCAACGTCAGCGACGCCTCGTGAATATCCTTTTTTCCGTGCAGGTAACCGCGGTCGTCCCCTTCGCGCACCTCTTCGAGTTTACGCCGGGTAAATCCGAACGGAACGTCCAGAAACAGCGAAACGTCCGGCTGCGGAATTTTATGATAATCATACTCCAGATCGACGATCCAGTCCCGCAACCGCTCGCGGGACGCCGCATCTCCGATTTTGGCGCACTGGTACGCCACGTTCGAATAGACGTAACGGTCGAGGATCACGAATTTCCCCTCGTCGAGCCACCGCCGGATCACCGGCGCGGCGTCGGCGCGGTCGCCCGCGTACAACAATGCGACCACATACGGATCGACGGCATCCACTGCTCCCAATTCGCCGCGCAGAAAGCGGGCGATCAACTCGCCGTAAATCGGCGCGTCGAAACGCGGGAAATGCAAGTATTCGTAACGCAGGCCGCGCGAAGCGAGCAACTGCTGCAACAGGTCGATCTGGGTCGATTTTCCGGCTCCGTCGAGCCCTTCGAGAACAATCAGCGACATATTTATTGATTCGGTTTCTATCGTTTACCGCCGGGGCTACGCCCGCAGCATATCCAGCGCACGGATCAGTCCGTCCGCGAAAACATCCACTTCTTCGATCGTATTGTACATCGCCAGCGACGCGCGTATCATCGACGTGATGCCGTAGTGCGTCATCACCGGTTCGGCGCAATGCGTTCCGGTGCGTACGGCCACGCCCAGCTTATCGAGAATCATCCCCGCATCGTACGGATGCACTCCTTCGGCGCCGAACGACACGATGCTGCATTTCCCGGGCTGCGTCCCGTAAATCCGCACGCCGGGGATTGCCGAAAGACGCTGCGTTGCATAATCTTTCAGCGCCGTTTCATGGCGGTGCGCCGCCTGCAGGTCGATCCCGTTCAGGTAACGGATCGCCTCGGCCAGTCCGATCGCTCCGATATAGTTCGTGGTTCCGGCTTCGAATTTCAGCGGCAGTTCGGCATAGGTCGTCCCGGAAAACGACACGGTCCCGACCATATCGCCGCCGCCCATAAACGGCGGCATTTCGTCCAGCAGACGCTCTTTCCCGTACAAGACGCCTATTCCGGTCGGCCCGTATAATTTATGCCCCGAAAACGCGTAAAAATCACAATCCAATGCCGCGACGTCGACTCCGCCGTGAACAATTCCCTGACATCCGTCGACCAGCACCGGCACGCCGCGGTCATGCGCCATAGCGATTACGGCAGACAGGTCGGGGCACGTTCCGAGTACGTTGGAAGCCTGCGTGACGCAGACGATCCGCGTGCGGTCGTCGATCAGTCCGGGCAGTTTCTCGATTTCGAGCCGGCCGTCGTCCGCGAACGGCACCACGCGCAGTTCCGCCCCTTTCCTCCCGCAGATCAACTGCCACGGAACGATGTTCGCATGATGCTCCATCTCGGTCGTGACGACATTGTCGCCGGGTCCGATATAACGCTCCCCGAAGCTATACGCCACCGTATTGATCGCCGCCGTAGCTCCAGCCGTAAACACGACCTCGCGCGTCGAACCGGCCCCGATAAACGCCGCGATGTCCTGCCGCGCGGCCTCGTATTCGTCCGTACAGGTTTCACTCATAAAGTGCAGACCCCTGTGTACGTTGGCGTTCATCTCGCGGTGCAGGTAATCGACCTTATCGATCACCGCATACGGCTTCTGGGCCGTAGCGCCGTTATCGAAATAGACCAGCGGCTTACCGTAAACCCGGCGGGAAAGCACCGGAAAATCGGCGCGTACTTTCTGAACATCGAATTCCATTACATCCGTTCGATTTTATCCGCGGCCAGCCGTTCGATCCGCTCGGTCAGACCTTCGACCGGCGTCCGCTCGACCACCTGATTAATGAACCCGGCCATTTGCAGCCGCCGCGCCGTCTGCTCGGGAATCCCGCGCTGGCGCATGTAATAAACAGCCTCTTCGCTCAACTGCCCGACGGTGGCCCCGTGGCTGCATTTGACGTCGTCGGCATAAATTTCCAGTTGCGGTTTCGCATAAATATGCGCTCCGTCGCCGAGCAGCAGGTTGTTGCTTTGCTGGTAAGCCTGCGTTTTCTGGGCGTCCTGCGCCACGTAAATACGGCCGCTGAATACGCCGGTTCCGCCGTCCGAAGCAATCCCCTTGAACACTTCGTAACTGGTGCAATCGCGCGAAATATGCCGGATATCGGTCGTAAAGTCGATATGCTGTCCCGCGCCGCTCAGCATCAACCCGTCGGTATGGTTCTCGGCTCCGCGCCCTTTCAGCGCGACATGCTGATCGCCCCGGATCAGCCGACCCTCCAGTCCCACCGATAGCGTATGCACGCGACTCGACGCCTGCTGCTCGGTGAAGCTGCCGGACACGATCGACGAACGGCCGTTCATCCGGAACAGTTCGACGATATCGGCACGGGCGTCCTCGGCGGCAAAGACCTCGCGCACCTGGCAGTCGAAATAGGTCTCATCGCTCGCCGAACGGTTTTCGATCACCACCTGCGCCCGGCTTCCGGATTCGAAAACGAACAGGTTGCGGGCAAATCCGGCCAACGACTCGCCCTCGCTGTAATACGAGAACGAAATCACGAACGGACGCTCCGCCCGAACTCCCTGCGGCACGTATACGAACGCGCCGTCCTGCGCGAACACGGTATTGAGCGCCGACACGGCGTCGCCCTGCGACTCGGCAAGTTGGTTATAATAACGCTCCACCAGTTCCGGATAAGCTTTCGCGGCCGCAGCCAGCGACCCGAAAATTACCCCGTTTTCGGATCGTGTCAGCGGTTGTTCCGACGTACAGAACCCGTTCAGCAACGAAAGCCGTTCGCCTTCGGCTTCCGGCATCGCCAAAGCCGCCGACGGATAGGACGGAGTGAAATAACGTTCGTATTCCTGCTGAAAAAGATTCCGCAAATCGGTGTAATGGTAACGGTCGCCGTACCCCGAACCGCGCGGCGGAATACCCAGCAGGTTGAACGTCTCAAGCGCTCCCGCGCGCGGACGGTTCAACGGCGCGGGCAATCCTCGCCGATGATGTCGGCACCCGCCAGGTACAGGCTCCACCAGTTGTTTCTCAATGAGCTTTCCATCGCTTATTTATATTCGTTGATCAGCCAATCGTAACCCTGCTCTTCCAGTTTCAGCGCCAATTCGCGGCCGGCCGAATGGATGATCCGACCGTTGTAGAGCACATGCACCACGTCGGGAACGATGTAATCGAGCAACCGCTGGTAGTGCGTAATGACTACCGTCGCATTGTCGGGCCGCTTGAGCTGGCCACTCCGGTAGCCACGATCCGCAGCGCGTCGATGTCGAGCCCGCTGTCCATCGTTTCGTCGAGGATCGCCGCTTCCGGTTCGAGCATCGCCATCTGGAAAATCTCGTTTTTCTTCTTTTCTCCGCCCGAGAAACCTTCGTTGACGGCGCGGCTGGTCAGCTTGCTGTCGATCTCGACCACCTTGGCCTTCTCGCGCATCATCCTCAGGAATTCGGCCGACGATAGCGGCTCCAACCCCTGGTATTTGCGCTTCTCGTTGACCGCATACTTCAAAAAATTGGCCATGCTGACGCCGGGAATTTCGACCGGGTACTGGAATCCGAGAAACAGTCCCGCCCGGGCCCGGTCTTCGACGCTCATATCCAGCAGGTTCATTCCGTCGAACGACACCTCGCCTTCGGTCACTTCCGAACCGTTCGTTCCCAGCCAGCACCGAAGCCAGCGTACTTTTGCCCGAGCCGTTCGGCCCCATGATCGCATGCACTTCGCCGGCCCGCACCGACAGGTCGATTCCTCTGAGTATCTCCTTGCCGTCTACTACGGCGTGCAGATTCTTAACCTCCAACATATAAAGTATCTTTTAAGCGGTAGTCCGCACTCCGTATCCCCGGGCGCGAATGTCCGATCCGTTAATCTCCTCTTTCGTCCGGCGGCGAAATGGCCCCGCCTTCGTTCTGCATCCGGCGGCTTTTTTTCAACGCCTGGTCGATGATGTAGAGCAACTGTCCGTTCACGCTGCGAAACTCGTCGGCGGCCCACTTCTCGATCGCTTCCATCCGCCGGGAATCGATCCGCAGTATGAACGTTTTTTGTTTTATCTCTTTAGCCATCCGCCTTGTCTCTCTTCGCTACTGGTGCAGCGTTCCGGTATTCACGACCGGCTGCGCCTGTTCGTCGGCACAGAGCACCACCAGCAAATTACTTACCATCGCCGCTTTCTTATCTTCGTCGAGATCGACCACCTTTTCGGCGGCCAGCCTATCGAGCGCCATCTGCACCATCGTCACCGCTCCCTCCACGATCTTTTCGCGGGCCGAAATGATCGCGGCAGCCTGTTGCCGGCGCAGCATCACCGCGGCGATCTCCGGCGCATAGGCCAGGTAATTGATTCGCGCTTCGACCACTTCGATCCCGGAGATCGCCAGCCGCGAATTGAGTTCGTGCTCCAACCGATCGTTGATCTCCTCGCCGCCGGAACGCAGCGTCACTTCGTCGGACGACTCGTTGTTATCGTAGGCGTACTCCCCGGCCAGACTCCTCAGCGCCGCATCGCTCTGCACGCTGACGAAATTCTGGTAAGCGGCCATCCGCGACGCCAGCGTCTCGCGCTGCTGCACGGCGACCACGCCGCCTTTCACCGGAACCGCCCTGACGCCGGACGTTTCCTGGCTGTCGATCTCGAACATCGCTTTATAAGTATCCTTCACCCTCCATACCTGCACGAGCCCGATCATCACCGGATTGCCGGCCTTGTCATTCACCTTGATCGGCTCAATGTCGAGGTTGCGGGCCCGGTACGTCATTTTTTTCTTCGCGTAGAAAGGATTCACCCACCAAAAACCGTTGTCGTTCAACGTCCCTTTGTAGACCCCGAAAAAAAGCATTACGCGCGCCTCGTTCGGCTCGATCATCATAAATCCCGGAAGACACAGCACGAACAGTAACAAACACAACCCGCCCCATACGGGCATCGCCTGCGTCAAGAGCCAGACGCCGCCCACGAACAGCAATAACATGACTGCCAGCATCGAAAAACCGGACATCCGGAACCCGGCAAATTTCTTTTCATTCTTTTCCATAACCGCCCTTTTTAAAAATAATATCAAAATGATATCACAATAATATGGAAAACGATTTGCAAATCCAAATTTTCACCTACGAAAATCATCCGACACTGCCTTCGAGGCTGATCGACAGCAATTTCTGCGCTTCGACGGCAAACTCCATCGGCAGCTTATTCAGCACTTCGCGGGCATACCCGTTGACGATCAGACCGACAGCGTCTTCGGTCGACAGTCCGCGCTGGTTACAGTAGAACAACTGGTCTTCGCCGATCTTCGACGTCGTCGCCTCGTGCTCCACGACCGCGCTGCGGTTGTTCACCTCTACGTACGGGAACGTATGCGCCCCGCAACGGTCGCCGATCAGCAGCGAATCGCACTGCGAAAAGTTACGCGCGCCTTCGGCCTTCGGCGAGACCCTGACCAATCCCCGATAGCTATTCTGACTGCGGCCGGCCGAGATCCCCTTACTGACGATCCGGCTGCGGGTATTCCGCCCGAGATGAATCATCTTGGTTCCGGTGTCGGCCTGCTGGAAATTGTTCGTCACCGCCACCGAATAGAATTCGCCGACCGAATTGTCGCCGGCCAGAATACAGCTCGGATATTTCCACGTCAACGCCGAACCGGTTTCGATCTGCGTCCACGACAGCCGGGCGTTCTCGCCGCGGCACATGCCGCGTTTGGTCACGAAATTATAAATTCCGCCATTGCCGTCCTTATCGCCCGGATACCAGTTCTGCACGGTCGAATACTTAACCTCGGCGTCCTTCATCACAACGATTTCGACGACGGCGGCATGCAGTTGGTTTTCGTCGCGCTGCGGCGCGGTACACCCTCCATATAGCTGACGTAAGGCTCCTTCGTCGGCCACGATCAGCGTCCGTTCGAACTGGCCGGTTCCGGCCGCGTTGATCCGGAAATAAGTGCTCGCTCCATCGGGCAGTGCACTCCTTTGGGAACGTAACAAAACGAACCGTCCGAGAAAACGGCCGTATTCAGCGCGGCGAAGAAATTGTCGGTGTACGGAACCACGCTGCACATGTACTTACGCACCAGCTCGGGATAGTCCCGCAGCGCTTCCGAGAACGAACAGAAAATGATTCCTTTTTCGGCCAGCGTTTCGCGGAACGTCGTTTTGACCGACACGGAGTCCATCACCGCGTCGACCGCCACGCCCGCCATCAGCATCTGTTCTTCGAGCGGCACGCCGAGCTTATCGAACGTCGCCTTCAGCTCCGGATCGACTTCGTCCATACTGGACAGTTTCGGTTTCTGCTTCGGCGCAGCATAATAAATAATATCCTGAAAATCGATCTCGGGCAGATCCAGATGCGGCCAGCGCGGCATCGTCATCGTCAACCAGTGCCGGTAAGCCTTCAGCCGGAATTCGGTCATCCACTCCGGCTCGCCCTTTTTGGCGGAGATCAGCCGCACGACCTCCTCGCTCAATCCTTTGGGAATGGTTTCGGTATCGATGTCGGTCACAAAACCGTACTTATACTCACCGTTGGTGACTTCGTTCAGTATATCGTCTTTTCTCTTCCATCCGACTTAATTTTAAGAATCAATCCGGGAAACAATCCATAATTTCCGCAAAGGTAAACCACAAGAAGCTATCCTGCAAAATTATGTCTTCCTGCGAAATGCCCATGCAGAATTTAAGCCAAAAAACGCGAGCCGCCCCGTTCCCTGGAACAAAACGGTCTCTCTCCTCCGTACCCGCCGCCGACCCGGTATGTTCCGCTTTCTCCGAAAAAACCGTCCTTCACATCGCCAATCCTTCTTCAGGATACAATAGTACTCAATTTTTACACTTTTGCAGACAAAATCATCCCCGATCCGACTCTTCCCGACGATTCTCCGGCAACGTCCGTTGCGCACGCATAAAAAGGCCCGGCGGAACTCCGTCCGCCGGGCCGAAACCGGAAAGCCTTCCCGGCCCTTATCAGCCATGCTCAGCAACTATTGCTGCGGCATGCTTTTGAACAGTTCGTCGTATTTCTTGAAGTTCTCCATCATCGCGGGAGAAGTATCGCGCAGGCGGAAATAAACGCTCTTCAGCAATTCGACGGTCGTAGGATCGTCCGGCTTGGCCACATGCGCTTTTTCGAGCGGAGCAAGTATATCCACATAAGCCTGATCGACCTCCTTCATCGCCGCATCGCGTTCTTCGCGGCTGGTGAACGATTTTTTGTTGAATTCCTCGGTTTTCAGGTCGGCCTGACGGATCAGCATCAGCGAATAGTTGAAATTATTCGTGAATTCGTCCGGAGCCAATTCGAGCGCCTTGCCGAAAGCCTTCAACGCTTCCGGCGTATTGCCCAGTTTGTCGTAAATAGTACCCAAGCCTGCCCACAACTCGGCATTGTTCGGATCGTTGGCAATACCCTGCTGGATATAAGGAATAATGGTATTGGGATCTTCGCCCGTCTCCGAATACAGCACGATCAGCCTGTTCGAGGATCTGGTTGTTTTTAGGATATTTGCCAAGGCCGGTAACCAATGCCTCTTTCGCTTTTTCGAAATCCTTCTGCGCCCGGTAGCAGTGATACAAATAATAGTAAGCCTCCCCGTTGCTTTCGTAACCGTTGGCGATCGCATCGTTCAAGTATTTGACCCCCTTGTCGAATTTGCCGGTGAGCGTATACAGGTAGCCGGCATTGAAACAGCAGACCGTATCGATTTTGTTCAACGGAGCCTGATTCTGCACATCGTAAGCCGCGGCGAACGCATCGGCCGTCGGGTCGAATTCACGCATGACATACAGGTTGTCGGCATCCTGCTTATAAGCGTCCGCAATCTTTTTGAATCCTCGGCAACCTTTGCCTCCGCATCCTTCGGTTCCAGCTCGTAAGCCTTCTTATAGGCAGCCGCAGCCTTTTCGAGCGCATTGTCGACGATCGTTTTTTTCATTTTCCAGAAATAAACGGCCCCGTCTTTCAGGTAAAGATCGAAATAGGGATACGACCATTTCACATACTCGGTTCCGGCTACATTCTCGGTTCCTTCCTCAGGCTTCGGGAAAAGAACCTGCGCGGTCAGTTGATCCAGTCCCCGATACAGTCCGGTAGCCGCAACCGTCCCGGCTTCCAGGTAAGCATTTCCCAGATCGATCCAGGAACTGGCCCGCGCGCCCCGTTTCGGAGTCTGGCTGTGCTCCAGGCTTTTCCACTTTCTTAATAATGGCGGCCTCGTCGAACTTGGCCTCCCTGTGCCTGCGCGGTACCCGTAATTCCCAGCGCGGCAACTGCAACGAACAAAAACAGACGTTTCATGATTCAGCTTTTTAATAATTATTCAATATTGTTTTCAGAGGCGTCCGCCGTCGGTTGAGCACCGTTCCCGCCGGACTCTTCTGCGACTCCTGCCTCGGAATCGTTGTCCTCCTCGCTCTTGGGTACCGGAACAACGGAAGCGATCGCATCGTTATTGCGCAGGTTGATCACTTTCACACCCTGGGTGGCGCGGCCGGCCAAACGGATATCCCCGACCGGGATACGGATCGTCAGCCCCGATTTATTAATGATCATCAGATCGTTCTCGTCGGTCACCGACTTGATGGCGATCAGGCTTGCCGGTTTTCTCGGTAATCTGCAGCGTCTTGCCCCTTTCCCGCCGCGGTTCGTAATACGGTAGTCGTCCAGGTCGGTGCGTTTGCCGTAACCGTTTTCGGAAACGACCAGAATATCCTCCTTGACATCCTTTTCGACACAAATCATGCCGACCAACCTCGTCGTCGTCGTCGATGGTAATCCCCTTTGACGCCGGCGCCGGTACAATGACCGATCGGACGGACGACCTCTTCGTTGAAACGAATCGCTTTGCCGTTCTTCGCAGCGATAATCACTTGCTGTGCCCGCTGGTCAGCACGGCTTCGAGCAACTGGTCGCCCTCTTTGATCGTGATGGCGTTCACGCCGTTCTGCCGTGGACGCGAATAGGCTTCGAGCAGCGTTTTTTTTCACGATACCGGCTTTGGTACACATGATGATATAGTTGCTGTTCACATACTCCTTATCGTCCAGGCGACGGACGTTGATGTAGGCGCGCACCTTGTCGTCCGGCTCGATTTGGATCACGTTCTGGATCGCGCGGCCTTTCGGAAGCCCTCGCCCCTTCCGGAATCGCATAAACTTTCAGCCAATAGCAACGTCCTTTTTCGGTGAAGAACAACATCGTGTTGTGCATCGTGGTCACATAGATGTGCTCGATAAAGTCTTCGTCGCGCGTCGCGCTGCCTTTTACGCCGACGCCGCCGCGGTTCTGCGTGCGGTACTCGGTCAGCGGCGTCCGTTTGATATAGCCCATATGCGAAATGGTAATCACCATTTCGTCGTCGGCGTAAAAATCTTCCGGATTGAACTCCTCGGCGCTCAGCACGATCTCCGTGCGACGCTCGTCGCCGTATTTTTCCTTGATCTCGATCATCTCGTCGCGGATGATCCGCATCTGCAACGCTACGCTTTCGAGCACCTCTTTATAGTAGGCGATCCGCTTGCAAAGCTCGTCGTACTCCTGTTTCAGCTTATCGCGTTCGAGACCGGTCAACGCCCTCAGACGCATGTCGATGATCGCAGTGGCCTGCACTTCCGACAGAACTCGAACCGGTTTATCAATGCGATCTTGGCTTCGTCCGGGCTTTGCGAACTGCGGATGATATGGATCACCTCGTCGATATGATCGACGGCGATCAGCAAACCTTCCAGAATGTGGGCCCGTTTTTCGGCCTGCGCCAGGTCGTAACGCGTACGGCGCACCACCACATCGTGCCGGTGCTCGACAAAATAGCGGATCAAATCGCGCAGGTTCAGCAACATCGGCCGTCCGTCGACCAGCGCGATGTTGTTGACCGGGAACGACGTCTGCAGAGCCGTGTACTTGAACAGGTTGTTCAGCACGACGCTGGCGACCGCATCGTGTTTGAGGATCATCACGATACGCATCCCGTTCCGGTCGCTCTCGTCGTTGATGTAGGCGATTCCCTCGATTTTCTTTTCGTTGATCAGGTCGGCGATCTTGCGGATCATCTCGGCCTTGTTCACCATGTAGGGAATTTCGGTCACTACGATGCACTCGCGGCCGGTAGCCGTATGCTCGATCTCGGTCTTCGCCCGCATCATCACGCGGCCGCGGCCGGTTTCATAAGCCTCCTTCACGCCCTCGTAACCGTAGATAATCCCTCCGGTCGGAAAATCGGGAGCCTTGATATGCTTAATCAGGTCGGCCACTTCGATATTCGGATCGTCGATATAAGCGCAAATCGCGTCGATCGTGTCGGACAGGTTGTGCGGCGGCATGTTGGTCGCCATCCCGACGGCGATCCCCGACGCGCCGTTGACCAGCAGCAATGGGATCTTGGTCGGCAGCACGGTCGGCTCCGGAATCGTCTCGTCGAAATTCGGACGAAACTCGACGGTATCCTTTTCGATATCGGCCATCACCTCGTCGGCGATCTTTTTCATCCGGGCCTCCGTATAACGCATGGCAGCCGGACCGTCGCCGTCGACCGAACCGAAGTTCCCCTGCCCGTCCACCAGCATATAGCGCAGGCTCCACTCCTGTGCCATACGCACCATCGCTTCGTAGACCGACAAGTCGCCGTGCGGGTGGAACTTACCGAGCACGTCGCCGACGATTCTCGCCGACTTACGGTGCGGTTTGTCCGAATAGAGATTCAGTTCGTTACTCATGTCGTACAGAATCCGGCGGTGAACGGGTTTCATGCCGTCCCTCACATCCGGAAGCGCACGGGACACGATGACCGACATCGAATAATCGATGTAGGCCGATTTCATCTCCTCTTCGATATTGATTTTGATGATTCTTTCGCTTGTTCCTTCTTCTGCCATGATTTGAGCTTATAGTCCTTTGTTGTGAAGCGATGAGTCGCCTTCGTTTTAGGTCGCTAATTTACGCATTTTTTGGACAAACGCAAAATACGCCCCTAAGAACGCGTTTAACGGGGATTTTTGCCGCGCCTTTTATTGCTTATAACGTAAAAACCCGGGCAAAAGTTCGTCAAACGCGCTAAAAAAGGGCAAAAAACGGATATATTATCCTAAATTTGCATGAAACCCGTATCCCATGAGACCGATCCGCCTGCTGTCCGTCCTGCTGTGCGCCACCGCATTTTGCTGCGGGACGGCGGCCGGAACGGAACCCGACCGCATCCGGATCGCCTGCTATAACGTCGAATCGCTATTCGACACGGTACCCGATCCGTCGGCTGGCGACGCGGAGTTCACCCCGCACAGCCCCCGACGCTGGAACACCGAGCGGTATCGCATGAAGATCAACCATATATCGCGCGTGATCGACGACCTCGACGCCGACCTGCTGGCGCTCGCGGAGGTCGAAAACGAAGCGGTCGTACGCGACCTGATGTACGCCATGCGGTCGGACTACAATTACATCCACCGCAACAGCGGCGATCCGCGCGGCATGGACGTGGTGTTGCTGTATCGGGGCAGCCGCTTTTTTCCGACGCGCGTCCGGCAGGTTTTCGGCCGAGGGCTGACGCGCAGCCTGCTTACGGTAGACGGGGAATTGCTCGGCGAATCGGTTACGCTGATCCTCTGCCACCTGCCCTCGCAGATGAACGCCGCGCGCTACCGCGCCGAGGCGTTCCGCTCGCTGCGCCGGACGGTCGATTCGCTGCTGACCGGCTCGCCGCAACGGAAATTGGTCGTTCTGGGCGATTTCAACGCCGAACCCGACGCTCGCGAATCCCGTAAAATCCTGCACGTCCGACCCGAAACCGCTCTCCGAAACGCTCCGGCCGACCCGTCCGCGCTCTACACGCCGTTCGTCGGCCTGCGCCGGCAAGGCTACGGCACGCTGGTTTACCGCGACCGCCGGCAGTTGTTCGACTACATTCTGGTCAGCGGGGCTTTCGCTTCCGGAAACGGCCTGCGCTACGGAGGCCGCTGTGGCATTTTCGTCCGGGACTACCTGATCCACCGGTCGGGCCCATGGAAAGGCTATCCGATCCGGACTTTCCAAGCCGGCCGGTACACCGGAGGATACAGCGACCATCTGCCGGTATTTCTGGACTTTGAAAACAAAAAACCCGAATCGCCGGAAGTCCGATAAATTTTTGCAGATATTAAATTAAATCATTACTTTTGCACACCTATTTACCGGCTCGCCGCTTTTTTACCGAAAGCGGTCGTATTTATTTAAAAAATTCAATAACTACAAATAAATTCAAAACGGATTAAACGTAAAAAGAAGATGCCAAACGTAAAAAGAGTTTACACCTTCGGCAACAAGAAGGCCGAGGGTAACGGAAAGATGAGAGAATTGCTCGGAGGAAAAGGAGCTAACCTCGCGGAAATGAACCTGGTCGGTATTCCGGTTCCTCCGGGATTTACCATCACCACCGAGGTCTGCACCGAGTACTATCAGCACGGTAAGGAAGAAGTGATCAAGATGATCAAGCCCGAAGTCGAAGCCGCCATGAAACAGGTCGAGAAGAACATGGGCATGGAGTTTGGCAGCAGCACGAATCCGCTTTTGCTGTCGGTACGTTCGGGCGCGCGCGCTTCGATGCCGGGTATGATGGACACGATCCTGAACCTCGGCCTGAACGACGAAGCCGTCGAAGGCATCGCCAAGAAGACCGGCAACGCGCGTTTCGCATGGGACTCGTACCGCCGTTTCGTACAGATGTACGGCGACGTGGTGATGGACATGAAACCGCAGAGCAAAGAGGACGTCGATCCGTTCGAAGAGATCATCGATGCGATCAAGGAGGAAAAGAAAGTAAAGAACGATACCGAACTGACGACCGACGACCTGAAAGAACTGGTAAAACGTTTCAAGGCCGCCATCCTGAAGAATACCGGCAAAGAGTTCCCGACCAATCCGTGGGAACAGCTCTGGGGCGCCATCTGCGCCGTATTCAGCAGTTGGATGAACGAGCGTGCGATCCTGTACCGCAAGCTGAACAACATCCCGGCCGAATGGGGCACCGCCGTAACCGTACAGGCGATGGTATTCGGTAACATGGGCGAAACGTCGGCTACCGGCGTGGCCTTTACGCGCGACGCCGCTACCGGCGAAGACATTTTCAACGGCGAATACCTGGTCAACGCACAGGGCGAAGACGTGGTAGCCGGTATCCGCACGCCGCAGGAGATCACCCTCGAAGGTTCGCGCCGCTGGGCCGAATTGCAGGGCATTTCGGAAAGCGAACGCGCGCTGAAATATCCGTCGCTCGAAGAGGTGATGCCCGCCGCGTTCAAAGAACTGAACGAAATCCAGCAGCACCTCGAAAACTATTTCCGCGACATGCAGGATCTGGAATTCACGATCCAAAACGGCAAATTGTGGATGCTGCAAACGCGTAACGGCAAGCGTACCGGCGCAGCCATGGTTCGTATCGCGATGGAAATGCTCAAAGAGGGTCTGATCGACGCTCCGACCGCCGTTCTGCGCGTGGAACCGGCCAAGCTGGACGAACTGCTGCACCCGGTATTCGACAAGAAAGCGCTGAAACAGGCCAACATCATCGCAAAGGGGCTGCCCGCCTCCCCGGGCGCCGCTTCGGGGCAGATCGTATTCTTCGCCGACGACGCCGAAAAATGGGCCGAACAAGGTAAAGAGACGATCCTCGTCCGCATCGAAACCTCTCCGGAAGACCTGAAGGGCATGAACTCCGCAAACGGCATTCTGACCGCGCGCGGCGGTATGACTTCGCACGCGGCCGTCGTTGCGCGCGGCATGGGCAAGTGCTGCGTTTCGGGCGCCGGCGACCTGCAGATCGACTACAAGGCCCGCACGATTACCGTAGGCAACAAAAAATACAAAGAAGGCGACTGGATTTCGCTGGACGGATCGACGGGCATCATCTACGAAGGCAAAGTGAGCACGATCGACGCCGAAGTGAGCGGCGATTTCGCCAAACTGATGGAACTGGCCGACGAATACGCACGCCTGAAGGTGCGCGCGAACGCCGACACGCCGCGCGACGCGCAGACCGCGTTCAAATTCGGGCTCAGGGTATCGGCCTGTGCCGTACCGAGCACATGTTCTTCGAAGGCGACCGCATCAAGGCCGTACGCGAAATGATCCTGGCCGACGACGAAGCCGGACGCCGCAAGGCGCTGGCCAAGCTGCTGCCGATCCAGCGCGGCGACTTCGAAGGTCTGTTCGAAGCGATGAACGGGCTGCCCGTAACGGTTCGCCTGCTCGATCCGCCTTTGCACGAGTTCGTTCCTCACTTCGAAAAAGAGATGAAGGAACTGGCCGACGACCTGAAAGTTCCGTTCGAAACGATTAAGAACAAGGTCGAATCGCTGGCCGAATCGAACCCGATGCTCGGACACCGCGGTTGCCGTCTAGGAAATACTTATCCCGAAATTACCGAAATGCAGGCTCGCGCCATCATCGAAGCTGCGCTGAACACCCGCAAGAACAAGGGTATCGACGTACACGTGGAGATCATGGTTCCGCTGGTAGGCAACGTGAAAGAGCTGAAATACCAGAAAGACGTTATCAAGGCTACCGCCGAATCGGTATTCGCCGAACGCAACGACCGGATCGACTACATGATCGGTACGATGATCGAGATCCCGCGCGCAGCCGTTACGGCCAACGAGATCGCCGAAGAGGCCGAATTTTTCTCGTTCGGCACGAACGACCTGACGCAGATGACGCTCGGGTTCTCGCGCGACGACGTAGCGAAATTCCTGCCCGTTTACATCGAAAAAGGCATCCTGAAGCACGACCCGTTCCAGGTGCTCGACCAGGACGGCGTCGGCCAACTGGTGCGCGAAGCCGTATTCAAAGGCCGCGGCGTAAAACCGAAACTCAAGTGCGGTATCTGCGGCGAGCACGGCGGCGAACCGAGCTCGGTGGAATTCTGCCATTATGCCGGCCTGAACTACGTTTCGTGTTCTCCGTTCCGCGTGCCCATCGCACGTCTGGCAGCGGCTCACGCAGCGCTGAAACAAGGCGATAAATAATCGAAACGCTCCGGATCTTCCGGAACCCGGAAAGGGGCGGCGTCAATGACGCCGCCCCTTTTGTTTTTACGGCGAAAACGGAACGATCCCGGAAAAGACGAAATATCAGGCCGGGTACCAACCCCTAATTTTCCGGCGCGCGCCGGAAAAGGACATAAAAATACCGGCGGCCGATACGAACCTCCGCGTGCCGGAAGTCAGGTTCGTATAAAAACACCCGTTCTTTCGAGGTAAGTTCAAAGAGAAAGGGAATCCCGTCGTTAAAAAAAGCCCGGTCCGACTTTCCGACAATACCCTCGCCATGACATTAATCGAAAAACCGAACCGGACCTTTTTCGTCTCAAAACTTCGTTTAATTCACTTTCATAAACACCCCTAATCAAGGGATATGAGCCGGATTACGCAATCCCAGTATGAAATCCGGTCCATATCCCCAAATAAATTATTCGATAAATTCTTATATAATAAAGAATATTATTATTTTATTACGTCAAAAGTATAGTTCCAAAAAGACGGAATCAATAGCATTCCATTCCTTTTTTATACCTTTATCCGGCAGGAAACGAAACAAACGAAAGATTTTGAAAAACAGAAAAAAGTGTCCGCCGACGCCGGAACGAACGTCCGGACAGGAAAATCAGGCGCCGGGGACGGCAGAACGCCCCCTGAAACCGCAGCGCAACAGGACGCTCGCTCCCGGCGCGGCGCGCGGTATTATCCGATCCGGCGGATGCAGGCGCCGAGAGCGTTCAGCCGCCCGTCGATATTCTGATACCCCCGGTCGATTTGCTCGACGTTCTGGATAATGCTACGTCCGTCGGCCGACATCGCGGCGATCAACAGCGCGACCCCGGCCCGGATATCGGGCGAAGTCATCGTCGTGGCGCGCAGCCGGATTTTATGGTCGTGCCCGATGACCGTCGCACGGTGCGGGTCGCACAGGATAATCTGCGCGCCCATATCGATCAGCTTATCGACGAAAAACAGCCGGCTTTCGAACATTTTCTGGTGGATCAGCACCGATCCCTTGGCCTGCGTAGCCACCACCAGGAAGACCGACAGCAGGTCGGGCGTCAAGCCCGGCCACGGCGCATCGGCGATGTTCATGATCGAACCGTCGATAAAACTCTCTATCTCGTAATGCTCGTGCCGGGGAATGTAGATATCGTCGCCGCGCTGCTCGAACTCGATTCCCATCCGCGCGAACTGCGCCGGAATGATCCCGAGGTTTTCGAACGAAACGTCTTTGATCGTGATCCGGCTGCGGGTCATCGCGGCCATGCCGATAAAGCTGCCCACCTCGATCATATCGGGCAGCAGCGTATGCGCGGTCCCGTGCAAACTTTCGACCCCGTCGATCACCAGCAGATTCGACGCGATCCCCGAAATCAGCGCCCCCATGCGGTTCAGCATCCGGCACAATTGCTGCACGTACGGCTCGCAGGCCGCATTGTAGATCGTCGTCCGGCCCTTCGCCAGCACGGCCGCCATGACGATGTTGGCGGTACCGGTCACCGAAGCCTCGTCGAGCAGCATGTAACATCCCTTCAGGTTTTTGCCCGAAACGGAAAAAAAGTTCGTGCCGGTATCGAAATCGAATTCGGCCCCGAGCTTCTGAAAACCGATGAAATGCGTGTCCAGCCGCCGACGTCCGATTTTGTCGCCGCCCGGCTTCGGGATGTAACCGACTCCGTAGCGCGCCAGCAGCGGCCCGATAATCATCACCGAACCGCGCAACCGGGCCGCCCGGTCGCGGTAGTCGTCGCTCTGCAAGTAATCGAAATCGATCTCCTTCGCCTCGAACGAGTAAGAGCCCTCGCCGAGCCGGTGGACGATCACCCCCATCTTTTCGAACAATTCGATCAGTTGCAGCACGTCGACGATGGCGGGAATGTTATGGATAATGACCTTCTCCGGCGTCAGCAACGTGGCGCACAATACCTGCAACGCCTCGTTCTTGGCCCCCTGCGGACGGATCTCGCCTTCGAGCGGCGTTCCTCCCTTCACTTCAAATGTTGCCATAAACAGTTTTCCGTATAACGATTGTCCCTGCATACGGGACGAATTTCAGTCAAATGTAACAATAAGCCGCAAATATTCCAAAAACGGCCGGCGCACCGCAAGCGCCCCTCTTAATCCTCGGAAGACTGACGCTCCCAGATTTTGGCGATCGTCGCGAACTTGTAACAAGCGTTCAGCACGGCATAGGTAAAACCAGCCTTCCCGTCGCGGAAACCGCCCTTGACGACATAGAACCGCAGGAACCGCCAGGAACACTTCGAGAAAGCCTTCCAGACCGAAAAACGCTGGTCGGCGCGGCGCAACAGCTCCTTATCGGAGTAGAGGTCGATCTTGGCGATCCGCGACGAGACGCTTTCGTTGGCCAAGTGCTCGACCGCCAATTCCCGCCGACGGCTCGGAATGGCGAATATCCCGCCGTCGATCACCGGACGGGCATGGATCGTTTCCGGCCAGTAGGTCTTCGACTTGCGGATCAGCCGGATGATGTAATCGGGATAGTCCCCGTGCATGAAACGCCCGAGAAAATAGTTTTTACGCGCCATTTTCAGCGCGGCGTAGCCCCGCTGCTCGGCCGTTTCGGCGAACCGGTACAGGTATTCCCGCAGCGCGTCCGGAACCACCTCGTCCGAATCGAGCACGAGCACCCACTCGTTTTCGGCCTGCGCAATCGCATAATTGCGGGCCGGCTCGACGATGCCCGTGCGCTCGTGGTAAACGATCCGGCAGCCGTATTTCTCGGCAATGGCGATCGTGCCGTCGGTGCTGTGCATATCGCACAGTACGATTTCGTCGAACTTTTCGACCGAGCGCAGGCACTGGTCCAGAAAGCGGTCCGAATTGAACGTATTGATAACCACGGAAATCTTCATAGCATTCGGTTTTTTAGCAGTTTTTTTTCGAAAACGGGACGCGGACGGCCGATCATTTTCCGGGCTTTTTGTCCGGAACTCCCTTACAGTCCGCCGCCGTGCAAGAAGCGCAGCCCGTCCCGGCGCACCCGTCGTCCGACGCGCACTCCCCGCGCAGGTTCTCCTCTTCGGCCCGCATCTGCTGCGCGGCGCACCGGATCCCCCGTTTTTTCATGTGTCGGTTCTCGCCAATCTCGGAATCCATATAGTGTCCCTTGAAAATAATCGTCAGCGACAACCCGATTACGAAAAAGGCGACCGCACCCGCGGCGATCAAGAAAATCAACAATCCGGACGACATAACTCTGTTTTTTGATTACTCCGATTCAAATCTTTACAAAGTTCGTACAAACGCCGCTAAAAACCAACAATATTTCGTCCGCCGGATAGAAAAAAGAGATTTTGTCCGGAAAGTTATATCTTTGTATATCGTAATCATTTGATAAACTCAACGTCGGAAACTATGAACAACCCGATCCGAATACTGCTGACGGCCGCGCTGTGCTTATTGACCGTCCATACGAGCTTCGCCCAGCAGGCCATACAGTCGCTCGCCGGAACATGGCGTTTCGCGCTCGATCCCGAAAACCGGGGAACCGACGGTTGCTGGTTCAATACGCGGTTGGCCGAATCCGTAACGCTTCCCGGCTCGTGCGAACAGAACGGTTTCGGCGTCAGAGCCGTTGAGCCGACCGTCGGGAAGCTGACCCGCGTCGTACGATACGAAGGGAAAGCGTGGTATCAGCGAGATTTCGACGTTCCGCAGAAGTGGGCCGGCAAACGAATCGAACTGTTGCTCGAACGCTGCCACTGGGAGTCGAACGTCTGGATCGACGGCAAGTCTGTCGGCACGCAAAACAGCCTGTCGGCGCCGCACCTGTACGACCTGGGCGCACTGTCGCCCGGCCGGCACACGCTGACCGTCTGCATCGACAACACGTATAAAATCCCGATCGGAACCTGGGCGCACGCGATCACCGAAGACACGCAGGGGAACTGGAACGGGATCGTCGGCCGCATCGAACTGCGGGCCACCGACCCGGTTTGGATTCGCGACGTGCAAGTTTTCGAAGACCATTTGCAGGTCAAATTAGGGAACAATACCGGGAAACCGGTATCCGCGACCGTGCAAGGTTCCTCCTGCTCCATTCCGGCCGGCGGAATCTCGGTAAAGCTGCCGTTCGCGCCGAACGCAAAGGCGTGGGACGAATTTTCGCCGGCGTTGCACGAACTGGACGTCGTGCTGAAAGCCGGGAAATACGGCGACCGCAAAACCGTTACGTACGGATTGCGGAAACTCGGCACGAAAAACAAACAGTTCACGGTCAACGGCAGGCCGACGCTGATGCGCGGCCCGGTCGACGAATGCGTCTACCCGCTGACCGGTTATCCGCCGATGGACAAAGCGGCATGGATGCGGGTGCTGTCGATCTGTAAATCATACGGGTTCAATTACATGCGTTTCCACTCGTGGTGTCCGCCGGAAGCGGCGTTCGCTGCAGCCGACGAATTGGGCTTCTTTTCCAGGTCGAAATCCGCTGTGGACGATGGACGCCCCGCATTTCGGACAGCATCCCGAACGCGACCGGTTCATCGTCGACGAACTGGATCGCATTCTGGAAGCCTATGGCAATCACCCGTCCTTCGCGCTGATGGCAATGGGTAACGAATCGGCCGGAACGCTCGGCGAACTGGTGCAGAAAGGACGTTCCGCCGATCCGCGGCGGCTCTACCGCTGTGAAAACGGCGACACGGAACAGGACGGCGATTTCTTCGAAACCGGACAACGCGGCATCGCAGGCCCGCGTACCGACTGGGACCGCTGGTCTGCCGGGGGATGGATCGCGGGCGGCGAGAACGACGGCGTGAACCGTACGACCGGCGCTCCCGTTCCGACGCTATCGCACGAAGTGGGCCAATGGGCCATGTACCCCGATTTCGACGAGATCGACAAATATACCGGCACGCTGCGCGCATACAATTACGAAGGATATCGCCGTTCGCTGGCCGAACGCGGAATGCTCGACCAGAACAAGGATTTCGCCCGGGCCAGCGGCCTGTTCAGCGTGCTGCTCTACAAGGACGAAATCGAAGCCAGCCTTCGCACCTATCCGCACGGAGGATTTCAGATTCTCGAAGCCCGCGACTACCCGGGGCAGGGCACGGCCATCGTCGGATGGCTCGACGCGTTCTGGGATTCCAAAGGACTGATCGAACCGAAAGAGTTCCGCCGTTTTTGCGGCCCGACGGTAGCTCTGCTGCAAATGCCGAAACGGGTTTACACCTGCGACGAAACGTTCAAGGCCGTTGCCGAAATCTCAAATTACGGCCCGAAAAACCTACCTATCAAACCGGAATGGACGCTCGCCGACGAGAGCGGCCGGACGATAGCCGGCGGCTCGTTGCCGGCGACCGTCGCCGAGACGGGAAAAGTCTCCGGACTCGGAGAAATCTCCGCCCCGCTGCGAACGGTCGCTGAGGCGGCACGCCTGACGCTGACGCTGAAAGCCGGCGGCACGTCGAACAGTTGGAACATATGGGTCTATCCGGCCCGGCAGCCGGAAACGCCGGCCGGAGTACGGATCGCCTACGAATACGATCGGACGACCCGCGACGCGCTGGCGCGCGGCGAACGCGTACTGCTGTTTTCCGACCCGACCAAAGGACTTTACAAAATCGACCGAGTGATGCTCGGGCCGGATGAAATCCGCCTGTTCGAAGTAAAACCGGGGCAGAATGCACTGGAGGGAACCTTCATGCCGGCATTCTGGAATATGCGGCTGTTCAATCAGGTAGGAACGCTCGGCATCCTTTGCGATCCGGCGCATCCGGCGTTCGACGGATTCCCGACCGAGGCGCACAGCGACTGGCAGTGGGCCGACCTGCTCGGACGGTTCTCGGCCGCCGAATCGTTCCGGACGGCCGGAGCTCCGCCGTCCTATTGCGACGAACGCGAAAAAACATGGGGCGACGTGCGCAATCGGTCGAAGGCGATCGTGCTGAACGGCACGCCGGACGATTACCGCCCGATCGTACAGGTGATCGACAACTACGAACGCAACTACAAACTGGGTTCGATTTTTGAAACACGCGTAGGGCCGGGCAAACTGCTCGTCTGCGCGATGGATCTGGATACCGACGCGGCGAACCGGCCGGCGGCCCGGCAGTTGAAAAGCAGCCTGCTGAATTACGCGGCCGGCGACCGGTTCGACCCGCAGTTCGAACTGCCGGAGGAACTGCTGGAACGGGTACTTACTTTCGAAGACGAAAAATAAAACGAACGGAATATGAAAATCGTAATCGCCGGAGTCGGCGAAGTGGGCAGTCACCTGGCCAAAATGCTGGGCAGCGAATACCACGAAATAACGGTCGTCGACAACGACCCGAAACGGCTCGAGTCGATCGCCGGAATGGTAGACGTCATCGTCGTCGAAGGGGATTGCACGACTTTTGCGACCCTGAAAAAAGCGGCCGTCCGCAAAGCCGACCTGTATATCGCCGTACTGCCCGAAGAGACTTCGAACGTCGTGTCGGCGATGCTGGCCAAACAGCTCGGCGCCCGTAAAACGATCGCGCGGATCGACAACAACGAATACCTCGAACCGAACAACAAGGAGATGTTCATCAACATGGGCATCGACTACCTTTTCTATCCGGAGAAAGCCGCGGCGCAGGAGGTCATCAACCTGCTGGGGCATACCAGCACGACCGAATACGTCGACTTCTCGGGCGGCAAACTCTCGCTGGTAGTCTTCAAGATCGACGCTGCGTCGCCGCTGATCGACAAGTCGCTGATCGAGATCACCGGCGACCGCGACAGCCTGCCTTACCGCACGGTCGCCATTTCGCGCGACGGCGAAACGATCATCCCGCGCGGCAACGACCGGTTCCAGGAGGGCGACAACATCTATGTGATCGCGAACCAGAGCGCGGAAAAGAGGTCGTCGCTTTCTCGGGCAAGACCGACATCGACATCAAGAACATGATGATCCTCGGCGGCAGCAAAATCGGGGTGCAAGTAGCCTCCGAACTGCAGGACGAAGTGAACATCAAACTGGTCGACTACACGCCCGAAAAAGCCTACAAACTGGCCGAACAGCTCGAAAGGACGCTAATCATCAACGAGGACGGACGCAATACCGACGCCATGATCGAAGAGGGCCTCAGCAACATGGACGCTTTCCTGGCCGTCACCGGGCGCGCCGAAACCAATATCCTGGCGGCAATGCTGGCCAAACGCCTCGGCGTAAAAAAAGTGATCGCCGAAGTGGAAAACCTCAACTACATCAACCTGGCCGAGAATATGGGTATCGACACGATCATCAACAAAAAACTGATCATGGCCAGCAACATCTTCCGGTTCACGATGAGCACCGACGTGCAGGCGATCAAGTGCCTGACCGGATGCGACGCCGAAGTGCTGGAATTCATCGTCAAACCGAATTCGCCGGCCACCAAGGGAAAAATCAAAGACCTCGATTTCCCGCACGACGCGATCATCGGCGGGATCGTCCGCGGCGACAAAACGTTCATCGCCGTTGGCAATATGGAGATCAACGCCTACGACCGCGTGGTGGTCTTTTCGCTGCCGTCGGCCATCTCGCGGATCGGCAAGTTCTTTAACTGACGATCCGTTTTTTTGATTATTTTGCACCCCCGTATTCCCGTCGAACGGAATACGATCCTGTAAAACAACGACTTTACCAATTATGCCTCTGCTCACACAGCTCGTACGCCTGTTTTTCCTACGCCGCCTACGGGAAATCGACCGCTTCCGGTCGCACCCTGCGGAAGTACAGCAACTACAACTGCAAAAACTGCTGCGACAGGCATCCGCAACCGCTTTCGGAAAGGAATACCGTTTCGACGAGATCCGCGACGGACGTCAATTCGGCGAACGGATTCCCGTGACGGACTACGCAGCGTTCGGCAGCTACATCGACCGTATCCGCCGCGGCGAGAACAACGTCACGTGGCCCACGGACATCCGCTGGTTCGCCAAATCGTCCGGAACGACCGCATCGAAAAGCAAATTCATCCCGGTCAGCCGCGAAGGTTTGCGGAATTGCCATTTGCGGGGTCCGATGGACATCGTCTGCATGGTCGCCGACCGCTATCCGGAAAGCCGCGTATTTTCGGGCAAAACGCTGACGCTCGGCGGCAGCCACCGGCTCGAAAATACCGGAGGGACGGCCCAGGAAGGCGACCTGTCGGCCATCCTGATCGAGAATACCCCGCGATTCGGCCTCCGGATGCGGGTTCCGAAACCCGAGACGGCGCTGATCGCCGATTTCGAACGGAAAGTCGAAGCGATCTGCCGGGAAACCGTCTCGCAGAACGTCACCTCGTTCGCCGGCGTCCCGTCGTGGAATCTCGTGATGCTGAAAAAAATACTCGAATATACCGGCAAGAACAACATCCTGGAGGTATGGCCGAACATGGAACTGTTCGCCCACGGCGGTATGAACTTCAAACCCTACCGCGAGCAGTACCGCCAGATCATCCCGTCCGACCGGATGAAATACATCGAAACTTACAACGCCTCGGAAGGCTTTTTCGCCATCCAAGACGATCCGGCGACCGACGACATGCTGCTGATGCTCGACTACGGGGTCTACTACGAATTCCTGCCGATGCAGCACCTGAACGATCCGTCGCGCGCAGTCCCGCTGGAAGGGGTCGAACGCGGCGTGAACTACGCCCTGATCATCTCGACCTGCAACGGCTTGTGGCGGTACATGATCGGAGACACGGTCGAGTTCACCTCGCTCGCCCCGTACAAGATCAAAATTACCGGCCGCACCCGCCATTTCATCAACGCCTTCGGCGAAGAGGTGATCGTCGACAACGCCGAAACGGCGCTGCAGGCCGCGTGCGAAGCCACCGGCGCCCGGATCGCCGAATATACGGCCGGCCCGGTCTACATGACCGGCCAATCCAAAGGATCGCACCAGTGGATCGTCGAGTTCAGCGTGCCGCCCGCCGACACGGAACGCTTTGCCGACGAACTGGACCGCGCGTTGCAGCAGGTCAACTCCGACTACGAAGCCAAACGTTTCAAAGATACCACGCTGCTGCGCCCCACGCTGACCGTCGCGCCGGAAGGCACTTTCTACCGCTGGATGAAAGAGCGAGGCAAAGTCGGCGGCCAAAACAAAGTCCCCAGACTCTACAACGACCGCACTTATATCGACCAATTAATCCGCCTGCTATGAACGAAATGAAATCCGCCGTTATCGTCGGGACGGCCTATCCTTACCGCGGAGGGCTGGCCGGAATCAACCAGACGCTGGCCCGCACGTTCATCCGTTGCGGCATTCGCTGCCGGATTTTCACATTCACGGTGCAATATCCTTCTTTTTTATTCCCAGGTAAGAGCCAGTATGCGGACGGCCCGGCGCCGGAAGGACTCGACATTACGCGGATGCTGAATTCGGTCAATCCGTTGAGTTGGATCCGCACCGGTCTGAAAGTACGGCGCGAACGGCCCGACGCGGTGATCGTTCGTTATTGGATTCCGCAAATGGCCCCGGCCCTGGGCACCGTATGCCGGATCGCGCGGCGAAAAGGGATCAAAACCATCGCGCTGCTCGACAACGTCGTTCCGCACGAAAAACGGCCGATGGACACGCTGCTGACCCGTTACTTCCTCGGATCGATCGACGGGTTCGTCTACATGTCCGAACAAGTGCACAGCGACCTGCAGTCGTTCCGACCGGACAAACCGGCCGTCTTCTCGCCGCATCCGATGTACACGAACTACGGCGAAAAAATCGAACGGGAAGAGGCCTGCCGCCTGCTGCGGCTCGACCCCGGACTGCGCTATACGATGTTTTTCGGTTTCATACGAGACTACAAAGGACTCGACCTGTTGCTCGACGCATGGGCCCTGCTCAGCGAACAGGGCAAAACAGCCGGACACCGGCTGATCATCGCCGGCGAATATTACAGCGGCAAGGAAACTTACATGAACCAGATCGAACGGCTCGGGATCGGGGACGAGATGATTCTGTTCGACTACTTCGTGGCCGACGAAGAGGTGGCCCGTTTCTTCTCGGTCAGCGACCTGGTCGTACAACCGTACCGTAGCGCCACGCAAAGCGGCGTAACGCAGGTGGCTTACTTTTTCGACGTCCCGATGGTCGTGACCGGCGTGGGCGGACTGCGCGAGATCGTCCCGGACGGAGAGGTCGGTTTCGTGGTCGACCCGAAACCGCAGGCCATCGCCCGGGCGATCGACCGTTACTACTCCGAAAACCTGTCCGAAAAATTCAGGGAGAACATCCGCAACTACAAAGTCCGATTCACCTGGGAACGGATGGCCGAAAATTTTCAAAAGCTTTACCGGACGATCTGCGAAAACGCGAAAAAAACCGAGAAAGCCGGATAAACCGGATAAAAATAATAAATTTGCAAAAATGTGTTTCCCGGAAAAAGATCCGGGCACCTCGAAAAATTTGAAATGTATATCGCCATTGCCGGAAATATCGGGTGCGGAAAGACCTCGCTGACCAAGATCCTCTCCGAAAGAACGGGCGCCAAAGCCTATTTCGAGGAGAGCGACAACCCGTATATCGGCGATTTCTACGAGGACATGAACCGCTGGTCGTTCAACTTGCAGATCTATTTCCTGGGACAGCGCATCCGGCAAGCCAAAGAGATCTTGGCTACCGGCAGCGACCTGATCCAGGACCGTACGATCTACGAAGACGCGTATATTTTCGCCGCCAACCTGCACGAAAGCGGGCTGATGACCACGCGGGATTACAATACTTACCTGAAAATCTTTGACCTCGCAACGGGACTGATCGCCCGGCCCGATCTGCTGATCTACCTGAAAGCGAGCGTACCGACGCTGATCCACCAGATCCGCAAACGCGGCCGCGCCTACGAGATGAGCATACAGGAAGAGTACCTCGAACGGCTGAACCGGAAATACGAAGAGTGGATCGGCCGCAACTACGACGGAGAAATTCTGACGATCGACGTGGACCACACCGACTTTATCGCCGATCCATCGTCGCTGGACGACCTCGTGTTACGGATCGGATCGTTCAAAAATACCGAAAAGGAATGACCCTGCCGCTGCCCGAACTTTTTCGCAGCCGGACGACGGAGTCGCTCGGGACTTCCGAAGCGGAACGATTGTTCGCCGCGCTGGACAACGGCGAATCGCCGGTCAGCATCCGTTTCAATCCCTACAAAATCGGGTCGCAACTCGAAGGCAGGCAGGTTCCGTGGTGCCGTTACGGCTACTACCTCGACGAACGCCCGCAATTCACGCTCGACCCGGCGTTCCACGGCGGCGCCTATTACGTCCAGGAAGCCAGTTCGATGTTCCTCGAAGCAATTTTCAGGCAGATTTTCGAGCCGGACGCCGCTCCCAGGATACTCGACCTGTGCGCGGCCCCCGGCGGCAAGACGACGCTTCTTTCGACCCTGGCCGGAGCCGAAGGCCTGGTCGTCGCCAACGAGGTGATCCGCCAACGGGCTTCGGTATTGGCCGCAAATGCGGTCAAATGGGGGATCGGAAACATTGTGGTGACCAACAACGACCCGGCGCATTTCGCCCCGTTCGAACACTATTTCGACCTGATCGCCGTGGACGCTCCGTGCTCGGGCGAAGGCATGTTCCGCAAAGATCCGGCGGCGCGCACCGAGTGGAGCGAACAGGGCGTCAAACTCTGCGCGGCACGCCAGCGACGCATCCTCAGCGACATCTGGGGTTCGCTGCGTCCCGGCGGAATCCTGATATACAGCACCTGTACGTTCAACGCCGCAGAAAACGAAGAAAACATCGCCTGGCTGTGCGGCGAATACGACTGCGAACCGGTCGAAATCGCCGTCGATCCTTCATGGGGCGTCGTAAAAGGAGAAACGGACGGGATCAATACGTTCCGGTTTTATCCGCACCGGGTGAAGGGAGAAGGCTTTTTCGCAGCCGTAATCCGCAAAAGCGACGGACGGCGGCGGGAACGTACGCCGAAGCCGCGCAAAGCGATCTTTTCGGCGCTCAATCGCCCCGAAACCGACATCCTGTCGCAATGGGTGGCCCAACCCGAATACATGCGCTTCGCGAAGGTCAACGGCACCGCCTACGCCTACTATCGGGAAGCGTTCGGAGCCGTCCGGCAGATTTCCGAGAGCCTGACGGTCATCCATTCGGGCATTCCCGCCGGACAGCTCTTCGGCGCGAAATTCAAACCCGAACATGCGTTGGCCCTGTTCCACGACGTATCGCGCGAAACGGTTCCGCAGGCCGAGTTCGACCTGCCGCAGACTCTCGATTACCTGCGTAAAAACGAAATCGACCCCTCCCTGTTGCAGGAAGGCATCAACATGGTCTGCTACAACGGCCTGCCGCTCGGATGGATCAAACGGATCGGCGGACGGTGCAACAACCTCTATCCGAAAGAATCCCGGATCGCCGCGCTTTAAAAACCGCCCGGTAAACGGCAAACGCAAAAAAACCGCGCGGATCCCTTCCGGAACCCGCACGGCGGCATTTATAAACAATTATTCCTAAGAATCAAACCAACTCGATACCCGCTTCGGAACATTCGCGGCGCATCGATTCCGGCCAAATACTGCTCTGTATCTCGCCGATGTGGGCTTTGCGCAGCAGGTACATGCACAACCGCGACTGCCCGATCCCACCGCCGATCGTGCAGGGCAACTCCCCGGCCAGCAGCTTTTTATGAAAATAGAGATCGCGTTTGGCCTGTTGCCCGCGTATTTCGAGCTGCCGCGCCAGCGACGTCTCGTCCACGCGAATCCCCATGCTCGACACCTCGAAAGCGTTTCCGAGCACCGGATTCCACAGCAGCAGGTCGCCGTTCAGCCCGTTGTAACCCTCTTCGTTCGGCGTACTCCAGTCGTCGTAATCCGCGGCGCGGCCGTCATGCGGCTCGCCGTCCGAAAGGGCCGCGCCGATCCCGATCACGAATACGGCGCCGTATCGCCGTACGATCTCGTTCTCGCGCTCTTTCGGTTTTTTGCCGGGATACAGGTCGAGCAACTGCTGCGCATGGATGAAATGGATCTCCTCGGGCAGCGACGGAACCAACTGCGGAAACTCGACGTACAATTTGTTTTCGGTCACTTTGATCGCCTCGTAGATACGGCGCACCGTTTGTTTCAGGAAAGCGATGTTGCGCTGTTCGCGCGTGATCACCTTCTCCCAATCCCACTGGTCGACGTACAGCGAATGGATATTGTCCAGGCCTCTTCGTCCGGACGCAGCGCGTTCATATCGGTATAAATCCCGCGGCCGGGAGCCACTTTCATTTCGCCTAACTTCAGTCTTTTCCATTTGGCCAGCGAATGCACCACTTCGGCGCGTTGCTCGTTCATATCGCGGATCGGAAACGAAACGGGACGTTCCACGCTGTTCAGGTCGTCGTTGATCCCCGTTCCGGTCAGTACGACCATCGGGGCCGTCACCCGCAGCAGGGCGAGCTGTGCGGACAGGTTCTCCTGAAACATATCCTTTACATGCTTGATCGCCTTTTCGGTGTTCTCGACGTTTTCGAGCAGGTTGCGGTATCCGGAAGGTTTTATCAATGTCATCTTATCGGGCGTTTACGGTTATTTGACAACGATCAGGAAATAGTTCTTCTTTCCCTTTTGCACGAGCAGGTATTTACCGGAGATCAGGTCGGAGGCCGAAACGGTCGCATCGACCGCGGTAACCTCTCTTTGTTGAGCGATATGCCGCCTCCCTGGATCAGCTTGCGGGCTTCGCCTTTCGACGGGAAAACCGACGCATGTTCGGTGCACAGAGCGATGAAATTCACTCCACCGGCAAGCGTCGAAGCCGGCACTTCGAACTGCGGAACTCCGTCGAAAACCTGTAGGAACGTCCGCTCGTCGATCCGGCGCAACGCATCGGCCGTCGCATTTCCGAATAGGATACCCGAAGCCTCGACCGCCTTGCGATACTCCTCCTCGGAATGAATCATGCAGGTAATCTCGCGGGCCAGCGTTTTCTGCAACTCGCGCAAATGGGGCGCCTCCCGGTGCGCGACGATCAGCGCATCGATCGTTTGCCGATCGAGCATCGTGAATATCTTAATATAACGTTCGGCATCTTCGTCGCTGACGTTCAGCCAGAATTGGTAGAACTGGTACGGCGACGTATAACGCGCATCGAGCCATACGTTCCCGGCCTCGGTTTTGCCGAATTTCGTCCCGTCCGCCTTCTTGATCAGCGGGCAGGTCAGCCCGAACGCTTCGCCGCCTGTTTTGCGGCGGATCAACTCGGTTCCGGTGGTAATATTTCCCCATTGGTCGGAACCGCCCATTTGCAATTTGCAGTTCTTATGCTGATAAAGATGCAAAAAATCGGTTCCTTGCACCAGTTGGTACGTAAATTCGGTGAACGACATGCCGTCGCCCTCGCCGCTGAAGCGCTTCTTGACAGAGTCTTTGGCCATCATGTAGTTGACCGTAATGCATTTGCCGATGTCGCGAATAAATTCCAGGAACGTGAAATTCTTCATCCAGTCGTAGTTGTTGACCAGTTCGGCCGCATTCGGAGCGTCGGACTCGAAGTCGATCAGGTGACTGAGCTGCCTTCTGATCCCCTCCTGGTTGCGACGCAGGGTCTCCTCGTCGAGCAGGTTGCGCTCAAGCGACTTGCCCGACGGGTCGCCGATCATGCCGGTAGCCCCGCCCACTAGGAAAATGGGCTTATGCCCGCACCGCTGGAAGTGTTTAAGGATCATAATGCTGACAAGGTGCCCGATATGCAGCGAGTCCGCCGTCGGGTCGATTCCGACGTAAGCCGTCGTCATCTCCTTGTTCAATTGCTCCTCGGTTCCCGGCATGATATCGTGCACCATGCCCCTCCATTTGAGTTCCTCTACAAAATTCATCGGTTTTATGTGCTTTTAGCAGATTTTTAGTGGATCGTTCGCGGCCGGCTGCCGCGATCCGTGCAAAGGTAGTCAAATTCCGCGAAACACAACAATTTCGGGAAAGCCGCTATTCGATATCGAGGTCGAGGTCGCGACGGAGTTTGGCGACCAGCGGATTTTTTTCGGTCAGGTAACGCAGCCGGTCTTCGACTTTGATCGGTTTCAGGCCGGCCTTGTTTTCGCTGATCTCGACCTGAAATTCAATCGCCGAGCGGACATCGCCCAAGTCGCAAAGCCGTTTGCGGATATCGGTCAGATGATTGGTCACCTCGTCGTACAGCGATTCGTTCGGCACTTTCAGAAGAATCCGGTTCCCGCGTATGCTGACATCCTGGAACGCGATCCCCAGCCGGGGCCGCTCCGCAAGCAATTCGCGGGTCAGCAATTCGCATCCCTGTTGCAAACGGGATTCGACATCCTCTTCGACCGCTTCATCCGCATCGGGCAGGTTCTCCGGATTTTCCGCCGGATCGGCATCCCCCGAAACGGGCGCGTCGGGGCGGCTCGTATTCAGCAACGACAGGATCGAACGGCCGGACAGCGAAACGCCCCCCGTCGTCGGCGCGGGACGGGACGACCCCGGTTCGGCTTTTCCGACGGGGCGGGACTGCGAAACGGCCGACACAGGCGGCGAAGCAACAGGAACAGGGGAAACCGGCTTACGGGTTTCGCGGCCGGGATCCGGTTTTTCCGCAGCAGTCCCGGCAAGTGCCGACGCCGGTTGTCCGTCCCGTGGCGGGACTACGGTCGCTGCGGCCGGCGCAGGCTGTCGCGCGGAACCGTCCGGAACGTTCCGGGAACCGCCCAGATCGGGCAGCGACGGCGTCAGGGCTTCGTCATTTTTTTTTTGACCGAGTCCGCAAAGTTTCATCAGACCCAGTTCGACATGCAATCGTTGGTTGGTAGCCGTCCGCAGCGACGCGTCGACCGCCGTCAGCAGGTTGATCCCCTCGAACAGCAGCGGCACCGGACATTGTGCGGCCTGCGTCCGGTAACGTTCGGCCACGCTGCCCGTCACCTCAAGCAGCGGCAACGTCTGCGGATTCTTGCACATCAGCAGGTCGCGGAAATGGCTGTTCAGCCCCGCCACGAAAGTCTGTCCGGAAAAACCCTTGCGCAACACCTCGTCGAAAAGCAGCAAAGCGTTCGTATAGTCTCCGGCCAGGATCTGTTCGGCGATCGTAAAATAGGTATCGTAATCGAGCACGTTGAGCGTCGCGGCCACCTGGGCGACCGTCAGATTCTGCCCGCAGAACGAAACCACCTTGTCGAACATCGACAGCGCGTCGCGCATTCCGCCGTCGGCCTTGCGGGCGATCAGGTGCAGCGACTCGTCGTCGTAGGTCACTCCTTCCTGCGAAGCGATGTATTTGAGGTACTCCACGCCGTCCTCGACGCGAATCCGGTTGAAATCGTAAATCTGACAGCGCGACAGGATCGTCGGAATGATCTTGTGCTTTTCGGTCGTAGCCAAGATAAACACGGCATGTGCGGGCGGCTCTTCGAGCGTTTTCAGAAACGCGTTGAACGCCTGCACCGACAGCATGTGCACCTCGTCGATGATATAGACGCTGTAACGACCGATCTGCGGCGGAATACGCACCTGGTCGGTCAGGTTGCGGATATCGTCCACCGAGTTGTTCGACGCGGCGTCCAGTTCGTGGATATTGAACGACCGGCCCTCGTTGAACGCACGGCACGATTCGCACTCGTTGCAGGCTTCGGCGTCGGGCCCCGGATTCAGGCAGTTGATCGCTTTGGCGAAGATCCGCGCGCAAGTCGTCTTGCCGACGCCGCGCGGCCCGCAGAACAGGTACGCATGCGCCAACTGGCGACGGCTGATCGCATTCTTCAGCGTCGAGGTAATATGCGACTGTCCGACGACCGATGCGAAGGTCGCCGGACGGTATTTCCGGGCCGATACGATGAAATTATCCATAATTTTCCTTTCCGGAAACAAAGATACGAAATTCGACCGGAATCGACAAGGCGGGTCGCTTTTTCTATTTCAGACGGGCGTATATGACTACGTTGTTATCCTCGTCGTCGAGTTCGGCATCCAGTCGCCGGATCTTTTCGACCGCCTGCGGATCGGCGTCGTATCCCGCGTCGAGAATCCCTCGCAAAGACTTTTTGAGCGTAATGGCCGGAACGTTCCAAAGAAAATAGCCGTCCTGCAAATGACCGGGCCAGACGGCGATATCGGCCAGTTCATCCAGTTTCAGTTTGAAATAAGCTCCGGTAAGGTCGTTTTTATCGACCAGAAAGAATACGGGAGCCGACGAAGTAAAAGAGTGCGCCCCGGTTTGTTCCATGGTCTGGCTAAACGACGCCCAGAAATAATCGCCCGTCTCGGCGTACTTCGGATAGATCGGCTTCCGTTCGGCAAGATGCCGAACGGCAAATACGGGCACCAGGCGGTTGGCCTGCGGATCGTAATAACGCAACGAATCGGGCCGGTGACCGTCGGAATACATCAGAACGGGTTCGAAACGGGTTGCGCTTCCGGACGCCATTTCATTCCCGAAATCCGCCTTGATCCGGAAGGGGGCCGCATCGATCCGGGCGACCACGTTTCCCTGCATATCTTGGTTCCAGACGAAACTTTCGATTCCCGCGTTTTCGAACGGCAGGACGCTTACCGAAACCGTCGAGTCGGGGTTCGCCCGGAAAATCCCTTTCGGAGACCTGCAAGGCAACGGTATCGACGGCAGCGACGACCCGTCGAGCCCGAAGACCAGAATCCGGTCGCTTTGCCACGGCAGGATAAACACGCGGCCGGAGCCCTCGTCGATCTGAGCCCAGTAAATGTTGCGGTATTCGTTGGGACCGCGCCCCTGCGTCCCGATATCGTTCAGGAATTTCCCGTTCCCGTCGAACAGTTTGAAAGAGGCCGGTTCGTAGCCTACGACCCCGATGTAATTTTCGGAAACGAATGTTTTGGACGGTTTGAAAAATGCCTCGGGACGGGTTTCCAGTTTTACGATCCTCTGTTTTTCGGCGGTCAGTTCGCTCAGCGGGAGGTCGATCGTATCGCGGATCTTGTTCAGGTCGCAGACGACCACGGTATCCGCACCGATCACCACCCGCTCGGCCACGCCGCCGGAAACGGCAGCCGGCCGGCCGCAGCCGGCTGAAAAAGCCGAAAACGCCGCAACGGCGAACCAACGGACGACGACGCGTCCGGCATGTTCCGAATGAAAAAACGCATTTGCCATAATCTAAAGTTTTTAGGTTATTAGAACCCGGACAATCCGGACCCGTTTATCGTTTTTCTCCTTTCCCGTTCGACGCGAGTAATTCATTATTTATCAGCGTGATAATTCAATAACGTAAATATAACTATTATATTTTGGACAAACGATCGAAAATAGCTTAGAAAACAAATCCGTAGCATTCCGGAAAACAGGAAGTACCGTCCTGTCATTTAGGCAGGATTTATGCCACGGATATGTCTTCCGGACAGTTCGTTCTGTCATTTTTGTCCGGTATTCTGCGTCATTTTTTCACAAACCGTTCTCTGGCAGCCATTTTGCTGCTTTCCTGAAACAACGGATAAAACACGAAAATAAAAGGAGAATAAGATATGAACATCAACAGTTTGACAATCAAAGCGCAGGAAGTCCTGCAAAGCGCCATGAACCTCGCGTCGGGCAACGGCAACCAAGCCGTCGAACCGATGCACATTCTGAGCGCCATTGTCGCCGAGGACGACAGCCTGGGCGTATTTCTGCTACAAAAACTCGGCGTAAACGTCGGGGCGCTGCGAAGCGTACTGAAACAACAAATCGACCGGCTGCCGAAAGTCGAAGGCGGCGACCCCTATTTTTCGCGCGAAAGTTCCGCGGTCATTCAGAAAGCCTCGGATTTCACGAAAACGTTCGGCGATAAATACGCCTCGGTCGAACACCTGCTGCTCGGTATCATCGCCGAAAAAGGGGAGGCCGGACGGCTGCTGAAAGACGCCGGCGCGACCGAAAAAGAACTGATCGCGGCGATCAAAGAGCTGCGCAAAGGTTCGACCGTCGACAGCCAAACCAGCGAGCAGGAGTACGACGCGCTCGGCAAATACGCGATCAACCTGAACGAACAGGCCCGCAAGGGCAAACTCGACCCGGTGATCGGCCGGGACGAGGAGATCCGGCGGGTACTGCAAATCCTGTCGCGGCGAACCAAAAAGAAGAACGGTTGAAATCGGTCCTCAATGAAATCGCCAAATCAGACGGTCAGATTCTCCTCTTCATCGACGAAATCCACACCGTCGTCGGCGCCGGCGCGTCCGAAGGCTCCATGGACGCCGGCAATATCCTGAAACCGATGCTGGCCCGCGGCGACCTGCGCTGCATCGGGGCTACGACCCTCAACGAATACCAGAAATACATCGAAAAGGACGCTGCCCTCGAACGGCGTTTCAACGGGATATTTTAGAGAAGATACAGAAGAACAAACAGATGCTCGACGATCTGAAGGTTCAGGCCGCCGAAGCCGAACGCAACGGCGACTACGGCCGCGTGGCCGAGATCCGTTACGGCAAAATGCGCGAGACGGAGACCGAGATTCAGAAACTGCAGGCCGAAGTGAACAAAAACGCCGAGGCCGGGGCGATGATCAAAGAGGAGGTCGATGCGGAAGACATCGCCGAAGTGGTCGCCCGCTGGACGGGCATTCCGGTCAGCCGGATGCTGCAGAGCGAACGTGAGAAGTTGCTGAAGATGGAGAGCGAGCTGCACGACCGGGTAATCGGACAGGATCAGGCGATCGCGGCTGTTTCGGACGCCGTGCGGCGTTCGCGGGCCGGGTTGCAAGATCCGCGCCGGCCGATCGGATCGTTCATCTTTCTGGGCACGACCGGCGTCGGCAAGACCGAGTTGGCCAAAGCGCTGGCCGAATACCTGTTCAACGACGACACGATGATGACGCGTATCGACATGAGCGAGTATCAGGAGCGGCACAGCGTATCGCGGCTGATCGGAGCGCCTCCGGGATACGTCGGTTACGACGAAGGCGGTCAACTGACCGAAGCCGTGCGGCGGAAGCCCTACTCGGTCGTACTGCTCGACGAGATCGAGAAAGCGCATCCGGACGTGTTCAACATCCTGCTGCAAGTGCTCGACGACGGCCGGCTGACCGACAACAAAGGCCGCACGGTCGATTTCCGCAACACGATTATCATCATGACGTCGAACATCGGTTCGCACATCATCATGGACCGGCTGTCGAAATACACCGACGATACGCCGCCCGAAAGCGTGCTCGAAGAGACTAAAAAAGAGGTTTTCGACCTGATGAAACAGACGATCCGGCCGGAGTTCCTGAACCGTATCGACGAGATCGTGATGTTCACGCCGCTGACCCGCGACGACGTACGCCAGATCGTCGTGCTGCAAATTCGCCAAATCAACGAAATGCTGGCCCAGAACAGCATCGCACTGCAGGTGACCGACAAAGCGATCGACTGGCTCGCCGCAGAAGGGTACGACCCGATGTTCGGCGCACGTCCGGTCAAACGGACGCTGCAACGGTACCTGGTCAACGAACTCTCGAAAGAGATCCTGGCCGGCCAGGTAGACCGCAACAGCACGATCACCGTCGACGCCGACGCCAAAGGATTGGTTTTCAAAAACTGATCATCCGGCGTTGCCGCGCGACCGCCCGCCCGGCGCAAGGGCTATCCATAGGTTAATTTCATAAAAACACTCCGAAAAGTTTTTTTCGGAGTGTTTTTTTATTTGTTCCAATTCAGATATTCATTCCGGCAGGCAACGCAAAACGCAACACCCTAATCATCTCGTCAACCCCAAAGAAATCTCATCCAGAAACCAATTTCCTTGTCTATATTTCTTAATTTAATTTTGATATATCGAATTTTTAATCTAATTTCGGATTAAAATAATGCAACACGTTATTAACCAATTTAAATAATTCCGAAAATCTTACCTGTTTTGACTTTCGTGGCACTGATTACCGCCATATTCATCATAATTGACCAAACCGATCTGTTGCGAGCCAATGTCGAAACGTTAGCCCGGGGGGAATTTCAAACCGGAGTAGCGGAATCGATCAAAGTTTACGATTAGCATAAGTCCCCCGGCGTATGAAGCGAATCCTTTTTTCCATTTTCCCTATTCTGCTGTGTTCCTGCACATCTTCCCCTCCGGCGATTCTGTCGATACCCGTCGTTGAACACAAACCGATCGACGATTCCGTATTATTCGATGCAAAGCGGATCGTTTTTTTGTCGTCCGATTCCTGCATGATAGGAAGCATCTCACGAATCGTCCTGTGTGACGACAGGATTTATTTATTAGACACTCAAACCGATGCGGTATGGATATACGACATGCAAGGGAATCATATCGGGCATATTCGGGCAGTCGGACGGGCTGCAAACGAATACATTAACCTAATGGACTTTTTCGTGGACAGGGAATCGAAACAAATCGTCTTGTATGCGGACCCTTCTAAATTTTTGTTTTACGATTACAACCTGAAACCCACCCGAGTCATGAAAGCTCCGGCTTTATTTTACGAAACCGTGAATTCCGGAGAACAAATTGTCTGTTTCAATGCGCGAACTGCCGATCCGGAGTGCTGCATTTCAGTACTTGCCGAAAAAAATGGCGACCCGCTAAAAATAAAAACTTCCGTCCCCCTGGCACAGCAAGATTACAGCGACGTATTCGTGTCCGGTCGCCAGCTTACCAAAAGCAAACGCATCAATTTTTCGAAACGGTTCGACAATTCCATTTACAGCGTGGAAAACGGAAGCGTAACCTTGCGATACACGATTGATTTCGGAAAAGCGAATCTTCCGGACGGTTTGTTACAGAAAAAACTCCAATTGCAAGAATTTATCGACAAGGTTGCATCGAAAGGATATATTTATTCGATCGTCAATTTGAAGGAAAACGACTCGCACATTTATTTCAACACTTCTTCACCCGGATTATACCGACTTTCTAAAACGGCTTTCACCGTTCAACACATCCCGGAGATCACAGACAGCGAATCCGGCATCCGACACTCCATGATGATCGCTACCGAAGATAAAAATAACGAATGGATCTGTTTCTGCAAAAACATGATGGAATTGAAAAACGAAGTGGATCTCGATAAAGGTCAGCAAAAAATAACCCGTTCGTACAAAAAGTAAATTCTTGCAATGAGTCAGACAATCCCGTTCTTTTTTTCTATCATTTGAAATAATCCGACAAATCAAGGAACTGCCAATCTCTTAAATTTGACTTATGAGATATTATTTCCTCTTTTTTCCTATTGCTTGTATCGTATTCCTGTTCCCGGGAAGATCAAAATCCCGATTCGATCCGGATCGACCTGTCGCGCAGCTACGGCAATGAACAACTGGAAAACATCGTAGACGATATCCGTCTGGTTCCTCTGGAAACGAACGACAGTTGCATCGTCGGGCAGTACGACCGGGTAATCGTAAAAGGCCGGTCGATTTTCATTCTGGACAAAATGCAAAACACCGTTTTTTGTTTCGATACAACCGGCAAATTCCGACAGAAAATCAACCGACAGGGACGTTCAGGCCAGGAATATATCACGGCAGACGATTTTATCGTACAGGACAATACGCTTATTGTTTTCGACAACAACAAATCGCAATTGCAATTTTACGACTTTCAGGGAAACTATGTAAAAACAATACCCGTTTGCCAGGGAGATCAAATCGCGGTTAATCCGGCAGGCGGCTACATCGTTTATTCATCCGTCGCGGACAAATACCATGTCCACACATTCAACGACAAGGGAGAAAAAACCGGCGAATACCTACCCGTCGAATCAAAAATAATCAACCTCTCGAGCGCATTTTGCAATAACAAATCCATCCTCTCCTATAATGACGAAACATTCATTCTCAATTTTTTCGACTACAATGTTTACTCATTGAAAAACAACGAGCTAAAAATCAAATACCGTTATGACTTCGGGGTGAAAAATATGCCCGACGACCTACTCGAAGTATCCGATCCGGCTTCATTCATGCAAAAAATAGCAAAAGACAAGAGCGTTCAACAAATTGAAAACTTTACCGAAACACGAAATTGGATAACATTCGATGCGCGCTATCCTGTCTATTACAACAAAAATGCACAAGTCTATTATGTATTCAACGAGTTGAAATTTCCTTACAGTCTTTTCTTTTGGCAAGCTCCTTTGGCAATAAACGACGACAATGAATATTTCTCGATCGTTTCCATCAACCAAATCCAGGCTTTGGTCCCGGCTGTGAAAAAATATACCGGACAATACCCTTTCATCGAAACCGTCGCAAGTGCGTCGATTAATGATAACGACAATAATTGGGTCCTGTTTTTCCGGCTGAAAAACAATTAATAATAAACAAATCAACCTTATAAATCCCCGAAAAGAGATCTCGGCCGGCAAGGTGGCCGCAACAGCACGATCACCGTCGACGCCGACGGCAAGGAGGGATTGGTTTTCAAAAACTGATCGCGCGGCGTCGCCGCGCGACCGCCCGCCCGGCGCGAGGGCAGCCCTTAGGCTAGTCATAAAAAACACTCCGAGACCGTTCGGAGTGTTTTTTTATAATCCATTAGCCTTTCTATACTATATTTAGACCTGAATAAACAAATAACGCTGATATATTCTTCTTACATTTGTTAATATATTTTATATCGGAATCAAAAATTTAGACAATAACCTTATTTAACAAACTAACATAATCACTAAAAACAAAAATCATAAAAAAAAGAACTATTAAATTGTTTTGTGTCGGGATCGCCGGAGCTTTAGCGGTTTCAGCTTATATCCAAAAATTTCACAAATCTGAAACCGATTTACTGTTTTCCAACATTGAAGCATTGGCCGACCCTGAACAGTCGACAAATAAGTTTGATTGGGTTCCTCCCACAATAAATTGTTCAGTCTATGTTGCAAATAAACAAAATCCCACGCAAGAAGGAACCTATATTCCAGGGACAAAAGATACCTGTATTTCAGGATCACAACACTCAGGATGCCCCGACTGTTCAATATAATTGGCAAAACATCATACCATAAATGAAACTTTGGAAATCAATTCTACCTGTTATTGGTATTGCAGGATTATTTTCCTGCAATACCAATAACTCCAAATATAAAGTGGCGACATCGGACTCAATCACGATATTGCATGTACACGATATCGACCCGGACTTATCCATTGAAAACCTGATAGATTCGGTCGGGTATATTCAATTGGAAACGACCCCCGAATCCCTGTTTGCAGACATGCGAGGGTTGGAAATCTTGAATGACAAATTTTATATCCTCGATTTTAAAGGAACGACTATTCTGTCTTTCGACAAAAATGGAAAATTTCTCAGAAAAATTTCAGCCCAAGGAAGAGGACCAAATGAGTATATCATGCTGGACTGGATGCGTACGGATCCTTACACCAATAAGGTTCTGGCCGTCGATGGATTTTCGAATAAAATACTCATTTATGATGAAAACCTGAAGTTGGAAAAAATCGTGCATACCGATTTCCGTCCCCGAATCGTCATTGCGTTCCGCGACCAAAAACTAATCCATTACAATTATGTAAACAAGGAGCAAGAACCTCCCCGGTCTACTTAAAGAGTTTGATCTGCATATTATCGACATGACGGGAAAAACGACGGAGGTTATATCAAAAACCGGACTCCTGAACACAATATCTTAGGTACTCATGCAACCTCTTCACATGCAGACGGTAGTATCTCTTTTTTGCCCATATTCGGCGATACTGTCTATAACATATCGGCCGACGGAACCATAAAGCCATCCTACATATTGGAGATGGAAGGCAAACATATCAAAGGATTATCGGAACGACAACGAAACGAAATCGAATCGGACGAAAATAACCCGTCCCACCGTTACGATTCCTGGGAAGAAAAGGGTTATCTCCTTCCTTTTGAAATATTCGATAACGGAACCCCGATCTCAATTACGTTCAATTCCAGAGAAAGCCTTCGTTACCTCTATTCACCGCAAAGCGGAAAATCATATTTATACAACCCGATGAAAATAGAGGGTAACAGTACGCTGAAATTTTTAACGCAGTCTGCCATGGCCCAACAAGGAGAATGGTTTTATCAGCCGCACAATGCGATCACAATGCAAAACCTGAGCGACTATTACAAATTCTCCGGCAAATACCTCGATATGATCAACGGAATGGAACCCGATGCCAACCCTGTGATTATCTATTACAGATTCAAACCGTTCTGAGCCGACGTATGAAAAATTTCGCACCTTTTGTTGTGGGCGATCGTGTTGACGGCGCCGACCGGTTGCCAAAGGCGGATCGCCGAAAAGGATAAGTACATCGTAGAATTTCTGTCCCGCCCGGTTCGTTTCGACCATACGTATTCACCGGATCGGGCGGCCGATTCCCTCCTGTTCGGAACAAAACCGAAACTAATCCATTACGTCGACTCTTCGGGATGCATCAGTTGCAAATTCAGCGATCTGAAATTATGGTCGGTAGTCCATAAGCACTTCCGGATTCCGGTCGTATTGGTATGCGAAACACAAGACATCCCGTCGACACGATACAGACTGCAAAGCATAAACTGGCGGTTCCCGGTAGTGTACGATACGGCCGGCCTGTTTCGTACGAACAACCGGATCAGTACTCCGGTACTCCAAACGTTTTTACTGGACAGCGGCAATCATCCGCTGATCGTAGGAAATCCGATCGGAAATACGCAACTCTGGAATCTTTATGAAAAGAGATCGCCCGGTTGACGGACATCCGGGAACGGTAAGAAGCAAATCACAATATCGTTACGGTCGAACTATTCCCGCGCCCCTCTTCATTTGATTACAAAGTCCTCATTATTAAACTGTTTACTTGTCAGCAAATAGCGATGAACGAATCCCGATCTCCGGTCGGAAATCACGATTCGCCGTCCAGCGGCAGCGTCACCGCAAAGCGGGAACCCTCCCCGAACCGGGATACGAACGACACCGTTCCGCCGAGCCGCTCGGTGATCGTCCTGCAAATCGGCAGGCCCAGCCCGGCACCCTGCACGAAGCTGTCCACTTTGAAAAAGCGTTTGAAAATGTCTCGCTGCTTATCTTCAGGAATTCCGCAACCGGTATCTTCGACGAACAGCTCCACGGTACGTACGTCCGCAGCGATCGCATAACCGAGGCCGATGTGCCCGGCAAAGGTGAATTTCGCCGCATTCGACAGCAAGTGGTCGAGCACCTGCCGCAACCGCACGGCGTCGGTCGTAATTTTCATATCCTCATCCGGAAGCATCAGATCGAACCGTACGTCCGGACGCATATCCAGCAAATAATTGTGATAAATATCGGACAACAACCGGCCGAGCCCGCATTCGGCGAAATTGTATTCCATCGTCCCGGACTCGATTTTCGACAGATCGAGCACGTCCGAAATCAAAGCCAGCAACTGGTTGCTGTTGGTATTGATCAGACTGACGAATTCCTGCCCCTCGGAACTGTCGATAGCAGTATCTCCGTGTGTCAACAGATTTGAAAAACCGACGATGGCATTCAGCGGAGTACGGATCTCATGGCTTATATTGGTCAGAAACGCCGACTTGAGCCGGTCGCTCTCCTGCGCCCGATCGCGCGCGGCAATCAGGTTCTGCTCGACGATCTTATGATTCTGGATGCTCTGACAAACTCCCACGATCCGGTACGGAGCGCCCTCCGTCCGACCCAGGTAAACGGATTTCTCCTGGAACCATTCCCAGGTTCCGTCGGCGCGCTGCAAACGGTAGGTGAAAAGATCCGTATTCAATTTCCCGGCTATCTGGGACATCAGCGCTTCGATCAGGCCGTCCCGTTCCTCGGGATGCACCCTGGCGGCAAATTCGTCGGCCGTCAGCGTACAGTCTCCCACCGGAATACCCAGATGAGTGAACCAGCGGGCGTCGATGATCATTTTGTTTTGTTCGATATCGAAAAACCAGGGAAAAATCTTCGCATCGGTCAACGCCATTTCCAGAACGTATTCCCGGGTCAGTTCTTCCTCGATATTCCGGAACAGGAAAAATATCCGGATTAGTCGTCTGCCGTCATATTCTCCGATGAATTGACCTTTGACATAGAATTTATCTTCCGACCCCAACTTACGAACGTATGTATTCACAGGCAACTCAATGGATTGCTCTCCGCTGACAATACGCTCCATCAACTCGGAAAGAATATTGCGCCCGTCGTGGAAAATTCCGAAGAACTCCTGCATCTCCCGACCGGACACCTCGTATCGGTCCAACTTCAAATCACTCAGCGCCTGGGTATTGATCCTTCGTATTTTTCCGGATGCGTCGACGGCCAAAAGTCCCACGGACAATGTACTGAGCATATTGTCCTGCTGCATCTGCGAAACGCTCTGCGATCCGGAAGCACCGGACGAACGCCTGTTTTTTTTAAAGAACCGCATCCGACTCATCACTCGTAGCTTTGTTTGCCGGTACTAAGTTATACTAAAAAATCGAATTGACCTGAGAATCTGAATAAAATATTGTATCGGCAACGATATCCGGCTCTTTCCGGGAGTCCGCTGCCGATAAAATGTCAATAAGTTCACACGCCGAAACCGGAAAGACCGGACAATTATACATTCCTTTGTATGCATAAAAACCGAAACGCAATGTCATTGACTGTTATCGAACTGGAAAACATGGAATTCCAGGCATTTCACGGCTGCTACCCGCTCGAACAAGTAGTGGGAAACCGTTTCCTGGTGAACGTTACGATCGAAGCCGACCTGTCGCTGGCCGCCGAAAGCGACGACGTGGCCGACACGATCAACTACCTGCACGTCTACGAAACCGTCCGCGAACAGATGGCCGTCAAATCGCACATCCTCGAACACGTCGCCCGGCGCATCATCGACGCGATCTACCGCAGATTCCCGCCGACACGACGGGTGCGGGTCAAAGTCTCGAAAATGGCGCCGCCGCTGGGCGGAAAAATCGAACGCGTTTCGGTAAGCCTTGAGAAATAGGGCATTCCGGAAAGTGTTGATAAAATATTGATAAGATTCGCCACCGGCGCTTCCGGAAAAACAAAGAGTTCGTAATCTTGTAACGCCGAACCCTGACGAACACGGGACGGTTAACCGAGTTATTGATCATGTCTGAGAAAACACAAAACAACAGCAAGACCGACGCAATGAAGACGTACAACTATGCCGACGCCGTAGAGGTCGCCAAACGATATTTCAAGGGCGACGACCTGGCCGCAACGGTATGGGGTGAGCAAGTATGCGCTGAAAGATTCGATGGGAAATCTTTACGAAGAGTCTCCGGAGCAGATGCACCGCCGGATCGCCGACGAAATCGAACGGATCGAACGGCGCTATCCGAATCCGATGACCGCCGCACAGGTGTACGACCTGCTGAAAGAGTTCCGCTACCTGATTCCCAGGGGGGCCGATGACCGGCATCGGCAACAACCTGCAGATCGCGTCGCTGTCGAACTGTTTTGTGATCGGACACCGCCATCCGGCCGACTCGTACGGCGGCATCATCCGCATCGACGAAGAACAGGTGCAGCTGATGAAACGCCGCGGAGGCGTCGGGCACGACCTGTCGCACATCCGGCCCACCGGCAGCCCGGTGCTGAACAGCGCGTTGACCTCGACGGGGATCGTGCCGTTCATGGAGCGATATTCGAACTCGACGCGCGAAGTAGCGCAGGACGGACGGCGCGGCGCGCTGATGTTGTCGCTGTCGGTAAAACACCCGGACGCAGAAAACTTCATCGACGCCAAAGTCGAAACCGGCAAAGTAACCGGAGCGAACGTTTCGATCAAGATCGACGACGAATTCATGCACGCCGTAATCGACGGCAAAAAATACCACCAACAGTTCCCGATCGATTCCGACAAGCCGATGTACGAGAAAGACATCGACGCGCGCGCATTGTGGAACAAAATCGTCTTCAACGCATGGAAGTCCGCCGAACCGGGCGTGCTGTTCTGGGACACCATCCTGCGCGAATCGGTGCCGGACTGCTACGCCGACCTCGGATTCCGCACCGTTTCGACGAATCCGTGCGGCGAAATTCCGCTGTGCCCGTACGACAGTTGCCGCCTGCTGGCGATCAACCTGTACAGCTACGTCGACAAGCCGTTCACGAAGGAGGCTTCGTTCAATTTCGATAAATTCAGGCAGCACGTCGCCGCAGCCATGCGGATGATGGACGATATCATCGACCTCGAACTCGAAAAGGTCGAAGCGATCCTCGAAAAAATCTCGAAAGATCCCGAAGACGAGGACATCCGCCAGGTGGAAGTGAAACTGTGGGCAGAAAATCCGCGAAAAAGCGCTTCAAGGACGCCGTACGGGCCTGGGCATCACGGCCGAAGGCGATATGCTGGCAGCCTTGGGCCTGCGCTACGGAACCGACGAAGCGACTGATTTCGCCGTCGAAATACAAAAAACGCTGGCAGTGGAAGCCTACCGCACATCGGTCAAGATGGCGCAGGAGCGCGGTAAATTCCCGATATACGACGCCGGGCGCGAAGAGGGCAACCCGATGATCGAACGCATCAAAGAGGCGGACCCGGCCCTTTACGAAGAAATGGTGAAACACGGCCGCCGCAACATTGCGATGCTGACGATCGCCCCGACCGGAACGACCAGTCTGATGTCGCAGACCACCTCGGGCATCGAACCGGTATTCCGTCCGGTCTATACGCGCCGGCGCAAAGTGAATCCGGGCGACAAGGATGTCAAAGTGACTTTCGTGGACGAAGTAGGGGATTCCTGGGAAGAATACAACGTATTCCACCACAAATTCCTCGTCTGGCTCGAAGTGAACGGATACGACATCGAAGAGGTCAAAAACATGCCGATGACCGAAATCGACAAACTGGTGGCCCTGTCGCCCTATTACAAAGCGACGGCGAACGACATCGACTGGGTCAGCAAGGTCAAGATGCAGGGCGCCATTCAGAAATGGGTCGACCACTCGATCTCGGTAACGGTCAACCTGCCGAACGAAGTGACCAAAGAACTGGTCGCCAAAGTATACCTGACGGCCTGGGAGTACGGCTGCAAGGGCGTCACCGTTTACCGCGACGGATCGCGCGCCGGCGTGCTGGTCGACAAGAAGAAGAAAAAGGGAGCCAAGACGGAGGAAGCTCCGGTCAATCCGGACGGATACCGGCCGCCGCTCAAACGCCCGCTCGAATTGTCCGCCGACATCGTTCGCTTCAAGAACGGCGAGGAGGACTGGATCTCGTTCGTCGGCATTTACAACGACCGTCCCTACGAGATTTTCACCGGAAAGATCGAGGAGGATGCGATGTTCATCCCGCAGAAAATCAAAAAAGGCGTGATCATCAAGGTCAAGGACGCCGAAGGCAACAAACGCTACGACTTCCAGTACAAGGACAAATACGGGTACACGAACACGATCGGCGGCATCTCGCGCCTGTTCGACGAAGAGTTCTGGAACTACGCGAAACTGATTTCGGGCGTGCTGCGCAACGGTATGCCGATTCTGGACGTGGTGACTTTGATCGAATCGCTGCACCTGAACAGCGAGAGCATCAATACGTGGAAAAACGGCGTGGCACGTGCGCTGAAACAATACATTGCCAATGGAACCAAAGCCAAAGAGAAGTGTCCGAACTGCGGACAGGAAACCTTGGTTTATCAGAACAGCTGTCCGGTTTGCATGAGCTGCGGTTACTCCAAATGCGGATAACCGGCTCCCGGGAAACCGGGTTCGTCACAGCCGGCGAGTCGCGGACGGTTGATTCCCCGCGGGTCTTGGAACGGGCGTTTGTCGGGAGGCATCCCGAAACGGCGCCCTTTCCCGGACTAACGGGAAAAAACGGGAACCAACACACCCACACCTATAAAACGCGAAACATGATCGAACATAAATTTCCGGAAAGCCGGGAACTGGATATCGAACTGAACGACGAAATCGCCGAAGGCGAATATTCCAACCTCGTCATCATCTCGCATTCCACGTCGGAATTCGTACTGGACTTCGTCCGGATGATGCCCGGCGTATCGAAAGCGCGGATCAAAAGCCGGATCATCCTGGCTCCGGAACACGCCAAACGGCTGCTGCTGTCGCTGCAAGAGAACATCGAACGCTACGAAGCGGTCGTAGGCACCATTAACCTGCCCAAAATGCCGTCCGAAGAGACCAGCATGGCCATGAGCTTCATCGGGGGCGAAGCCTGAAAAAACGGACGTTTAAAACGGGTTAAAACAGGGTATCCTGCCGGGTCGGCGGAATGATTCCGAGATGCGCGTAAGCCAGCTCGGTCGCTTCGCGTCCGCGGGGGGTGCGCTTCAGAAAACCTTCTTTGATCAGGAACGGTTCGTAAACCTCTTCGATCGTGCCGGTATCTTCGCTGACAGCCGTGGCGATCGTGCCGAGGCCGACCGGGCCGCCGCCGAACTTGTCGATGATCGTCGTGAGGATCTTGTTGTCCATCCGGTCGAGTCCCCGCGCGTCGATATTCAGCGCATTCAGCGCATAGCGCGTAATTTCCAGATCGATATGCCCGCCGCCCTTGACCATTGCGAAATCGCGCACCCGGCGCAGCAGAGCGTTGGCGATCCGCGGCGTACCGCGGCTGCGTAGCGCCACTTCCCGGGCCGCCTGATCGTCGATCGGGATGTTCAGGATACCGGCCGAACGGCGGACGATCCCGCTCAAAACACGGCTATCGTAATATTCCAGGTGACACTGTATCCCGAACCGGGCCCGCAACGGACTCGTCAGCAATCCGCTGCGAGTCGTAGCGCCGATCAGCGTGAACGGGTTCAACTCGATCTGGATCGAACGGGCGCTCGGCCCCTTGTCCAGCATGATGTCGATCTTGTAGTCCTCCATCGCCGAATACAGGTACTCCTCGACGATCGGGCTGAGCCGGTGTATTTCGTCGATGAAAAGCACGTCGCCGGCATTGAGATTCGTCAGCAAACCGGCCAGATCCCCTGGCTTGTCGAGCACCGGCCCGGAGGTCATCTTGAGGGTCGCCCCCATTTCGTTGCAAATGATGTTCGCGAGCGTCGTCTTGCCGAGTCCCGGAGGCCCGTGCAACAACACGTGGTCGAGCGATTCGCCGCGCATCAGCGCCGCCTGGATGAACACCGTCAGGTTGTCGACGATCTTGTCCTGTCCGCTGAACGTTTTGAGTTCCTGCGGGCGGATCTTGTTCTCGAAATCGAGGTCGGTCTCTATGTTCCGGATATCTTTCATCGGTTCGGCTTGACGCTGCAAAGATAACGATTATTTGCCGAAATACGCTACCGCTCGGCTCCCCATTCGTAATGCGGGGCATCGACGCCGAGCAGCGACAAGACGCGTTCGACGATCGTTCCGCACAGTTGTTCGACAGTCGCCGGCTTCGAATAGAACGACGGCGACGCCGGACAGACGATCGCGCCGGCCTCGGTCAGCCGCAAGAGGTTGTGCAAATGGATCGCGCTGAGCGGAGCCTCGCGCGTGACGAGAATCAGCCGCCGCCGCTCCTTCAGCATCACGTCGGCCGCCCGACACACCAAGTTGTCCGAAACGCCCGAAGCGATCCGTCCGACCGTACCCATCGAACAGGGAATCACCGCCATCGCATCGTACGAAGCCGAACCGGAAGCCGGCGCGGCGAACAGGTCGTCGTCGTCGTAACGGGTAAAACGGCTGTCGGACAGCCATTCGTCGCGGTCTTCGAACGCAGCGACGCGGCGGCCGTTCCCGGTGACGATCAGCGCGATCTCGCCCAATTCCGCGACGCGGGAAAGCGCTTCGCACAGCAGGCGGGCATAGACGGAACCGCTGGCTCCGGTCACCGCTACGATGATTTTTCGTCGTCCGTCCATCTTCATAATTCGATTACGGAACATTCGAGTCCCTGTTTTTGCAAATACTGTAAGGTGCGCGGCAACGCGTAACGCAGGTTGCGGAACGACTTGACCGAATCGTGGAATACGACGATCGAACCGCCGCGCACGTGTCTGGTAACGTTGTGCAGACACTGCCGCGGCGAGATCAGCCGGCTGTAATCGCGGCTCAGCACGTCCCACATCACGATGTTGTAACGTTCGCTGATGCGGTGCGCCTGCGACGGCTTGATCCGCGCATAGGGCGGACGGAACAGGTCGGTATGCAGGATATCGTTCGCGAAATCGACGTCTTCGAGGTAACGTTCGAGACTCATGCCCCAACCTTTCTGGTGACTGTAGGTATGGTTACCGATGGCGTGTCCGGCGTCCACGATCATGCGGTACAAGTGCGGGTACTGCTCGGCGTTTTTGCCGAGGCAGAAAAACGTAGCTTTGGCGTCGTACTCGGCCAACTGGTCGAGGATCCACTCGGTAACGCCGGGCGTGGGGCCGTCGTCGAACGTCAGATAAACCCGGTCGCTTTCGGGCATCGACCAGATCAGCGAAGGAAACAGGCGTCGTATGAATTTAGGCGGTCGTATGTACATGGTCCGTTATATCCGGATAAAGCGTACCGGCGGATACGCGATACCGTAAAAAAGCGTTATTTTATACTGCACGGAGCAGGCCGGAACCTCCGGAAAATTTTCGCAAAGTAAGCTTTTTTGCTTCAATTGTCAAAACAACGCGATTTTTGCACGTTTTGTTGTTCCGCCGTCCGCAACCGCGCGCCCGAAGCGACGGCCGCCTATCGAAAAAATGAAGGTTCCCCGTTCCGATTCCGACAAAAAAAGCCTACTTTTGAAAACATGCCGCCGCCGTCCGGCACACCGGCGGCGCGGCGTAAAACCTCAACCGAAAAAGCCATGTTCGACAAACAAACCTATATCGCCCGCCGCAAGGCGCTGCACGCCAAATTGTCCGGCGGCCTCGTGCTGCTACCGGGCAACGACGAATCTCCGGCCAACTATCCGGGCAATACGTTCCGATTCCGGCAGGACAGCACGTTCCTGTATTTTTTCGGACTGAACCGCCCGGGCTGCTCCGGCCTGCTCGATCTGGATTCCGGCGAAGACGTCCTGTTCGGCGACGACCCGACCCTCGAAGACATTATCTGGACGGGGCCCCAGCCTTCCCTGGCCGAACTGGCCGGCGAAGTCGGCGTCGAAAAAACACAGTCGGCGGCCCACCTGCAGAAGCGGATCGAAGCGGCCGTCGCCAAAGGCCGCCGCATCCTCTTCCTGCCGCCGTATCGCGGCGAAACCCGTTCGACGATGAGCCGACTGCTCGGCATCCGCGCCGACCGGCTGGCGTCCTACGCTTCGGCGGAATTGGCGCGCGCCGTCGTCGCGTTGCGCGAGGTAAAAGAGCCTGCGGAGATCGAAGAGATCGAACGGGCCTGCGAGACCGCCGGCAAAATGCACCGCCTGGCGATGCGCATGTGCCGTCCGGGGATTACCGAACGCGAAATCGCCGGGGCGATCGAAGGCGTCGCCCTGCAATACGGAGCCGGAGTATCGTTCCCGTCTATCGTCACGCAGCACGGCGAAACGCTGCATAACCACGATTACGACCATGTCCTGCAAAGCGGCCGGCTGATGCTGATCGACGCCGGCGCAGAGACGGCGATGAACTATTGCAGCGACTTCACGCGGACATTCCCGGTCAACGGACGTTTCACCGGCAGGCAGAAAGACGTTTACGACATCGTGCTGGCGGCCAACGACCGCACGTTCGAACTGGCCGGGCCGGACACGTTCTACTACCGGATGCACAACGAAGCGTCGATGGTGATCGCCGAGGGACTCAAATCGCTCGGCCTGATGCGCGGCAACATGCAGGACGCGGTCGGGGTGGGGGCGCAGGCGCTGTTCATGCCGCACGGGTTGGGACACCAGATGGGGCTCGACGTGCACGACATGGAGAATATCGGCGAAAAATACGTCGGCTACGACGAAGAGACGCTGCGCAGCTCGACGCCGGGGCTTTCGTCGCTCAGAATGGGCAAACGGCTGAAAGAAGGCTTCGTCATCACGGTCGAGCCGGGCATTTACTTTATTCCGGCGCTGATCGCCAAATGGGAACGGGAAGGACTCGGCGGCGGGTTCATCGACTTCGAAAAAGTGCGGGAATACCTCGATTTCGGCGGTATTCGGATCGAGGACGACATGCTGATTACTTATTACGGCAACCGGATGCTCGGCGGTAACCGCCCCCCGGTAACGACCGCCGGGATCGAAGCGTACATGAACGGCGGATAACGGCTCCGCCCGCCTGCCGCAGAGCGCAAAAAGCGGTTCCGTTTTTCCCGTCGATTTTCATTCGATAGAACAGCGGGGACAAGAATGTTTCGTTCGGGGTACGGAACCGCTTTCAGGCAAAAGTAAATAAAATTCCGTGCATTCCGTCCGGCCCCGAAATTTTTCCGAGACGGCACCGTTCGGAAAATCCTCGCCGCCGGAACGGGGCGGAGCGTCGGAACCCTTGCGAACGGAGCAACCGTCCCGGCAACCCGTACGGGACCCCGAATAAAAAAGATTCCGCCCGGCGGGGCGGAATCTTTTCCGTTTTCGTTTTCGGGAGCGCTCCTTCCGGCCGACGCATTACGGCCGGTCGACTTCGGAGATCCGGATCAATTTCGACTCCGGAGCCTGCGTAAAAGTGAACCGCAGCCCCTGGCCGAGCAGCTCCTCGCCGCCAAACAATACGCTTTGCTGCGTATCCATATCGGTAACCCGGTACCGTTTCTGCGGATCGAGCCCTTTCAACCGGCATACGCCCGAATCGTAGATCGACCCGGCCCGGTTGAACATCTGCACGAAGCCCGTACCCGTCTCGGGACGGAAGAACATCCAGCCGATCCACACGTCGTCCTGCAAGCTGTACGCAGTCAGCGGATAGAAGTCGCCGCGGTAGTCGCCGCGCACCTCCTCCCACTGCGCCAGCAATCTGCGCAGCAACGGGTAATCGGCGTCCTTGACCCGCGAGTCGAGATTCAGCACGATCGACGGGCTCATGTTGCTGCGGAAATCGTAAGCCGTGATCCGGTTGACCCCGGCGCCGGAGAACGGAATCCAGGCCGAAAGTCCGTAAGTCTGTCCCTGCACGCCGACCGGTTCGAACGCGTAGTCGCTGCGCCACAGCGGTACGGCGCGCCGCAGGTTTTCGAGTTCGAGCCGCTTGCCGCCGGCGGCGCAGATGTCGATCAGCATCCCCGGATGGCGGCGTTGCAGCTCGTCCATGTATTTCAGGTAACCGATTACGTGCTTGATTTCGGCGATCCCCTGCCGGTCGGGATTTTTGCGGTCTTCCTCGTTCCAGTAATCGGACGACATGACGGCGAAATCCTGACGGTACAGGTCGATATCCTCGCTTTTGAGCAGACTGTCCACATGATCGGTCATCCAAGCCAGCGCTTCGGGATTTCCGTAGTTGAAAAAGCGGGTAGTGCCGTCGCCGAGCGTCCACTCCGGATGGTTTTCATAAATCCAACTGCCGGCCGTCACGCGCTCCGGCTCGAACCAAAGCAACGACTTGACCCCTTTCGCATGGGCGTGGTCGCTGATCGCCCGCAGTCCGTTCGGATAACGTTTCGGGTCGGGATACCACGTTCCGAGCAGATCTTGCCACGAACCTCCCCGGTTCGGATACCAGCCGGCGTCCATCCACCAGTAATCCAACTTCACACCCTCTTCGAGGTAACGGTCGATAAACTCCATCTGGTCTTTATCCGTAGCATGGAACATCTCGGCGAAATAGGCCGAACTGGCCGCTTCGAGGATCGGTTCGGGCAAACGGCCTCCCGGACGCGGCAGGTTATGGTCGTACATCCAGCCGCGCCACATGTTTTGCGCCGCGTCGCGCGTCCCGTTCCAGAACATCACTACGACCAGCGGCGTGCGAATCTCCTCGCCCGGTTCAAGGTACAAGCGCGTTTTAATCTGTCCGATGCGAACGTTCAGCGTCGTGTCGGCCTTCCTGTCGAACGAAGCTTTCCACTGCGCAGGCCAACCTACGGCGGTCATCACGCCCCGGGTTCCGCCGTTCCACTCCGCATTGAAGAACGGCAGGTTCTCGGCCGTCGGGAAACCGTACCAGAAAGCGCCGACCTCTTTGGCCTCCTGCCGGCCGAGCTTCATCCGGTTCGGCTGGAAATCCTTCGCCCAGAGTGCCCTCCCTCGTTGTAGTTCAGGTAAACGTCGTCTTTCCCGTCCAATCCGAACGGAACGTCCAAAGGCAACAGGTTTTCGAGGATTCCGGTTTTCGTCCTGCCGTTATTTTTGAAATAGACGACCCACTCCACGGCCGGGTAATCGGCATAACGAACGATCTCGCAGCGCACCTCCAGGCCGGAAGCGGGATCGGTATAAGTCCGCGCCTCCCGTTCGCGGGCGGCATCCGCCGAACCGGTTTTCACTTTCAATTTGCAGCCGCTTAAAAATTCGCCGGAAGATTTCCCGTCGTAAACGAAACTGAACGGCAGCGGTCCGCCGACGGCAAACTGCCGATCGACCCATGCGCGGCAAGCATCGATCTGTGACTGCGGAACGGCAACAGACGCTTCCGCCTTTTTCGCGGAAAGCGAAACGGCCAGACCGCACGATGCGAGTAAAATAAGAAAAACGCGTTTTCTGAACATAAATCTATTTTATTGAACGTTAAAAAAGAATCCGTACCGCACGGAAAATTTCCATAAACGACGCATACCTCCGTCCGCGGTGACAAAACGGGCGACGGCAACCCATACACATTCCAAAAAACGGCCCTCTTATCCGAAACAATCGCCGTGCACGTTTCCAAAGATACCGAAATTATTCCGAAACGGCACAAAAAAGCCGCATTTTTACAAATGCGGCTTGCCAATCGTAAGTTCGAGACCTATTCTTTGATCCGTTCGTTGTACTCGCGGGTACGGTATCCACGCGGATTTTGTCGCCGGTATTGATAAACAACGGCACCTTCACAGTAGCTCCGTATCGACCGTAGCCGGCTTCAGCGAATTGGTCGAAGCGGTGTCGCCTTTCACGCCGGGTTCGGTGTAAGTCACTTCCATGTCCACTACCGGAGGAAGTTCGGCCGAAAGGACGGTTTCCTTTTCGGTATGGAACATCACCTCCACGACCTGTCCTTCGCGCATCAGGTCGGAATTATTGATCAGATTGCGGTCGATATGGATCTGCTCGAACGTTTCGGTATGCATGAAATTGCAGCCCAAATCGTCTTCGTAAAGGTACTGGTAGGGACGGCGTTCCACACGAACCGGTTCGATCTTCTCGCCGGCCGAGAACGTTTTGTCGAGCACGCGCCCGTTTTCGAGGTTTCTCAGTTTGGTGCGGACGAAGGCCGGGCCTTTGCCGGGTTTTACGTGCAGGAATTCGACGATCGAAAACGTTTTACCGTCCAGTTCGATGCACATTCCGTTTTTGATATCTGCTGTCGTTGCCATTGCATTGAATTGTTTTAGGTTGCAAAAGTAGTTTTTTTTCCGAAAAATGAAAACCGAAGATCCATCGCCCACTACAACACTGAAAATCAATAAAATAATCCATTACGATTGAAAATCGTGAACCCGAAATTGAACGTCAGGAACCAGTTGTTTTGTTGGTGACGTCGTATTTCGACAGGGTCAAGTCTGACCGGGCCGAAAGCCGTCTGATAGACCAGCGACGAATTGAACATGTAGCGCACGCGCTTGTGGATATTCTCTTTCACCTTGTTGTTGTCGCCGGGCAGGAAGGCGTAGGCGCTGTTTTTCAGGTAGAACGGGGCGAACTCGAACGTCGGCATAATGCCGAGTCCGATGAACGAATTGCTGCGGAACTCCTTGATATACACGAACCGGCTGTGCGGAGTCGGCGTGAAAGCCGGCGAAGAGATGTTGGTCGCGTACTCGTTTGTGAACGAAGGATGATTCGTCACGACCAACTGCGCCAGGTATCCGACCGAGAACCATTTGCACCGGATAATAGTGCTCGCGGACGAACTGCGCCCCGAACCAGTGCCGCGAATCGCCGCTGCGCCTCGGAACCTGATCGGGCGACTGGGTTCCGGGAGCGTACATTTCGTTGCCGGTAACGAAAATGGCCGATATCGTCTGGCGGATACCCCGCGTCGGGTAGAGCAGGTAGTTCAGGCCGTTGCGGTCGAGTTCCAGCTTCCAGGCCGAAGAACGGGAACTGCGTCCGGTCCATCACGTCGTCGTCCGTATAGTCGGTCGTCTGGAAATAACTGTAACGGTCGTAACCTCCGTTCATGCGCAGCGACAGCACCGAATAACGATCGACCGGTACGGTCAGCGCGGCCGTCGCATACGTGTCGATATACTTCGAGTAGGTCAGGTCGGTCTTTTTGGCGATCCCGCCGAAATTGCTTTTAAAATAGTTGTAATAGTTGAAGTTATACCCGTAATCGAGCGAAAACAGCGCCTTCATGAAAAAATCGGTACGTCCCCGCAGCGACAACGACGAGTAGAGCGGACTGAAATAACCGTCGAAATTGTAGGTCTGCGAACTGAGGCCGATCCGCCGGTATTCGAGTCCGACGTAGGCCTGGTTCATCGACGTCGACGACACGTTGCCGCCGAACATCACTTTGAAGCTCGGTTTGGTCTTCATCTCGATGTCGAGCTTGAAAAATTTCGAGGAATCGTCGTAGGTCACGTCCGGATAATTTCCTTCGATATCCCCGTCCGACAAAATCTTGAAATAACCGGAACGGAATTTTTCGAGGTCGAATGCTCGGTCCTTCTTCTTTTTAGCGTTTTTCGGCCCGTCCAGTTGCAGCAACTCCTTAACATACATCGTCTGGTTATCGTTCAGCCCGGAAATCTCGTACTTGTCGAAAAACAGGTTCGGCAACGAAGCCCGGTAAGCCTTCCGAGCCGCCGACAGCGAATCGGGGTCCACGCGGCGGGTAATGCGCTCCTTGATCAGCGGCATCGCGTCGATGGCGTCGCTGTAACCGCGGTTGATCACATACTCCACCTTGCCGAAATCGAGCGTCGACACATCCTCGAAAGCGTGTTCGATCAGAATGTCGCTGTCCGACGGCAATTTGTAGTCGGTATGCATCATCGTCAGCGCCAGGATCTGGTCCACCACGTTGTCCTCGCTGGGCTTGGTATTGCCGGCCGTGCACTTGCTTCCGATCAGCACCTCCGACCGAAATCCTCTTTCAGCACCTGCCATGGGAAATTATTGTACATGCCGCCGTCGTAGAGCAGCGTCGAATCCTGTTTCAGCGGTTTGAAAACGAGCGGAATGGTCATCGAAGCCCGGATCGCCTTACCCAGGTCTCCGTTGCGGTACACCACCTCCTTCTGCGCGGCCGCATCGGTCGCCACGCAACGAAACGGGACGAAAAGTCTTATCGAAATCGCCTCCGCACTGCGCGTTCGGCGCTGCGAAGAACTCCACGAACGACATGTCGATCTGGTCGGACGGGATCAAATTGGTGGGCAACTGGGCCACCATCTTTTTGTTGCGGTTACGCAGATCGAGCCGCAACGACACCATCGCCGCATTGGGTTGTTTCTGCCGGAAATAATAGATATACTGCGGCTTGATCTTGCCGCTCATCCAGTATTTGATCTGATCCGATTTGAAAACTTCGGCCATTTCGTCGGGCGTGTACCCGATCGCGTAAAGCCCCGCGATAATCGATCCCATCGACGTGCCCGAAACGTAGTCGACCGGAATCCCGTTCTCTTCCAAAGCCTTCATTACTCCGATGTGGTACAATCCCTTAGCCCCGCCTCCGCTCATCACCACACCCACTTTTGCGCTGACGCCGATATTGCGATCCATACCGACAAACCGGTAATTATGCTTTTTATGCGCGTCATTTATAAAATATTCTTAACTTTGTTCGTTAAATCTATCGGGTAAAAATAGCGATAAAAACATAAACCACCAACGATGATCGACAAAATAAACGATTTGCTGAAGCGGGTCGAAGCGTTCAAACCGCAGGCCGCCGCCGAGGTCGAAGAGTTCCGGGTGCGAATGCTCGGACGCAAAGGGGAAATGAACGACGTGTTCGAAGAGTTCAAGAAAGTGGCGCCGGAGTTGAAAAAAGAGCTCGGCCAGAAGATCAACGCGCTGAAAACACGCATCAACGACAAAATCGCGGAGATGAAATCCGCTCTGGAAAATACCGAAACCGACTCGGACGCGGCCATCGACATGACCCGTCCGGGATCGAACGACCCGATCGGCAGCCGGCATCCGATCTCGCTGGTAAGGAACGAAATCGTCGACATCTTCGCGCGGCTCGGCTATACGGTCGCCGAAGGGCCCGAAATCGAAGACGACTGGCACGTATTCTCGGCGCTGAATTTTCCGCCGGAGCATCCGGCCCGCGATATGCAGGACACGTTTTTCATCCGCAAAAACCCGGATATCCTGCTGCGGACGCACACCAGTTCGATCCAGGTGCGCACGATGGGGCGTCAGAAACCGCCGATCCGCGTGGTTTGCCCGGGGAGGGTATTCCGCAACGAGGCCATTTCGTACCGGGCGCACTGCATTTTTCACCAGGTCGAAGGACTTTATATCGACGAAAACGTATCGTTCGCCGACCTGAAACAGAGCATTCTGTATTTCGCCAAGGAGATGTTCGGCGAAAAGGCGCAGATCCGGATGCGCCCGTCGTACTTCCCGTTCACCGAGCCGTCGGCCGAAGTGGACGTGTCGTGCAATTTGTGCGGAGGCAAAGGATGCAACGTATGCAAACATACCGGCTGGCTCGAAATCATGGGCTGCGGGATGGTCGATCCGAACGTGCTCGAAGCGTCGGGCATCGACCCGCAACGGTATTCGGGCTTCGCATTCGGCATGGGAGTTGAACGGATCGCCATGTTGAAATACGGCGTCAAGGATCTGAGGCTCTACTTCGAAAACGACGCGCGTTTCTTGCGCCAGTTCGATTCTGTTTTCTAAAAAACCCGGAGGGGCTGTTTATGACGAAACTGACAAAATCTCTTTGCGTGGGTGCCGCCGCTGCGGCGCTGCTGTTTTGCGGCCCGTCCTGTCCGGCCTATGCTTCGAAACCGGAAGCGCGGACAGACCGGGGATATTCGCCGGAGCAGACGGCTTTTATTATTACACCGAAGGGATCAAGAACAACATCATGAACGGCGATCCGCAACAGTCGGTAGACCTTTTCAAAAAGGTGCTGGAGATCGATTCGACGCATGCGCCGACCCTTTTCGAGTTGGCCACGCTCACGATGTCCGAGCCCGAAACCGCCCTCCGGTACAGTCTGCGGGCCAATGCCGCCGACACGGGCAACATCTGGTACCGAACCCGCTCGGACGGCTGCTGATCGCCACGCAGCGCTACGACTCGGCGATGACGGTTTACATATTCGCTGCTGAAGGCCGCTCCGAGCAATCCGGACAACTACCGGCTGATCGCCATGCTGTACGAACAGAAAGGCGATCCCGAGAAAGCGCTGATCATCCTCGATTCGGCCGAACGCCAACTCGGCGCCGTCGAAATGCTGGCGGGGTATAAGCGGCAACTGCTGCTGAACATGAAACAGTACGACCGGGCCTTGGTCGAGGCGAAAGCCATGGTGGAAAATTTCCCTTACGACGAAGACAACTACGTCGAACTGGCGGAACTCTACACCACGCTCGGACAGCTCGCGCAGGCGCAGGAAGCTTATCGGAAAGCGCAGGAAATCAATCCCAACAGTCTGCGCGTCATCGCGTCGCTGAATGATTTTTACAAGCGCACGAACGACAATGTCCGCTTCCTGTCGACGGCTGCGCAACTTTTCCGGTCGAAAGACTTTCCGCTCGAAACGAAACTGAAATTTTTCGAAGAACTCACCCAAACGCCGAATTATTACCGCGACTATTACGTCCAACTCGGAGAACTGGCTTCGTCGCTGGCGATCACTTATCCCGAAGACTACCGGACGGTCGAACTGTACGCCAAACACCTGATCGCCGGAGGATTTCTGGAAGACGCGCTCAGTCTGTACAAATCCTACCTGAACGATTCGACCGACCGCAAAGAGCCGTTCAACACCGTCATCGAGATCGAAGCATATCAGAAACGGCCCGATTCGGTGGCCAAATACACGGCAATGGCCTTACAGCGCTTCCCGTCCGACCCGGAGCTCTACCTGCGCAAGGGATCTATTTCGGCCTACATGCTGAACAACCCGAAAGAAGCCGAACCGGCCTACCGCGAAGCGCTCAAATACGCTAAAACCGACTCGCTGCGCAGTGTGATCTACGGCGTGCTGGGAGACAATTACCAAACGCTCGGCGACTACAAAAACTGCTTCAAATCGTATGAAAAAGGCATGAAGCTCGATACGACCAATGCGGTCATATACAACAACTACGCTTATTTCCTGAGCCTGCGCAACGAGCGGCTCGACAAGGCGCTCGCGATGGCGGAAAAGGCGATCCGGCTGTCGCCGAACAACCCGACCTACCTGGATACCTACGCATGGGTGCTCTACCAGTTGGGCCGGTACGAAGAAGCACGGACGCCGATGCGGCAGGCCGTATCGCTCGATCGTACCGGCAACAAGGAACTGTTCCTGCACTACGGCGACATCCTCTATAAACTGAAAGACAACTTCATGGCTTCGATTTACTGGAAAAAGGCGCTGGAAAGCGGTTACGATCCGGAGCAGATCGAACAACGGCTTAAACAAATCGAATAACGATGACCCGGACAAGACTGTTGCTGACCCTTTTGTTTGCCCTTGCGACGCTGAGCGTGCCGGCCCAGCAGTTGGAATCGTTGCGCGAAGAGATCCGGCAAGCCGAAGAGGAGATCAAAATGACCAACCAGTTGCTGTCGAAAACGCAGAAAAACCAGCAAACGACCGACCGGCAGCTAAACCTGATCCGCAATAAGATCCGCAACCGGAAGAACATCATCTCGAACCTCGAAAAACAGTCGGGATTGATCGAAAACAACATCGGTGCGAAAAACACGACGATCCGGTCGCTGGAACAGGATCTGAACCGGCTGCGGCAGGAATACGCCGCGATGGTTTACGATTCCTATAAGAATTACAAGCTGAACAACTTCATGCTCTTTCTGTTCGCATCGCGGGATTTCAACGACGCTACGCTGCGGATCGCCTATATGCACCGCTACAACCGGATGCGGGAACAGAAAGCCGCCGAAATCGATTCGGTATCGGCCTCGGTCGGACGCGAAATATCCAGCCTGCAAAGTCAGAAGGAGGAACTCGACAAAGTGCGCCGCAGCCGCAACGAAGAGCTGACCTCGCTGGACAAGGACGAAACGCAGTACCGCACCTCGTCGCAGAAACTGCAGCAGGAAGCGGGCAAACTGAACTCGATCATCAAGGCGAACAGGAAGCGGATCGAACAGATGCAGAAACAGATACGGCAGATCATCGCCGAAGAATCGCGCAAAAACAAAGCGAAACCGCAAACGTCCGAACAACGGGAATTCGACGTCAAGCTCTCCGGACAATTCGAACAGAATACCGGCAAGTTGCCCTACCCGGTGCGGGGAGTCATCGTAAATAACTACGGACTCCACTCGCACACTGCGATCAAAGGCGTCGTCGAAAAGAACCAGGGCGTCGACATCGCGGCCGAACCGGGAGCCGAAGTGCGCGCCGTGTTCGAGGGAGAAGTCAGCCAAGTGCTGTTGAACCAATGGACGAACAAGGTCGTCCTGCTGCGTCACGGAAACTACCTAACCCTTTACAGCAACCTCGCTTCGGTCAACGTCAAGGTGGGCGACCGGGTCACGCTGAACCAGCCGATCGGGCGGATCGCTTCGTCCGAAGACAGTAACGATTGCACGCTGCATTTCGAAGTGTGGAAACTCGACGCGCAGAACAATCCCGTCAACCTGAATCCGGAAAAATGGCTGAGACGGTAACCCGAAAACGAATTAAACTACGATACGAACAATGCCGGTAAATTACTGCACCGAAGCGTGCGACTTCATATTCAGAGGTAAAGGAAAAACCTCCGTATGGATCAGGCGAACGGCCCGGACGGAGGGGTGGGACACGGGAGCCGTATCGGTCGTCTTCTGTTCGGACGAACGGCTGCTGGAAATAAATAACAAATACCTGAACCACAATTACTTTACGGATATTATTACGTTCGATTACAGCGATCCGGAGAAGAAAAAGATCGCCGGAGACCTGATGATCGGAATCGGTACCGTGCGCGATAACGCGGCCGCTTTCGGAACGACGTTCGAAAACGAACTGCAGCGCGTGATCATTCACGGTATTCTGCATTTGTGCGGCTACGGCGACAAAACGCCCGAAGAAGCCGCACGGATGAAAAGTCTGGAAAACAAATACCTGGACCTGTTTTACAACGAAATCCCCGGGTCCGCGCCGCGTCGGGTAGACAAGAAGCGGAAAGGGGAGCCGGAAAAACAAAAAAAATGAAATTCGAATACGATATCATCGTCGTCGGAGGAGGACATGCCGGATGCGAAGCGGCGGCGGCGGCGGCCAATATGGGCTGCCGGACGCTGTTAATCACAATGGACATGGGCAAATTCGCCCAGATGTCGTGCAATCCGGCCATCGGGGGCGTAGCCAAAGGACAGATCGTCCGGGAGATCGATGCGATGGGCGGTTATACGGGCATCGTCACCGACCGTACGACGCTGCAATTCCGTATGCTGAACCGTTCGAAAGGGCCGGCGATGTGGAGTCCGCGCGCGCAGTGCGACAAGGCGCGCTTCTCGCTGCTGTGGCGCGAAATGCTCGAAAACACGCAAAATCTCTACCTGTGGCAAGACGCCGTAACCGCCCTTCAGATCGAACAAAATACGGTCGCCGGGGTCACGACTCGGATGGGAGTGCAATTCCGCTCGAAAGCCGTTATTTTGACCGCAGGAACCTTCCTCGAAGGGTTGATGCACATCGGCCGGACGCATGTTCCGGGCGGTCGCGCCGGCGATCCCGCTTCGCACGGGCTGAGCGCCCAACTGGCCGGACTCGGTTTCGAAGTCGGACGCATGAAAACCGGCACTCCGGCCCGGCTCGACGCCCGTTCGATCGACTTCAGCCGACTCGAAGAGCAACAAGGAGACGAAACACCCGGTAAATTTTCATATTCTACTGATACAGAGTGTATTAAAAAACAAATTCCTTGTTATCTCGTTTACACATCGAAAGAAGTGCACGATATTTTGAGGAGCGGATTTGCCGATTCGCCGTTGTTCAACGGCACTATCAAGGGGATCGGACCACGCTACTGTCCGAGCATCGAAGATAAGTTGCGGACTTTCGCCGGCAAGGATTCCCATCAACTTTTTCTCGAACCCGAAGGAGCCGACACACACGAATACTACCTGAACGGTTTTTCGTCGTCGTTGCCATGGGATATTCAGGTGGCGGCGCTGCAAAAAATCAAAGGATTCGAAAACGTACAACTTTACCGACCCGGTTATGCGATCGAATACGACTATTTTCCGCCGACCCAGCTCTACCATTCGCTGGAGACGAAACTGATCGGCGGATTGTTTTTTGCCGGTCAGGTGAACGGAACGACAGGATACGAAGAAGCCGCTGCACAGGGACTGATGGCCGGAATCAACGCCGTACTGAAACTGCGGGACGACGAACCGCTCGTACTGCGGCGCGACGAATCGTACATCGGGGTATTGATCGACGACCTGGTCACCAAAGGCGTCGACGAACCTTATCGGATGTTCACCAGCCGCGCCGAATACCGGATTTTGCTCCGGCAGGACAATGCGGATATCCGGCTTACGCCGATTTCGTATAAAATAGGGCTTGCGGATGAAAAAAGGTATCGAAAAACGATGCAAAAAAAATCGTCCGTAGAATCGCTTATTTCATTCGTTCGTCAACTGAGTGTCACTCCGGCCGATTTGGAGGAGTATTTAAAATCGATCGAATCGACGCCGCTGACCCAGGGACGAAAACTTTACGATATCATTTTACGCAATAAAATCACGTTGAACGGACTGGCGGAATACCTGCCCGAACTGGCCGATTTCATTTTTGAAAACGGGTGTTCGCAGGAAGTGATCGAAGAAGCCGAAATCCAGATCAAATATCACGGATACATCGAGCGCGAAAGGCACATCGCCGACAAAATGACGCGACTCGAAAATATCCGGATCCGACCGGATTTCAATTACAGCGAACTGACTTCGCTTTCGATCGAATCCCGACAGAAACTGACGAGAATCCGCCCGTCTACCATCGGACAGGCTTCGCGGATACCGGGAGTCAGCCCGGCCGACATCAACGTACTGTTGGTTTATTTCGGACGTTAATTGTTCCACGTGGAACAAATCTTTATTTAAAACATCCATCGTGGAGAATGTTCCACGTGGAACAAATTTAAAAGAAATGAAAAACATTTTCGACCTATCAAAAAACGGAGCTAAAAAGATTTATATAGACGGGACGCTACATCCGATCAAAGTCGGTATGCGGGAAATATCGCTGCAAAACGGGAAAAAAGTATGCGTTTACGATACGACCGGCGCCTATACCGACGGCAATTATCAAATCGACATCCGGAAGGGAATGCCGAAAGTCAGGGAACCGTGGATCAAGGAGAGGGAGAAAGAGGAGAATTCCATACCCAGTTGTGGTATGCCCGACACGGGATCATCACGCCCGAAATGGAATACGTCGCCATCCGGGAGAATCAGAACAACGAACGGGAAGACCGCATCACACCCGAAATGGTACGGGAAGAGATTGCCGAAGGACGCGCCGTACTGCCGTCCAATTACCGGCATCCGGAAGCGGAACCGATGATTATCGGCAGTAAATTCTTGGTCAAAATCAACGCCAACATCGGTAATTCGGCGCTGGGCTCTGTCGATCGAGGAAGAGGTCGAAAAAGCCATGTGGGCCGTCAAATGGGGAGCCGACACCGTGATGGATCTGTCGACGGGCAAGGAGATCCACCAAACCCGCGAAGCTATCCTGCGCAACGTTCCCGTACCGATCGGCACCGTACCGATGTACCAGGCGTTGGAAAAAGTAGGCGGCGAAATTGCCGATCTGACCTGGGAAGTGTATTACGATACGCTGGTCGAACAGTGCGAACAAGGGGTGGATTACTTCACCATCCATGCCGGTATCTTACAGCGCCACCTGCCCGCCGCACTGAAACGCGTGACCGGAATCGTTTCGCGCGGCGGGTCGATTCTTGCAAAATGGATGAGCATCAACAAACAGGAAAACTTTTTGTATACCCATTTCGAAGACATTTGCAAACTGCTTAAAAAATACGACATCGCTTTCTCGCTCGGCGATGGATTGCGTCCGGGAAGCATTGCCGATGCAAACGACGCAGCCCAGTTCGGAGAGCTGGAAGTACTCGGAGAACTGGCTAAAATCGCATGGAAACACGACGTACAGGTCATTATCGAAGGGCGGGACACGTTCCGATGCAAAAATCCGTGAAAATATGGACAAGCAAATCAAATACTGCCACGGGGCCCCGTTCTACACGTTGGGACCGCTGGTCAGCGACATCGGAGCCGGATACGACCACATTACCTCCGCGATCGGCGCGGCGATGATCGGATGGATGGGAACCGCCATGCTGTGCTACGTAACCACCAAGGAGCACCTGGCCCTGCCGAACAAGGACGATGTCCGCGAAGGCGTCGTAACTTACAAACTGGCCGCCCATGCGGCGGACATCGCGAAAGGACATCCCGGAGCGGCCGAACGCGACCTGCAAATGAGCCATGCCCGGTATGAAATGCGCTGGAACGACCAGTTCAACCTGTCGCTCGACCCGGAACGGGCCCGCCGGATGCACTTCGAAATGATTCGCGAAGGATCCGACCACTGCTCGATGTGCGGGCCGCACTTCTGCGCCATGAAAATTACGAAGTCTATTTTATAAAACATTAATAATCAATTATATAAAAAAGAGACGATCTGTCTCTCTTTTTTACGCCTTCGGAATCCTGGCAGTATGTTCCGCTTTCGATCCGAAATAACGTTATTTATAAAAATTTCTACCGGTTGTCCGTGCAAAAAAGCGATCGGTCAATTTCTCGTCTATTACGAACCGAATCTGGGCTACCGTCCTGAAAGGCACTCCGTTACGTTTAGCCGGATTCCATCCGCGCACCGCAATATCGTAAATCTTATCGATAAACACCTGCGAATACTGCTTCAACGCCCCGCCCAGCTCCACGATCCGGTGCACGATCCCGTCTTCGTCGATATCGACTTCGAGTAAAAACACGTCCGGCCTGTCCGGATCGAGCAGGCTGCGGTCGTCAATCAGCTTTTCGATCTGCGGCCGCCAAAGCTCCGGTAATTTCAGCAGCGATACGCCATTAAAAGAGGGCGCCTCGTACTTGGCCTCGGTTTGCTCGATATAATTAAATCCCATGCCTTTAAACAGCCTTCTATTGCGGTCGTACTGCAGACGCACGACCGGCGCATCCGGCGATACGGCAAAACTGTATTCCCGCTGGCCGATCCGCAGCTTCACCAGCGAACAGCCGTCTCCTTTCGGCTCTTCGGTCACCGAAGCGTCGGCCACCTTGAAATCACAGGCCATCTGTTTGGCGAATTCCCGATCCGAATAGCGGTAAATCGACGTATAACCGGGCGTAGTAATGATGATGCGGCAACTATCCGCCTGTGCGAAGCAAACGGCGGAAATCCCCGCAAAAACCAGTAATAAAAGCAACTTTTTCAACTTACACAAGTCTTCAATTATTATGGAAACGGAAAACGGAGACCGTCTCTTATTTGGCAGCCATTTTAGCCCAACTGTCTTTCAACGTAACGGTACGGTTGAATACTTTCCCAGCCGCCGTGGAATCTCTGTCCACGCAGAAATAACCCAACCGTTCGAACTGGAAAGTATCTCCTTCCGCAAGCTTCGTTCAGCGAAGGTTCGAGATATCCGGTTACGGTCTTCAGCGAATCGGGATTCAGATAATCCTCGAACGTCTTCCCCTCCTCGATGTCGTTCATATCCTCTTTGACGAACAAACGGTCGAACAGTCGCACTTCGGCCGGAACCGCATGCCGCGCCGAAACCCAGTGGATCACCCCTTCACCTTACGCCCGTCGGAAGAGCGTCCCCCTTGGACATCGGATCGTACGTACAACGCAGTTCGACCACCTTGCCGTCGGCATCCTTGATCACTTCGTCGCACCGGATCAAATAGGCGTACCTGAGCCGCACTTCGCCGCCCGGAGAGAGACGGTAATATTTCTTGGGAGGATTTTCCATAAAATCGTCGCGCTCAATATAGATCTCCCGCCCGAACGGAACTTCCCGTTTCCCGGCCGTTTCGTCCTCCGGATTATTGATACAATCGACCGTTTCGGTTTTCTCTTCCGGATAATTGGTAATCACCACGCGGATCGGGTCCAACACGGCCATGCGCCGCCGGGCCCGTTTATTCAAGTCTTCCCGGACGCAGAATTCGAGCAGTCCGAGGTCGATCACGTTATCCCGCTTAGCCACGCCCACCTTATCGGCGAACATTCGCACGCTCTCCGGCGTATAACCCCGACGCCGCAACGCGCAGATCGTCGGCATACGCGGATCGTCCCAACCCATCACGGTGCCCTGCCGCACCAACTGCAACAGTTTCCGCTTGCTCATCATCGTATAGGTCAGGTTCAAACGCGCAAACTCGTACTGATGGCTCGGATAGATATCCAACTTCTCAATAAACCAGTCGTACAGCGGCCGGTGCACATCGAATTCGAGCGTACAGATCGAATGCGTAACCTTCTCGATCGAATCGCTCTGCCCGTGCGCATAATCGTACATCGGATAGATGCACCATTTGTTGCCGGTGCGATGATGCTCGGCATGCAGGATCCGGTACATGATCGGGTCGCGCAGCAGCATATTCGGATGAGCCATATCGATTTTCGCACGCAGCACCTTTTCGCCGTCTCCGAACTCGCCGTTTTTCATCCGTTCGAACAGGTCGAGGTTCTCTTCCGCCGACCGGTTGCGCCACGGGCTCTCCTTGCCCGGCACGGTCACCGTACCCCGGCTCTGACGAATCTCCTCCTGCGACTGATCGTCCACATAAGCCAGCCCTTTACGGATCAATTCAACGGCCCAAGCGTACAACTGGTCGAAATAATCGGACGCATAGTGCACGCCGGCCCCTCGAAACCGAGCCAACGAACGTCCTGCTGGATCGAATCGACGTACTCGACATCCTCCTTAACCGGGTTCGTATCGTCGAAACGCAAGTTACACTTTCCTCCGTATTTGCGGGCTAAACCGAAATTCAGGCAGATGCTCTTCGCATGCCCAATATGCAGATAACCGTTCGGTTCGGGCGGAAACCGGGTCTGCACCGTTTCTCGCCCCCGGCGATGCTTTCCTCTACAATTTCTTCCAGAAAATTCAAGGATTTTCCTTCAACCGATGCTGATTCTTCGTGCAAATCGCTCATAAAATACCAATTTTGCACAAAATTAATTCTATTTTGATAATATCTGCAAATTTTACAGACATTATAATATCCGGGACGGCCGTCACCGGACGATCGTCATCTCGTCGATCAACCGGGTGTCGCCCGCAAACCGGTCGATAATAAACAACACGTAACGGATATCCACGCAGATGGTCCGCTGCAGCCGGGGTTCGAAAACGGTATCCCCGCTCATCGCCTCCCAGTTCCCGTCGAACGCCAGCCCGATCAACTCTCCTTTACGGTTCATCACCGGACTGCCCGGAATTTCCGCCGGTAATATCGTTCGTCGTGATGAAATTTACGGGCAGCACTCCCTTTTCGGCATAAGGCCCGTAATCGCGCTCGCGGTAAAGTTCTTTCAGTTTGTCAGGCACGGCAAATTCGTAAGCGTTCTGCGGATCCTCCTTGGCGATCACTCCGTCCAGCGTCGTAAAGTAATCGTAATAAACGGCATCCTGCGGTTCGTACGGCAATACCTGACCGTACGAAAGCCGCATCGTAAAGTTCGCATCCGGGTAGTACTTCTTGTCCGGATTCATCGCCATCAGGCCCGCCACGTACAGCCGATGCCCCCGGTAAAATACCGAATCGTATGCCCGGATCGAATCCACCAGCGCGTTATAGGTTTTCACCACCTCCCGCCGCATTTTATACGCCGGATCGTTCAGAAACGCATTCGCATCCGGACGCCGTAGGAATTCCTCGGCCTTTTCGGGCGATGCGAACAGCGAATTGTCGTAGACATAATCGATATAAGCGTCCGCATCACCGCCGAAATTTTCACGGATCACCGCAAAACACGAAGGCAGTTCCTCCGCGGAAAGACTGTCGAGCAACAGCCCGAACATCCGTTTGGCGATTTTCCGGTCGGTGGGAGGGTTGTAATCTTTATAAAAAGCCTGCAATTTGCCGGCGATTTCACCGATTCTCGACGTATCGACCTGCTTTTCGGCGTTGATAAGCGGTATCGCCGCACCGACCGCGCCGATGATCTCGGTACCCCGTATCAGCGCTTCCGAAAAGTACTGCAACCGATCCCGCAGCGGCGCCGACCCCTCGACCGCTTTGCGGATCAGCGGAAGCGCCTCCCCGTATTTCGCCCGCCGTTCCGGATCGGCATTCGCCCATTTGGTGAATTTTTCTTCTTCGGCGAGTTTCCGCTCCCGAACGCGCTGCCGCTTCAACCCGCGGTTTTCCCCGATCGAATTTTTCCAGTAATTCGACGAAGAGCTATATTTCGAAGCGTACTGGATACGCACCCGGTCGCTCGCGAGCATGTCCTCCATCATCAACTTCTGCCGCTCCCCGCGGATAAAAATCCGGTTCGGATTGGCCACGTCCAGCGTATAGTCGATTTCGTAAGAAGTCTTGTACCGCTCGGTCGATCCCGGAAAACCGATAATCATCGTAAAGTCGCCCGGCTTATACCCCTTTACCGATACCGGCAAATGTACGGGAGGCCGATAGGGAACATTCTCTTCCGAATAATCGGCCGGAGCGCCGTCCGGAGAAGCATAAATCCGGAAAATCGAAAAATCGCCGGTATGCCGCGGCCACATCCAGTTGTCGGTATCGCCGCCGAACTTACCGATCGACGAAGGCGGAGCCCCCACCAGGCGAACGTCCGTATAAACTTCTTTCACGAACAGCAAGTATTGGTTCCCGCCGAAAAAATCCTTGATTTCCACCTCCTGTCCCGGCCGGTCGAGTTTCGTCTGGCTCTTGACCATCGCAATGGCCTGTACCACCTTCACGGTGCGGTCCTGCTCCGACAGCGAATCGTCCAGTTGCGACAGGATGCGATCCGAAACATCTTCGATCCGGCGGATGAACGTCACGGTCAGCCCCGGCGTAGGGATCTCCTCCCGGTCGGACATCGCCCAGAAACCGTTTTTCAGGTAGTCGCGCTCGACGGTGCTGTGCTGCTGAATCGCACCGAAACCGCAGTGGTGATTGGTCAGCACCAATCCCCGGTCGAAACCACCTCTCCGGTACACCCGCCGCCGAAAATCACGACGGCATCCTTGATCGCATACCGGTTGACATCGTAAATATCCTCCGCGGACAATCGGAACCCGCGGGCCTTCATATCTTTTATATTCAACTTCTGTAAGTAGGGAAGCAGCCACATCCCCTCGTCGGCCCGGACTCCCGACACGCCCGCCCACAAAGCCAGGCACAGCACGATAAACCGTTTCATATTTTCTTCGCGTTCGTTTTTTTCGTTATTCGAATTATTTGCTTCGGCCGATCTGCAACATGCGGCGGATCGAACCTTCCGCACGCCGGCGCACCTCCTCGTCGATAACCACCTCGGAGCCTCCCGCTCCAACGCGCTGCATATCTTCTCCAGGGTCACCATTTTTTCATGAAAGCGCAGTTGTTGCACCCGCAGGTGGAATCGACCGGAGGCGCCGGAATAAACCGTTTCTGCGGATTCTCACGCTGCATCTGGTACAGGATTCCCGCTTCGGTCACTACGATGAACGTATCGGCCGGATCCGTCGAAGCGTACTTCAGCAGATCCGCCGTACTCCCCGATGTAATCGGCCGTCAGCAACACCGCCCGTTTGCATTCGGGATGCGCCAGCACCTTCGCTTCGGGATACTCCTTTTTCAGTTCCAAGATCTTTTCCACCGAAAATTCTTCGTGGACGCCGCATGCGCCGTCCCATACGACCATATCCTGCCGGCCGGTCAGTTGTTTGATGTAATTTCCCAAATTCCGATCGGGAGCGAATACGATCTTCGCGTCGGCCGGCAGGCTTTCGATCACCTGCACCGCGTTGCCCGACGTGCAGCAGATATCGGTCAGCGCTTTGACCCCGACCGACGTATTGACGTACGAAACGACCGTATATCCGTTATAATCCCTCAAAAAACGCTCGAAATCCGGCGCGCTGCAGGAATCCGCCAGCGAACATCCCGCCTCGGGTTCCGGCAACAGCACTTTTTGTCCGGCGAAAGGATTTTCGCCGTCTCCGCCATGAAATGCACGCCGGCGAAGAGGATGATTTCCGCATCGGTTTCGGCCGCCCGGGCCGACAGCGCCAGGCTATCGCCGGTGAAGTCGGCCACCTGTTGCACTTCGGGAATCGTATAGTAATGCGCCAGAATCACGGCGCGCTTCTCTTTTTTCAGACGAAGGATCTTATCGATCAGTTGACGCTCGTTTTCCACAGTTCTTTTCTTTTTAATTTTTTAAGATTAATAAATAAGGAAAAAAGAGTAATAATAATACCTGTTCATTCTGTTGGTAAATTTTCCGCACTTTTTTTATGCCGTGTTACGAATACTTTTTGAACAATGAGTAAACGAATCCTGTCGATTCATCTTTTTGATTTAAAGTTATTCATGTTTTGTTGTAAACATATATTGAAAACCTTTTCGGGGTTAATCGACAAAATAAGTTTCCGGTATTTTTCCGTTTTTTCTGTTCATTTCATTGTCCGTAAGATTCTGTAAAATCCGGTATTTTTTTCCTTGCGTTTGTACGGTTTTTTGATATACCGATCCGGAAGTCGAAAATGCAAGCCGTTTTTTCCGAAATCGGATATTTTTAACGAACAGTTTCATGCGGGTCGGTTTAACAGATTATTAACATTTTGAAATGCATTCATAGTATTGGAAAACAAACGAATGCAAATAAAAAGCCGAAAAATTATCATCAATGGCCGGATTAGGGCAGTTCGCGTACGATATTATTTGCCAGCAAGTCGTAGTATTCGCTCGCAGCGTCGGTCTTTGCAGAGACCGGACGGCCCGCGTCGCCGGATTCCCGAACGCTCTGGATCAATGGAATCTGCGCCAGCAGCGGCAGTTTTGCCGTTCCGCCAACATTTTTACACCCTCTTTTCCGAACAGGTAATAACGGTTTTCGGGCAGTTCGGCCGGAGTGAACCAGGCCATGTTTTCGACGAGTCCCAGGACGGGGATGTCGATTTTGTCGTTTCGGAACATCGCGATGCCGCGGACGACGTCCGCCAGCGCCACTTTTTGCGGCGTGCTGACGACAATGGCTCCCGTTATCGACATTTCGGAGATGATCGACAAGTGTACGTCGCCGGTTCCGGGAGGCAGGTCGATCAGCAGGAAATCGAGCGGTCCCCCTACAGCGTTTGGCGGATCATTTGCCGCAACGCGTTGGTCGCCATCGGGCCGCGCCACATCAGCGCGTCGGCCGGGTCGATGAAAAATCCGATCGACATGATCCGGATTCCGAACCGTTCGGCCGGAAGAATCCAATCCTTGCCGTCTTTTTTTTCCCCTTCCGGCCGGTAGTCTTCGACGCCGAACAGCATCGGCTGGGAAGGCCCGTAAATATCGGCGTCCAGAATGCCTACTTTATATCCCAAACGAGACAAGGCGACCGCCAGGTTCGCCGTAACGGTGCTTTTGCCCACTCCGCCTTTTTGCGGAACTGACGGCAAGGATGCGACGGACGCCGTCCTCGCCGCCGAACGGTTTCTGTTCCTTTTTTTCGGCGGCTTTTTTCGGCGCGGCTTCCTTGATGAAGATGCTGACTTTCCCGGAATAATCCGGGAACCGCGCGGCGATCAGTTCTTCGCAGCGCTTCTTGATCGATAGCGCAAACGGATCGCGGCTGCGCGGGAAAAGCAGCGTGAGCTGGATTTTATCGTCGGTCACCACCGGATTTTCGACCATGCCCAGCGTGACGATGTCGTTATGCAGTTCGGGATGCGCGACCTCGTGCAGCAGTCCGAACAGTTCTTCCTGAGTCATTCGATTGTTTTTTGTGTTCGATACAAATTTACGGTATCCTGCGGATAAATCAATCATTTCGGGCAGCCGCTTTCGTTTTAAACGGGAAAAAGGCCGTTACAGGGATATTTTGCGCCTAAATAATTATATCTTTTCCCGGAGTGAAGACCATTGGATGGCAATGCGGTTCGGTTCGGAGCGAAATTTTTTCGGTCCGAATCTTCTCGAACCGACCGAAAACCGGCCGGGACTGCGTTATGGAACGATATGTGTGTGTAAATGAAGAATAAATTCGTAATTTTACGCGCAGTAAACGGTTCGGATGAACCGCAAAGCGAAAAACAGGAGATAGAATGAAAAATTTTTGGAGTACGTTTCTGGCCTGCCTGCTTGCACTGGTGGTGGCCAATGTGGTGATCGGCGTCTTTTTAGTGATGGTGCTGGCCGGTATCGGGACGCTTTTTTCGGAAACGGTTCCCGACGTGCAGCAGAAAACGGTGCTGCGGCTCGATTTTGCCGAGCCGATCAGCGACGATCCGTCGCGCAACCCGTTGTCGGAGATGGGATTCAACGACCTGATATCGATGCGGGTCGCCCGCAATTACGCTTTGATCGACGTGTTGAAAGCTATCGAGACGGCTGCGACCGACGACCGGATCAGCGGGATTTACCTGAATGTCAGCCCAAATATGGGAATGGGAATGGCTACGCTGGAGGAGATCCGCGATGCGTTGTTGCAGTTCAAAGAATCCGGGAAATTCATCGTTAGCTATGCGGATTACTATACGCAAGGTTCCTATTATATGGCTACGGCCGCCGATAAAGTATATCTGAACCCGCAAGGCAATGTGACCTGGCTCGGTCTCGCTTCCGGAGTCGTATTTTATAAAGGACTTCTGGATAAGTTGGGCGTGCAGGTCGAAGCGATCCGCCACGGCTCGTTCAAATCGGCCGTCGAACCGTTTATCCTGGATAAAATGAGTCCCGAGAACCGTTTGCAGATGGATGCGCTGCTGGGTTCGATCTGGGGGCATGTCGTGAAAAGAGTCTCCGACGCCCGCGGCATCGATTCGGCTCAGTTGCAGCGATACGCTTCCGACCTGGCTCTGCGGAGCGCCCGCAATACGGTCGATCTGAAAATGGTCGATTCGCTGGTTTACGCGTCCGACGTCGAGCGGATGCTTTGCGAGATGACCGACCGGGACGAAGAGCCGGAATTCGTATCGCTGGGAACCTATATCGACCAGCCGAAGACGGCGGTTCAGAAGCTATCCCGGAATAAGATCGCCGTCGTGTATGCCGAAGGGCAGATCGTGGACGGAAAGAGCCGGGAAGGGCTGATCGGCGGCAGTTCGCTGGCGGCGAGGCTGGCCCGGGTACGAACGGACGACCAGGTGAAAGCGGTTGTGCTGAGGGTCAACAGTCCGGGAGGAAGCGCGCTGGCGTCGGAAGTGATCTGGCATGAAGTGGAACAGATCCGTCAGCTCAAGCCGGTCATCGTGTCGATGGGAAACATGGCCGCTTCGGGCGGGTACTACATTTCGTGTCCGGCGGATGTCATTCTGGCTTCTCCGGTGACGCTGACCGGTTCGATCGGCGTATTCGGCTTGATGCTGAACGGCGAAAAGGGACTTCAAGATAAACTCGGCATTACGGTGGATGTGGCTAAGACCAATCCGTCGGCCGATATGGATATGGCGGTCTTCGGGGCGGTCGGGGTACGCCCGATGAACCAGGCCGAACGCGATTTCATGCAGAATAGCGTCGAGCAGGTTTACAGCGCGTTCGTCGGTCACGTGGCCGAAGGACGCAACATGACCGCAGGGCAAGTAGACAGCGTCGGCGGCGGCCGGGTGTGGTCGGGTGAAAGCGCTCTGCGGATCGGCCTGATCGACGGCTTCGGCGGGTTGAGGGATGCGGTGGCCCTGGCGGCCGACCGGGCCGGCGTGGCGGACGATTTCCGGATCGTCTCCCCGGAGGAGTCTCCCGACCGGCTGACGCAGTTGTTGAAGTTGTTTTCGGCGGAGACCCGCGCGGAATTGTTCCGGGGCGAAATAGGGGAAGCTTATCGCGATTACGAAACATTGCGTAATATGTTATACCAGAACAGTATTCAGGCGTTGTCGCCCTACCGGGTAGCGATGCCGTAACCGGTAAAGCCGGTAAAAAAGGTTGTCCCCCGGAAATTTTCCGGGGGATAATTGTTTGTTAAAAACTTTGATATCCAATCTTTTTAATTTATTTTTGAAAATTGGATAAGTACGAGTTATGAAATTACCTCCGCTGATCTCCGTCCCGCTGTCGTGGCTGTACGGAATGGTCGTCCATATCAGGCATAAACTGTTCGATCTGAAGATTCTTCGGAGCGAGGAGTTCGATATTCCCGTAGTCTGTATCGGGAACCTGACGGTCGGCGGAACGGGAAAAACGCCGGTGGCCGAGCTGTTGATCGAACGGTTTTCGGAACATTACCGGGTCGGGGTGCTGTCGCGGGGATATCGCCGCAGGACGAAAGGATTCGTACTGTCTACGCCCACGTCGTCCGCACGGACGATCGGCGACGAGCCCCGCCAGATGAAACTGAAGTATCCGTCGGTACCGGTGGCCGTTTGCGAAAAGCGGGCCGAAGGGATCCGGTTGCTGCGGAAGGCGCATCCCGAGATCGAACTGATTATTCTCGACGACGCGTTCCAGCACCGTTACGTCGAACCCTGGGTCAATATCCTGCTGATGGACTACAACAACCCGGTTTACCGCGACCGGCTGCTGCCGTGGGGACGTCTCAGGGATACGCGCAATCAGATCCACCGGGCCAATTTCGTGCTGGTGACCAAGTGTCCCGACGATCTGAATCCGCTGGATATGCGCATCGTGATCAACTCGCTCGGACTGTTCCCGTACCAATCGCTCTATTTTACCAGGATGCGGCAGGGGGAGATTACTCCGTTGTTCGCCGACCGGGCCGTCGGAAAGGTCCGCGAGGGGGATCCGGTGATCGCGATGTCGGGCATCGCCAATCCCGTTCCGTTGCTGGAAAACCTGCGGAAACGCTTCGACGTGGTGGCCGAATTGACTTTCGACGATCACCACACTTACCGGCTCAGCGATATGAGGCGGCTGGAAGCGTTGTTCGCAGCGTATCCGGATGCGGTCGTGCTGACGACCGAGAAAGATGCCGTGAAGCTGACGAACCGTAAAAAAGTTCCGGAAGCCGTGCAGCAGAGGCTCTATTACGTACCGATTTATGTTTCATTCGTGGCGGATTCCGAATCGGAATTCCTGCGTCAATTGGAGTTATATGTCAGAACGAATCAAAAATACAGCCTCCTTCATCCGGAATAGGGTGAATTTCGAGCCGGAAGTCGGGATCATTCTCGGAACCGGGCTCGGCGGGCTGGTGGAGAGCATCGACATCCGTGCGACGCTCGACTATGCGGAGATACCTGATTTTCCGGTTTCGACGGTCGAAGGACATGCCGGCCGGTTTATTTTCGGTATGCTCGGCGGCCGGCGGGTCGTCGCGATGCAGGGGCGTTTCCATTATTACGAAGGGTACACGCCGCAGCAGGTGGTTTTTCCGGTGCGGGTGATGAAATTCCTGGGCGTCGGCCGCCTGTTCGTGTCGAACGCGAGCGGCGGGGTAAACCCGTCGTTCCGCACCGGCGACCTGATGGTGATTACCGACCACATCAACCTGATTCCGAATCCGCTGATCGGACCCAACGATCCGGAGCTCGGCCCGCGTTTTCCGGACATGAGCGAACCTTACGACGCCGGCCTGATCGCATTGGCCGCCGAGGTGGCTTGCCGGGAAGGAATCCAGTTGCAGTACGGGTGTTACATCGGGGTGACTGGTCCGACTTTTGAAACCCGCAAAGAATACCGTTTCTACCGTACGGCGGGAGCCGATACCGTAGGCATGTCCACGACGCCGGAAGTGATCGCCGCAAATCATGCGGGTTTGCCGGTATTCGCCGTGTCGATCATTACAAACATGGGGCTCGACGGGATGAAGTCGACGCACGAAGAGGTGCAGCGCGAAGGGGCGAAGGCCGAAGCGAAGATGACGCGGCTGTTCGTCGGTATGCTCGAAGCGCTTTAGTACGGCGGTTGCGGGCAAGACGTATCGTATTGTAATATAATTTAATCGGGATAAATCATGGTCAATAAAGTAATTCTTATCGGAAACGTGGGGATGGACCCCGAAGTAAGGGCTCTGGAAGGGGGCGCTAAGGTCGCGCGGTTGCGGATCGCAACGACCGAGCGGATCTATAATCGACAGACGCAGACCGCGACCGAGCATACCGAGTGGCATACCGTGACACTGTGGCGCGGGTTGGCCGACGTGGCCGACCGTTATGTCCGCAAAGGGAGCCAGGTCTATATCGAAGGAAGTCTGCGTACGCGCGAGTGGACGGACAAAGACAACAACAAACGTTACACGACGGAGATCGTCGCCAACGATATGAAGCTGCTCGGTCGTCGCGCCGAAGGCGCGGGCGCGCCGATGGACGGTAGCACTTACGGCGCCGCTCCGCGTCCTGCCGCCGCTGCGCCTGCGGAAGCGCCGTCGGGAGCCGCTCAGCCGTTCGGCGGCGGAGGCGCTGCGGAAACGTCGGCCGACGAGGTGGACGACCTGCCCTTTTGATTTTTTCATAGCACGATCAGAACGCGATGACCAACAACGATTGGAAAAACCGGCTCAACGTGGTCTATTCGACTAATCCCGATTTTCGGTACGAGGAAGAGGAGAAAGGAGAGCGACAGACGCTTCCCGCCGCTCAGCAGCAGTTGAAAGTGTGGATCGATCGCAAACAGCGCGCCGGGAAACAGGTGACGCTGGTGCGGGGATTCGTCGGTACGGAAGACGACCTGAAAGAACTGGCGCGGACGCTGAAGAGCAAATGCGGCGTCGGCGGAACGGCCAAGGACGGAGAGATCCTGATTCAGGGCGATTTCCGCGACCGGGTCGTCGATGTGCTCGTCAAAGCCGGATATAAGGCGAAAAAGGCGGGAGGATAGCGATGAAGCGGTGGATCGGGCGGTTGGTCGCCGGGTGGATGTGCGTGTTGCCGGTCGCGAGTTTCGGCCAGTATTACGACTGGGGGCGTTCGCCGTCGGGCATCCGCTGGAATCAGGCGAATACCGCTGCTGGAAAGATCGTTTATCCGGATTATTTTTCAGCGCAGGCCGCCCGGGTGGCGAATTATATGGACACGGTGCGGTCGCATGTTTCCTACGGGTTCAAGTACGGCCCGTTGCGGTTCCCGGTAATTCTGCATACCGAAAATTTCGTTGCGAACGGGATCGTGATGTGGGCGCCGAAACGGATCGAGCTGGAGGCGATTCCGCCGTCGGCCCCGTTCGCCGAGCCGTGGCTAAAGCAACTGGTAACGCACGAATACCGGCACGCCGTACAGTACGGCAACCTGCACCGGCGGTTCATGAAATGGGTCGGTTACGTGGTCGGACAGCAGGCGGGTTTGCTTAGTTCGGTGCTGTTGCCGATCTGGTTCCTCGAAGGGGACGCTGTGATGAACGAGACGCAGATGGCGTCGTTCGGCCGTGCGCTGCAACCCTCTTTTACGATCGAATACCGCGCCTACCTGACCGAAGGGACGAAGAAATTCCCGCTCGACAAGTGGTTTTGCGGTTCCTATAAGAATTATATTCCGGATCACTACCAGTTCGGTTATCAACTGGCCGCCTGGTCGCGCGAACAATACGGGGACGATATGTGGTCGCGGGTCGCGGAATACGGTTCGAAATATCCCTATACCATTCTGACGACGAAGTGGGCGCTGCATAAGTACTACCGCACGTCGGTCAACGAGATCGCGCGCAACACGCTCGACGAGTTGACTCGGTTCTGGCGTTCGCAGCCCGTCGAACCGAACAGCGGCGAAACGCTGCCGACGCCGATTACCAGTTATACGGTCTACGATGCCCCGATGGCGTTGAACGATACGACGCTGCTGGCGCTGAAACGCGATATGGACAAGACGAGCCGCGTCGTGGCGGTCGATCCGCGGACGGGCTGCGAACGCCGGTTGTTCTGGACGGGAAGCGTCAATACGCCTCCGGTGCTGTACGACAGTACGCTGTACTGGACGGAGTACCGGAGCAGCACGCTGTGGGAACAACGCGTGACGTCGCGGGCGTGCAGTTACGACTTGCGCACCGGCCGACGCCGGACCTTGCGCGAACGCGGTAAGACGCTGTTCCCGACGCCGTTGCCCGACGGCCGGCTGGCGACGGTCGGTTACGATTATGCGGGGCGTTACAGCCTCGATCCGGGCGACGGAAGGCGTTTCGATTTTCCGGATACCCTTTCGATACACGGACTCGCTTACGACGAGGTCACCGGAACGCTGGCCGCGATTGCGCTCGGCGACGCGGGGATGTCGATCCTGCGGATCGACTTACAGGACGGAGCTCTGCGGACGATCAAGGAGCCGACTTATGCGAGCCTCTATAACTTGCGGGCGGGAGCCGGAAAGCTTTCGTTCAATTCGATCCAGTCCGGTAAGGACGAAATCCACCTGTTCGACCTTACCGGGGGCCGGGAGTACCGGCTGAGCCGTTCGCGCTACGGTTCGGTGGCTCCGTCGGCTCCAGACAGTAGCGGAGAACTCTATTTTACGACTTACTCGCTGGACGGATACCGGCTGGCCCGCCAATCGGTTCGCAGCGATTCGCTGATTCCGGTGGAGCCTCGGAAACTGCCCGAGAACCGGGTCAATCCGCCGCGACGCAAATGGGACGTGATGAACATCGATACGGTGACGGTTTCCGGCGATTTTCCGGCGGAAACGCGGAAAAAACGATTCCGCAAAGGATTGCATCTGTTTAACCTTCACAGTTGGGCGCCCTGGGATTTCAACCCGTTCCATATCGCCGACGAGAACCGGATCGACATCAGTTTCGGCGCTACCGTCATGTCGCAGAATCTGCTGAGCAGTACTTCCGGGTACCTGGCCTACGGCTATGCCCCGAATTCGGCAGCCGCCTGCGCGGAGGAATCAACTATTACGGACTTGCGCCGAAATTTGAACTGTCGTTCGAATACGGTGGAGGCAAGCAGTTGCTTTACGGCGTAAAAAACCTCGAGTACGAAGGGATGAAGCGGAAGAATTATTTTCAGGTCAATCTGCTGGGATACCTACCGATGACGCTCGCCTCGGGACATCGCGTACGGACGTTGACCCCGTCCGTGGAGCGCGCCATATCAATGCGCTGATGTGCGGGGACTCTTCCGTTAAAACCGGGTTTCAGCGGTTGGTGACCGGCCTGAATTTTTCGGACAACGTCCGGATGGCGACCCGCGACTTTTTGCCCCGGTGGGGCTATGCGGCCCGGTTCGCTATGGTATGCGCCCCGTTCACGGAAGGTTTCGGCCGGCTCTATTCGCTGTACGGGCGGGCCTACCTGCCGGGTGTGATGAAACATCATTCGCTGATGCTGCGCGGAAACCTGCAGCATCAGAACCTGGCTTCCCAGAACTTTTTCTATAAGGAACTTTTTCCGCGCGGAGCCGCGTACAACATCGTGGCGACCCGGCTCGGGGCCGCGTCGGCCGACTACCAGTTCCCCGTGTGGTGTCCCGACGGCGGGATCAGCAGCATCGTCTATTTCAGCCGGATCCGGCTGAACGTCTATTACGATTTCGCCCGGTTCAGACAGGCGATTCCTTCGGTGATCAGAACGTTCTACCGGATGCATACGGTCACTTCCTACGGCGGCGAGATCATCTTCGACATGCATCCGCTGCGGATTCCGGCGAAGACTACGACGGTCGGGTTTTACATCTATAAGCCCAGCGACCGTTCGGGCGTGGTGGGCGGCGTGAAACTGTCGCTTCCGATCTGATCGGAAAGGGCTGTAAAATAAGCGGGCGCCAAAAACGTTGTTTATTAAAATAGCGATTAAAATTGTACCTTTGCCCGAGATAACCGTTGCATCGTCATGACCAAAAAGAAGATTATCGATAAGCTTCAAACCCCCAAGGCCGTAAAATGGTTCTGGATTATACTCGTATCGCCCGTTGCGCTGATCGTTTTGCTGCTACTGCTGATTCGCCTCGGCGTATTCGGGAAACTGCCGACTTTCGAAGAGCTCGAGAACCCGAAAAGCAACCTGGCTACCGAAATCTATTCGGAGGACGGGCAGATGATCGGCAGCTTTTTTGTCCAGAACCGTTCCTATGTCGATTACAGCGAACTTTCCCCGGCACTGGTGGCGGCCCTGACGTCGACCGAAGACATGCGTTTCTACTCCCATTCCGGGATCGATTTCATTTCGCTGGCCCGCGTGGCCGTCAAGACGATGGCGCTCGGCAACCGCAATCAGGGCGGCGGCAGCACGATTACGCAGCAGTTGGCCAAAAATCTCTACCCGCGCGATACGGCCGTCTACGACAACCCGGTTTCGAAGGGTTCCAAACTGGTGATCTCGAAGCTGAAAGAGTGGATTACGGCCGTGATGCTGGAGTATAACTATACGAAAGAGGAGATCCTGACGATGTACCTGAATACGGTGCTTTACGGCAGCAACGCCTACGGCATCAAGTCGGCGGCGCGGACCTTCTTCAACAAACTGCCGTCGGAACTGAACGTGCAGGAGGCGGCGATGCTGGTCGGCGTGGTGAATGCGCCGACGCGTTACAGCCCGCGCAGCAATCCGGATCGGGCTCTTATCAGGCGCAATACGGTGATCGACCGAATGAGGGCCGGGGGATTTCTGACGCGTCACCAACGCGATTCGATCAAGGCGCTGCCGATCGTACTGGATTACCATCCGATTTCGCACGACGAGGGTACCGGCACCTATTTTCGGAGTATGTTACAGATCGTGATGACCTCGGATCGGCCCGACCGCAAAAGTTTTGCGCCGGGAGTGGCCGGCGATTGGGATTACAAGGCGGCCGTCGAACTGTGGGACAAAAATCCGCTGTACGGCTGGTGTCGGAAAAATACGAAGGCGAACGGCGCTCAATACGATTTGTACCGCGACGGGCTGAAGATCTATACGACGATCAATGCGACGATGCAGAAATATGCCGAGGAAGCCGTATGGGCGCAGATGGGCGGTAACGTACAACCGATGATGGATCGGGTGCTGAAGGGGCGGCGGAGTATTTTCTCGAACCTCAGCAAGGAAGAGGAACAGGCGATTATCAACCGCGCAATGCGTAATTCCGACCGCTATCGGATGTTGAAAAAAGAGGGAGCTACCGAGAAGGAAATTCAACAGGCGTTCGACACGCCGGTCAAAATGCGGGTTTTCAGTTACAAGGGCGACCGGGATACCACGATGACCCCCCGCGATTCGCTGTATTACTACAAGCGTTTCCTGCGGGCTTCGCTGATGGCCCTCGACCCGTCGAACGGTTATGTGAAAGCCTATGTGGGCGGCCCGTCGTTCCGTTATTTCAAATACGATATGGTCAAGCAGGGCAAACGCCAGATCGGGTCGACGATCAAACCGTTCGTCTATACCTTCGCGATCGAGCAATTGGGGCTGACGCCCTGTACGCCGGTGCCGAACCTCCCGGTCACGATCGAAACCTACAACGAGCCGTGGTCGCCGCGCGAGGCCAGCAAAGTGGTTTACGACGGAAATCCGAGACCGCTGCGGTGGGGCCTGGCCAACAGCCGCAACAACTATTCGGCATGGATCATGAAACAGGCGCGGCAGCCGGAAGCGGTAGCCGAATTTATTCATAAGTTCGGTATTCACAGCTATGTGGATCCCGTGCCGGCCCTGTGCGTCGGAACGTCGGACTTTTCGCTGTTCGAACTAGTCGGCGCTTACGGGACGTTCGCCAACCGGGGCGTGCATATCGATCCGATCTTCGTGACGCGGATCGAAGACCGTCACGGCAACGTGCTGGCCAATTTTACTGCGCCGGCTCAGGACGCCATTTCCGAACAGACGGCCTATACGATGCTCGGTATGCTGAAAAACGTCGTCAATGCCGGAACGGCCGGCCGCATCCGGGCGCTCGGGATCACGGCCGATATGGGCGGCAAGACCGGAACGACGCAGAACAACTCCGACGCTTGGTTCGTCGGCGTGACGCCGAAGCTGGTCGCCGGCGTGTGGGTCGGCGGCGAAGACCGGAGCATCCACCTCTCTTCGGGCGGCGAAGGATCGCGGATCGCGCTGCCGATTTTCGCCGATTTCATCAAGCGGGTCTACAACGAGCCGAAGCTCGGAATCACGCAGAAAGACCAATTCCCGATACCGGTCGGCGCGGTTTCCTACGACTGCGACGAGAGCGATCTTCATTCCCCCGCATCGCAGACGCGCGACGACGAGTTTTTCGATTAGATTTCCGGTTCGACAGTCGTTTCCGCAGGTTTGAAAAAACGGACGTATGGAATTCTGTAAAAATGTTCCGAGTGTTCCTGTATTTCTTTGATCGGAACGAAAAGTTGAGTCGTTTTTAGATCTTTGTTCATAAGACAAAGAAACGGAACGTTTTCTTTATCCAGTATACCTAATCGGATATCGTGAGTTACATATAATTTCATGGATTATTCTTGATATGAGCTACGACGATGACCGGATTGTCGTTTGCTGTGATTGTTTTGCTTAGGTTCGCTATTTGAGGATTATCACTGTTTCGAAAATAATCGAAATAGAAAGATTCCATAACATAATAGAAGTTTTTACCGTCTGTCGCCATAGGCATAAACGGAATCGTTTTGTCCAGATCGTTGACGACGGGAATCCGGTTATCGGTGTTTTTTTCCCAAATGCGGACTCCTTCCTTAAATGTTTTGCGCCGGGGATTGTAAAATCCGTAATAACTTTTATTGTTATGCCGGTCGCTTTCGAGCATGTTGCAAATTACCGGATATTGAGGCTTAGAATCTTCCTGTGAGGTTTCTTGAGCCGATTTACTACTACTTGCCGTCCGTTGTAGTTCCCGCATTTGGGGGGTAACGCCGAGGTCTACGTAATATTCCGGCTGAACCTTATTGTTACAAATACTGTAAACGGTATCGTTTAGCGGCATAATTAGGTGTACCGTATCGTTCGAATAAGTGCTGGACAGATTGTTGATAAGACCCGTAATTCCTAATCGGTTGATTGTGCTGTTGAAAAATAATTTTGATTGAGTTTTACGGGTTTGCAAGTCGAAAAGAATCAGATTGGGAGATTTGGAACGGATGCTGTAATTCGGATTGTTGATGTAGTCACAATAGCAGGCCAGTCGGTTGTTTCCCAAATAAGCGATCGAGGTCGTGATAAAATCCAGTCTGATTTTTTCGATAAATTCTCCTTCATAAGTGAATATGGAAATTTTCTGGGCCATATCGTCGTGAACGATCAGTCTTTTATTAGAAACATCTACGGCGACGTCGTTCAAGCTCAAATATTCTCCGGGCCCTCGGCCTTTTTATTGATTTTACGGATAAACTTTCCCGATTTATCGAAGATGTAAATCGTTTGCGTGATATCTTTATCCACTATTAGAATACGGTCTTTCAACGGGATTATTTTATCGATTACTCCTATTAGGTTCGAAGTATCGGTAGCCAGTTTGATATAAGATAATGAATCCGCAATGTCAGAAAGATGTAGCAGGTGTTCTGTCGTTTGCAACGGCGGATGCAGAACGGTTAGCCCGGTCGCCGGACGATTCCGGTGGCAGGCCGACAACAGGATTGCACCTGAAAAAATAACAAACAGCGTTCGGGTCATGTTTTTACCGGATGGTCGATCGGGCGTTTCGTATTCCAAAGTTATGAAATAAAGTCTTTTCAGAAAAATTCACGGATCGGTTTGCTTCGTATTTCGGCAGCGAAACTTAAAGGTAATCCCTGTCGGTATTCCGTCTTATGATTTTTAATGGAAGATGTTTCGAAAACATGTAAATAAAACAAATAGAATAAAAATTTAACAAATAGTTTATTTTAAAATAAAACCTGTTACCTTTGTCGCAAACAGAAGGCTTTTACGAAAAAAAGTCATTATTTTTGCCGAAACAATAGATAGAAACGTTTTTAATAAAGGGCTTTCCCCGCGGGAAGGTTTCCTGTTTAAAAGTCTTTAAAATTATGAAAGTTGCGATTGTTGGCGCAAGCGGCGCCGTAGGCCAGGAATTTCTCCGGGTGCTGGAACAACGGGAATTTCCGATCGACGAATTGTTATTGTTCGGTTCCGAACGCAGTGCGGGCCGTAAATATACGTTCCGGGGTAAGGAGCTGACCGTGCGTCTGCTGGCCCATAACGACGATTTCAAAGGGGTCGATATCGCTTTTGCGTCGGCCGGAGCCGGTACGTCGAAAGAGTTTGCCGAGACGATCACCAAATTCGGGACGCTGATGATCGACAATTCGAGCGCATTCCGGATGGATGAAAATGTGCCGCTGGTGGTTCCCGAAGTGAATCCGACCGATGCGGTCAATCCGCCCCGCCGGATCATCGCTAACCCGAACTGTACGACGATCCAGATGGTCGTGGCGCTCAAGGCGATCGAGAATCTGTCCCATATCCGCCGGGTGCACGTATCGACTTACCAGTCCGCCAGCGGCGCCGGAGCGAGCGCGATGGCCGAACTGGCCGAACAGCACGCCCAGTTGGTGCGCGGCGAAGAACCGACCGTCGAAAAATTCGCTTTTCAATTGGCTTTCAATGTTATCCCTCAGGTGGATGTCTTTACCGACAACGGTTATACCAAAGAGGAGATGAAGATGTTCAACGAGACGCGTAAGATCATGCATTCGGACGTGAAGGTCAGTGCGACCTGCGTGCGCGTTCCGGTAATGCGCGCCCACTCCGAGTCGATCTGGCTCGAGACCGAACGGCCCGTATCCGTCGAAGAGGCGCGCAAGGCGTTCGCGGGCGCAGAAGGGGTGGTGCTGATGGACGAACCGGGAGAAAAAGTTTATCCGATGCCGCTGCCGTTGGCCGGTGTGGACGCCGTGTACGTGGGGCGTATCCGCAAGGATCTGGCCGATCCGAACGGACTTACGTTCTGGTGCGTCAGCGACCAGATTCGCAAAGGCGCGGCGCTGAATGCCGTGCAGATCGCCGAATACCTCGTAAAGGAGGGACATGTGAAATAAGGATTTCCCGGGAACGGGAAGGTATGAATAGGAAACGGGCATGAACCTAAGTTCATGCCCGTTTTTTGGAATCGTGCGTACTATTTTCCGATGGCGAAAACGGCGCTGACCGGTTCGAGCGTAAGGCGAATCCGGGTATAGATCGTGCCGTCGGCATGTCTGTCGTATTCGACATCTTCCCCATTTCCCGATCGTGCCGGTATGCGGGTTCCACTTTTCGAGTTTCAGCTTTCCTTTCAGGCTCACCTGCGTGTCGACCGGTTTGTCGGTCGAGTTGGCGAACAGGTAGATATCCTGTCCCTCTTTCTGCTTGTGGATATATGAGAACATACCGAGTTCGTCGGCCGGCAGGTCGCGGAATCGTTCTACGCCCAACAGCGGCTGTCCCGGCAGGCCGGCTGCGGCCAGCGTTTCGACCGGATCGACCCGGACGTCTGGGTCGGGCAACAGCGAATCGATCGCTGCGGCCAGCGCGGTCGACTCGGCCTGCGGCAGGAAGATGGTTTTTCCGCCGTTTTCATTGGAAGAAGAGACCTGTCGGGCAGGCATCGGAGCCTCCGGGTCGATGCCGAAAATCTCCCGTACCAGCGCGACCGCTTCTGCGTCCTGCCCGAATTCGGCGGATCTGGACGGCAACAGGTTGGTCGCCAGTATTTTTCCGCCGCTTCGGTAGTAATCCCGTATTTTCCGTAAGGTTTCTACCGAGAGCACTTTTCCGGAGGGCATGATAAGCAGTTTGTACGTCTGTCCGGTGGACGGCGTGTTCAGCTTGATTTGTCCGTTGCCGATCTGGTATTTGTCCGTGACGAAGTCTTCCGGATGCAGGAAAGTAAAGTCCTGTCGGATCTGCCCGGTCAGCAGATCGCCGATCCGGTTGTAGTCGGTGCCGGGAGGCACGTCTTTTCCGCACCGGGGGCGTCCGGTTTCCCAGGCGTACCACGCTTCGAGCGACTGAATCGGGAAGAGCAGCGCGATGTCGGCCACCCGGCGACCGCCTTGCAGCAGGAACGTGCTCCGGCCGGCGAAATCGTTGTATCCGGGCAGGGCCGGGGCCAGCTGCGGATTGTAATGCGCGATCAGCGGCGGGATCTTGACCGTATCCGGTTCGTACCACATCCCGTGCGGAACCAGGAAGTTGACGCCCCGCGCCATGACTTCCATCGCAACCCGGTACAGCATGGCCGAATCGGTCTCCCGATCCGAATAATTCCCGTAAATTTCGGCGCCGACGAGTTGTTTGTCGAATGCGTCGGCAGCCGAGCTGATCAGTTTGAAGCCGGGACGCCCGTACGGATAGCCGTGGATGGCGTCCATCAGCGGAATGTGGACGTGCCGGTAAAATTTGAATGGGTCTCCGTACATATCGACGGTCGTCGGCTCGTAATTTCCGGGCGGGTGTCCCATGCTTTGCAACCCGTAGCGGTCGCACCATTCGGCTACGCAAAGCGGGAAACCGTCGCCCATTGCCTCGGCGCGCAGTCCGAACAAGGCGACCCGTGCCGCATCGGTTTCCGGACCGATATCGTACCACAGGGCCGGGTAATACAGAGCCGCCTTTTTTCCATAGCGTTTTTCGAACAGGCCGGAAAGCTCCGGATTCCAGTAATTCTCGATGCCGTAATAGCCCACGTCGTCGAAAAACGTTTTCGTGATCGTATTCCCGAAATAGGGTTCGAAACGTTCGGCATACTGGTCGTAGGTCATTTTCATGAACTCTTTGACAGCCTTCGGCTCCATGTAGTCCACGTGGTTGTCTACGTGGTTTTCCATCGCGAACGACATGATTTTCCATGTTCCTTCCGGCACCTGCCATTCCAGCGTGCTGTCGGTTACGAATTCGCCGAGATCGATCCGTTCGAGCGTCAGCGTGTTCATCGCTGCGGCCCCCATGAACGAGTCCCGGAGCGGAACGGCGATTTTTACGTTCTTCGGTCCGATTGCCTCTTCTTCGGTTTTACAAAGCCTCTTGCGGGTGTACTGCGGGAATTGTTCGCCCAGTTTGCCGCCGGCGGTTCCGCTCGGGAAATCGACGTCGTCGTACAGGATCACCTGCGCTCCCTGTTCGGCCGAACATTCCAGAATGTCCCGGTAGCGGTTGAAATAGCCTTCCGACAGGTAAACGGGCGTCGTGCCGGGACAGATGCCCTGATTGCCCCACATGCCTCCCGGGTTCAGCGGAAGGATGGCCACGCCGCCGAATCCGTCTCCCTGGATGGCGTCGCTCAGTTGTTTGCGGATTCCTTCGGTGGTCAGCGTGCCGTTGATGTGCCAGAACGGCTGCGGACGGTAGATGTCCGACGGGTCGGCGAACTCTTTTCCCAGGTTTCGCGCTGACCGGCTCCGCGGCATCCGCATACGGCGAGCACCGTCCCGTATATGAGCAGTTTTCGGAATGTTTTTTTCATTTGCAGAATGATTAACGAACGCTTACAAATATAAAGATATGTGTAAGATATTAAAATTTTTTCCGGCGGATCAGGCTTCCGACCAGAAACAGCAGCAACGCGGCGGCGGCGGCCAACGCTATCTGCCACGAATCGTTCCACGAAAAGGTAATCATGCGCCGTTTCAGAATGGCCGTCAGCAGGAATAGCAGTGCCATTCCCCAGAAATTACGGAAATCGCCGCGCAGAATGGCCAGAAACGAGAATTTTCGCGTCCGGTACCGTTTGCCTCTGCGGTTCGGGATCAGCGCGGGGGTCTGTTTGCACCAGATGCGGAAATCTTCGCCGTACTTGTGCAACATCAGTTCCTCTTCGCGGCTCAGGACGATCAGGTAGCAGGCGACGTATGCGGCTGTCGCGGCGACGATAAACCAGTTGACGCCCACGAACAGGATAAAGCCGAACCAGACCAGAAAGTTGCCCGTATAGAGCGGATACCGCATTCGGGCATAGATGCCCTCGGTCGGGAAGACGGCAGGGCCGTTTTCGGCCGTTTCGGCATTTTTTCGCGCCAGCGGAGCCGATGTTCCGAGCGCGCGGGCGCGGATCAGGAATCCCCACAGCGAGCAGGCGATGCAGAGCGCCGCATAGACGATTCCGTCGTAAACGGAGAACGGCACTGCGATCCACAGGGCGATCCATCCGGCGGGGATCAGCACCAGCGGCAGTTTTCGCCGCGCACGCCAGAGGCGGTAACGGAAGATGGTGTATCGTTCTGAAAGCGTCATTTATCGGAAGAAATGTTTTCGGTTCGTTCCGGGGGCGTTTCGACCCGTTTCATTAGCCGGCCGAACAGCGCGAACGCGCCGGCTCCGAGACCGAGGCCGAGAGCCGTCCCCAGCAGAATGTCCATCGGGTAATGGACGCCGAGGTAAATGCGGCTGTAAGCGAGCAGCAGCGCCCATCCGAAGATAGCGACCGTATACCACCTTTTTCGGAACAGCCGGGCGGTGAACAGCGCGATCGCGAAGCTGATCGCCGCATGGGCCGATACCGTGCCGTACAGTCCGCCGCGGTAACCCCGCACGGTATGGACGAAGGCTTCGATGTCGGGCGTATGGGTCGGCCGGAATTTCGGCGTGAAGTGTTTGAAGAAATTGCAGATCTGGTCGGCCGCTCCGACGCACAGGCCGAGCACGACCGCTACCCACAGCAGGCGGCGCCAGCCCCACTGTTTCCAGACCGCGTACAGGATCGCCGCATAAAGCGGAACCCAGGTCAGCCGGGCCGAAACGATGTAAAAAAAAGTATCCCAGCCCGCTCCGCCGTCCCCGTTGAGGGCCAGCAGCAGTTGCTTGTCGATATCCAGAAGGGATTGCCAAACCATAGGTGCGGATCGTTTTGATCCCCAAAAATACGATTAAAATCCGTTCCGGTCAAACATCCGGTGCGGAAACCCTAAAATTGGAAGTAGATGAACGGTTGGATTTCGGACGATTTGATCTGCATGATTCCCCAGATCAGGACGGTGATGATGACGGCCTGCGCCAGTACGGGGGCGGCGGTAACGACCCTTTTTCCCCAGGTTTCGGCCGCTTCGGGCAGCAGGTGCAGCAGGAACCCGACGGCCATCAGTCCGAAGATCGTTCCGTAACCGGAAACCACCTGCGGGATCAGCGCGGCATTGAAATGGTTGAATATCTGGGATGTTATCAGCGTGACGCTGTGCATGTCCTGTGCGCGGAACATGATCCAGCCGAAACAGACGACGTGGAACGTGACGATGATACCGATTACCCGTCGCCAGGGAACCATGTCCGCGCCCGTCTTTTTGAACGAAGGGAAGCGGTTCACCGTCCATTTGTGCACGGCCAGCGCCGCGCCGTGCCATGCGCCCCACAGTACGAAACGGATCGCCGCGCCGTGCCACAGCCCGCCGATCAGCATCGTCAGGAACAGGTTCAGGTAGGTGCGGGCTTTTCCCTTGCGGTTGCCGCCCAGCGAAATGTAAAGGTAATCTTTCAACCAGCTCGACAGCGAAATGTGCCACCTGCGCCAGAATTCGGTGATCGTAGCCGATTTATACGGCGAGTCGAAGTTCTTCGGGAAGCGAAAACCCAGCAGCAGCGCCAGTCCGATCGCCATGTCCGAATAGCCCGAGAAGTCGCAGTAGATTTGCAGGGCGTAGCCGTATACGCCCATCAAATTCTCGAATCCGCTGTATAGGAGCGGGTTGTCGAATATGCGGTCGACGAAATTCAAACTGATGTAGTCCGAAATAATGGTTTTTTTGAAAAGACCCGATATGATCAGGAAGATTCCCATGCCGAACATTTCGCGCGTTACGACGATCGGCTTCTGGCGGATTTGCGGCATGAAATCCCTCGCTTTGACAATCGGGCCGGCTACCAGTTGCGGGAAGAACGACAGATAGAACAGGTAGTCGATCCACTGGTCGGCCGGATCGATCCGCCGTTTGTACAGGTCGATGATGTAGCTGATTGACTGGAACGTGAAAAACGAGATTCCTACGGGCAGGAAAATGTTTTGGAAATCGAGCCAGTCGCGTCCCGAAACGTCGTTGAGCAGGCCGATGAAAAAGTTCGTGTATTTGAAATAGCACAGCACGCCGATGTCGATCGTAAGGCTCAGCGCTACGAGCCATTTGCGCAGCGATTGCTTCCGGGCGGCACACAGGAAGCGGCCGATGACGTAGTCCGAGACCGACATGCCGACCAGCAGGAACAGGAACAGTCCGCTGGTTTTGTAATAGAAATAGAGCGAAAACAGCACGACATAGATCATCCGCAGCATGACCGCCCGCCGCATGAATTGGTAGAAAAAGGCGAAGCCGGCGAACAGGAACAGAAACAGCCCGCTGGAAAACAGGATCGGGTGCAGCGGATCGTAACTGAGTATTTCCGTTATTTTGTCGCAAACGGACGAAACATCGGGCATATATCTGATTTTTTCTGGGTCGCCGGAACATCGGGTAACGGCGGGCAAATTTAATATTATTTTCTACGACCGCTACCGGAGCGGAAGAAATACGAAAAGTTTTTCGATCGTTTTCCGGATTCGGACGGGAACGAAGATTCGGGAGTGGATCAATTCAGCAGAATCTTGAGTTCTCCGTTATGTTTGCGGTAGTGGTCGTAGGCTTTCATGATCGCGTCGTAGAAAAGTTTTCCCTGCAGCCGGTATCCTTCGCGCGAAAGGTGCACCCGGTCGGCGTTGGCTATTCCGAGATCGGCCCATCGGCCCATTGCTCCGTCGCCGCCCGCTGCCGCGTAGAAATCCCAGACCGGCAGCCGGTACAGCGCCGCCTGCCGCAGAATGCATTCCCGCATGGCGCAGGCGTTCGGGTTGGGTTTCCGGTAGGTGCGGCCTTTGGAACGTATCCGTCTGCAGTGTTCCATCGGAGTGGTCAGCAGCAGAACGGAAGCGGGCATGTTCCGGCGGATCGAGTCGATCAGCCGGGTGATCTGAACGTCCGCGTCGGCCGGATCGAAAGACGCGCCGTAGCTGTCGTTCGTGCCGAGCGAGACGATTACCAGATCGGGGCACAGTCCAGATGCCTGGCGGACGATCTGCGGGTTGCGGTTAATGGCGGCGTAGGTGTTGCCGTTGATGCCGAAACTGTGGTACAGGACTCCGCTGCGACCGTTTTCGAGGGAAAAACCGTAAAAAGCCGAATGGGCGAACGACGAGTCCGCGACCGAAGCGCACAACCTGATCTGTTCGACCGGCCGGCTCAGCGGGATCAGCGTCATTTCGTCGTTGTCTAGGGCGGGACAGCAAATCCCGTCGGACAGCGAATCGGGAACCGTGAGCAGCGGCGCTTCGCGGTGGTGGAATGCCCAGATGCGGTCGAACGGTTCCTTGGTTTTGATATCCAGTTCGATATGGCGGTCGTAGGTAACGATCGACATGCCCGACATGCCCGGTTCTTCGGTTGCGGCGCGCGTGATGCAGTTGCTGCGGTTCCAACTGTTCGGCGAGGTGATCGCGTAATCCGGCGGTTCGTTCGTTCCGGCCGCTTCAGCGGGACGATCAGGCCGCGCCCCGCATTGCCGAATTCGCGTTGGAGGTTTTCACGCACTTCGTTGGGGAAAATCCGGCCTGGATATGCGAATCGCCGATTTGCAGGATCGAGATCACGGCTGTCGTATCCTTTTTTTCGAGTGCCTCCAGTTTTTGGAAAAGGGGTTCGAGCGCTGCGACGTTACCGCCGAGGCGGTTCGAGTCGGGACAGATGATTTCCGGATAACAAGAGTCGGCCGGCTCGGCGGAATCCGCCTGCGCGCGCGCGGTAAACGCCGTGCCGCACAGCAGCAAAGTCAGGATTGTTTGCAGGTATGGTATTCCTTTGAGGATCATGGTTGTGCGAATTCGTTTGTCGTGAAGGTCGTATCTGCGTCCGCGTCTGAATCCGTTTCCGTCTCCGTTTCGATGGTTCCGGGGATCGTATCGTTCCGGTTGTAATGCAGCATCTCGTTTTTCCGGCGTTCCTCTTCGATCCGGTCCCGGCGCTGCTGCTCCGCTTCGACTCCCTGCATCCAGTTCCCGACCAGTTTCCCGGCGATGAATTTTCCGCCGGCGTAACCCAGGTGGGTGTAGTCTTTTCGCCGCCCAGTTCTTGCGGACGAACTCGACCATGCTGTTTTCGCCTCCCATCGCTTCGAAAGTGTTCCAGAATGCGACGCCCGTTTCCCGGGCGGCGTTCCGCTGCGCTTCGATCATTCCCCGCACGGCGGGCATCGTGACGAATTCCCCGTCGCGTTGCGTACTGCGGTCGCAGACGCCCATGACCAGTATGCTGCTGTTCGGGAAACAGCGTTTCATGTAATTGATTACCTTTATGAAAGCCTTTTCATAGGAGCCGTAATGCAGGACGTCGGCCGACATGACGTTCAGGCCGTATTGCAGGATAATCAGGTCGTACCCGCGCATGGCGCCGATTCGCGCGTTGACTGCGGCGTTGGTTCCGAACAGGGCTAGTCCGCTGTTGCCCCGGATCGAATAGTTGTCGAGACTGACGCCGTTTTTGTTTTCGAAAACGATCCCGTAACCGATGAATCCCGCCGGATTAGCGATCCGGACTTCGAGCGAACGGATCGGGGTGTGGATGTCGATCTGCTGGACTTCCGGGCCCGGTTCGGGGTTGTAGACTTTATGGATCGTATCGTTGATCGTTACATGGATCGTCGTTCGTTCGCGGTTCGTAAAGATCAGCCGGGCGACCGACGCGCGGTCGATGTGCTTGCGGAACATGACGCCTTTCATTTGCACCGAAGCGCCTTCGTCGGGGATGCACAGGCTGCCCGATACGAAAAATTTATCTCGGTACTCTTCGGGGGCCTGCCGGGCGTTTTTTACGTCCAGCGTCGTCCAGCCGTCGAACGTGTGGCGCACCGTTCCCCGGAACTGGGCGATCGGCGACGAAAACGGCACGAACCCTACGCCCCCGCCGCCGTACAGATCTTGCAGTTGTTCCCGGATGTCGGCCGTGATGATATCTCCTTCGATGAACGAATCGCCCAGCACCGCGATCCGTACCGGGCGTTTGCCCTCTTTTTTCAACAGAGCGTCGTAGAAATGGAGCATCGACGGGCCGTCCGTTCCGAAATCTTCGAGGAATCCGATCCGTTCGACGACCGGTGCGGGAGGTTGCTCCGCCGCGCTGTCGCCGCGCTGCACCTCTGCGGATGACTCGTGTCGGGAATCGTCCCGGGTATGGGGAACCGTTGCCTGAACCGTCCGTGCGTTCGTCTGTGCCGTTTGTTTTTCTGCCTGCGAATCTGCCGCCGCCCGCGCTTCGGCCTCGAGCGCTTCTCCTTCCGCCAGGAAGGTAGTGTCGAAATAGAGATTGGTTTCCGGAATCGGTTCGTGTTCGTCCTGGATCAGATCGGACAGGATATTGATCTTTTTCAAGGTCGTTTTGCCGAAGGTGACTTTCGGAATCCGGGATATGCCCAGCAGAAAGAGGATGACAAAAACGGTGATCAGAAAGCTCCGACCCGTATAATCTTGTTTTCGATTCATAGACGCGAAGGTTCAAAACCCGTTGCGAAGTTAATAAAAATCATTCGTACGGCCCTATACGATTTCCCTTTTTCTTTCGGCCCGATCCGCCGTAAAAGCAAAAAGCGGCCCGACAGGCCGCTTTCGGTTGTCAGAGTGAGGTTTTTGCGCTTAGGCTTTTGCCTGCCCTCTTTTTTCCATCGGAATGAATTTCTTTTCGGGTCCGACGTTCCGGTAGGCCGGGCGAATGATCCGTTTGCTGTCGAAGTTCAGTTCTTCGATCCGGTGCGCGGCCCATCCGGTGATGCGGCTCATGGCGAACAGCGGGGTGAAGACTTCGCTCGGGAGCCCGATCATTTCGTAAACGAATCCGGAATAGAAGTCGACGTTCGCGCAAACTCTTTTATTTACTTTGTTTCCTTTGAAATTCATGAAGTTTTCGACGGCGCGCTCTTCGAGCAGTTCGAGGAAAGCGAACTCCTCTTCGCGGCCTTTCTCCCGGGCCAGATCGCGGGCCATCTCCTTCAGCAGCAGCGCGCGGGGGTCGGAGATCGTATAAACGGCGTGTCCGATGCCGTAGATCAGCCCGCATTTGTCGTATACCTCTTTGCGTAGCATTTTCTGCAGGTAGTCGTCTATTTCGGAGACGCTTTTCCAGTTGCGGATATTTTCTTTCAGGTGGTTGAACATGCTCACGACCGCGAGGTTGGCTCCGCCGTGCAGCGGCCCTTTCAGCGACCCGATCGCCGCGGCGATCGAAGAGTAGGTATCGGTGCCCGACGAACTGGTCACGCGGACCGTAAACGTGGAGTTGTTGCCGCCGCCGTGTTCGGCATGGAGCATGAGGGCCAGATCCAGCGTCCGGGCATCCAGAGCGGTATAACCTCCTTTCAGCATGTACAGAAAATTCTCCGCGACCGAAAGGTTCTCTTTCGGGAAACGAATGTGCAGCGAACGTCCCTGGTTGCTGTGGCGCATGATGTTGTACGCGTAAGCGATGATGGTCGGGAACTTCGAGATCAGGTCCACCGACTGGCGCATCAGGTTGTTCCGCGAAGTGTCGTCGGGGTTTTCGTCGAAGGTATACATCTCCAATACGCTGCGGGCCAGGATATTCATGATGTTCTGGCCCTCCAGGTCGAGGATGTTCATTTTGGTCTTCTGGGTCAGCGGCATGCACTGGTGCACCATGTTGCTGAAAGCGGCCAGTTCTTCTTTGTCGGGAAGGTAGCCGGATAGCAATAGGAATGCGGTTTCTTCGAAGCCGAACCGTTTTTCGGCCAGAATGCCCCGAACCAGGTCTTCGACGTCGATGCCGCGGTAGATCAGCCGTCCCGGGATCGCTTTGAGTCCTCCTTCGGGCAATTTTTCGTAACCTACCACGTTTCCGATTTTAGTCAACCCGACCAGCACTCCGGAATGATCTTCGTTGCGAAGTCCCCGTTTTACGTTGTATTCGGTAAAAAGTTCGTTATCAATACGGCTGGTCGTTTTAATCGATTCCGACAATCTGCTGATTATGCATTCCTTTTCCATCTTTATCCTCCTTTATTATCAGTTCAAGCCTCGCAATTTATAAAAAATTTTTGTAATTTACTATCGCCGGAAACGATCCGGTCGTTCTTTTCGGATTTTTTCCCGATCCGGGGTCGAGGTAGCCGATCCGGGAACAAACCACAAGTAGTTACAGGGATGTTCTCCGGTCTGGAGAACCCGCAGTTTGCCCGTAAAACCGGCGTCGGAAAAATGGTTGTCCGGTGTTAAAAATAGTGTACGGGATTGCCCTCGATGGCCGAGAGCAGGTTGTTCGCCAGCGAGCTGGCGCCGATCCGGAAACGTTCCGGCGTAAGCCACTCCTCGCCCAGGATTTCCTGTACGATCGTGTAGTAAAGCGCAGCGTCTTCCGGGGTCGAAATTCCTCCGGCCGCTTTGAATCCCACCTTGCGTCCGGTTTGTGCGGCGAACAGCCTGATGGCTTCGCACATCACTACCGCCGCTTCGGGAGTCGCGGCGACCGAAGCCTTGCCGGTCGAGGTTTTGATGAAATCGGCTCCGGCGAGCATGGCGATCACGGCGGCCCGGTGGATCAGTTCCGGCTCGGCCAGGATGCCCGATTCGAGGATCACTTTCAGGGTGATCTCGTCGCCGATCTCCTTACGGAGCGTTTCGATTTCGTTACCCATCAGGTCGTATTCGCCGTTGAGAAACTCTCCGATGCTGATAACGACGTCGATTTCGTCGGCGCCGTTCTCGACGGCCATCGCCGTTTCGAGCATTTTGACCTCCAAGTAAGTCTGCGAAGCGGGGAATCCTCCGTTACGCTGGTGATCGCCATTTTGGAGTCGCTGATAACCAGGCCTGCCGTTTCGACGAAAGCCGGGTAGATACATACCGATGCGACGCCCGGGATTCCGGAGAAACGATTCGGGAATTCGACGGCTTTCGTGACGAACCGTTCGATCCGCTCGTGCGAATCGGTGCTGTTCAGCGAAGTCAGGTCGATGAAACCGAAACAGCGTTTATAGACCTCCGTATTCCGGTTCTTTTCCGCGAGGGGACGGATACCGGCAACGATTTTATCGACCTGTCCGGCCGGGAGTCCGGCGCCGAACTTTTTCAGATTATTGCTGTATTCCATCTTCGGGGCGGTTAAAAGGTTTCCTTTGCAAAGATACGCATTTTCCGGCGATTTTTCAATAGTTTCCGGGGGGAGGAATCGGTTTGGCCGCATTCCGCCGGGTCGGAAGGACGGGGCGGCTTTCCGACGGAATTTTCGAAGAACGGTAAGATTTTCCGGGCTGGCAGGATAATTTGCGGTACGGAGAAATAAAGTCGGGCCGTTCGATGCGGAGCGGCCCGGCGTACGTAAACGGATATGAAAACGGTCGTTTCCGCCGTTTCGAGCAAAATTGCGGCGCGAAAAACGAGCGGCCGCGCGGCGATTACAAAATAAACGACAGCCCGACGTTGATCTGCTGAACCCGGGGGCCTTTGCCGTCTTTGAAGAGCGTGGAGCGGTAATATGTCGCCGAGATGGCGAAATGGTTGTAGCCGATGTTGAGGGTGTAGCCGTAATGGAAATTACGCAGTCCGAAATTGCTGTGGTTCTTGAATTTGCCGCTCAGCCGCGGGTCGGAGGCTTTGATTTTGGAGTGCGTCCCCATCCGCCATCCGCCGACCATGCCGGCGTTGATAAAGAAGTCGTTGCGGCGCCCCATCTGGAATTCGACCAGCAGCGGAACATTCAGGTAGCAGGTGTATAGTTTCGATTTGCTCAACCGGATGTGTTGTTCTTCGTATTGATAGTCGGGGACGGTGACGCCGTTTTCCTGTTTCAGCGCGATGTTGTTGTCGAAACGGAAGTTATTGAATTCGACGCCGATCCCGGTCAGCAAGCCTACGTGCCTGCTTTTCAGTAGCGTATAGTCGATTGGATTCAGCGTGACTCCGATCGATTTGGCGCTTTGGGACAGGTATTGCGCGTCGTCCGGAAGCTGCATGTCTCCGAGGTTGGTGATCAGGCCGCTGTAATGGATGCCGATCCCGGCCCAGTGGCCGTCGTTCCACAGCAGTTTGCTGTGACGATCCGAGTTCGATTTTTGGGAAAAGTTATTGACCGCGACGACGAGCTTGCTTTGGTTCGATCTGCTTTTCGATCTGTCGGGGCGTCCCTCTTCCAGGACGAACGTTTCGCGTTTCTGGGAGACGGTATCCGTGTTTTGCGCCTGTGCCGGACAGATGATATAACCGATGAACAGCGTCGAGAGTAGCGCTTTTTTAATCATGAGCTTCCGTTTTTTGTATTTTGTTGCCGATCCGTAGGATGGATGCAATTTCGATTCCGTGTTCGTTTTCGGTTCGGTAAGTTTTGATCGGAATGATCGGATCGAACGGGGCGAACAGCGAAATCAGGTTGAATTTTTTGGGTTCGGCGCTCTTTTCCGCGCCGGCCTGCGTCTTTGCGCCCGGAGTTCCGGAGATTTCCGCGCCGGTCTTGAGCGCCGCCAGGGCGATCGGTTCGCTCGTCGGCGCGATCAGTTGCGGTTCGCTGCCGATCAGTTCCGACAACGGCTGAATGCGCTCGGGCTGTACGGCCTGGGCGTTTGTCCGGGACGTTGTCGGGACGTTGGTCCGGAGGGCGATGCGGTTGCCGGACGCGGCTCGTTGCGGTACGGCGGCGGCCAGTTGCGGGATGTCTGGTTTCTCTTCGCTGCCGCCCGCGCTTTCCGAAGCGGTCCATTCGTCCTGTTCGGCCGGAAGCTCTTCGCGGAAAACCTCTTTCGCCCGGTCGGCGAGCAACTGCTCCTTCTGCGACGAATGGCTGTCGACCAGCGTAAACAGTCCGATCAGCAGCGATGCCGCCGCCGCTCCGCTCAGAAACGACGTGATCCGACTGAGGCTCATTGTTTTTCCTCCCCGCAACAGGGAGCGTTTGTCGGGGTAAACGATCTGTTCGGCGACCATTACCGGCATGTCGTCCTGCAAAGACGCGATTTCGCGGGCTATGTCCGCATGCCGGGTAAGGAAGGATTCGAACGAGGCGCGCTCCTCCCTGCTCAGATTACCTTCGATGTAATCCAAGGCCCATTCCTGGTAATTATCCGGACCGATTTTCATTACAAAATATTATTTATGTCTCCAATGTTCTTTTTCAATGCCACCCGCGCCCTGAAAATGTAGACTTTCACCTGCGCTTCGGTCAGATGGGTCATTTCCGCCATCTCCCGGTAGCTGTATCCTTCGTAATCCCGCAACAGGATCAGGGATTTCTGCATCGGCGGGAGTTCGTTCAAATAGCGTTCGAGCATTTCCCGTGCGTTGTTATATTCTCTTTCCGCCGGGGAGTGTCGGTTTTTCAGCAAGGTTTCGTCGCCGGTGTAACGCTTTTCGAGACGAACATGATCTACGATCAGCCGGTACGCTATGGTAAAAAGATAGGACTTCTCTTTTCCTTCGATGACGGCTTCCCGGTTTTCCCACAACCTCAGAAAACTCTCCTGGACAATATCTTTCGCCTGCTCGTCATTGCGTAATGATTTCAGTATGAAACGGTATAAATTATCGGAATATTGTCTGACACATTTATCGTATTCAGAAACTGTCATTAAGTCCGGTATTTGTCATTACAACGTATTTTCAGCGCAAAAGTTACAGTCGTTCCGCGTTAAATCAGCCGATTCCCGTAATCGTGTATTCGATCTCCTTGAAGAGATACCGGTGCATTTGTCCGTCGCGGTGTCTGACCTCCAATTCGCCGGTCGGAAGAACGCCGCAGATCGTCCCCTCGAAACGGACTTTCGTCCGTCCGTCCACAAACGAATGCGTCTCGCCGAGGCGGTAAAGCCTGGCGGCGTAGTCCGTATCCATCGCCGCGTACCGTTGTTGCTGCAACTGCCCGTAGCGGAAACTCATTTTTTCGTAAAATAGTCTGAAAACTTCCGCCCTGTCCAGCTTCCGGCCCGCGGCGACTGCGAGCGATGTCGGATTCGGCAAGGCCGGGTCGAATTCGGTTTGGTTGACGTTGATCCCGATTCCCACGACCGAACGGGAAAGAAAATTTCCCGCCAGATCGTTTTCGATCAAAATGCCGGCCACTTTCCGTCCGTCGATGTAGATGTCGTTCGGCCATTTGACCTGCGGCCGGACGCCGAAGCTTTCCACCGTGTCGCATACGGCCAGCGATACGGCTTTCGACAGGTAAAATTGCTGCGCGGCTTCCAGGAATCGGGGCACAGTACGACCGAGAAAGTCAGGTTCGCTCCGGCGGGCTGCTCCAACTGTTCCGCGCTGTCCGCGTCCGCGGCTTTGCCGTTCGGCGATGACGACCGCTCCGGCGTCGTAGCGCGGGTCGCGGGCGACGTCGTTCGTCGACGTCGTTTCGTCGAGGTAGGCGAGCGTGAATCCGACCTGCCCGGCGAATCGTTCGAGTTCCTGTTTTATTCCCATGATCGGTTATACGGATACATTGAATTCCCGCAGGGCGTCGTTCAGCGTCGTTTTCAGGTCGGTCGAGGCTTTGCGCTGCCCGATGATCAGCGCGCACGGAACCTGGTAAGTTCCGGCGGGGAACTGCTTCGTGTACGAACCGGGGATTACGACCGAGCGGGGCGGAACGTACCCTTTGTAAATTTTCGGTTCCCGACCCGTCACGTCGATGATCTTGGTCGAACCGGTAATCACCACGTTGGCGCCGAGCACCGCTTCGCGGCAGATATGGGCTCCTTCGACGACGATGCAGCGGCTGCCGACGAAACAGTTGTCCTCGATAATCACCGGGGCCGCCTGTACGGGTTCCAGCACGCCGCCGATCCCTACGCCGCCGCTCAGGTGGACGCGTTTGCCGATCTGGGCGCACGAACCCACGGTCACCCACGTATCGACCATCGTCCCTTCATCGACGTAAGCGCCGATGTTGACGTACGACGGCATCATGATTACGCCGGGGGCCAGGTAGGCTCCGTAACGGGCCGTAGCCTGCGGTACGACGCGGACGCCCAGTTCGCGGTATCCGGTTTTCAGTTTCAGTTTGTCGTGAAACTCCAGCGGGCCGGCTTCGATCACTTCGATCTGCTGGATCGGGAAGTAGAGGATGACCGCTTTTTTGACCCATTCGTTCACCTGCCACGTTCCGTCGGCGAGCGGTTCCGCCGTCCGCAGCTTTCCTTTGTCGAGCAGGTCGATCGCGTCGCGGATCGCCTGTTTGACGCGCTCGTCGCCGAGCAATTCCCGGTTATCCCAAGCTTTTTCTACCGTTTTTTTCAATTCTTCGCACATATCCGTTCTCCGTTAAGGTATGATCGCAAAGTTAAAAAAATCTGTCGGATTCCGGGAAACAATCCCTATTTTTGTGCACTGCCCGTCCCTTGGGGCGGACGGCGGAACGATTCAGATATGAGAACGATAGAACTGACCTATCCCGTTGCCCGGCGGGACGATACGACGGACGATTATTTCGGAACCGAAGTGGCCGATCCCTACCGCTGGCTCGAAGACGACCGTTCGGACGAAACCGTCCGCTGGGTGGCGGCCGAGAACGAAGTGACCCGCCGCTACCTGTCGCAGTTTCCGGAACGCGACCGGATCGCCGCCCGGCTGGCCGAATTGTGGGATTATCCGAAGTACGGGATTCCGGAACGCCATGGCGATTCCCGTTTTTTCTTTGAAAACGACGGGTTGCGGAACCAAAGCGTTTTGTACCGGCAGCGGGACGGGAAGGGCCCCGAGGTATTCCTCGATCCGAATACGCTGTCGGAAGAAGGTACGGTCGCGCTGACCGGCGTGTCGTTCTCGCGGGATAATCGTTACATGGCTTTTTCGGCGGCCGAATCGGGTTCGGATTGGGTGGAGAACTTCGCATAAAGGAGGCTCGCTACGGGAGACCTGCTGCCCGACCGCATCCGTTGGGTCAAATTCTCCGGAGCCGTATGGAGCGGAGACGGGTTTTATTACAGCGGGTACGACCGGCCGGCTCCGGAAAAGGCGCTGTCGGCCTGCAACCACTCTCAAAAAGTGTTTTTTCACCGGATCGGGACCGATCAGTCGGCCGACCGCACGATATATTGCGACGAAGAGCATCCGCTGCGCTACCTGACTGCGGCGGTTAGCCGGGACGACCGGCAGCTCTTCGTTACGGTCGCCGAGGGAACCTGCGGCAACGAAGTGCTGTACCGCGACCTTTCGCGGCACGACCGGACGTTTCGCAAGCTGTTCTTCGGGTTTACCGGCGATTATGCGCTGGTTTATGCGCAAGACGACCGGGCGATTTTCCATACGAACCAGGGAGCGCCGAACGGTCGGCTGTTGCAGGTGGATTTCAGCGCCGGTTATCCGGAGATCACCGAACTGTTGGCCGCATCCGATCGGCAGTTGGTCGCGGCGTCCGTGGCCGGCGGGGCGTTGTTCGCGCATTACCTCGATCGCGCGCACAGCGCCGTCGTGCAGTACGACCTGGGAGGCCGGCCGGTGCGGGAGGTGCGGTTGCCCGGCATTGGGACGGTAACCGGTTTCAGCGGCGGAGACGTTCCGTCCGAGATATTTTATGCTTACGCTTCGTTCACGCAACCGCCGGCCGTTTACCGCTACGATCCGGCGACCGGGGCTTCCGAGCCGTACCGGATTTCGCCGGTGAAGTTTTCCCCGGAGGAATTCGTCGTCGAACGGCACGAATACGAGAGCCGGGACGGAACGCGCGTTCCGATGTTCCTGGCGCACCGCAAAGAGCTGGAACGGAACGGAGAGAATCCCGTTTACCTGTACGGATACGGCGGTTTCAACATCAATCTGACGCCGGGTTTCTCGCCGTTGGCGGTGCTGTTGATGGAGCAGGGCGGCATTTATGCGGTGGCGAACCTGCGCGGCGGCGGCGAGTTCGGGGAACGGTGGCACCGGGCGGGTATGCTTTCCGCTAAGCAGAACGTGTTCGACGACTTTATCGCGGCCGCCGAATACTTGATCGACCAGAAATACACCGCTCCGCATAAGTTGGCGATCGCCGGCGGTTCGAACGGCGGCCTGCTCGTCGGCGCCTGCATGGTGCAGCGGCCCGACCTCTTTGCCGTGGCGCTTCCGGCCGTCGGCGTGATGGACATGTTGCGCTACCATAAGTTTACCGTCGGTTGGGGCTGGGTCGTGGAGTACGGCAGCAGCGACCGCCCGGCCGATTTCGAATACCTGTACCGTTATTCGCCGTTGCACAATATCCGGCCGGGGACGTGTTATCCGGCTACGCTGGTCACGACCGCCGATCACGACGACCGGGTGGTGCCGGCGCACTCGTTCAAGTTCGCCGCGACGTTGCAGGCCGCGCAGGGATGCGACCGGCCGGTGCTGATCCGGATCGATACCGCCGCCGGGCATGGCCTCGGCAAGCCCACCGCGAAAAGGATCGACGAACAGGCGGATGTGCTCGTTTTCCTGTTCCGGAATACCGGTACGGAGGTAAAATGAACGGGGAGTTCCGGTATCGTCGCCGGACCTCCCCGTTGTCGTTCGTATCGAAATCCTACATCATTTCGACCCAGCTCATGAACGGGAACGGTTTTTTCTCGGACTTCATCGCGTTTTTGAAATATTTGATCGTGCGTACCAATCCTTCTTCGATCGGCACCAGCGGTTCCCAGCCCAGCCTCTGGCGGGCATAGCGGATGTCGGGGATCGCATGCTGGACGGAATCGGCCGTTAGGTTCAAGCGCACCGTTTTAGACGAGCTGCCGGTCAGGTTCACCACGTCTTCGGCCAATGCGTCGATTCGCATCGGGTCGATTCCGCCGATGTTGATCGGTTTCGACAGGTTGCCGTCGGTTCCCATCATCCGTACCAACGCTTCGACCGCGTCGTCGATGTACAGGAAGCAGCGCGTCTGCGTTCCGTTGCCGCGGATCGTGATGTTTTCGCCGTAAAGGGCGTTGCGGATAAATCCGGAGATCACTTTGCCGTCGTTCAACGCCATACGCGGGCCGTAAACGTTGAACAGCCGGGCGATCCGCGTGTCGACGCCGTACTGGTTGTGGTAGGCCGTAAAAAGCGATTCTGCGGCGCGTTTGCCCTCTTCGTAAGCGCTGTGTTCGCCGACCGGGTTCACGTTGCCGCGGAACTCTTCGGGACGGGGCCCGACTGGATCAGGCCGTATACTTTCGAGGAGGAGGCGTGTACGATGCGGGCCCGCATCCGCTTGGCCACTTCGAGCACGTTGATCGATCCGACGAGCGAGGTTTTCAGCGCCATCACCGGATCGTGCATGTAATAGACCGGCGCCGACGGGCAGGCCAGGTTGTAGATGCAGTCGACCTCTTCGAAATAGGGGAATGTGATGTCGTGCCGGATCAGGTGGAACTGCGGGTTGTGCAGCAGGTGTTCCACGTTCTGGCGGTTGCCCGTGACGAAATTGTCCACCGCGACCACTTCGTGCCCGTCCGCCAGCAGACGTTCGCACAGGTGGCTGCCGATGAAACCGGCTCCGCCGGTAACGAGTATCTTTTTTTTCATGATTGCATAAAATGTTTAAAACGGATTAAGCAAGAACCGTTCCAAGAGATTTTGTGGATTTGCGAAGATGGCCGTTCGGCAGACGTTTGTAATGCAATATGTTGTTGTACATCATATTGATTGGCATCGATTCGGGTTTTATAGCCCGCTACTCCCGATCGTAGCCGTAATTTTTGAACAATGGTCGAAATAACGAAAAGCGTTTTACCCGAACGGTAAAACGCTTTTCGTTTCGGATGCCGGATCGACTCCGGCAAATAATGCGAGAGAAAGCTTAATCTTTCAGTTTGGCGGAAAGGAATTCGCGGTTCAACCGGGCGATGTGGGCGATCGAGATCCCTTTCGGACATTCCGCTTCGCAGGCGCCGGTGTTGGTGCAGGCCCCGAATCCGAGTTCGTCCATCTTAGCGACCATCGCTTTGGCGCGGCGGGCCGCTTCGACGCGGCCCTGCGGCAGCTTGGCCAGCGACGAAACGCGGGCGGCGACGAACAGCATCGCGGAACCGTTCTTGCAGGTGGCTACGCAGGCGCCGCAACCGATGCAGGCGGCCGCGTCCATGCTTTCGTCGGCATCCGGTTTCGGGATCGGAATCGTGTTGGCATCGGGCACGCCGCCGGTATTGACCGAAATGAAACCGCCGGCCTGCAGGATCTTGTCGTAAGCGCTACGGTCTACGGCCAAGTCCTTGATTACCGGGAAAGCGCGCGAACGCCACGGTTCGATCGTGATGGTATCCCCGTCCTTGAACTTGCGCATGTGCAACTGGCAGGTGGTGATGTCGGTATCGGGTCCGTGCGCATGACCGTTGATGTGCAACGAGCACATGCCGCAGATGCCTTCGCGGCAGTCATGGTCGAACACGACGGGTTCTTCGTTGTTCTGGATCAGCTTGTTGTTGAGGATATCCAGCATTTCCAGAAACGAGGTGTCGGGGGAGATGTTTTCAACGGTATAGTCGACGAACTTCCCCTGCGCGTGGGCGTTTTGCTGACGCCATATCTTTAATTTCAAATTCATTGTCTTAACGTTTTACCTGTTTGACTCAATTAATCCTTGTAGTTGCGCTGGGCCAGATGCACGGTTTCGAATGCCAGCGGTTCTTTGACCAGTTCCGGTTCCTTGTCCTTGCCGGTATATTCCCATGCAGCCACGTATACGTAGTGTTCGTCGTCGCGCAGCGCTTCGCCTTCCGGGGTCTGGTACTCCACGCGGAAGTGACCGCCGCAGGATTCGTTCCGGTTCAGGGCGTCGCGGGCCATCAGTTCGCCCAGTTCGAGGAAGTCGGCCAGACGAACGGCCTTCTCGAGCTCCTGGTTGAACTCTTTGTCGGTTCCCGGCACGCGGACGTTCGCCCAGAACGACTTGCGCAGCGCCTGAATTTCGACGATCGCTTTTTCGAGGCTCTCCTTGCTGCGGGCCATGCCGACGTTTTCCCACATGATGTGTCCCAGCTTTTTGTGCAGGTCGTCCACCGTCTCTTTACCCTGGATCGACAGCAACTTGGCGATCTTTTCGCGGACGCCTTTTTCGGCTACCTCGAATTCGGGCAGGTCGGTCTTTATTTTCGGAGTCTGAATTTCGTGCGAGAGGTAGTCGCCGATCGTATACGGCAGTACGAAATAGCCGTCGGCCAAACCCTGCATCAGCGCCGATGCGCCCAGACGGTTCGCGCCGTGGTCGGAGAAGTTGGCCTCGCCGATCGCATACAGGCCGGGGATCGTGGTCATCAAGTTGTAATCCACCCAGATACCGCCCATCGTATAGTGCACGGCCGGATAGATCGTCATCGGTTCTTTGTAAGGATTGACGTCGGTGATCTTTTCGTACATCTGGAACAGGTTGCCGTAACGTTCGCGGATCGTCTGTTCGCCGAGGCGGTTGATTGCGGTCGAGAAGTCGAGGAATACGGCCAGACCGGTCTCGTTGACCCCGAAGCCGGCGTCGCAGCGTTCTTTGGCGGCGCGCGACGCCACGTCGCGCGGCACGAGATTCCCGAAGGCCGGGTAACGGCGTTCGAGGTAGTAGTCGCGGTCTTCTTCCGGGATCTGCGAAGGTTTCAGTTTCTTCGCGCGGATCTTTTCGACGTCCTCTTTTTTCTTCGGAACCCAAATGCGGCCGTCGTTGCGCAGCGATTCGGACATCAGCGTCAGTTTCGACTGTTGCGTTCCGTGTACCGGAATACAGGTCGGGTGAATCTGCGTGAAACACGGGTTTGCGAATACGGCGCCTTTCTTATAGCACTGCCATGCGGCCGAACCGTTCGAGTTCATTGCGTTGGTAGACAGGAAGAAAACGTTTCCGTAACCGCCGGTGGCGATCACTACGGCATGCGCGCCGAACCGCTCGATTTCGCCGGTTACCACGTTGCGCGTGATGATACCGCGGGCTTTGCCGTCTACGATGACCAGGTCGAGCATCTCGTGACGCGGGTAGCTTTTCACGCTGCCTTTGGCGATCTGACGGTTCAGCGCGGCGTAAGCGCCGAGCAGCAACTGCTGTCCGGTCTGGCCGCGGGCGTAAAACGTACGCGAAACCTGCGCGCCGCCGAACGAACGGTTGTCGAGCAGTCCGCCGTAATCGCGGGCGAACGGAACGCCCTGTGCGACGCACTGGTCGATAATATGATTCGATACTTCGGCCAGACGGTATACGTTGGCTTCGCGGGCGCGGTAGTCGCCGCCCTTGATCGTATCGTAAAAAAGACGGTATACCGAGTCGTTGTCGTTCTGGTAGTTCTTGGCGGCGTTGATGCCTCCCTGCGCGGCGATGCTGTGCGCGCGGCGCGGGGAGTCGCTGATGCAGAATACCTTTACGTTATATCCGAGTTCGCCGAGCGAAGCGGCTGCGGATGCGCCGCCCAGTCCGGTACCCACTACGATAATGTCGAGTTTTCTCTTATTGGCGGGGCTGACCACTTTGATTTCAGCCTTATGCTTGCTCCATTTGTCGGCCAGCGGGCCCTGCGGAGCTTTCGATTCTAACTTTACCATATCTTATTTTTTGTTTTTTTATTTCTAATTGGTGCAATCAAATTAGTAGCAGAACCCGCCGCACAGGCTGCGCAGGTAGAAAACGACTACGACCAGAGCGAAACCGAGGAAAACGACGGTCGCAAAGACGTTGGCCAGGCATTTGAGGCGTTTCATCCAGATCTGGTTGTCCCATCCGATCGTCTGGAAGGCGCTCCAGAAACCGTGCGTCAGGTGGAACCAGATGGCCAGGAACCAGATCAGATAGATCAGGCAGTAGACCGGGTTGCTGAACAGGTCGGCGATGTAAGCCGCTCCGTCGGTCGGCCCGAACGCTCCGAGCGAGTGGTCTCCGATGATTTCGGCGAACTGCATGTTATACCAGAAGTTGTAAAGGTGCAGCAGCAATCCCAATACGACGACGAGTCCCAGCACGAACATGTTCCGCGAAGCCCAGGTTACCGATTTCGGCGTAGCTTCCACGGCATAACGCTGCGTGCCCCTCGAACTGCGGTTGTGCAGCGTCAGGATCGATGCATAGATGATATGCACCACGAAACCGGCGGCCAGGATCAGCGTCCCAGCGAGTGCGTACCAGTTCGCTCCCAGAAATTCACAGATCGCATTGTAGGCCTCGGTGGAAAATACGGCTGCAATGTTCATCGACATGTGGAACAACAGGAACAGGATCAGAAAAAGACCTGAGATGCTCATAATCAGTTTCCGTCCGATTGTAGATGTAAACAGATTGCCCATAAGTAAAATGAAATTTAGTGATTTTGGTTATTTACGCATTTCGTGTACTTCCGAAAAAACAGAGTACAAAGTTATCCCATTGTTTTTTAAATAACAATCTTTTGACGGAATATTCTGTCCGGAGTTTTAATTTTTTTGAAAAAAACGGTATCTTCGGATTCCGTTTTTAAACCGGATTTGGAGTATGGAGTCGAAGAGTGCGTTGCGCCGGATCGTTCGCGATCGCGGAGAACTGTACGACGGGCGGACGCGAGCCGCGATGTCGCAGCGGGTCATGGAAGCCGTCGGCCGTTTCCCGCCGTTCGCCGATGCCGCGAGCGTGGCGCTTTATTGGTCGCTGCCTGCGGAGGTAGATACACATGCTTTCGTCGAAAAATGGGCCGTCCGCAAAAAGGTTTACCTTCCGGTAATGCGAGGCGACGGACTGTCGCTCAGGAAGTTTACCGGCCGAAACGAACTGCGGGAGGCCCGTTTCGGGATCAGGGAGCCGGTCGGGGAGGAAGAGACCTGCCTGCGGCGGATCGACCTGATCGTGGTTCCGGCCATGGGGTACGATCCGTACGGAAACCGTCTCGGGCACGGCAAAGGATTCTACGATCGGTTGCTGACGCGCGAAGGACCGCTGAAAATCGGCGTTTGTTTCGAATACCAGTTTTTCGAGCATGTTCCCGCCGATGCGCACGACGTGCCGGTCGACTGGGTCGTATGCGGGTCGGAACGGGAGGCGCGCTGGTACCGGGACGGCGCTTTACGGTCTTTATAATTCGTTCGTATCCCGCGAAATTCGGAAACCGTTCGCAAAAATCCGCTATCTTTGCATTCGGTACGCCGTCGAAAAAACTTAAATGCGAATCATGATGGATGGAAAAACTTATATAGTCCGGTCGCTGAAATACCTCGTGTGGCTGTTGTTGCTTTTACGCTGGTCTTCACGCTGATGCTGGCGACCGGGACGTCGCGAGCGGATGCCGGGCGCGATCTGGCCGAACTGTTCGGGTCGCAGCGGGGACGGCTGATGTTGGCTGTGATCGTCGTCGTGGCGGCTTTTTATCCGAAATTCGGGTTTGCCCGGCGGACGGTGGCGGCCGATTTTACCGGTGACCGGGAGTTGATTCTCAGTACGTTCCGGGCAAACGGTTTTTCGCTGGTTCGGGAACAGGACGGGACGATGGTCTTCCGGGCTTCGTCGCCGCTGAAAAGGGCTTTGCTGCTGTGGGAAGACCGGATCGCCGTAACCGATGCGGGCGGTTCCGTCGTGTTGGACGGCATTCGCAAGGAGGTCGTGAAAGCGGAGTTCCGGTCCGGTCGCACATCGAAAACTGACCGGTTTTCGGAAATGCGTAAAGATTTGGTTGTAAATAATATGATTCGTATTCCCGCTTTGGGGATAAAAAAATGAGCGGACGGGGCATACCGCTTTGTTTTTTACGAACGTTAGATAAGGAAATGTTATAAAAATGGAAAGAGTGTATAAGCGACTCAAATACGTGTTGGCGATCGGTGCGATCGTGGCGGCAGCGGGATTTTCGCTGGCTGCGTCACGTCCCGATTTCGCGCTCGGACGGAATATCCAGATCCTGTTCAACATGTTCCGCGAGGTCAGTCTCTCCTATGTCGATTCGGTCGATACGGACAAACTGCTCGAGGACGCTGCGGCCGGCATGGTCGAGAACCTGGACCCTTACACCGAACTGATTCCGGAGAATAAAATGGCCGATTTCGAAATACAGACGACCGGCAAGTACGGCGGTATCGGGGCCCTGATCCGCAAAAGCGGCGATTACGTGGCGATCGCCCAGCCGTACGAGGGTTTTCCGGCCGATAAGGCGGGACTGGTTATCGGAGACAAGCTGTTGGCCGTCGACGGCGAGACCTGAAAGGGTACGACGTTTCGAAAGTTAGCGAATTGTTGAAAGGAACGCCCGGCACTTCGATGAAACTGACCGTCGAGAAACTGCTGACGGGCAATCCGGTCGATGTTTCGGTCAAGCGGGAGCGGATCGTGATCTCAGGGGTACCTTATTACGGCGTGATCGACGGCGATGTGGGTTATATCTTGCACGACGATTTCTCGGAGGATTGCAGCGACGATATGCGGACCGCTTTCGAGAAACTGAAAAAACAGGGGATCACTTCGCTGATCATCGACCTGCGGGGCAATGGCGGCGGCATTTTTGCAGGAAGCCGTGAAGATTCTTTCGATGTTCGTGCCCAAAGGCACCGAAGTCGTGTCGATGCACGGCCGCACGAAATCATCCGACGCGACGTTCGTGACGCAAGCCGAACCGCTCGATACGCAAATTCCGATCGCCGTGCTGGTGAACAGTATGACGGCCTCTGCCGCCGAGATCGTGTCGGGAGCGTTGCAGGATCTCGACCGTGCCGTGCTGGTCGGACAGCGGACGTTCGGCAAAGGATTGGTGCAGACTCCGCGTCCGCTGGGGTACAACGCTTTCCTGAAAGTGACTACCGCGAAATATTACATTCCCAGCGGCCGTTGTATCCAGGCGATCGATTATACGCACCGCAACGACGACGGCAGCGTGGGGCTGGTGCCGGATTCGTTGATTCGGGAGTACGAGACCGCCGCCGGGCGGAAAGTGTACGACGGGGGCGGCGTAATGCCGGACGTCCGTCTCGACCCGGTCTATACCAGCCGTTTCACGATGGCGCTTTACGGCAAAGGATATATCGAGGATTTCGCGAACGATTACTACAAACGGCACCGCGAAGGCGTGGATGCGGATACGTTCGAATTGCCGGACGGGGAATACGGTCTTTTCGTCGCTTTCATGCAGGACAAGGAGATGGATTTCGAGTCGGAAACTCAGGAAGCCGTCAAAGATCTGCGTAAGAAAGCCGAGCGGGAAAAATACCTCGACCGAATCTCCGGCGAACTCGACGCGATCGGCGAAAACTGAAAGACGATAAAAATACCGACCTCGAATTGTTTGGCGACGAGATTCGTAAGCCTGATCGGCGACGAGATTATCTTTGCGTTACCATTACGAGACCGGAGTCGCCCGTCATACGGCGCTGCACGATCCGGAAGTACGACAGGCCGTCGAAGTGCTGAAAGACCAAAACCGTTACCGGCAGATCGTGACTTCGCAGGATACTCCGCGCAAGTAGCTTTCCGGGACGATTCGCAAAACACAGGGGACATCGGGTTCCCGTAAAACTATGAAAAAAAAGAGCGCTGCATAAGATGCTTTCTTTTCGGAGCCGGGTGGTCATCATCGTTCT
>VOFH01003349.1_pt1 | contig 111700 bp, 128 predicted proteins | sample 5384091 | NCBI WGS metagenome assembly VOFH01 (sample SAMN12384727, study PRJNA508395) | human gut metagenome | isolation source: healthy gut G | host: Homo sapiens
GCGTGATTTGTTCCATGAAAACAAACATTCGTTCGATATGGCGTGTTGCTTTTGTCGAACCGCTGTGTCACTATGAGTACAGTTGTTCTATGAAACATGAGTTCGAGAAGGAGGGCGACATGATGGAACAAATGATTGAGGCAGCGGGGCTCCAGTGTGCATCGAGTCGTCATGATGCGATGCGCGATGTGGCGTTCGATGTCAGAAACAGCGATGTTCCAACCTTTTCGAGGAATATGGATTCTTCCGATGCGCAACGGCGTGATTCCCGGGTGATTATCGGAGTGTGCGACGAGCATAGTGTTCGCATGGCGAAGAAGGGTCATTCGACCATGTGTTTGACTCTTCGCGGCAAGATCGTGTTCTCGATGATGGGCGCCCTGCTGTGCCTGTGCATGATCGGTCTGCTGATGCCGCAGGTCGCCCGGTCGGTGCCGGATCCCTCCGCAGTGTACAGCTATACCGTGCAGCCGGGGGACACTTTGTGGTCATATGCCTCGGCCATCACTCCTGATGGGGGGCGATGTGCGCGACACCATCGATGATCTGATATCGCTCAACCATCTCGATGGTGTCTCGTTGCAGGTGGGGCAGCAGCTCAAGGTGCCGATTCTCTGATTCCGGCGAATTCGGAGCGGTGCGTCCCCATGAGTGCTTTTTTCGAATCGCTTCTTCGAATTTACCGCCGGCCGCTTCCGGATTCGGATGTGACCGTTGACATGGGAAGGGGCTTTGTCAACGCTTACGATATTCTGAGGTCATGCATTGTCCTTATTGTCAGAATTCCGATACCAAGGTCATCGATACGAGAATCAGTGATGACGGGTTCTCGATTCGTCGCAGGCGTGTGTGTCAGATATGCCACAAACGCTTCACCACCGTGGAAAGCACCATGTTGTTGGTGCGCAAGCGTTCCGGAAACGTAGAGCCGTTCGACCGCAAGAAGGTGGTGTCCGGCGTGAGGAAGGCCTGTCAGGGACGGCCCATCAACGAAGACGATCTACGCACACTCGGTCAGCGCGTCGAAGAGGATCTGAGGGCGAGGGGCTTGCCGAAGTCGATTCGGACGATGTCGGCAAGGCGATATTGGCTCCTCTACGGAGCTCGATGAGGTCGCCTACCTGCGATTCGCCAGCGTGTATCAGAATTTCGATGGTCTTGAGGACTTCCAGCGAGCCATAGACGATCTGCGCAAGGAAAAGCACATCGAGGCGGAACAGCACTGAAACGGAACGGTGTTGAAGCGAAGCAGTGCTGAAGCGGAACTGCGCTGGTCGAAACTGCACTGACACGAATCAATGTTGATGTCGATGCCGACGTCGACATGTGACGCCTGATATGCGACCCCCTTCCGTGATCGAACAGCGGAAGGGGCGTGGAAAACCGATGACCGGCTTGTTCAGCTGATCACGCGCATGCGAATCGTGCCTTCGATGTGGCTGAGCGCGTCCAGCGTGGTCTGGCTGGGCTTCTGCGATACGTCAGTGACCACGTAGCCGAGTTCGCCCCTCGGTTCCGAGGAGACTGCGCAGCGATGTTGATGTTCTCCTCGCCCAGCACATGGTTGACGCGGGCGAGAACGCCCGGCAGGTTGGCATGCAGATGCGCGATTCGAGCAGCGCTCTTGCACGGCTGCCCAACGTCACCTGGGGAAGGTTGACCGAAAGCATGGTCGACCCCTTGTCCCAGTAGTCCTCAAGACGCTGGGAGACGAACTGTCCGATGGACTTCTGCGCCTCAAGCGTGGAGCCGCCGATATGCGGGGTGAGGATCATGTTGTCCTCGTCCGCGAGGTCGGTCAGGAACTCGTCGCCGGTCTTCTTCGGTTCGATTGGGAACACGTCCACCGCCGCGCCGGACAGATGGCCGGAATCCAGATGCTTCTTCAACGCATCCAAATCCGCCACGAAACCACGGGACAGGTTGATGAAGATGGCATCCTGCTTCATATGCTCGAACTGGTCCTCGCCGAAGAATCCCGTGTTCGACTTGCGGCCGTCCACATGAAGCGTGACCACATCGGACTGCTCCAGCAATTCGTTGAGCGTCTCGCAACGGTGGGCGTTGCCCATGGCGAGCTTCTCTTCAATGTCATAGAACAGCACGCGCATGCCGAGGGCCTCGGCCAGTACGGACAGCTGGGAGCCGATGTTGCCGTAGCCGATGATGCCGAGGTCTTGCCTCGCACTTCATGCGAGCCGGAAGCGGACTTGTCCCACAGGCCATGCTTCATGTGATGCGTGTGCGCGGGAATGCGGCGCATCAGGCAGATGATGTCGCAGATCACCAGCTCCACCACGGAACGGGTGTTGGAATACGGGGCGTTGAACACGCCGATGCCATGCTTGCCCGCATAATCGAGATCCACCTGATTGGTGCCGATGCAGAAGCATCCGACCGCGGTCAGGGACGGGCAAGCGTCGATGACCGCTGCGGTCACGGGCGTCTTGGACCGTATGCCGAGCAGGCTCACGCCGTCAAGCGCCTCGATGAGTTCCTTCTCGCCCAGGGCGCCCTTGCGCGTCTCCACTTCGAAACCGTGATCGCGCAGCGATTGCGCCGCATCCGGGTGAATGTTTTCCAATAACAGAGCTTTTGCCATGGTACCTACCTTATAGCTGCAAAGCTGTTTCGTCTTCCCCTGTCCGCACTATAACCAATCGCTGCGTTGGTCTGGTCATAGCCACGTAGAGATCCGAAGCCGCCACCAGGCGCGAGGGGAGCATCCTGCTCGATACGTCCGGGCTGTACGACCACTACGGCGTCGAATTCAAGTCCCTTGACCGACTCCGTGGAACCGACGCTGATCTGCGCGTCCCACTCGTGCTGCTCGGACAGCCGGTCGTCTCTTGCTGTCCCAGCGTACCCGGAAGCGTTGAAAAGATAGTGGATCGGAGCGGATCGAGCATGTGGGAAGGGGCGATGACCGCTACGCGACCGGTTCCGTCCGCATCCACGAACTGCTTGGCTAGCTGCGCGACATGCGATGCCGCGGTCGCGATCGTGTCGGATTCGCCGTCGACGATGATCCTGCGCACGGCGTCCGGTATCGTGCGCACGGCGTTGACCGTCGAGATATACAGTCCCGCCTTCTGCGCGAAGTCCGAGGCCAGGTCCGAAACCTCCTGCGGATTGCGGTAGTTGATGGTCAGCTCGTTGAGATCCCACTGCCGCTCGCCGAACAGCCGGTTCATCGTGCGGTCCCAGCGGCGCGTGCCGCCGAGCGCAGATGTCTGCGCCACGTCGCCCACAATCGTGAACGAGCGCGACGGACAACGACGGATCAGCATGCGCCAATCCATCGCGGTCAGCTCCTGCGCCTCATCCACCACGATATGGCCATACGTCCACTCGCGGTCGGCCGCGGCGCGCTGTGCGATGAACTCGCCGCCCTCGCCGTTCATCTGGTCGACCAGCATCTGCGAGGAGACGATGCCCGACCCGAGACCTACCGAGTTCAGGGTGTCCTGCGCGAACTGCTCCTCCTGGGCGCGCTTCGCGTTCTTGGCGGCGATCTGCGCCGCGATCTTGGGGTCGGGCCCCAGAAGCTCCATGGCCTCGTCCAGCAGCGGCACGTCCGATTGCGTCATCGGGGCGCCCTTGGGGCGGGTGAGCGCGGCGATGCCGTCGTCGTCAAGCCACGGCGCGAGCGCGCGAAGACGGAGCGGATGGGACCACAGGTTGTCGATCAGCCACGTGCCGTTCATCGGCAGCCACGCGAGGTTCAGCGCGACCCTCACCTTGTCGTTCAGGCGAAGGTTCGTCAGCGCCTCGTTCAGCTCGTCATCGGACGGCGTATAGTCCAGCTGCTCGGCGTAACGGTCCCGAAGCGCCATCAGCATGGTCCGCACGAAGGTCTCCCGCGCCTTGTTGTGCGGCTGGCGCGTGCGCTTCGCCTGGTCGATGGCCGCCCTGACATCGGTGTCGAGCATGCGGACCGCGAAGCCGTTCACGTGCACGGTGGGCAGGTCCTGCGGAACCCGTTCGCGCAGCGCGATGGCGTTGGCCACGACCTGCGCCATGCGACGGTCTCCCTTGAGCTTGGCGGCGAGCGGCGTGTCCGTCGCGGTCGCCTTGATGCCCGGGATGAGGTCGGCGATGGTGCGGCTGACGACGCCCGTCTCGCCGAGCGAGGGCAGCACCTGGTCGATGTAATGCAGGAACGTCGAGCTCGGGCCGACCACCAGCACGCCGGAGCGCTCCAGCTCGCGCCGGTGCGTATACAACAGGTAGGCCGCGCGATGCAACGCGACCGCGGTCTTGCCGGTTCCCGGACCCGCCCTGCACCACCACCGCCTGGTTGAGGTCCGCACGGATGATACGGTCCTGCTCGCCCTGGATGGTGGCCACGATATCGGTCATCTTGCCGGTTCGGCGCGAACTGAGCGATGCCAGCAGGGCGCCTTCGCCGGTGAGCGTCCCGGCCTTCGAGGCCTTGTCCACCTGCTCGGAATGGACGTCGAGTACCTCGTCCTCGATGCCGATGACATCGCGGAAGTTCAGTGTGATATGCCGGCGCATGACGATGTCGCCATGATTCGAAGGCGTCGCCTCATAGAACGGGCGGTGCCGCGTCGGCACGCCAGTCGGTGAGTATCGGCTCGTGGTTCTCGCTGGACAGGCCGATGCGGCCTATGTACCGGCGCTCGCCCTTCACGTCATCGAGTCGGCCGAACACCAGACGGTCTTCCATGGCGCGCAGCTGGGTGAGCCGGTCCTCGTACATGGTGGCGAACGAGTCGCGTTCCGTGCGCTGGGTGGGGGACCCGTGCGAGCCGGCCGCACGTACCGTATCCAACCGCGTGCGCGTCTGCGATCGCAGGGCGTCCAAGCGGGCGTATGCGCGGTCGACCGCTTGCTGTTCCTCGTGCAGTTGCGTTGATAATCCCGGCATTGATGTCCGTTCTCTCGGTGAAAACTCAGGCATTCAAATGTAGCGCAAGGGCAATACGAAGCCGTGTGGATGTGTCCTGCCGCAACGGCGCTCCGAAGCGGTTGTGGAGGATACGCATTAAAACTATGTGGAAAAACCATTTCGTGGGGATTTGTGGTGAGAAGTGGGGTACAGTGGTGGATTGGTGTATCCGGATTCACGGTTAGGAGGTGGAACGTTGGCAGACGACTCGCAAGTCCAGAACGCCACGAACCCCTCCGCACAGCCGGAGCCGATGGCCCTGCCCCCGCTGTTGCTGGGCACGTACACCCCGAAAATCGACGCGAAGGGCCGCATGGCCCTGCCTGCCAAGCTCCGTTCCCAGCTTGGCGCGGGACTCGTCATGGCGCGCGGCCAGGAACGGTGCGTCTACCTCCTGCCGCAATCGGAGTTCCGTCGCATCGCCATCCAGATCCAGCACACGTCGATGGGCGACAAGGCCGCACGCGACTACCTGCGCGTGTTCCTGTCCGGAGCCGTCGACCAAGACCCGGACAAGCAGGGACGAGTGCTGGTACCGCAGATGCTGCGCGACTACGCGAACCTCGGCGACGACATCGTGGTGATAGGTGTGGGCACCCGCGCCGAGATCTGGAACCGCGAGGCTTGGGAACGATATCTGAACGAGAAGGAACAAGGCTATGCCGACATAGCCGACGACGTGCTTCCGGTGGTGGGATTCTGATGACTGATTATGCTTCGATTCACCAGCCAGTACTGCTTGAGCAGTGCGTGTCGCTGGTCGCCCCGGCGTTGCAGGACCCCGGATCCATCGCGGTCGACTGCACGCTCGGTCTGGCCGGCCACACCATCGCCTTCCTCAAAGCCGCGCCGCAGGCCCGCGTGCTGGGCATCGACCGGGATGCGGAAGCACTCGCCATGGCCACCGAGCGCATCGCCGGGGAAGGACTTTCGGACCGCTTCATACCTGTCCACGCCGCATTCGACGCGTTCGGCCAGGTGCTTGACGACCAGGGCATCGATCGGGTGAATGCGGTGTTCATGGATCTGGGTCTGTCGAGCCTGCAGATCGATGAGACGGAACGTGGCTTCTCCTATTCCCATGACGCGCCGCTCGACATGCGCATGGACGTCAGCCAGCCCCTGACCGCGCAACGCGTCCTGGCCGAGTACCCCGAGCGCGAGCTGGTACGCATATTCCGCGCATACGGGGAGGAACGGTTCTCCCGCCAGATCGCCCGCGAGATCGTGCGCCGTCGCGCGCAGGAACCTCTGACGACGTCCGCCCAGCTCAACAGGCTCGTCGACGAGGTCGTGCCGCAGGCCCACCGTCCCGCCGGCAACCCCGCGAAACGCGTCTTCCAGGCGCTGCGCATCGAAGTCAACGGCGAACTGGACAAGCTCGCCGGCACCCTGCCGCAGATAGCCTGCCGGCTCGCCCCGAACGGTACCGCCTGGTGGTCGAGTCGTATCACTCATTGGAAGACAAGACGGTGAAGTCGTTCATGAACGAAGGACTGCGCGTGGACGCGCCGGCCGACATGCCGGTCATCCCCGACGACGCGCAGCCGTTCTTCGCGCCGCTGACGCGCGGCGCCGTCCAGGCCGGGCCGGATGAGATCGCAGCCAATCCCAGGTCGGCGTCGGTGCGCCTGCGCGGCGTCGAGCTGGTCAGGCCCCTGCCTGCGCGCTGGCGCCAGCGCTTCCGGCAGAACGCGCAAGTCGCCCGGGACCATGAGTCGGCCCGGGACGCGGGTGAAAACCGCGGCAGACACGGTGGCCGCGGCAGACATGACGACATGACGGCACGAAACACGACATCGAGAAGGAGGGGATGATGGCCTCGACATTGCGAACCGCCCGCTCCAACGCGGCGCCCGTGGCACCGGCGGGGCGCGGCTCGGATGGCGCCGCACGCCCCGCCGCCCGCCCGCAGCTGCACGTCATCGACGGCTCCTCCCAGCGCAACGGCTCCCGGTCCACCGGCAGCCTGGCCCGTATCATCGCCTGGACCCAGGCGCGCGGCGCGTCACTGATCCATGTCACGGTCGCCATCGTCTTCCTGGTCGCCACGTTGCTGATAACCCTGATGCTGCGCACGCAGATGGTTCAGAACTCTTTCGAATCCAACACGGTGCAAAACAACATCAACATGCTCACCCAGGACGTGCAGGACGATCAGGCGAAACTTGACGAGCTGATCTCGTCGCTGCCCGACAAGGCACAGAAGATGGGCATGGTGCCCCAGCAGGATTCCGTCACCATCGATCTCAACGGGTACAAACCCAGTAAGGGGTCCGCTCAATGATCGGCCGAATAACCGCAATGATACGGTTCGCCAGATGCCGCAAGTTCCTCTTCCAGTGCATCGCCATCGGCGTCATACTCGCGATGGTCGCCTCCGCATGCCTGTTCAAGCTGGCCTCCATCCAGCTGATAGACGGCCAGATGGCCGCACAGGCGGCGACCCAGGCCCGGACCAAGAAGGTGATCGTCCACTCGATGCGCGGCAAGATCACCGACACGAACGGCACCGTGCTGGCGCAGAGCGTCGAGCGATACACGATCATCGCCGACCCGTGGGCGGCCTCGCAGTTCGAGCCGATCGACTGCGACACGCAGAAGGCGAAGCAGGCCGGATTCTGCCACCAGATCAACGGCAAGCCGGTCGGCGTGACGGGAGCCGCAGCCGTGGCCCGTCTGCTGGCCCCCGTGCTGAAGATGGACGCGAAGACGCTCGGCGCCAAACTGACCGGCACCAGCCGGTACATGATCCTGAAGAAGGACGTGACGCCGACGGTCAAGCGGGCCATCGACGACCTGAATCTGGGTGGCGTGGTCTATGGCGAGTTGAGCAGTCAGCGCATCTACGCCAACGGCACCCAGCTCGGCGCGCTGCTCGGCGGCGTGGACGATTCCGGCAAGGGCGTCGCCGGAGTGGAAAGCATGGAGAACTCCGCGCTGACCGGCACGGACGGTTACGTCATCTACCAGCAAGGTAACGGCGGCGAGGAGATCCCCGGCACGCTGACCGGTTCCCAAGAGGCCGTGAACGGCTCCGACGTGGCGCTGACGCTGGACCATGACGTCGACTGGTACGTCAAGCAGGCGTTGCTGGAAGGCCAGAAGAAGACCAAGGCGACGTGGCCATGGCGGGGTCCAGGACATCCAGACCGGCGAGATACTGGCCCTGGAGGACACCGACGAATACCAGGCGGGCAGCGACCAGGCCAAGCTGAACGCGTCTCGCGCCGTCAGCGAAAGCTTCGAACCGGGCTCGGTGGGCAAGGTCATCACGATGTCCGGACTGCTGCAGACCGGACTGCACAAGGCGACCGACAAGTTCACTGTTCCCTATTCGTACACCAAGGACGGGCAGGAATACCATGACTCGTCCGCGCACGGCGACGAGCACTGGACTCTGGCCGGCATCATCAAGAACTCCTCGAACGTGGGCGTGGTCATGGCTTCGTCGCAGTACACGAAGAAGCAGCGGTACGAGTACCTCACGAAGTTCGGCATCGGCCAGTCCAGCGGCATGTCCATCCCGGGCGAGTCGCGCGGGCAGCTCGGCACGCCGGAATCGTGGGACGGGCGAACCAGCAACACGATCCTGTTCGGCCAGGGATACTCCGTGAACGCGCTCCAGCTGACCAACGTCGTCGCGACCATCGGCAACAAGGGCGTGCGCAAGCAGCAGTCGCTGATCAAGTCGGTCACCCACGCCGACGGCACGGTGGAGACGCCGCAGGAGGGCTCTTCCACGCGCGTCATCGACGAGTCGGTCGCCGACCAGGTCAAGAACGCCATGGAATCCGTGGCCGAGGGATACAGCAAGGTGGTGAACGTCAAGGGATACCGCATCGCGGCGAAGACCGGTACCGCCGAGGTCGCGGGAAGCGACGGCCGGCTGACCTCGATCGTCGCCGATTTCGCCGGAATGATCCCGGCGGACAACCCGCGCTTCGCCATCACCGTGATCATGAAGGATCCGCAGGGCACCTACGGCGGCATGACGGCTGGCCCGGTGTTCGCCAAGATTGGTGAATTCCTTATGCAGAAGTACAACGTGCCGACCTCCAGCCCGCGCAACGATGCTATTGCAGTGGACTGGTAAGGGGCCGCGCCGGAAATCCGGCGGGGCGTCGACAAGGAACATACGGAAGAAAGGCGGAAGCGATGAGCGCAGTCAGTGAAGCCGTCGCGCGGCGGATGACGTTGGGATATCTGGCCGACACGTACGGGCTGGAACTCGACCCGGACTTCGCTTCGGGGGTCACCGTCACATCCATCGCGGACGACGTCGATTCCGTGGCTCCCGGATCCCTGTATGTTCCCGCGCAGAGCGTGGACGTCAAGCGGCTGGAGGAGGCCCGGGCCCGCGGCGCGTACGCTGCGCTGGTCCCCCCGTCGATGAAGCACGAGGACGGCCCCGCGCAGATGCCACTGCTGCGCGCGCGCCTGACGTCCCGGCAGCTGGGTGACATCGCCAGCGACATCGCGGGCACCCCGTCCAACGCACTCGCCATTTTCGTGGTTGGCTCGGATGACCCGAAACGCAGTGAACGGTACGCGTCATGCGTAGCGGATTTCCTGCACATGCTGGGCAATCCTGTCGGCGTCGTGAAATCATCCGGCTCGACGTCGCTGGAGCGCGAGCTCGACCTGACCTACCCGCTGTCGATACTCGACGTGCAGCAGACGCTGTCGGTCTGCGCGGAGGACGGCGCGGCGGCGATGGTGTTCGCGCTCAACGACCGTACACTCAAATCCGATGCGCTGACCAGCGTGAACGTCGACGTCATCGGCCTGGACTCGGCACGAGACCTGCGCCAGCCGACGCCGAGCGGCACCGGCGAGGATTCGCGTGCTGGCGAAGGCGGCGAAGCGGCATCTCCGTCCGGGCAGTGGGCGAGCGGGGAGGAGCCCGCCGGGTCGGCTGGCGACGCCCGGGACGACCTCGCACAGGCGCGGCAGCTGGGGGCGGGCTTCGGCTTCGAGGTCGACGAGCAGACCCACGTCGCCCGTGCCGACGCGCAATCCGACCTGCTCGCGGCGCAGGCCCCGTTCGCCTCGGACCGCGACAGTATCCGTGAATTGTCGCTCGCCATTGCCATGGTTATGGCGGCGGGGATTCGCAGAAACAACATTCGCAGTGCGCTGCGCGTATCTCACGAATTGGCTCATGGAGAGGAAAACAAGGCATGAACGCAGAGGCAACGATGATGCCTATGACCGTTCGGCAGGTGGCCGAGGCGGTCCAAGGCAGGCTGATCGTCCCGCAGACGGGCGACGGCGTCGAAGACGGAGCCGATGCACTGGCCACGTCGGCGGTCAGCGATTCGCGCCAGGTCCGTGAAGGCTCCGTGTTCGTGGCGATCGCCGGCGAGCGTGTGGACGGTCATGATTTCGTCGCTCGCGCCGGCGAATCCGGCGCGGTCGTGGCGCTCGTACAACATGAAGTGGATGCGCCGGTGGCGCAGATAGTCGTTCCCGATACGGTCGACGCGCTGGGCCTGCTCGCGAAGGCGAACATCGCCGCTCGGCGTGCGGCCGGAACGCCGTTCACCCTGATCGGCATCACCGGCTCGGTGGGCAAGACCACCACCAAGGACCTCATGGCCGCCCTGCTGTCCACGCTCGGCTCCACCGTGGCGCCCGTCGGCTCGTTCAACAACGAGATCGGCCTTCCTCTGACCGCGTTGAAGGTCGGCCGGGACACGCGCTTCTTCGTCGCCGAGATGGGAGCGAGCCATGTCGGAGAGATTACGCGCCTGACCACGATCGCCCCTCCGGACATCGCCGTCGTGCTCAAGGTCGGATGCGCCCATCTCGGCGAATTCGGCTCCGTCGAGCGCATCGCGCAGGCGAAAAGCGAGATCGTCCAGGGGCTGGTTCCCGATGGGCTGGCGGTGCTCAACGCCGACGACGCCCATGTGGCGGCGATGGCCCCCCTGGCGCCGCAAGGACACGTATTCTGGTTCGGCATGGCCGGCGACGACGCCGAAGCCAGCGCCGGCAACGCCGCATCCGGGAAGTCGGACGCACTGTTCGCCAGCGACGTGCGGACCGACGACGGCGACCGCCCCTCGTTCACCTTGGAACGGGCCGATGGCGGAACCGCCCATGTGCAACTGGCGATTCGCGGCACGCACAACGTGATGAACGCCCTCGCCGCGGCGAGCGTCGCCCACCTGCTGGGCGTACCGCTGCAGTCGATCGCCGAGACGCTGTCGCGTCAGTCCCGCATCAGCCCGCACCGCATGGCGGTGTCCACGGTCCGGCGCGGCGGGATGTCTTTCACGCTGATCGATGATTCATTCAACGCCAACCCCGACTCCATGCGAGCCGGTCTCGACGGGCTCGCCCGGTGGCGTTCCGATGAAGACCCGTACCGTATCGCGGTGCTGGGAGCGATGCTGGAGCTGGGCGGTGACGAGTCCGCGCTGCATGAGGGCATCGGCGAGTACGCGGCCGGCCTGCCCATCGACGCCGTCATCGCGGTGGGCAACGATGACGAGCATTTCGACGCGCTGGCTTCCGCCCTTGCGAAGGGCGCGCGGAAGCGGCGTGACGACAGTGACGGCAACACGCCGGAGGTGCATTGGGTTCACGACATCGATCAGGCCGACACCTTGGTCCGAGCTCTTGCCGGAGACCATGACGACACGGTTGTGCTGCTGAAGGGGTCGCACGCCTCGGGCCTGAGCGCCCTGGCGCAACGATGGACGACAGCGGACGGACAGCCGTCCGACCACGAATAGGAAGCGGGGAATCTGAGTTGATCGCGTTAATCATTGGCATTCTGGTCTCGCTTCTGGTGACCATCGCGGGCACGCCGATGCTGATCCATCTGGTGCATCGGCTGCACTACGGGCAGTACATCCGTCAGGACGGCCGAAGTCGCATCTGGTCAAGCGCGGCACCCCGACCATGGGCGGCGTAGCAATCGTGCTGGCGATCGTGCTCGGATGGGGGGGCGTCGGCACTGTACCGTTACGTCCGCTCGGGAGCGGTTCCCTCCCTGTCCGCGATGCTTGTGCTGTTCGCGATGCTGTCGATGGGCCTGCTCGGCTTCATCGACGACTTCGCCAAGGTGCGCAAAAAACAGAATCTGGGCCTGTCGGTGCATGCCAAGTTCATCGGCCAGTTCATCTTCGCCACGATCTACGCGGTTCTCGCGCTGATCATCCCCACCAAATCGGGGTTCCCCAGCGCTCAGGCAGGCATCAGCTTCATTGAGAAGCCGTTCTTCGACTTCCGGTTCGCCCGGCGGCGTGGCCGCCGCGATCATATTCGTCATCTGGGTGAATTTCCTCATGACCGCGTGGACGAACGCGGTCAACCTGACCGACGGTCTTGACGGCTTGGCCGCCGGCTCCTCGATGATCGCCTTCATCGGCTATGCGATCATCGCGTTCTGGGAAAGCTACCATATCAAGGGCGGCACGCACGAAGGGTTCTCGTATGCCGTGTCCGATCCCTCTCGATCTGACCGTCATCGCCTGCTGCGGCTTCGTCGCCTGCTTCGGCTTCCTGTGGTACAACTCGAACCCGGCGACGATCTTCATGGGCGACACCGGTTCGCTGGCGCTCGGCGGCCTGTTCGCAGCCATGTCCATCGCCACGCACACCGAATTCCTGGCGATCATCCTTGGCGGTCTGTTCGTCATCGAGACCATGAGCGACATCATCCAGGTCACCTCGTTCAAGCTCACGCACAAGCGTGTGTTCAAGATGGCGCCGATCCACCATCATCATTTCGAGCTTCTCGGGTGGAGCGAATCAAAGGTCGTCGTGCGCTTCTGGATGATCGAGTTCCTGTTCATGATCGTGCGGCCTGATGATGTTCTACGTCGATTGGGTGTCCCGATCCGGGTTGCTGTTTGTCTGAACGGTACCGTGACGGCCCCGCGCCGCACAGCGTGGCGTGACCGCCGCGGTATAGGCAGGTTCGCATGAGAGCGTCCGCCGGTTCGGCGGTGCAATGACAAGGGAGACGATATGGATCTCAGTGACAAGACCGTTCTGGTGGCCGGTCTGGGTATATCCGGCCGCAGCATGATGGAAGTGTTGCGTTCCCGCGCAGCGCGGGTAATCGGCGTGGACGAGCATAAGCCGGAGGCCGACCTGCATTCGTTCGACGACATCGACTGGGATTCGGCCGACATCGTCATGACGTCGCCGGTCTTCAACCCGCGCACGCCATTCATCCTCGAAGCCCAACGCCGAGGCATCCCCGTGTACAGCGAGGTCGAGCTCGCGTGGCGGCTGCGCGTGGACAGCGCCCGCACCGGCCGGCCCCGCCCCGTGGGTGGGCATCACCGGCACGAACGGCAAGACGTCCACGACCGAGATGACCTCGGCCATGCTGTGCGCCGATGGCCTCGTTGCACCGGCGGTCGGCAACATCGGCAAGCCGTGTCCCACGCCGCCGTCGACCCGGACAACGACGCGCTCTGCGTCGAACTGAGCTCGTTCCAGCTGCATTTCACCTATTCTCTGGAACTCGACTGCACGGCGATCACCAACATCGCCGACGACCATCTCGATTGGCATGGCGGCATCGAGAACTATGCCGCCGACAAGGCGAAGGTGTTCCACAACGTCAGGCGCGCCCTGGTGTTCAACGCCGACGACCGGCGCGTCAGCGCGCTCGCCTCGGCGGCGCATACCGCCGAGGGATGCCGGCGCATCGGATTCACGCTCGGCGTTCCCCAGCCCGGCCAGATCGGCGTGGACGACGGCTGGATCGTCGACCGCAGTGGCGTGGCCGGCGGCGCATTCGGCGATGAGACCCGCCTGGCGCCGGTCCAGGAGTTCCCCCACCTGTGTGAGCCGGACGGCACCGTGTACCCGCACCTGCTCGCCGACGCGATGACCGCGCTGGCGTTGGCGCTGGGAATGGGCGTGGACCTCGATAAGGCGTTGGCCGCGCTGAAGGCGTTCGCCCCCGGCGGCCATCGCATCCAGACGGTGGCGACGGCCGCGACGGGCGACGGCGGCTCGATACGCTTCATCGACGATTCGAAGGCGACGAACGCCCACGCGGCGCGGGCGTCGCTGAGCAGCTTCGCCCCCAAGAGCGTGGTGTGGATCGCCGGAGGACTCGCCAAAGGAAGCCGTTTTGAACAGCTCGTGGCGGATCAGGCGCATACGATTAAGGCGGCCATCATCATCGGCAAGGACCAGAAGCCGATGCTTGAGGCGTTCGCCGCCAGCGCACCCGGCATTCCTCTTACCGTGATCGAGCCCGAGCCCTCGGACACGGTGATGGCGCGCGCGGTCGATGCCGCAGGCGCATACGCCGGCACAGGTGACGTGGTGCTGATGGCACCCGCCTGCGCCTCCATGGACCAGTTCGTCTCCTACGCGGACCGCGGCACCCAGTTCGCGCGGGAGTCCTCACGATGGGTGACGCAGCATGGCAAGTGACGATCCGCGGCGACGCGCCCGCTCCGTAAGATCCGGCCAGCCTTCGCGGTCGGATGCTGGTTCCGCGGGCGCGGGCACTGGCACGGGCAGACGCACGGGGCAGGATTCGTCCGCCTCCCGACTGGCCGAAGCTCGGCGGGTCGAAGAGCGTGACGCCCAACGGCTCGGCAGGTTCACCGGACTGCGCAGCCTGCTCAACCCGCTGTGGTGCTATCACGGCTTCCGGCCGCCGTTGTGGTGCTCACCGGCTTCGGCGTGATCATGGTGTTCTCCAGTTCCACCGTGTCGATGGTCTCCGCCGGCCGATCGCCGTTTTCGCAGGCCATCAGCCAGGGCATGTACTGCGTGATGGGTCTGGTCGTGGGCGTGGTTTTCATGTGCCTTCCGGCTCGTATGTACAGGCGTTTCAGCTTCGCCGTGGTGTTATTCGCGATGCTGCTGCAGCTGCTGACGTTCACGCCGCTCGGCGTCGAGGTCAACGGCAATGCCGGCTGGATCGGCAAGCGCGGCGTGTTCACGATGCAGCCGGCCGAGGTGATGAAGCTCGCCTTGTGCATATGGCTTCCGGCGGCCCCTGCACTGGGCGAAGAAACACAGCGGTAAGATCGGCAAGTTGCGGGCATACGCCCCCTGACGGTTCTGTATCTCCTGTGCCTGGGATTCGTGATGTTGGGCAAGGATCTGGGCACGGCCATGATCGTCCTGTTCATCGGATTCGTCGCGTTTCTTTTGGGAGGATATCCAGGCAAGGTCCTTGCGGCCTTTGCCGCCCTGGGCATCATCGGCATCGTGGGATTGATCGCATACAGTCCGAACAGGCTGAACCGCGTTCTGGCCGCGTACCAGGAGTGCAGCGGCACCGATGCCCAAAAGGTCTGCTACCAGTCGATACACGCGAAATACGCCTTGGCCGAAGGCGGTCTGTTCGGGGTAGGCTTGGGCAACTCCCGCGAGAAATGGAACTATCTGCCGGAGGCGCACAATGATTTCATCTTCGCCATCATCGGCGAGGAAACCGGTTTCATCGGAGCGGCCATCGTCATCATACTGTTCGTGGTGCTGGGAGGATGCATGATCAGCGTACTCTGCAGACCGCGGACCGTTACGCGTCGGTCAGCCTGCTGTGCATCACCGTATGGCTTGTCGGGCAGGCGCTGATCAACATCGGCGTCGTGGTCGGGGTTTTCCCCGTCATGGGCGTGCCGATGCCGTTCGTCTCGGCGGGCGGGTCGTCCCTGATCATGTGTCTGGCGGCGGCGGCGTGGCCGCCTCGCTCATGCGCGCCCAACCTCAGATCAAGGCCGATTCGTCCCGCGCCTGACCGGAGGCGGGGCTGTCGGCGAAGCCAGCTGGGGTGGCCATAAGGCCCTTCCAACAGGACGAAATATGTCAAAGTCGGCTTGACGAAGCCGCGTTTTTTCATCACTCACGCTAAGCTCGGAGATTATGAGTTCATCACCTGTGCATATCGTTCTGGCAGGCGGCGGCACCGCCGGTCATGTCAACCCGTTGCTGGCCGTGGCGGATGCGATTCGCCGTATCCGGCCCGAGGCTTCCATCAGCATCATCGGCACGGCCGTAGGACTGGAGCACGACCTTGTTCCCCGTGCCGGCTATGAGCTGGACACCATCGAAAAGGTCCCGTTCCCGCGGCGCCCCAACAAGGCCGCGCTCCAGTTTCCGGCCAAGTGGATGCGCGAGACCCGCAAGGTCCGCGATATCCTGCGTTCGCGTCAAGCGGACGTTGTGGTCGGATTCGGCGGCTATGCCTCGGCTCCGGTGTATTCCGCGGCGCACAGGATGGGCATACCCGTCGTCATCCATGAGCAGAACGCCCGAGCCGGCATGGCCAACAAGCTTGGCGCGCGTTACGCTGCGTTCATCGGTACGGCGTACGAGAACACCGGCCTCAAGCCGGGATCCGGGTGCCGTATGGAGCGCGTCGGGCTGCCGTTGCGGCCGGCGATCAGCACGCTCGCGGCGCAGTTCGCGTCCGATCGCGCGTCCGTGCGCCAGTCGGGGGCCGAGGCGATGGGCATCGACCCGGCGCGTCCCATGGTGCTGGTCACCGGAGGGTCGCTGGGCGCGGTCAGCCTGAACAGGGCGGTGGCATCCAGTGCCGCGGTGCTGCTCGAACACGCGCAGGTCGTCCATCTGACCGGCAAGGGCAAGATCGACGAAGTGCGCTCGTTGGTGGGAGAGCGCGCCAATGCCGGGGTCTTCACCGGTGTGGGCCCTGATTCATACGGCAAGGGCGACTATCATGCGGCCGAATATCTGGAACGCATCGATCTGGCGTTCGCATGCGCCGACCTGGTGATTTGCCGGTCCGGGGCGGGATCGGTGTCCGAGCTCGCCGCCCTGGGCCTGCCTGCGGTGTATGTCCCGTTGCCGATCGGCAACGGGGAGCAGCGGTTCAACGCGCTTCCCGTGGTCAAGGCCGGCGGCGGGCTGATGGTGGCCGACAAGGATTTCACCGCGCAGTGGGTGCAGTCCCATGTGCCGTCGCTGCTCGCCGAACCGGACCGGCTGCGCGAGCTGGGCGACAAGGCATGGGAGTACGGCATTCGCGACGCCGCCGACACCATGCCTTCGTCGCGTGCTTGAACTGGCGTAATGCGGCGCTCTGATTGGCGTCGGGTATGACCATAATGGTGACCAGCATGAATCATCAAGGAGAATCTGCAGTGTCTGAAGCGCAAACCAATGCCACCCCTATCGTCCTCGACCCGATGAGGGTCGCGTTCGCGCCCGACGCGACGGTGTTGCAACTGGGAAGGACCCATTTCATCGGCATCGGTGGCGCGGGCATGAGCGTGCTCGCTGAAATGCTGCATGAGCAGGGCGTCGAGGTCGATGGTTCGGACCGTGAGGAAGGCTCGAAGACCGAACGGCTGCGATCCCTCGGCATCACCGTCGAATTCGGCCAGCAGGCCGACAACGTGCGTGGTGCCGACACCGTGGTGTACTCCAGCGCCATCAAGCCCGACAACCCCGAAATCGTCGCGGCGCACGAGCGGGGCATCCGCATCGTGCACCGCAGCGACATCCTCGCCCTGCTGATGAACGGCGCCGGGCGGTCACCGTCGCCGGAGCGCATGGCAAGACCACGACAAGTTCGCTGCTATCACACATCCTCGTCCATGCCGGAACCGGGAAGCTGGCCGATCCCAGTTACGCCATCGGCGGCACCATCCAGGCACCCGGGGAGCGGTACTGGACGGCGGCATGCCGGACGCGGCGACGTATTGGTCGCGGAGGCGGACGAATCCGACGGCAGCTTCTGCAAGTACCGTCCCTCGATCGCGGTGATCACGAACGCGCTCGCAGACCATCTCGACCATTATGGCGACGAGGCGCATTACTGCGCCGCGTTCGTCGACCATGCGGGGCATGCAAGCGGACATGTCGTCATGACGGGCGATGACGAGGGTGCCGTGGCCGTGCTGCGCGACCTCGACCCGTCCGTGGCCCGTCGAACGATCGTGTACGCCACCAAGGATGCCGACCAGATCGGGGACCTGCGCGGCGCCACGCTGGTGCGCATCGATGCCGAGCATGAGAGCGCCGACAGCGGCCGGGAGACCTTCACCGTCCATGTGCCGGCGTCGCTCGCGTCGGTCTGCGGCTGTGGCGACGCCGATCTGGCGTTGCCGGTCAGCCTCGCCATCCCCGGCATGCACAACGCGCGCAACGCGACCGCGGCCATCCTGGCCGCGATGTTGCTGGGCGTGACCCCCGAGGCCGCAGCCCAGGCCGCCTCGACGTTCCTCGGAGCCTCGCGCCGGTTCCAGGTGCACGGCGAGGAGAACGGTGTGACGGTGGTCGACGATTACGCGCATCATCCCACGGAGATCAGCGCGCTGCTCGACGCCGCCCGGCGCCGATACCCGCGTTCCGTCATCCGGGTGCTGTTCCAGCCGCACCTGTTCTCGCGCACGCGTACGTTCGCCCACGAGTTCGCCGAGGCGCTGTCCAAGGCCGATGACGTCATCGTTACCGGCATCTTCCCCGCACGCGAACTGCAGCGGGACTTCCCGGATGTTTCCGCCATGACCATCGTCGATGCCGCGCAGGACGTGCCGCACGCTTCGGCACAGGGCGACGGGACGTGGATCAGCGCGGTCGACGACATGCAGGTGGCGGCTCAGATGCTGGCGATGCGCTGCCGTCCCACGGACGTGGTGTTCACCGTCGGCGCGGGGACATTACCGCCATGGGCGCGGTGATCCTGCACGCACTGGGGGGGCCCGGCACAATCTCGGTGACCGCTGATGGCACGGCGGGTCGTTGCCTCACATGGCGATGCCGGTCGTGAGGCCGGGCAAGGGTCCGGCTCGCGCAAGCCGCGCACGACGGCAGACAGAGGCCTCATCGTCGGGTGCCGAAGCCAATCGCGTCGCCGTGACACGGGAACGCCAGACCAGGAAAAAGCCTCGCACCGCGTCGAATGACGTGTCCCGGAAGGCTGCATCCGAGAGGCATCGCCGGGGGAGAACCACGGTCGGGAAGGCGACGGGCCGGCAGATGACGTCCGGCAGGAAGTCGGAAAAGGCCTTAGAAAAAAAGAGACTTCCCGACAGGCAAAGGGCGGGAAAACAGTCTCCCGAAAATCGAGGTTCGGAAAGACGGCGTCCCGGAGCGTTTCGTCGTCCTCGTCCCGGTCGGTATCACGCGCCGAAGGTTTCGTCGACGCACGTCGCCTGCACAGCGAGGATGTGGTCAAGAAGACGCTCGATGAGAACGTCGGCGTGCTCGGCGTGGCGACCCGTCCCAAAGTGCTGGATTTCGACGCGCGCCTGAAGGAGCGGAAGAAGGCGGGCACGGGTCGCCGCCATCCGCGTGCTGATTGTGATATTGGCCGCGGCGCTGGTGTCCGCGCTGATCTGGCTTCTGTTGTTCTCATCCGTGTTCCGTTTGGAAACCTCGCAGATCAGCGTCAGCGGCGGCAACGAATGGGTGAGCGAGAAGGATGTGCTGGATATCGCGAACCAGCAATCCGGCAAATCGCTGTTCCTGGTTTCCGCAGACAAGGTCAGCTCGCAGCTGAAGAACATCCCCGGCGTAACCCAGGCGAACGTCGTCAAACGGTATCCGCGCTCGCTGGAGATTGACATCAAGGCGCAGCAGCCCGCCGCCATGCTCAAGGAACCAGATGGAACCCTGGTGGCGGTCGACCGCAAGGCGCGTGCTCAACGCGGTGGGCAAGGCGTCCATGAAAGGTATTCCGGTCATCGAGGTGAGCTCGGTGGACAACGGCCTGAACAGCCGCGCCGTCAAGGAGGCACTGACCATCCTCGGCGGTCTGCCCGACACGATGCGCACCGTCATCACCAAGGTGAGCGCGAAAACGCAGGATTCCATCACCACCGAGCTGAGTTCCGGCAAATATGTCGTCGTCTGGGGTGATTCGTCCGAGTTGAAACTCAAGTCGGCGATCGTCGACAAGCTGCTCAGCGACCCATCGCTGATAGGAGACAAGCATCAGATCGACGTGTCGGCCCCGAGCCGACCCATCATCAAATAGCGCGCGTTTCGCCGTGGGCAGGACGCGAAACGCGGGTGAAGATACGAAAAGCCGGCCGCATGATCGTTGGAATCATGCGGCTTGGCGAGTGGAGATGCGGGGAATCGAACCCCGGTCCGATGACCGAACCCTCAGTCTTCTACGTGCGTAGTCTGCTGGCCGTGCGGCGGTTTTTCTGCCCCCATCGATGTCGCAGACAACTGATGGCGGCATATTCGCAGTTAAAGTCCCCGATGCACCCTGAGACTCAATGCATCAAGCAAGTCTTCTCAACGACGCTCAACATCCTCCCAAAGACGAGGAGGAGTGAACGGAGCGGCTGCTCACTGGTTAATCCTGGCGCGAAGCTCAGGCAGCGAGAGCGAACTCAGTGCGGTTAGATTTAGCACTTATTCTTTTGTAGGGGGCATCCACGAGCGGACCCTACGTTCTCGGCACGCTTCCCTGCGACGAACAGGTCACCGTCGAAACCGATCATCCCCAATATTGAATTATCAATTCGCATTCCGGTTCATGGCCGGACATTTCATTATATCCCGGCTGCTCGAAAAAGCAAGTCGGTCATCAGTCGGTCACCCATACGCGCTTGGTGCCGGTCTGGACGCGCTTGGTTCCCGTCCGCACCTTTTTCGTGCCGGACTTGATGCTCTGCGCCTGATACGAGCCGTGATCCTCCTGCCGGGTCCCGACTTGGATCTGCTTGTCCTGCCAGACCTTTTCGTACCGGTAGTTGTCGGGGAGGCCGGACTTGAGCAGGTAGTCACCGTGCTCCTCGAACGCGGGGTCGTTCGCGTTCGCAGTGAACCCGTCGTGTTCAAAGATGGCGCGTCGGTTGGCACCTGCACCCGTTGCGTCTCATAGACCGGCCGGGTCTCCCAGCGCCCGGAGGGGCCGCCGTTCGGGCCGCTTCTGTCGGGCTGTGCAGTGGAATCGAGCTGTGCGGATTTGCCGTCGGCATTGTCGGCATCGGTGCCGTCCTTACGGATATTGTCCCCGGTTGCTTCGTTCTTGCCGCCGGGGCCGGACACCCCCCGGTTTCCGGAGAGGTTCCCTGTTCTCCGGAGGCGACGGTGCCGGCCGGCTTCGGTGGACGCGGCATAATCGCGTGTTCGTTCGCGCTTATGGTTTTTTTGGGGGGGGGTATGCCGTGGTATGCCCAGTTCGGATGCGGTGGTGGTGGGTGCGATAGAATCCGATACATGAAAGTGGTATTGCAGCGTGTGTCGCAGGCGTCGGTCGATGTCGTCAATGAGCTGGGGATTTGGATCCACGTTCGACCTTCAGCAGATCGGTCCGGGGTTCCTGCTGCTGGTCGGCGTGACCGATGAGGACGGCGATGACGAGATCGCATGGCTGGCGCATAAGATTCTGCGGCTGCGCGTGTTCGAGGACGAGCAGGGCAAGATGAACCGGTCGATCCAGGACATCGGCGGTGAGATCCTGTCCGTGTCGCAGTTCACGCTGTTCGCCGACGTGCGCAAGGGAACCGGTAGCCGAGCTTCGTCGGCGCGGGCAAGCCGGAACATGCCGACATCATGTGGATCAAATTCAACGAGGCGCTGCGCTCCGGGGGCGTTGCAGTGCGCGAGGGGCGTTTCGGCGCCCATATGCGCGTCGGCCTGGTCAACGACGGCCCGGTCACGATCGTCATCGACACCGCCGACCGCCATTGACCGGTCGAGGCCGCAGCTGCTGCGCCGTCACCGTGCGAGGGTACCGTCCCTCGTGACGGTGCCCGTGACGCAACCCGTGCAACCCGCGCGGAGTATTGCCGTGTCCGTGTCGGTTCTCGAATATGCGAAAACCCGCCCGACCGGCTGCCGGTCGTAACCGGTCAGTCAATCGGGCGGGCTTTGCGGGGCGGTCAGTCAGCGCCGAAGCGCCTTGACCCTATCAGGCTTCCACGGGTTTCTTGCCGCTTTCGAGCACCTTGTAGGCGAAGCCGATGGCGAGTACGTAGAGGCAGCCGATGGCCATCACGAGGATGCCGCCGAACTGACCCGCGACGTCGGCCGCGGCACCCATGATGGGCGGGAAGATCGCGCCGCCGATCGGTACCCATGAGCATCAGGCCGGAGATCTCGTTCTGACGGTCCGGACGGTACATGAGCGCGTGGGAGAGGAACAGCGAGAACACGTTCGAGTTGCCGAAGCCGACGAGTGCGACCGCGACCCAGAACAGCCAGACCGGCGGATTGGTCGGCACGAGCGTGAAGATCGCGAAGCAGATGGCGGAGAGCGTCATGATGACGCCGCAGATGCGCACGCCGAGCTTGTTGCTGATCTTCTGGAGCACGATGCCGCCGGTGAAGCAGCCGATCATGCGGGCGACGAAGTACACCATCGTCGCGGAGGACGCGATGGCTGTGAACGTGTCGCCGGTGTGCTCGGTCAGGATGCGCGGCGCCTGCGCGTTGATGGCGACGTCCACGCCCACGTGCGCCACGATGCCGAGGAAGCACAGGAGCACGATGCGGTCGGAGAACAGCAGCTTGAAGCAGCGGCCGATGGTAGTGGTGCCGGCGTCAGGCGCGGGCTCCTCGATCTTGTCGAACGCGAGCAGCACGTAGCCGAGGATGCCGACGATGAAGTAGATCACGAACAGTATCCACCACATGCCGACCTGCTTGCCGTCAGCGTTGGTGTAGGTGAAGGCGGAGATGCTGTTCGCGCCCCACATGGCGATCCACGGGGCGAACAGGGGAGGCGAACGCCTTGACGAACTGGCCGAGGGTCAGCGTGGAGGCGAGCTTATCACCCTTGACGAACACGGTCAGCAGCGGGTTGAGCGACACCTGCATCAGTGTGTTGCCGATGCCGAGGAACGCGAAGGAGATGACGATGAGCACCAGCTGCACGGTGGACTTCATCGGGCACAGCAGGTAGGCGATGATCGGCAGCGCCATGGCGACGAGCGTCACCAGGATGGACCACAGCACGGTCTTGCGCCGCCCGATCTTGTTCATCAGGATGCCGGTGGGCACGGAGAAGATCAGGAACCAGAAGAACACCATGGTGGTGAACAGGTTGGCGGTTCCGTCGGCGAGACCGAACTCGGCCTTCACGTAGTTCGTCGCGGTGCCGACCAGGTCGACGAAGCCCATGACGAAGAAGGCGAACATGACAGGCAGGATCTTGGCGAATCCCGCGTTGACTGGCTTGGTGGTTTCGTTGCTCATTGCGATGTTTCCCTTTTCTCTGATAATGAGCTGTGATTATTTGATCGTCGGTGCATCCTGCGGGCGTGTCACTGCGCGGCCTGCGCGAGGTAGTCGGGCATGGTGTCCGGGTACTCCGGCCAGGCGCCGTTGGCGGTGCAGACGTACGCGGCGGTGTTCACGGCCTTGCGGTGCGCCTCGGTCAGCGTGTCGCCGAGCAGCGTACGGGCGGTGAACGTGCCTGAGAAGGAGTCGCCGGCGCCGACGGTGTCGTCCACCTCGACGCGCGGGGTGTCCAGCGTGGAGGTCTCGCCGTCCTTGGCGATGATGGTGGAGAACGTGGAACCGCCGGTCAGAATCACGTAGTCGAGGCCGTACTCGCTCATGAACCAGCGGCAGGCGTCTTCACCGGAGGTGCCGCGAATGTCGAACATGTCGCGCAGCAGCAGGAGTTCCTCGTCGTTGATCTTGAAGACGGTGGCCACCTTGAGGAGTTCCTCGATAAGCTCCTTGGAGTAGAAGTTGGCGCGCAGGTTGATGTCGAAGAACTTCATCGCGCCCGGCTTGGTGTGCTTGAGCAGCTCCGTGATGGTGGCGTGCGATTCGGGGAGCGCAGGGCCAGCGTGCCGTAGCAGATGGCGTCGGCCTGCTCCACGACCTCGATGAGCTGGCGGGTGAGCAGCAGGTGGTCCCAGGCGACGCCCTTGACGATGGTGTACTCCGGGATGCCGTTCTTCAAGCTGACCTCGACAGTGGAGGTGGGCCATGCGTTGCGCTGGATGATGGAGTGGATGCCGGCCTTCTCGGCTTCGGCGAGCAGCTCGTCGCCGAGTTCATCCTCGCCGACCGCGCTGATGGCCCAGCCTTCGGTGCCGTTCTTCATCGCGTGGTAGGCGAAGTTGACGGGAGCGCCGCCGGCGCGCTTGCCGCTGGGCAGCATGTCCCACAGGAGCTCTCCGAGACAGAACGATGGGCTTGGTCATGATGGTTTCCTTTCCGGGATGGTTGCTGTGGTTGTTGTGTTGTTGTGTTGCTGCGGGGTCCTCCGTTGTGGGGACCCCGGAAATCCGTGATGTTCCGCGGGCGGTCACGACAGTTCGAAGAACTGTGACGGGTGGTCGAGGAACTGGTTGATGGCTACGGCCGCGGCGCCGTTCAGGGCGGCGTCCGCGGGCAGGGCGGACAGGGTGATGGCGGTGGTGTCGTTGAGCTCGTGGATGACGTGCTTGTCGATGACCTTGTGCACTTCGTCGAGTAAGAGCTGCCCGGCTTCGGCGACGATGTCGCCGATGACGATCTGCGAGGGGTTGAAGGAGTTGAAGATCGTGATGCAGCCGAAACCGACGTACCGTGCGACCCGCTTGATCAGTGCGATCGCGCGCTTGTCGCCGCCGCGGGCCAGTGCGAACAGCGCTCGGCATGCCTGCAGGTGGGTCATCGTGCCGGCATCGGCGATCAGATCGCCTTCCTTCAGGATCATCTCGTGGATCGCGGGGGTGGAGCAGTAGCGTTCGAGGCATCCGACGTTGCCGCAGTCGCACGGCTTGCCGTTGATATCGATGCTGACATGGCCGATTTCGGTGGCCGCTCCGAGGGCGCCGTTGATGATGTTGCCGTGGTCGATCACGCCGAGGCCGACGCCTTCGCCGACGAGGTAGTAGGCGAGGTTCTCGGTGGTGATGGTGGGATCGAACAGGTATTGGGCCATCGCGCCGGCGCGGGCGTCTTGCTCCACGAACACGGGGACGGTGAACGCGTTGCTGAATTCGTGGATGAAGTTGACTTTCTGCCATCCGCGCATCGAGGACACGACGGCGGTGCGTCCCACGTTGCGCAGGTAGGCCGGGGACGGCCATGCCGATGGCGATGATGCGTCGGTCGGCTTCGATCAGCGAACCGATGGTGTCGTGGAGCTGCATGATCGCCGAGTCGATGGTGTCTTCGGTGACTTGGGGCAGTTCCTGCACGGTCAGCGGTTTGCCGGCGAGGTCGAACACACCGAGCTGTACCAGGCTTCGCGCGAATTTCACGGCGATGACGTGGAATTCTGCGGTGTCGAGAGTGAGCCCGATGGAGCGGCGGTTCTTGCGCCCCTCGAAATCGCCGGTCTCCTTGATGGCGCCGACTTCTATGAGCTTGGCGGTGATCTTGGTGATGGCGGCGGGGTGAGGTCGAGGGCTTTGGCGATCTGCGCGCGAGAGCTGATGCCGTGCTGGTACAGGTGCTGCATGATCCGCGAACGGTTGGTTTCGGACACTGATGCCAGGGTTGCGTTGGCGATGGTGTTGGTCATCACTGCTCCTTCGCGTCGTGCCGTGTGCGCGGTCGTTGCGTGTTGTTGTCATGCTCGTCATTGAATATGAACGATGTTTATATATTAACACTGTTAATCAAAAAAGGAGGCGCGCCGTTGTTCGGCGTGTCGCGCTTTGTACCACGGTTTGCGCGTGTCGGGGCGTGGATGGTTCGGGTGCCCTCGTGCGGGATGGTACGGTGATAGACAAGGTATGTGACGCATCGAAGGAGATGACAATGACGGTTGAAATCGCGGTGCAGGACGTGGAGGGCGCCCGCATCGCACATGAGGAGGGGGCGGATCGCGTCGAACTGTGCGCCGCTCTGATGGGCACGGGCGGGCTGGACCCCAAGCTTCGGCATGATCCAGGCATGCTCCCATGTCGGCGTACCCCAAGGCGTCCAGGTGCTGATCCGTCCGAGAGGCGGTTCGTTCGCGTTCACCGATGAAGAGAAATACGTGCAGATCGCCGACGTCCGTTCGGCCATCCTCGCCGGGGCGTCCGGCGTCGTCGTCGGAGGCATGACCGAGGACGGGCGCATTGACGTGCCGTTCACCCGCGCGCTGGCCGAGGCCGCCCGCAACGAGGCCGTGCGCTGCAATCGCAAGGTGCAGGTCACGTATCATCGTGCGTTCGACATGCTCGACGATCAGTTCGCCGCGCTGGATACCCTGATCGAACTTGGCTTCACCCGCGTGCTCACCTCGGGTGGCGCCGCATGCGTCCCGGATGGTCTGGGCCGCCTGCGGGAGCTGTCCGAATACGCCGCGGGGCGCATCCAGATACAGGCCGGCGGCGGTGTGACCGTCGATCTCATTCCCGCCTTGAAGGAGACGGGCGTGTCGGCGATTCATTTGTCGGCGAAACGCACGATGACATCGGATGGGGCCGGAGGACGGAGGCAATGGCGTCATGGTATGCCGCACCGATCGGGATGTCGTGCGTGCCGCAGTCGCCGCCGCGCGCTGAAAATCCAAATCCTCCCGCTGGCGGGAGGCGGCGCGCAGCCTGATCAGCGGTTTTCCAGGTAATCGTGGAGGACTGATAGGGCTTCGCCACGCAGGGTGATTTCGCCTCGCACTCGCATTGGCGGATGATGGTCCGCGTGTGGAACGACGAGCCGGTCAGCAGGTCGAGCTGCGCCTGCGCGGCCGACAGCAGGGGTGTCGTTGACGATGTCGCTCTGCCCGTACACGCACACGTCGGCAAGGTCCAGCAGTCCCACGGGCATGGACAGCGCCGTGCCCAGATAGGTGCCGGCCTCGCGCAGGATGCTCGCGCGCATCCGTTCGTCGCTGCGCTGCAGCCGTGCGTGCAGCGAGGTCGCCGAGACCAGGCGTTCGAGGCACCCTCGCTTGCCGCAGGCGCACGGAGGGCCCTGCGGGTCGAGGGAGATGTGGCCGATCTCGCCGCCGGCGTGGTTCTCGCCGAACACCGGCACGTCGCCCAGCAGCACGGCGCCTCCGACGCCACGGCGCAGGCGGACGAACATCATATTGGGGCCGCCCTTGCCGAACAGTCGCTCGGTGAACATGGCGGCGGTCGCGTCGTTGTTCACGGTGACGGGAAGTGAGAAACGCCGTTCGATGAGCGTGCGGACGTCGACGTTGCGCCAGCCGAGCAGCGTGGAGCGCTTCACCAGGCCGTTGCCGTCGACCACGCCGGGCATGGCGAGCCCGATGCCGATGACGTTCTGCGTGGCGGCGTGCAGGGGAGTGATGACCTCGTTGATGGTGTCGAAATCCACATGGTTCACCGCCCGCAGCGCGTGTTCCACGTGCATGACCGGCTCGCCGAGCAGGTTCGTGGCCTCGCCCTGGATGAGATGCGGCTGTGACAGGTCGATGCTGATGATATGCAGCGTGTCGGGGTCGACGCTCAGCAGCGTGCCTCGCTTGCCCTTGCCGCCGTTGGACTCGCGGCCGTTCTCGCGCAGCAGGTGACAGCTGAGCATGCTGTTGACCACATCGGAGACCGCCACGCGGGACAGTCCCGTGCGCCGCCCCAATTCGGCGCGTGAAAGTTGGACGTCGGGGAACAGCAGGCTGAAGATCAATGACCGGTTCGTGCGTCTTGCATCGGCGGGACTTGCCTTGCCGCTCTGTCCCGGGTTGTGGGGGCCCCATATCCCGGATTGCTGGTAAGCGGTCATAAGTCCCTGGATCCTTTCCGTGGCTCTCCGCGAGACCATTTCCGGTCACGCAATGTTCATTCTACGGTCGCTCATGTTCAATGTCCGTTATGTCGCCGAAGATGCGGATATACACATTAGTTAGTATCATTAACAAATAGCGGATGCGCATGTCACGGGAAACGCAAGAATCGCGTGACGGCACGGCTGGTCGCTGATGACAACGGGGTGGCCTGAACCGCTGAAGAATGAACAACACAAGGAGGTTGCACATGCCTGAAGTGATTATCGTGAAGGATCAGGATGAGGCCGGCGAGCTGTACGCCCGCTGCGTCGCCGATCTGATCAAGGGCAAGCCGGACGCGGTGCTGGGTCTGGCGACCGGTTCGAGCCCGCTGGCCGCCTACCGTCACCTCGCCGCCATGGTGAAGGCCGAGGACATCGACGTGTCGAAGGTGCGCGGTTTCGCGCTTGACGAGTACATCGGTCTGCCGCTGACCCATCCGGAGTCCTACCACAGCACCATCCACCGCACCGTCGTCGAGCCGCTCGGCCTCGACCCGGAGAAGGTGCACGTGCCCGGTGACGTGCTCGACGGCGCCCCGCTGGAGGACGGCGAGCGTATCGCCCACGCCGGCCCCGAGTACGATGCGGCCATCGAGGCCGCCGGCGGCATCGACGTGCAGATCCTCGGCATCGGCACCGACGGCCACGTCGGCTTCAACGAGCCCGGCTCGTCGCTGGCCTCCGGCACGCGCGTCAAGACGCTGGCCGAGCAGACCCGCGTCGACAACGCCCGCTTCTTCGACGACGACATCAACCAGGTGCCGACCCACTGCATCCCGCAGGGCATCGGCACGATCCTCAAGGCCCGTCACCTGGTGCTGCTGGCCTTCGGCGAGGGCAAGGCCGAAGCGGTCGAGGAGACCTGCGAGGGCGGCGTGAGCGCCTTCTGCCCGGCTTCCGCTCTGCAGCTGCACCCGCACGCGACGATCATCGTCGACGAGGCCGCCGCCTCCCGCCTGCGCCACAGGACTACTACAAGTACGCCTTCGAGCACAAGCCGGCTTGGCAGGGCATCTGATCAGCGCCCTGACAGGCATATCGATATGCGCTCCCGAACCGGGGCGCATGACGGATGGGTTCCCCGTCTGGGGGCCCATCCTCGCATGGGCGGTCATCATCGCGCCCCGAATCACATACAAAGAGGTAGGACAATATGACTCAATCACGAGAACAGATCGTCGCGCGGGTGACTGATGCGCTGAAGGGCGAGGCGGGTCGCGTCGCCGTTCGCGGTGCCCGCAAGGTGGATGCGTGCGGCGTCCAGGATCATTTCTGGCTGACCGCGGCGGACGGTGTCATCGTCGCCACCGGCACCGACGACGAGGCGTTCGAGTCGGCGTGTCGTTCCATCGGCCTTGATCCGGCCGACGAGACGGCCATCATCGATGCGGCCGGGCAGCTGATCACCCCGGGCTATGTGGACATTCACGCGCATGGCGCATGGGAGCATTCCTTCGATGACGGTCCGGAAGGCATCGACATCGCGCGTGCCGGCCACGCCGTGCACGGCACGACCAGGCAGGTGCTGTCGCTGATCACCAATCCCATCGACGTGATCTGCGCGAACCTGAAGAACGTTCGCGCCAAGATGGACGAGCGCCCCGACGTGCTCGGCGCCCATCTCGAAGGTCCGTTCCTGGCGCTCGCCCGCAAGGGCGCTCATGATCCCGAGTGCCTCAAGGCCGGTTCCCGAGCTCGTCGACGAGCTGCTGGGCGCTGCCGACGGCTGCATCCGCCAGATCACCATCGCGCCCGAGCTGCCTCACGGCATCAGCGCCATCAAGCAGTTCACGAAGGCGGGCGTCGTGCCGGCCGTCGGCCACTGCGACGCCGATTACGAGACCGCCAAGGCCGGTTTCGACGCCGGCGCGGGCATCATGACCCACATGTTCAACGCGATGAATGGACTGCACCACCGCAAGCCGGCCCGATCGGCGGCCGTGGAGGATCCGCGCGTCACTATCGAGCTGATCAACGACGGCTTCCACGTGCAGGACCCGATGGTCAAGCTGGGCTTCGAGTTCGCACCCCACCGCACGGCGTTCGTCACCGACGCGATGGCGGCCACCGACTGCCCTGACGGCCCGTACAAGCTGGGTGCGCTGGACGTGAACGTCGTCGACGGCCACGCCCGTCTGGTGTCGAACGGTGCAATCGCCGGCTCCACGCTGCTGCTTGAGGTCGCCGTGCAGCGCGCCGTCAATGAGCTGGGCATCTCCCCGGTCGACGCCGTCGAGGCTGCCACGCTGGCGCCCGCGCGCGCGTTCGGCTACGACAAGCCGAACGCGGTCACCGGCGCCCCGCTGGGTCTGCTCGCGCCCGGGTACGCCGCCGACCTGTTGCTCACCGATCCGTCCAGCTGGACGGTCAACCAGGTGTGGTGCGCCGGCGCAAGCTGAAGTAAGGCGCAGCCGCAAGGCGTTGATTGCATTCGTCACGGGAAACTGTGATAGGTCGCGATGAGGGGCCGTCTGCATATGCAGGCGGCCTCATCTCATGTACAGCCTTGTCGCCCCCACCTCTTCCGGTCTCATAATGTGGGCATTGTGTGGCGGATGTCGCAAAATACCGGAATAGTTGCAATTCCAAGGGTTATTCGGCCACAAGCCGCGCCCTTGCACATCACAGCCGATTCGTATGGAAACACATGGCTAACACAATAACCCCATAGTCTTGGTGACCGCGCCAATGAAGACGGCGCGGAGAGTAGTTAAGGAAGAGGTATTTCCCTTGAAGAATCATCGCAAGTTTTTGGCGGCTGTCGCATCCATCGCGGCAATCGCATCGCTGACCGCATGCGGCGGCGTGAAGGACGCCAATACGGCGAGCGGATCCGCGATCACCATCGGCACCACCGATAAGATCACCAGCGTGGATCCCGCGGGCTCTTACGACAATGGTTCGTATGCCGTGCGATTCAGATTTTCCCGTTCCTGTATGCACAGGATTACAATACGTCCGAACTGAGCGGATATCGCCGCCGATGACGGTACCTGGAATGATGACGGCACCGAATTCACCGTCAAGCTCAAGGAAGGGCTGAAGTTCGCGAACGGTCATGACCTGACCGCATCCGATGTCAAGTTCTCGTATGACCGCATCAAGACGATCAACGACGCGAACGGCCCGAGCTCGCTGCTCGCCAACGTCGAATCCGTCGAGGCTCCGGACGATACCACCGTCGTGTTCAAGGACTCCGTGCCGTTTGATGTGACGCTCAAGCAGGTCATGTCCAGCCCCGCCGGCCCCATCGTCGACGAAGAGACCTTCGACGCCGACAAGCTCACCGACGCCGACACCATCGTCAAGGGGAACGCGTTCGCCGGCCGTACAAAGCTCACCGCGTTCAAGATGAACGAGACCGCGTCCTACGAGAAGAACGACAGCTACAAGGGCCTGACCCCGGCCAAGAACGACGCCATCCAGGTCAAGTACTTCGCCGACGCGTCCAACCTCAAGCTCAACGTCCAGCAGGGCCAGATCGACGTGGCCAACCGCTCCCTGAGCCCGACCGACATCGAGGACCTCTCCAAGGACTCCAAGGTCAAGGTCGTCAAGGGCCCGGGCGGTGAGGAGCGCTTCATCGCCTTCAACTTCAAGATCAGCCCTACGGCGAGTCCCAGTCCGACGCCGACGCCAACAAGGCCAAGGCCGTGCGCCAGGCCGTCGCCAACCTCATCGACCGCGATGAGCTGAGCGAGAAGGTCTACAAGGGCACCTACACCCCGATGTACTCCTTCATCCCCCGACGGACTGTCCGGCCATGACGACACGCTGAAGGCCGCCTATGGCGACGGTGAGGGCAAGCCCGACGCCGCCAAGGCCAAGAAGGTGCTGGAGGACGCCGGCGTTTCGACCCCGGTCGACCTCAAGCTCCAGTACAACAGCGACCACTACGGCTCCGTCTCCGCCGACGAATACGCTGCCCTGAAGTCCCAGCTTGAGGCAGGCGGCCTGTTCAAGGTCGACATGCAGTCTACCGAATGGACCCAGTACAACAAGGAACGCGTCGTCACCGAAGACTCCGACGGCTCGTACCCGGTCTACCAGCTTGGATGGTTCCCGGACTACTCCGACCCGGACAACTACCTGTCCCCGTTCTTCCGCGATGGCAACTTCGTGAACAACGGCTACTCAACAAGGAAGTCAACGACCTGATCGTCAAGCAGGCAGGCGAGAAGGACGCCACCAAGCGTGAGGAGATCCTCAAGCAGGTCCAGGCCCTGGAGACCGAGGACCTGTCCACCATCCCGCTGCTGCAGGGTGCCCAGGTGGCCGTCACCGGAACGAACATCAAGGGTGTCGTACTCGACGCCTCGTTCCGCTTCCGCTACGCATCAGTGACCAAGTCCTGATCCAGTCCCGGCTCCCGCCGACGCGGGGCGACGCCCGTGAAGCCGGTCATGGATGGTGCAGTTGACGCCAAGCCATCCATGACCGCCGCGGGCGATCCCACACGCCGCGGAGCATCATCCGTATTCGATCGTTTTTCCCAGAAGGAGCATCGCGTGTCCGAAAGCGCCACGGCGTCGGCACCTGCGAAGACGCAGCCGAAAGCCAAGAAAAACCGTTTGTCCAGTGGGTTTTTCCGTTTCGTATTGACCAGATTCCTGCTGATCATCCCCACTGTATTCATTCTCGTCACCATCGTGTTTTTCGTGATGCGTGCCACCGGCGACCCGATTTCCGCCGCCATGGGCGGACGCCTGACTCCCGAAGAGCTGCAACGCCGTATCCATGCCGCCGGCTATGACCGTCCGCTGGTCGTGCAGTACCTCGACTATCTTGGCGGGCTGCTGCGCGGCGATCTGGGCACCACGCTCACCGACAACCAGCCGGTCACCACCATCCTGACCCGCTACGGGGCGGCCACGTTCGAGCTCGCGTTCCTGAGGCCTGATCGTCGCTCTGATCGTCGGCATCGGACTGGGCCGTCTCGCCGCCAGGCGCCGCGACCACGCCGCCGATGCGGGCATCCGCGTGTTCGCCATCCTGTGCTATGCGACGCCGGTGTTCTTCCTGGGACTGATGCTCAAGCTCGTCTTCGCGGTGTGGCTCAACGTGCTGCCCCCATCCGGTCGTTCCAGCTTCGCCAGCGACATGCAATTCCAGAGGCTGGTGTCGCCCACGGGCTTCTACATCATCGATGCCTTCCAGCTGGGTGACATGAGCGTGCTGGTCGATGTGCTGCGTCACGCGGTGCTGCCCGCCCTCGCGCTGGGTCTGCTGACCGCCGGCGTGTTCATCCGTCTGGTACGCACCAACGTCATCTCCACGTACACGTCCGGCTACGTCGAGGCGGCGCGCTCCCGCGGCGTGTCGGAGGGCCGTCTGCTGTCCAAGCACGCCTGGCGCCCCGCAATGATCCCGATCATCACCGTCATGGGCATGCAGATCGCCCTGATGCTCGCCGGTGCGGTCCTGACCGAAACCACCTTCGAGTGGAAGGGTCTGGGATTCATGCTGTCCCAGTACCTCAAGCAGCGTGACTTCGTCGCCGTGCAGGGCATCGTGATCCTAATCGCCATCATCGTCGCCGTGGTCAACTTCATCGTTGACGTGATCAGCGCGCTCATCGATCCGAGAGTGAGGTACTGACATGACCGAAAGCACTGCAACCAAAGTCGGCGTGCCCGGCGACAAGCGGCTCGGCGACCTCAAGGTCAACAAGCCGGTGCCATGGTACGGCAAGCTGCCGGTGGTGCGCGACCTGAAGATCGCGGTCGGCTGGCAGAAGGCCATGCTGGTCACGGGCCTTGTCATCACCGGCGTGTTCCTGCTCGTGGCGGTCTTCGCCCCGCTGATTGCACCTTACGGATACTCGCAGATCAAGGACGCGGACGGCGTGTCGTTCCCGACGCAGGCCGCCCCCTCGTCCAAGCACATCTGGGGCACCACCGTCGGCGGATTCGACGTGTTCAGCCGCACGGTGGGGAGCGATGGACCGCCGTCATCGCCATCATCGTCGCCGTGCTGCTCTCCATCTTCGCCGGCGTGCTGCTCGGCCTGGTCTCCGGCTACTACGGTGGCTGGGTGGACCGCATTCTGGTGATGATCGCCGACGCCGTCTACTCCTTCCCCTCGCTGCTGCTCGCCATTCTGATGGCCATCATGATCTCCGGCGGCCAGTCCGGCCTGTGGAGCGGCATCCTGGCATCAGGCATCTCCATCACCGTGGTGTACATCCCGCAGTACTTCCCGCACCATCCGCGCCGAAGTGGTGCGCATCAAAGGGTCGGCCTACGTCGAGTCGGCGAAGGTCGTGGGCGCCTCCACATGGCGCATCATGACCAAGCACCTGCTGAAGAACTCGACGCGCATCGCTGCCCGTCATCCTTACGCTCAACTCGTCCGGAGGCGATTCTGACACTCGCCGGACTGGGCTTCCTCGGCTTCGGCATCGAGCCGACGTCCGCGGCCGAATGGGGGTACGACCTGAACCGTTCCGTCTCCGACGTGACCGCCGGCATCTGGTGGACCGCGGTATTCCCCGGCGTCGCCATCGTGCTGATCGTACTGGGCATCACCCTCGTCGGCGAATCGCTCAACGATCTCGCCGATCCGCGTCTTCGTGCCCGCAAGTCCGCCGGCGAGGTCATCGGCTCCATCGAAGACACGTCCGTCGACCCCAGTGAGAAGCCGAGCGCCGACAACGAGGTGATCGCGGAGCTCAGATCCGAAGGCAAGCCCCAGGTCAGTGTGGAGAACCCTGCCATCGCGCAGGTGATGGAAAAGGAGACCGACCATGAGTGACTCGACCAACGTCAAGGACACGTCCGGCAATCTCGCCGAAATCAAGGATCTGAGCGTCTCCTTCATGACCGACGCCGGCTCCATCAAGGCCGTCGAGGACGTGAACTTCACCATTCCGCGCAAGACCGTGGTCGGCGTGGTCGGCGAATCCGGCTCCGGCAAGTCGGTGACCGCCCGTTCGATCATCGCTGCTGCCCGAGACCGCCACCACGTCCGGTGCGATCTACTTGTCGAACCGTGCCGACTCCGAACGTCTTGACGTGCTGAGCCTGTCCGGTGAGGATCTGCGCCGCATGCGCGGCTCCGAGGCGGCGATGGTGTTCCAGGAGCCGAATTCGGTGCTGAACCCGGTGTACACCATCGGCTGGCAGATTGAAGAGGCCTGCGCGCCCACGGCATGAAGGACAAGAAGGAACTGCGCGCCAAGGCCATCAACATCCTGAAGAAGGTCGGCATCCCCGAGGCCGAGACCCGCATCGACTACTATCCCCACCAGTTCTCCGGCGGCCAGAAGCAGCGCATCGTCATCGCGATGGCGCTGGTGCTCAACCCCGGGCTGATCCGCCGACGAGCCGACCACCGCGCTCGACGTGACCGTGCAGGCCGAAATCCTCGACCTGCTGCGTCTCGCCCGCGACGAGTTCGATGCCTCCGTGCTCATCATCACGCACAACATGGGCGTCATCGCCGACATCGCCGACCAGGTGGTCGTGATGTACCGCGGCCATGTCGTCGAGCAGGGCGATGTGGAAAGCATCTTCTACCACCCCAGCCATCCCTACACCCAGCGCCTGCTGGCTGCGGTGCCGCGCATCGGCCAGAAGCTGGTCGTGCGCGATGTCGACGGCAAGCCGATCGACCGCACGTCGGATTGGCATGACGAGCCACTGGCCGTCGAGGCGAAGGGACTGACGATCACGTACCCCGGGCACCTGATGCAGCCCGACTTCGTGGCCGTAGACGGCATCGACTTCGCGATCCACCGTTCCGAAGTGCTCGGTCTGGTGGGGGAGTCCGGTTCCGGGAAATCCACCACCGGCCGCGCGATAGCCGGCCTGCAGAAAGTGAGCGGAGGCTCGCTCAATGTGCTCGGCGTCGAGATGAACGGCGTCAGGGAGCGTGATTTCAAGCCCAAGCGTGCCGACATCGGATTCGTGTTCCAGGATCCGGGCAGCTCGTTCAACCCGCTGATGACCATCGCGGAGAACGTCGCCGAACCGCTCATCGTGCACCGCAAGTACTCGTCGGTCGCTGACGCGAAGGAGTACGTGGGCGACCTGCTGGAGATGGTGCAGCTGCCGAGGGCGTACATGAGCCGATTCCCGCACGAGCTGTCGGGTGGCCAGCGGCAACGCGCCTCGCTGGCACGCGCGCTGGCGCTCAAGCCGTCGCTGCTGATCGCCGACGAGCCGACGAGCGCGCTCTGACGTGTCGGTGCAGGCCAAGGTCCCTTGAACTGTTCAAGAAGCTGCAGGTTGAGATCGGATTCGCCTGCCTGTTCATCACCCACGATCTGGCCGTGGTGGACATGCTCGCCGACCGTATCATGGTCATGCACAAGGGACGCATCGTCGAGCACGGCGACGCCGACGACATCATGCAGCGGCCGAGCAACCAGTACACGAAGAAACTGCTCGCCTCGCTGCCGGTTCCCGACCCGCGCGAACAGCAGAAGCACCGCGCCCACCTGCACGAGCTCCTGGCCGCCGAAAACGCGGCCTAGCCGCTAGCCCCAGCAGGATTACCGGTTCCGCCCCGCTGGCGGGAGGACACATATCGACTCCACGCGAACGTCGTATGGGCGGGCGTGGTGCGACTAGTATAGGGAAGGAATTGTCAGTCGGTTTTCGAACGGCACAGGTTTTCGAACAGTACGAAGGAGCGTCACACGATGAGCGAAGTCATCACCGAGAAGGACAAGGAATACGAGGCCCGCGAGGAGGCGAACGCCCCCGGCGCGGATCAGGCGATGAGCGACCGTGTGAACAACCGTTCGCTGCGTCCCAATTCCAGCGCCTTCATTGATTTCATGAAGACCGGTTGGGACGCCAGCGAACCGGAGATCGAGCCGCTCGAATCCTCGAAGTTCACGCCGGCGCGACTCGCCGCACTGGGCAAGGCGTTCCCCGGCGAGCGTCTGGTGATTCCGGCAGGCAGTCCCAAGGTGCGCAACAACGACTGCGATTACATGTTCCGCCCGGACACCACCTTCGCGTACTACACCGGCCTCGGCCAGGATTACGAGGCGGGTGCCGTGCTGGTGCTCAACCCTCTCGACCCGGATTCGCCCGAGGCGAAGGCCGGCAAGACGCATGAGGCCGAGCTGTTCGTCGCCCCGCGCGCCGACACCGCCACGCAGGACTTCTTCATGAACGCCCATTACGGCGAATACTGGGTGGGCCCTCGCGCCGGTCTCAAGGAAATGACCGCGATGACCGGCATCGAGACGCACGACATCGCCCAGCTGGCTGACGCGCTGTCCAAGGACGTCGGGGCCGAGGCCGGTGCGGTGCGCGTGCGCGTGATCAGCGACGCCGACCCGCAGGTCACGTCACTGGTCGAATCGATCCGTGAGGCCAACGGCTATACCGACCCGGACAAGAACAACGCAGCCGACGACAAGCTGCACGAGTTCGCCGCCGAAGCCCGCATGGTCAAGGACGAGTACGAGATCGGAGAGATGCGCAAGGCTGTCCAGGCCACCAAGCACGGCTTCGACCACATCCTTGCGAAGCTTCCCGAAGCGCTCGACAAGCCGCGCTCCGAGCGCATCCTCGAAGGCGCGTTCAACGCGGTGGCCCGCGAGGAGGGCAACGCGCTGGGCTACGATACGATCATCGCCTCCGGCGAGCACGCGCCGATTCTGCACTGGATGCGCAACACGGGCGTCGTGCGCAAGGGCGACATGCTGCTCATCGATGCCGGTGTGGAGGTCAACAGCCTGTACACGGCCGACATCACCCGCACGTTCCCGACCAACGGCAAGTTCACCGATTTCCAGCGCCGGCTCTACCAGGCGGTGCTGGACTCCCAGCAGGCCGGCTTCGAGGCCGCCAAGCCGGGCGCCACGTACTCCGACATCCATCATGCCTGCATGCGCGTGATCGCGCAGCGCCTGCACGACTGGGGGCTGCTGCCGGTGGACGTCGAGGAATCGCTGTCGCCCGAAGGCCAGCAGCACCGCCGTTGGCTCGCCTGCGGCGTGGCGCACCACCTCGGGCTTGACGTGCACGATTGCGCACAGGCCCGCTACGAGTCGTACCAAGGCGCGAAGATCGAGCCTGGCATGATCTTCACCATCGAGCCCGGCCTGTACTTCCGCGAGGACGACCTGCTGATTCCGCCGGAATACCGCGGCATCGGCATCCGCATCGAGGACGACGTGCTCATGACCGAGAACGGCCCCGAATGGATTTCCGCCGGCATCCCGAAGCAGATCGACGACGTCGAGCAGTGGATGGCCGACATGGCCGCAGGCTCCAAGGCCTGATTGTTCCGATACGATGCCGCCCCTTTCAACGGGGCGGCATCGTCGGTTGTACGCAATACAAGGAGGAATGCCCATGCCAACACCCGAATTCGTATTGGAGTTGCGCAAGAAGATCGGCCATGACCTGTTGTGGCTCAACGGGGTCACCGGCTGCGTGCTGGACGACCGGGGCCGCCTGCTGCTGGGCCGTCGCTCCGACACCGGCGAGTGGGCCATGATCTATGGCATCAACGAGCCCGGTGAGCAGCCGGCGGATACGGTGGTGCGCGAGATCAAGGAGGAGACCGGCATCGACGCGGTCGTCACAGACCTGGTCGCCGTCACGTCGTCGTCACGCGTGATCACCTATGCGAACGGCGACAATACGATGTACATGGACCACTCGTTCCTGTGCGCTCTCAAGCCCGGCGGCAATGCCGAGCCGTATGTGGGGGACGAGGAAAGCCTGAACGTGGGCTGGTTCGAACTGGATGATCTGCCCGAGCCCCTGGCCGCCAGCACTGTGGAGCGGCTGAAGCTGTTCCGGCGCTATCTCGACAACAAGCGCCGGGGCGACGCCCACGCGCTGTTCGTCGCCGGCGGGGTGCAGCGCTAGCGGCGGGTCTGTTTGCGTCTCTAAGTGCGCGCCGAAACGACAAGTGCGCGAACATAGGGACGCAAACCAGGCCATTTGCGTCCCTAAGTGCGCACGGTTGTCGTTTCGGCGCGCACTTAAGGACGCAAACGAGCGCTACACGGTCGTCATAGGGGCTGACCGGTGTGACGTGCCGTCCGTCTCACTCGTCTTCCATGTCGGCGAGCTCATGCGCCGGGCAGGCAAGCGCAAGCACGGCCGTGGTCGCTATGAACGCTACGCCACTGAGGATGATTGCCCGCATGATCCATCTCCTATCGCGTGGTCTTCTCATCGGAGAGCCGAACCTTTCCTTATCAAGTACAGAACCATATAAGAGCTCGTTTCATGGGTTAGGTCATACGAACGGTCAATTTTTGGTGACGACTTCGTGAATTACGCCGTCATCGTGCCTGCGATTGGCGTCGCAATGACGCGGCGGCGACCTGCTGACCGGATATTGCCGTCGGCATATGACAGGACGACCATTAGAATGGCGTAACGGAACCATTGACGAGCAAACGAGGTCGATATCAGCATGTCTTTTGAGCATCCGAACCGCAACAACGAGTCCATCCGCGACGTGGAGCGCGACATCATGCGCCGCCCGCCGGAGCACAACACCACGAATCTGGATCTGGACCGGATGAACCTCATGCTCGACGTGCTCGGCCATCCGGAGCACTCGTTCCGTGTGATCCACGTCACCGGCACGAACGGCAAGGGGTCGACCGCCCGCATGGCCGAGGCCTCTGCCGGGCGTATGGGCTGCGCACCGGCCTGTATACGTCGCCGCACCTGGAACGTATCAACGAGCGCATCGCCATCGACGGGCAGGAGCTGAGCGATGACGATTTCGTGGACATGTGGGATCAGATCAAGGATCTGGTCGCCATCGTCGACGCGAAGATGGCCGAGTCCGGCCGCCCCCCGATGAGCTTCTTCGAGGTGCTGACGTCGATGGCCATCTGGAAGTTCGCCGACGCGCCGGTCGACGTTGCCGTCGTCGAGGTCGGCATGGGCGGCCTGTGGGACGCGACGAACGTGCTGGACGCGGACGCGGCCATCATCGGCCCGGTCGACATGGACCACATGCAGTGGCTGGGCGACACCGTCGAGCAGATCGCCACCGAGAAGGCCGGTATCATAAAGCCGAACTGCACCGCCATCATCGGGCCGCAGCCGCATGAGGAGCGGGTCATGCCGATTCTGATGGAGGCCGCCGAGCGCAACCATGCGACGCTGATACGCGACGGCTATGAGATGGAGGTCACGGACCGCGTGCCTGCGGTCGGCGGCCAGATCGCCACGCTGCACACACCGAACGGGGTGTACGAGCAGGTGCCGATCGCCAAGTTCGGCGAGCACCAGGCACACAACGCGCTCGCCGCGCTCGCTGCCGCGGAGGCGGTCATCCCGGTCAACGGGCCGTTGAACGGCGACCTGGTCGGGCAGGCGCTGCAGGGCGTCAAGGTGCCCGGCCGCATAGAGCAGATCCGCACGTCGCCGACGATCATCCTTGACGGCGGACACAACGTGAACGCGGCCGAGGCGCTGCGCAAGGCCATCGAGGAAAGCTACGACTTCACACAGCTGGTCGGCGTCGTCGCGATGATGGGCGACAAGCAGGTGGAGGAGTATCTCGGCGTGCTGGAGCCGATCCTGAGCCAGGTCGTCGTCACCGAGAACTCGTGGCGCGAGCGTGTGATGCCGGCCGAGGAACTGGAGAAGATCGCCGTCCAGGTGTTCGGCCGCGACCGTGTCATCCGCGAGGACAGCCTGCCAGACGCCATCCAGAAAGCGGTCGACATGGTGGACGTCGAGGATGAGACCGGAGTCGGCTACGGCCGTGGCGTGCTGGTCTGCGGCAGTTTCGTCACCGCCGGAGACGCGCGCACGCTGCTCAAGGAGCGGATGAACGCCGACCTCGCCAAGCCGAAGGCCGAGCGTGTCAATCCCTCGGTGGGCGAGCCCGAGCCGCGCACCGGCGCCGGAGACCCTGCACGGTCGGGGTGGAATCGGACGCCGACACGGACTTCGCCACCGATGCGAACCCCGATTTCAACGAGAACGACTTCGGCGATTTCGGCTTTGACAAGGCCGCCAAGGAGGCCGCCAAGGAGGCGGATGCCGCCGACGGCGGTCCCAAGGGCGGACAGGCCTAGTTGACATGTATCTCAAGGAACTCACGCTGCGCGGCTTCAAATCGTTCGCATCCGCCACGACGCTGCGATTCGAGCCGGGCATCACCGCGGTCGTCGGTCCGAACGGTTCCGGCAAGTCGAACATCGTCGACGCGCTCACCTGGGTGATGGGTGAACAGGGCGCGAAGAACCTGCGCGGCACGTCGATGGAGGACGTGATCTTCGCGGGAACGTCCTCCCGCCCGCCACTGGCCGCGCACAGGTGAGCCTGACGATCGACAACACCGACCACACGCTGAACATCGACTACAGCGAGGTGACGATCAGCCGCACCATCTTCCGCAACGGGGGTTCCGAATACGCGATCAACGGCTCGGCCTGCCGTCTGCTCGACATCCAGGAGCTGTTGAGCGACACCGGGCTGGGCAGCAGATGCACGTGATCGTCGGGCAGGGGCGGCTGGACGCGATTCTGAGGCCGATCCCAGCGGCCACCGCGCGTTCATCGAAGAGGCCGCGGGCATCCTCAAGCACCGCAAGCGCAAGGAACGTGCGCTGCGCAAGTTGGCGAACACCGAAACGAACCTGTCGCGGCTCGACGACCTGCTGAGCGAGATACGACGGCAGCTCGGGCCGCTTGGCCGGCAGGCGCGCATCTCGCGCAGGGCCGACAGCATCCAGGTGACGTTGCGCGATGCGCAGAGCCGCCTGTACGCCGACGATGCCGTCGCCGCGATGGCGAAGCGCGACGCGGTGCGCGGCGAGCTGGCTTCGGTGCGTCACGACCTGCAGGCCGCGCAATCGGAGCTCGCCCGGGTCAAGGTGCGCATCGAACAGATCGAATCGCTGAGCGCGCAATCCAGCCCGGCACTCGCGCGAATCAACCAGACCTGGCATGAGATGTCTCAGATACAGGAACGGCTGAAATCGTTGTCCTCACTGGCCGGCGAACGCGGACGGTCGCTGCTCGGGCAGCTGGTGACCTCTCTCGGCGAGGACCCCCGACATGCTGAACAAGCGGGCGGAGGAACTGGAATCGCAGGCGCGGCGGCAGTCGGAGACAGTCAACGACATGCGCATCGCGCTCGACAAGGCGATACAGGAGCGCGCCGACGACGAGAAAAAAACTCGCCTCGGTGCGGCAGACCCTGGCGGAGCTGCGCAAAAGCGCCCAGCAGCGCGACTTGCAGATCGCGAACCTCAACGCGCTGATCGCCCGCGAGGAGGCGTCCGCCGAACTTGCAGACACACGCGCCAAGGATTTCACCGCGCAGCGCGAAACACTCCAGACCCAGTTGTCGCAGGCGCGCTCGCAGTGCGAGTCGTTGGAACGCGAGGCCGACAACGGCGACGATGACGGCGGCAAGGCGCTGGAACAGGCGCGGGCCGATCTCGCCAAGCGGCAGGAGGCGCTTGACGACGCGCGCTCGCGCGGCAACGGGACGTCGACGGTTCGATCATCACGCTGCAGGCCAAAGCCGACGCTGCGCGACACGCTGGAATCGCGCAACGCCTCCGGCGCTCTCGAACAGGACGATCAGGTGGCCGCGATGGGGCGGCTCGCCGATTTCATCCACGTCGAGGAAGGCTGGGAGGAGGCCATCGCCCACGCGCTGGACGCGTTCTCGGGCGCCATCGTGGTGCCGGGGGAGCGCAACCTCCTGCATGCGCTGCGCAAGGCGAAGCAGGATCGTCTGGGCAAGGCCGTGCTCGTGATGTCCGATGTGGCTGAAAGCGGTGCCGGTGCCCCGGAACAGGTGGCCGCCGCTGAGGAGAACGATGGTTCGCCATATCGGACGCCGTGTGCGAGCCGGCACGATGGTGTCGGCGAATCCGGATGCACCGAACCCGGGCCGAGCCGCGGGGGTCGTCGGCGGTGCGGCTGCTGCTCAACGACGTCGTCGCGGTCGAGACGATGGATGAGGCCGTGCGGATGGTCCACGACGGCGGATGGGCGCAGGCCATCACCCGCGACGGGGAGGTCGTCAATCCGGTGGGTGCCGTGGGCGGTTCATCACTGTCGCAAAGCGACCTGTCCTTGGCAGCGAGGCGGGATAAGGCGCTGAAGCGGGATTACGGTGCTGCAAGGGCAGCTGGACGACATCACGCGGCAGGTTGGCGAGGCCCGTCAGCGGCGGGACCGGGGGCGAGTGCTGGTCGACAAGGAATCGCAGCGGCGCATTCAGGCCAAGCTCAAGTCCGAACAGGCCGCGAAGGCGTTGCAATCGGCCGAGTCGCGGATGAAGGGCGTGGAACGTCAGGCCGCGGCGATCGAGGAGAAGCTGCGCGGCAGTGTCGAGGAACGCCGGAGCCATCAGTTGAAGCTCGACGATTTGCGGCGGGCGCTCGCCGCGATCCGGGATTCCGGCGCGGAACATGCCGACGTCGACGAGCTGGGGGAGCGCGAGCATCGGCTGGAAGCCGCGTTGAACGCTACCCGCGAGCATGAGGTCACCGCGAAGATCGCGTGGACGGAGGCGGAACGCAAGGTCGAGTCGTTCAAGCGGCAGGCCGGGCTGTTGCGCGACAACGCCGCGGAGGCCGCGCAACGACGCGCGCGCATCGAGGCCATGAACGAGCGTCGCAAGGCGCAGGCCGCGCACGCGCAGCGCATCGCCGACGATGCCGCGCAGGTCGCCTCCCTGGTGGCGGCGAGCATCGACGATGTGATCGCCAAGCGCGAGGCGCTGCAGGCCGAGGCATCGAGCCACGACGCGGAGCTGAAGACGCTGCGGGCGCAGCGCGATGGCATCGAGCCGAAGGTCGCGGGACTGCAACGGCGTGAACACGAGCTGGATGTGGATCGCGAACGATTGGCCGGGGAATTCGGGCAGTTGACGCAGAAGGTGTCGGATGACCTGGGACTTTCCATCGACGAGCTCACCCGCGATTTCGGCCCCGAGCGGCCGGTGCCCGTGCTGGACGAGAACGGGCGTCCCGTGCCGCGTGCGGACGCTTCTGAACCTGAATCCGAGTCCGAACCAGGCTCCGAATCTGACGGAGGCGACGACCCGAGCCGGTTCGAAACCGTTCCGTATGACCGTGCGGAACAGCGCAAGAGGCTGGAGAAGGCGAAGCGCGACCTCGCCGCGCTCGGCAAGGTCAATCCGTTGGCCGGCGAGGAATACGACGCGCTTGAGACCCGCAACCAATACCTGAACGACCAGCGCAACGACGTGGTCAAATCTCGCGATGATCTGATGAAGCTCATCAGGGATCTGGATTCCACGATGGTGAGCGTGTTCAAATCCGCGTTCGACGATACCGCCGCCGCGTTCGAGAAGATGTTCGCCACGCTGTTCCCCGGCGGTACCGGCCGTTTGCGTCTCGACGACCCCGATGACCTGCTTGCCACGGGCGTCATCGTCGAGGCGAGCCCGGCCGGCAAGCGCGTCAAACAGCTGAGCCTCCTGTCCGGCGGCGAACGTTCGCTGACCGCGCTGGCGCTGCTGTTCGCGATTTTCACCGCGCGGCCCAGCCCGTTCTATGTGATGGACGAGGTCGAGGCCGCGCTCGACGACGTGAACCTGACCCGCCTTATCAACGCGTTCAACGAACTGCGCGAACACGCCCAGCTCATCATCATCACCCACCAGCAGCGCACGATGTCGATCGCCGACGCGCTGTACGGCATCACGATGCGCTCCGACGGCGTCACCGCCGTAGTCAGCCAGAAACTCAGCCGCTGACCCCACATCGAAGACCACCCTCCGGCACCGCGCGCCACCTCCCGCCAGCGGGAGGATTACCGATTGCCGACCCGCTGGCGGGGGCTGTCGGCCGTAGGCCGACTGGGGGTGGCCGTGCATCCGGGGATGTGGCTGTTGCTCCGCCCGCCCGACCTTTTTCGCCTGCGCCGACTCTAGCGGCGGATGGCCTTGGCCCGGCTGACGGTGTCCTCCACGAGGACGGCCTGGGCGTCGATGATCGGCAGCTGAGGCAGCGGGAACGCCTCGTTGAGCACAGAGAGCTCGGTGCAGCCGAGCATCAGCGTATCGCAACGGCACGTGCCGGCCGGATCGAGCATCGCCTGCAGCACCGACTCGTAGCGCTGCAGATTCAGGTCGCCGGTTCCCTTCACGTCGTCGTAGATCAGTGACGTGATGCGCTCCTGCAACTCGTCGTCCGGCTCGACGAAGGTGTAGCCGGCCTCCTCGACGGCCTGACGGTACACGCCCGAAGCCCGCGAGCCCATCGTGCCGAGGAATCCGACGCGGTGGAAACGCTCCTTGGGGTATTGCCCGGCCATGTGCGCGACGGCGCCGCGCGGCATGTGCAGGATCGGCACCGGCGTCAGTGACTGGAAATGATCGTAGAAGTAATGCGCGGTGTTGCAGGTGAGCACGATGAAGCTCGCGCCCATCGCGGTCGCCTTGTCGATGTCGTCGGCGATTATCGGGAACGGGTCATCGTCGGACTGCCCGATGATGAACGCGGTCCGGTCGGGCACGGCCGCGTCGTTGAACACGACGTAGTCGAGGAACTCCTGGTCGCTGTGGGCGTGCGTCTCACGGTTGACCAACCGGATATAGCTTTCCGTGGCCAGCGTGCCCATGCCGCCCAATACCGCAAAAAATGGTCGTCTCATAAATGTCGCCGTCGATTCCGAAAAGTCAGTCGTTCTTGCCGAGATACGTGTCGTAGTTCTTCGCGGTCAGCCGGTGCAGCCTCCACAGCAGCAGCCGGCGCCTGAACGACAGGTCCCGCCCGTAGCGCAGCGTCCAGCCGGATTTGCCCGCCTTGTGCAGCGCGATTCCGCGGTCAAGCGCCTCCCCCGGCTCCGCGTACTTCTTGAGCGTCGAGAACGGCACCTCCAGCAGCATGCTGTCACCGCGGCCGATGACCGTGTCGCCCTCCATCGGGTTGCCGAGCACCAGGTCGTCGACGAAATACTCGGACAGATTGAAGCCGTTAAGCGTCACGAAGAAGTTCGTGCCCCTGGCGCAGGTTGATTTCGAACAGCTTGTACTCTCCGTCGCGCGGGTCGAACTTGATGTCGAAGTTCGCGACGCCCTCATATCCGATGCTTTCCAGGAAGCTCTTGATCTTCAGGCAGAATCCCTCGTTGTAGTCGGGGATGATCGCCGCGTAGTTGCCGATGGCCTCCGGCGTCGGGTCGGCGAGCAGCACGTGGCCGAGCACCATCATGCGCACATGGTGGTCATGGTCGACGTAGGCGTTGAGCACGCGCATGTTGGCGTCGGAGCCGGGGATGAAGTCCTGGATGATCAGCTCGGAGCCGTAGCCGGCGCCGTAGATCGCGGAGACGACATGGGCCAGCTCCTCGGGCGTGTGCAGAATGAACGCCTTCTTGCGTCCGGGGAAGTCCACGTGCAGGTATTCGACGCTGTTCGCCGGCTTGACGGCCACGGGGAAGCCGAACGGCAGGTCGTGATACTTGCCGGCCGCGGCACCGGCCTTGTCCAGAACGAACGTGAGCGGGTGCGGCAGGTCATACTGGGCGCACAGCTCGTAGAAGGAGGTCTTGTTGCTCAGACGTTCGTGCAGGTCGGCATCGACCGACACGAACGTGAAATACGGCTTCAGCTCGTCCTTGTACCGGCTCAGCAGCTCGCTGTAGTCGTCACCGCACGCGATGAGCAGGAACGTGGTGTCGGGTCGCTCGGACGTGAGCCGGCGACCGGCCTCGACCATGTGACGGCGGAAGGATTCCGGCTCGGTGAAGTCCGCGAAGAACGTCGGCTCCATAATCGAACTGAATTTGGTGACGGAAAGCTGCATACGGCCGTATACCAGCGATTTCAGGCCATACGCGCTGTGGAACGCGCGGGCCATCGCGTAGGCGCAGGTTTCACTGCCGAGTAGTACAGGCTGGAAAGCCGTCATTATCGATCCTTCTGTTGGACGTTCACGATTGCTTATGACATTCTACATACTCCGTGTGGCGATGGGAGGCCGTTTCGTGCGCAGAGTGCGAAGATGCGGTCACGCGGGCCGTTGCCCCTGGCGCGGGGGGACGATACATTGAAATTAAGACGTATTCTCCGATGGAACGAGGTTGGTCATGGAAGAGACGACGGCACGGGGATTCGCGGAACTTCGTGAGGCGTTGGCGTCCCGCACCGGGACGCGGCCGGAGGACTGGTTCCCGGTCTTCAAGGCACGGTACGGCATGCAGGTGGCGTTCGACGCAATGAGATCGGTTCGTGGCGACGGCTCGGTGCTCACCCAGCTGTTCACCTGCTGCACGGCGGTCGATCCGATTGTTGTGAGCGGGCTGAGACCGCGGTATGCGGATGTGGGCGCCGACACGATGGGTATTGATGTCGCCAAGGTGGAGTCCATGCCGCTGGGGAGCGACGAGCAGGTGCATGCGATGGTGATGCAGCATACGTTTGGCGCGATCGATGAGGACTCGTCCCGGCGGCTGGCCGCGCTGGCGGGGCAGATGGGGCGTTGCTCGTCGAGGATTGCGCCCACTGCGTGACCCGCATGGCCCGTGATGCTGCGGGATGGCCGTTGGCCGACATTTCCGTGCACTCGTTCGGCGTGGAGAAGATGCTGCCGACCAGATTCGGCGGCGCCATCTGGGTCAATCCGCGGCTGCGTGAGCGGGATGCGGCGCTGGACGCCGAGACCCGAGGCCGGCTCGCCGCGCTGGAGCAGCCGTCCCATCATCTGGATACGGTCACGAAACTGTATATCAACGAGAACCGCGTGCTGTCGCGTCTGGGCGGATTCGGCGGGCGGATGCGTGAGCGACTCACCGCTTCGGGCTGGTATGAGCCGCCGATTTCCGACAAGGAGCGTCGCGGCGCACTGGAATATGAGCCGATGACGGTGACGCCGTGGATCGCGCAGCAGGCGGTGGCCGGCATCTCCGCGCTCGACGCCAATGAGAATGGGCGGCGCGCGGTCGTGACCATGTATCGCGAGGCTTTTTGCGGGCGTCGACGGGTTGGACGTTCCGGCAGTGGCGATGGACGGCGAGGCGCAGCCGCTGTTGCGGTTCCCGCTGTTCGCGCGGGATACCGAGGCGGCGGAGCGCATCATCGCCGCAGTGCGGCAGGCGGGTGGCTACGCCGAACGCTGGTACCGCCCCGAACTGTTCCCCGGCGTGACCGATCCGGCCGCCTATGGGCTCGACACGTTGGACCGCTCCACCGTGCCGGTCAGCGACCGTCTGGTCTCCACCGCGCTATGCCTGCCCACCGAACTGGGTGAAGACGCGGTTCGCCGCGTCATCGACGCCGTCCGCGCCGCTGTCTGACCACCGGCACGTCTGACCGCCCTCTGGCGCGCAGCGGGTGGTCAGACGTCTCACCCGTTACACCGCGCCGGGAATCTTACTTCTTGAGGGTGTTCTTCAGTGATTTGGCGAGCTTGAGGGAGCTGTAGAAGGCCTTCTTGATCGGCACGTCACGCCCGGCGGCCACCGGGGTGATTTCCTCGGTGAACTTGCACTTGAACTCGTTGAGACCGTTGAGGCTCGGTGCCAGCTCGGAGCCGATGCCCATCAGATCGTATTCGGTGATGCCCTGCGAGCCAAGGATGCAGCACTCGGTGTACAGCAGCTTGTCGGTCACGTGCAGGCGCATCACGTCGTTGCGCATGCCGGCATAGTAGCGTACCGCGTGCGTGCCGTTGACGGTCACGATTGACCATGCCACCACGCGGCCCTCGATGCGGGCCGCGAACACGCGGCAATGATCCGCGCCCAGCGCCTCGATCATGTCGGAGTAGTCGGTGATCGGAGCGGGCGTGAATCCGTCGCGCTTGCCGGTCTCCACCATCACGTCGTAGTATTCCGCGAAGTCGGCGATCGCCTGCTTCGTCTCGTCGGCGATGTCGGCCGGGCATTCGCGCAGCGACTTGCGCACGTCGCGGCGGCCGCGACGCTTCATGCGACTCAGATCGCATCGTCGCCGCCGGTCACGTCGATCACCACGGTCTGGTCTATGGCACGGTCGACAGCACCGGCACGGTGCCGTCGGTGAACCACGTGTCGATACGGATGAACGCCACGTGCCTGTCCGCTCGGTGCACTTCGGCGGCGATCGCGTCGATGGCCTCGCGTTCCAGCGCCTCGTCCGGCTTGACGATCCAGGCCGGGCCGTGCATCGAACGCAGGTAATGGTATCCGTGCGTCTCCATGTCGATGAACGCGATGAACGCGACGGTCTCGCCGTCTCGCCGGATCAGGTACACGCCCCAAGGAGTGCCCGGGGATGTCCGCCTGGAAGCGTGCCCACACGTCGGTCTGTTCGATCGGCAGCGTCACGCCGGCATCGGCCGCCGCCTGTTCCATTTGCTGGTAGTCGGTTTTCTGTAACGTAATCATGCTTGTCTTGCTTGTCTTTCTATCGGTTCGTGCGCTTTGGCGGCTCAGGCGAACATGCGCTCGACGATGCGGTCGTCGCCCTCGAACGGCACGTGCTTGTTGTGTAGTCCTGATCCAGCGTTCGTCACCCTTGCCGATGATGAGGATGATGTTGAACCGGTCGGCGTGCGCTCGGGCGTCGTAGATCGCGTTCGTGACGGCGCTCGGGCGGTCGGAGATGACGGTGGACGCGATGCCGGGCACGGTGATGTACCGTTGCATCTCCATGCAGATGTCGATGAACGGTTCGGTGTCCGTGTCCTCGGCGGTGAAGATGAAGCTGTCGATGCGATGCTGCGCCGCTTCGACGATCTCCTTGCGCCGGTCGTACGCCTTGTTGCCGGCCGAGCCGGTGACAAGCGTGATGCGCGGGTGCTGCGAGCCGAACCGCTCGTCGACGAAATCGAGCAGCGCGGTCACGGAGGCATAGTTGTGCGCGTAGTCGACGATCGCCAGCGTGTTGGACTGCGGGTCGTGGAACTGCTCCATGCGGCCGGCGATGCGCACCGGCTCCATCGCGTGCGTGGCCGCGGCGTCGGCGGTCAGGTCGGTTCCGGCGGCATGCGCGATGGCCAGCGCCGCTGCCGCGTTGGCGTAGTTGAAGTCGCCGTCCAACGCCAGACGGAACTCGCCGAGATCAGCGCCGTCTGCGGCGATACGGTAGGCGCTGTGCTCGGCGTTCGCCGGGCTTGCGGTGACATCGGCGGCATCGGATCCGGCGGGGCTCTGCCCGTCCAGCAGCTCGAACGTGGTGACCGGCACGCCGGCGTCCGCCGCGTCCTGACGCAGCAGGTCGGCATGATCGCTGGCCGCGCCGAGCACCAGCGCACGGCTGTTGCGCACGATCTGGCGCTTGCAATACAGGTAATCCTCGAACGTCGGATGCTCGATCGGGCTGATATGGTCGGGGGAGATGTTCAGGAACGTGGCCACGTCGAACGTCAGCCCGTACACGCGCTCGACCTTGTACGCCTGCGAGGAGACCTCCATGACGAGGTACTTCATGCCGTTGTCAGCGGCCTCTCGCATCATGCGGAAAGCGTCCATCGACTCGGGCGTGGTCAGGTCGGACTCGACGTACGTGTGCCCGTCCAGGCAGTTGTCCACGGAGGAGAACAGCGCTGCCTTGCCGTGCGAGTGGGCGTTCAGCACGGCCTGGGTGAAGTACGCGGTCGTGGTCTTGCCCTTGGTGCCGGTGATGCCGACCACGGTCAGCTCGTCCTGCGGGCGTCCGTAGAACTCCGCGGACAGCAGGCTCATGGCCTTGCGCGCGTCATTGACGATCAGGCCGGGTGCGCCGGTCTCTGCCGAAAAATCGGTGTCGGCCACGTATGCGGCCAGCCCGCGCTCGTCGATGTCATGCAGATACTCGGCCTTGAACCGCCCCTTGCAGCACAGCAGCGTGCCCTCGCGCACGTCCCTCGTGTCATAGGTGATCGCCGAAAAAGCGGTGTCAGCCCCTTCGATGTCGTGCGCATCAAGCGTCCAACGATCCGCGCGGATGATCTCCCGAAGCAGACCGTGCCGCTTGAGCAGTTGCGCCGCCGATGCCAACGTTACCGTCATACCAAAACCTTTCCTCATGGTGCCGCTGTCATTGTACAAGCCCGACGACCGCGGGAACGATATGCGCGACATGTGCTGATAAGTCCATCACAAAACCGTGCCCACGCTCACAATTTCACCGCACGTCTTGCATACAATAGTGAGCGTGACCGACGAACAGCAACCGAACGAGACCACGGCGCAGGCGCGAGCGAGATTCGAGAAGCTCGCCATGCCCGCGGTCAACGCGCTGTACCGCCAGGCGATGAAGCTCACCAACAATCCCGATGATGCCCAGGGACCTTGTGCAGGACACGTTCGAACGCGGGTTCAAGGCGTTCGACAGTTTCGAGGACGGTTCGAACTTCGAGGCGTGGATGACCACCATCGAGCGCAACGCATACTTCAACCAGTACGCGAAGGCGAAGCGGCGGCCGCAGCGGGCCAACGACTCCACCGGCGAATACGACGACTGGGACATCTACGCGGCGTCCGAGCACTCCTCGGAGGGGCTGAAATCCGCGGAGCAGGAGTATCTGGACGCCTTCGCGCCGCAGGAGATCATGGCGGCGCTCGCAAAACTCCCGCCCGAGCGCCGGCAGGTGTTCATTGACGCAGCCATCGACGGCAAGTCGTACCAGCAGGTCGCCGACGAGCAGGGCGTGAAGATCGGCACGGTGATGAGCCGCCTGAACCGTGCGCGCACCCAGTTGAAACGCGAACTGTCATCGTACGCGCTGGCGCATGGATACGGCGACGCCCGCAAGCAACTGCCAAGTTCACCGTCCGCGAACCCAGATCCCCGGTGAGCGTTCATAATGGAGATGACGGAATGCGATCCGTTGCGACGAGCGAAAGGAGCAGGCGTGAGTGACCCTATTGAGCGGCACAGCCATATTTCCATCACACGGCAGACGCCTGTGGGCATCGTCCATGCGGATATGCATATCACATCGGTGGAGATTTCGGGCATGCCCGGTGACATGGGCGATGATCTGGTCGGGGACTGTTTCGACCCGGATTCGTGTTGCGACGAGCATGAGAAGGCGATGATCGCGGCGCTGCGTGCGTATCTGCGGCCCGAGGTCGCGCCGGAATGTCTGCTGGCGCGGTTGCGCGACACGCTTGACCGCTGCTGCTGCGAGGATGGCGGGAATGCTGCCGGTGCCGTCGACGAGCCGGGACGGTCCGCGCAACCCGCGCAGCCTGTACGCGGCGCTGCGGTCGTGTCCTGAGACGCGATTTCGGCTTGGGCCCCTGTCTCGAAGCTCGGCAAGCAGGATAAAACGGGCCTGCATAATAAAACGGAATAATAAGATAACAAACGGGTCTGCCCGGCTTTCGCTGGGACAGACCCGTTGTCGTCTGTTATGACACCGCCGTATATGGCGATGTCTCGCGGCGTGGAATCACGCCGTCAGGCAAGAATCAGGCGTTCGGCCTTTTGCCGTGGTTGGCGGCCTTCTTGCGACGATCCTGCGCTTGCGTCCGCGCATGCCCATGATGGACTCCTTTACTACGATTAATAAGCCTTGGGAATTATCACATACGGGGTAGACGTTGTGCAAGTGGCGAATTGTCACCAGCCGTAGGACGGCCGGGTGTCGGTCACTTGACCGTCACCTCGTAGCGTACCACGGTCGTGACGCTCTTGCCGGGCTCTATCACGGTCAGGTGGTCGCCGCTGCGGAAGGCATTGGCCGGGGCGGTCATCGGTTCGACGGCGATGCCGTTCGGATGCTGGTCGAACGGGGCGCCGGTGGCCGTGTAGCACTGCCACGCGTTGATGGTCTCGTCGCCGACCAGCTTGATCTCCATGCCATCGGGGCGGGTGAACACGGTCGTTGTCGTGCCGTCGTCGGCGCGGTGGACGTCCACCCAGGCGTCGTCGAACGCGCGTCCGTCCAGAACCGGGTCGTCGCGCAGATCGAACTTGGTGCCGTCCACAGGCTCGGTGCCGTTCGGCACCAGACCGGCGTCAACGGTGACGTGCGTGTCCGCGTCGATCTTCAGGCGGCATGCGGCCGAATCGGCGTCACGCTGCTCGCTGGTCTCGCCGTTTTTGCCGTTCGCCACCCACGGGTGCAGGCCGAGCGCCCACGGCGCCGGCTCGTCGCCATCATTGCGGGCGCTGACCGTGACGGTCATGCCCTTGTCGTTCAGCTCGTACGTGGCGGTGACGGTGACGTCGAACGGATAGCCGTCGAGGTTCGGGAAGCGCAGTGACTGGGTGACGCTGTTCTCGGTGAGCGATTCCAGCTTCCACATGTACTGGTATGCGTAGCCGTGGTTCGCGTTGTTGCGCGGCTCGGGATGATACTCGTTGACCGGCGCGCAGTAGTGCTGGCAGTTGAAGTCGTATTCGACGTCCTTGATGCGGTTCGGCCAAGGCGCGAGGATATAGCCGCAGCAGGTCGGCGTCAGGTCGTCCGGTCCGTAGCTGCAGAACACCTCCTTGCCGCCGTAGTCGAAACGGCGCAGCTTCGAGCCGAGCTCGCAGACGACGGCGGAGAAATCGCCATGATGGATGGAATACTGGTTGCCGGTACGCGGTGTGGTGCCCATTGCTTGCTCCATGATCGACAGTGATATTGTTACCGCTCGCTATCATAGTGTGCGCTGGGCTTCTGCCGTGTGCGGTCGGGGTGTCGCCTGTTGCCCCCGGGCATTGTCATGTGCCGGTATCGCACGTGTAGGGATGTTCCTGGCCGCACCCGTGCGTGTGCCTTTGCTACGCTGAGTCGTTGTGATTGAGTGATGCCGCATGGCGGCCACTGACTGCATGAGGAGGATGATATGGCGAAACGCATCGTGCTGGCGGACCCGCGCGGATTCTGCGCCGGGGTGGACCGGGCGATCCTCACCGTGCAGACCATCCTGAAGGCCGCGTCGGCGCGGGTGGATGGCCTGCCGCCGGTGTATGTGCGTCGTCAGATCGTGCACAACCGGCATGTCGTCGAGGATCTCGCCGCGCAGGGGGCCGTGTTCGTGCAGGAGCTCGCGGAGATACCTGACGAGGCTGCTGCCGCCGGCATCCCGATCGTGTTCTCCGCGCACGGCGTGTCGCCGCAGGTCAAGGCGGAGGCCGCACGCCGCGGCATGCACGTCGTGGACGCCACCTGCCCGCTGGTCAGCAAGGTGCATCGTGAGGTATTGCGTTTCGTGCGCGAAGGCTACGAGATCATCTACATCGGCCATCGGGGGCATGATGAGGCGGTCGGCGTGGTGGGGGAGGACCCCGTGCACGTGCATCTGATCGAACATGAGGCGGACGTGGACTCGCTGGATTTGGCCGGAGCAGAAGCTGGTGCTGCTCACGCAGACCACGCTCAGCATCGATGAGACAGTACTGGCACCATCGCGGCGCTCAAGTGCCGGTTCCCGTGGATGAAGGAGCCGCCGAGCTCCGATATATGCTACGCCACGTCCAACCGCCAGGCCGCGGTGAAGCTCGTTGCCGAGCAGTCCGATAGCGTGGTGATCGTGGGGTCGGCGAACTCCTCCAACTCGGTGCGGCTCATGGAGGTCGCGCAGGGGGCGTTGGGGGAGCGCGGGCGAGCGCACCGCGTGGATGACGCGAACGAGCTCGACCCGTCATGGTTCGACGGGGTCGAGGCGGTCGGCATCTCGTCGGGCGCATCCGTGCCGGACGAACTGGTCGCGGGCGTCATCGAGGCCTTGCGCGCACAGGGCTTCACCGATGTATCCACCGTGGAGACCATCAAGGAGAACATGCATTTCGTGCTTCCGGCGGAACTCCGCCGGAAGCCCTCGCAGGCGCGGTAGTGCGCCTGCTCGCCTCATCGCCGCTGGCGGGACGAGGCGTATAGCAAACCCTATGTGAGGGTGTTCAACGCCAATGACGGGGCCGCCACGGTTCCCGGCATCGCGGCGGGGGAGTGCTCCACACTCGCGGTCGACGGCAAGGTGACGCTGACGGGAGGCTCCACGGTGAACGTGGGCGCTGACGGGTATGCGGCGGCGGGACTGTCCGCCACCGGTGCGCCCGTGGGCGCCGTCGCGCTTGCCGACCGCAGCCGGGGCCTTGCTGCGACATCGTGAAACCAGTGGCCCAAGCGGCGGAGAATCCGCCGAATAGTCGAGGCATTCCCGATTCGCGCTCTCAAAACTCGCAGATACGAAAAGCCGTTTGTTGGAAAATGGCGGTTTCCGATTTCGTACCTTCGAGTTTTGAGAGCGGTAGTATGGAAAACATGGGCAAAAAAACGAAGCATGAGAAGGGTGCCGGCTCCACGCCGGCGACTGTGCAGCTGGAGAAGGCCGGAGTGCCGTTCAAGACCTACGAGTACGAGCATTCCAACGACCACATGGATGACGGTTACGGGGTGGAAGCCGCGAAGAAGCTCGGATTCGATGAGCATCAGGTGTTCAAAACGCTGATGGCCGACACCGGTTCCGAGCGCGTGGTCGGCGTGGTGCCGGTCAGCGGACACATGGATCTGAAGGCGTTGGCGGCGGCGGTCGGTGCGAAGAAGGCATCGATGGCCGACCCGAAGGTCGCGATGCGCGAGTCCGGCTATGTGGTCGGAGGCATCTCGCCGCTCGGGCAGCGCACGCATCACAAGACCGTGCTTGACGAGAGCGCTCTGCAATTCGACGAGATCCTGCTGTCCGGCGGCAAGCGCGGGTTTTCGGTCGGCGTCAATCCGCATGATCTGCTCAAGGTATTGAACGCGGTCGCTGGGCCCATCGGTACGTGGTGACGGAGTCCGGCTCAGCCCGCCGGCAAGTGCCGAGCCGGTAAAAACAAAGGGTTTATGGTTTGGGCTCCCACAGCGAAGCACTGTGGGAGCCCAAACCATAAACCCTTGGGAATCTAGCGGCCTAGACCGCGGGGATTCACTCGGAGATCTCGGCGAAGTACAGCAGGGTACGCACCATGTTGCAGGTGAAGCCGTACTCGTTGTCGTACCAGGAGACGGTGCGAGCCATGGTCAGGCCGTCAACGGTGTTGACATCGGTCTGGGTCGGATCGAACACGCCACCGTGGGTGTCGCCGATGATGTCGGAGGACACGATGCCATCCTCGTTGTAGCCGTAGAAGTCGGTGTCGGAGAAGGCGGCCTTGAAGGCGGCGTTGATCTCATCGGCGGTGACTTCCTTGTTCAGGACGGTGGTCAGCTCGGTGACGGAGCCATCCGGAACCTGGATGCGCTGGGCGTGGCCCTGCAGCTTGCCGTTCACGGACGGAACGACCTTGCCGATGGCCTTGGCGGCGCCAGTGGAATGAGGAATGGTGTTGATGGCGGCGGCTCGGTTGTTGCGAGCCTTCGGGAAGCGCGGGCCGTCGAGGATCATCTGGGTGCCGGTGTAGGCGTGGATGGTGGTCATGAAGCCGGCCTTGATGCCGAACTTCTCGTCCAGCAGCTTGACCATGGCGGCCATGGAGTTGGTGGTGCAGGAGCCGGCGGACACGATCACGTCGGAAGCCTTGAGGGTCTCGTGGTTCACGCCGAACACGATGGTCGGGGTGGTCTCGTCCTTGGCCGGAGCGGAGATCAGGACCTTCTTGGCGCCAGCGTTGATGTGGGCCTGGGACTTCTCAGCGGAGGTGTAGAAGCCGGTGCACTCGAGCACGAACTCAACGCCGTCGTTCTTGACCCACGGGATGTTGTTGGCATCCTTCTCGGCGTAGACCTTGTATTCCTTGCCGTCGACCACGATGGAGTCGTCGGTGGAGGTGACCTCGACCGGGGTGCCATCGTCATGACGGAAGGTGCCGTGGGTGCTGTCGTACTTCAGCAGGTAGGCCAGCATGGACGGGGTGGTCAGATCGTTGATTGCAGCGACCTCAATGTCACCGGCCTGGCCGCCACGAGCCTGCAGCTCGAAGATACGGCGGAAAGCCAGACGACCGATACGACCAAAGCCGTTAATACCAATCTTAACTGTCATGTAATTCTCCCTTTAGGGTAGGCCGTTTGCGCATGGATGCGCTATGGCCTTTGTTTACCAACAGTGTCTACTGTAATGCGCCGTCTGTACTAGAGCAACGGTGTCGCGCTTGCTTTGAGCATAAAACGGCCATATTCCGTTAACGCTAACAAATATGTCTGTACAGCCTGCGGCGATTCGATGCGAGGCATTCCGCACCGCGGCCTCACCGCACCGCCAGCGCCGAGGACACCGTCGTGTCGAGCGCGCCCAGATCCCCGCCGAACGGATGCCGCAGTCTCACCGCAGGCAGCGGCGCCTCGATCGGGAACGTGATGATCAGCGTGCCCGACTCCACCGAGACCGTCGCCGCGGAACCGTCCACGAACTCGTTGCTCACCCCTGCACGACGGTGTTGGCGAGCGCGGCGCCCTCCAGCACGTATTTCAGCCCGGCGATGGTGACGCCATGGCAGACGTCGCTGTGCGAGAACACCGAGATCATGCGGCGCGGGGCGACATGATTGGCCGGGAACTCCAGCGCCCCGTCCGCGATCGCGGTAACGATGCTGCCGTCGCCGTACAGATATCCGATGCCGCCATGCGAGGCCAGTAGCGCCATCAGCTGCATGTTGGCGATCGTGTGGTCGATGCGACCGCCCAGCGCTCCATATATATGGAACTCGCGTGCGCCGCGGCTCCATCCGACCTTCAGCGCGCTCAGCAGATCCGGATCGTCCTTCTGCGGCGGCAGGCGGACGCTGCGGTCGCCGTCCGGCACGTCGCCGGACAGCGAATCGAAATCGCCGATGACGAAATCCGGCGACAGCCCCATCGCCCGCATATGGTCGAGCCCGCCGTCCGCGGCGATCGCCAGCATCCCCCTTCTCGATAGCGGGCGCGGGCCCCTCGTAATACTCGCCAGCGCCGAAAATCACGCAACGTTCATATGCCATGCTGCCACTGTATCGTGTGCCCGGCACTGCGCGTCCCGCGCGCTGCGGGCGGCTTCGCTGGCAGGCTCGAACGCAGGGCACGCACGACCGGAGGGGAACGAGGACGACACGGCAAAGACCGACGACGCGAAACCACGGCCGATCCTCTCATCGAAGCTGTTCCTGTACGTCACCGAGTTCTTCTCCGGCATGGGCGTGATGGCCGCGGAGCTCGGCGCGTCGCGCCTGCTGATCGTCACCGTGTCGACGAACTTCCCGGTCATCGCCGCGTTAGCTGCATGCCGATCTTCGTGACGATCCCCGCGGTGGGCACGTTCGTGACGTTCCCGATCTTCTCCGGACTGCTTCTGGCACTCGCGCTCGTGTATTTCCTCGCCGCCCGCGCCCGGACCGAAACTTGTGGCGACACGCCTGGTCTGGGGGTGTGGTAGTATCTACAAGGCTTGAGAAATCAAGAAAGCGGGGCAACCCACCTGGAAGCCTGTCATGGCCTCGGGTCCAAGGCAACAGCCTATCCGGTCGCGTGGAATGCGCGGTCGTGAGCATGCCTCATGAGGGCATGCGATCATCGAATATGTATATGATGGCCGGCGCTGCAGTGCGCACGGTTCGGTGAGCCATGGATTCGTCCGTCATGCCCGGTATCCGGCGAAGGTCGCTTCGGAGAACATGAGGATTGGAGTCATCATTAGCGACGAACCACGTATCAATGACGAGATTCGCGTCTCGCAGGTACGCCTGATCGGCTCCGAACGGCGAGCAGGTGGGAGTCATCGCGACCTCGGTCGCGCTTAACCTGGCGAAGGAAGCGAACCTCGATCTCGTCGAGGTGGCGCCCAACGCCAAGCCTCCCGTCGCCAAGCTTATCGATTACGGCAAGTTCAAGTACAACGAGAAGATCAAGGCCGAGGCCCGCCGTAACAGAGCACCGCCGAAATCAAGGAGATCCGCTTCCGCCTGAAGATCGACGATCACGATTTCGAGGTCAAGAAGGTAATAGTGGTCAGGTTCCTCAACGGCGGCGACAAGGTCAAGGTGACCATCATGCTGCGCGGCCGCGAGCAGTCCCGCCCCATCGGCGGCGTCGAACTGCTGCAGCGTCTGGCCGCAGACGTCGAGGAGTACGGCACCGTCGAGTCCCGGCGAAGCAGGAAGGCCGCAACATCATCATGACGCTTGCGCCCAAGGGCAAGAAGGTGCACACCCAGTCCGAGCAGCGCCGCCGCGGCGACCAGTCGCGCGCCGAGCGCCAGGCCCGTCAGGCCGCCCGCCTCGCCGCCAAGCAGGAGGCGCAGAGCCAGGCAGCGGCGGCGTCCCGCAGCCGCGATCGACGACCAAGACAAGACTTCCGAAACAAGTAACCAACAAGGAGGGCAGCAATGCCGAAGATGAAAACCAATTCCGCCGCGTCCAAGCGCGTCCGTGTCACCGGCTCGGGCAAGCTGATGCATGCAGGCAGCGCCATGCGCCACAACCTTGAGCACAAGTCCGCTCGCAAGCGTCGTGCGCTGAAGGCCGACGGCGTGCTGGCCACGGCCCAGTCCAAGAACATGAAGAAGCTGCTGGGCCGCTGAACCGCGCCAGCCGAATAGATACGTCAAAAGAAAGCTGAGGAATAACTATGGCACGTGTCAAGCGCGCAGTGAACGCCCACAAGAAGCGTCGCGTCGTTCTCGAAAGGGCCTCCGGCTACCGTGGCCAGCGCTCCCGTCTGTACCGCAAGGCCAAGGAGCAGCTGCTGCACTCCTTTACCTACAACTTCCGCGACCGCAAGGCTCGCAAGGGTGACTTCCGCAAGCTGTGGATCCAGCGCATCAACGCCGCCGTCCGCGCCGAAGGCATCACCTACAACCGCTTCATCCAGGCCTGCGCCTGGCCGGCATCGAGCTGGACCGCCGCGCCCTCGCCGAGCTGGCCGTTTCCGATCCCGAGACCTTCAAGGCCATCGTCGAGCAGGCCAAGGCCGCTCTGCCCGAGGACGTCAACGCTCCGGTCGAGGCCTGAGCCGCGAACCTCGGCGGATGCGCCTTCGCGCGCATCGGCAACCGCATGAGAACCCCGCCCTGTGCGGGGTTCTCGCATATCATGCGGGAACGTGCAGGTATGCAAGCCTTCCGCACGCATACAGGGTTCTCGCATATGATGGGGCACCATGTACAACGGATCCACCCGGCTTCTTGACCAGTTCATCGCGCATATCTCCGTCGAACGCGGACTGGCCAGGGCGACCGTGCGGGCATACGAATCCGATCTTCGCCGCTATCTCTCGTGGCTCGCGCACACGCGCGGCATCACCGATCCCGATGCCATCGGCAAAGCCGACATCGAGGAGTACGTGGCGCAGCTGGATTCGGACGGCGACAGCGCGCGCAGCAAGGCGAGGAGGCTTGCCAGCATCCACGAGTTCCACCGGTTCGCCCTCGCGCAGCACGCCGTGAGCGACGACGTGTCCGCCACGGTCAAGGCACCCAAGAGCGCGCAGATGCTGCCGGATGTGCTGACGATCGACGAGGTCTCCCGCCTGCTCGACGCGATTCCCGACCCGCACGGCACCGACGCGGCGCGGGGGAGAGCTGGCGCCGGAGCGTTGCCGGACGCCGTGCTGCTGCGTGACAGGGCGCTGCTCGAATTCATGTACGCCACCGGATGCCGCGTCTCCGAAGCGGTCGGAATGAATCTGGACGACATCGACATCGACGACGCGCATGTGGCGCGGCTGACGGGCAAAGGATCCAAGCAGCGACTCGTCCCGCTCGGCGAATACGCATGTCGCGCGCTGCGCCGATACCTCGCCGAGGGCGCGGCACGCTGGAGGCGCGCCAAGGGCACGCCGGAACGCCGCGCGGTATTCCTCAACAAACGGGGGCGCCGGCTGTCTCGCCAGTCGGTATGGGAGGTCATCAAACTGGCGGGGGAGCGGGCCGGCATCGATCGTCCGCTTCACCCACACACGCTCCGGCACTCTTTCGCCACGCACCTGATCCAGGGCGGCGCCGACGTGCGCACCGTGCAGGAACTGCTCGGCCATGCCTCGGTCACCACCACGCAGATATACACGCACGTCAGCCCGGAGACCTTGATTGAGGCGTACCTCACCTCGCATCCGCGCGCGCGGTGAACGCGGAGCGGTTGCCCGGGCGCGATAGCATGGATGCGACACGCGAAGGAGGCAGCTCGACATGCAGCAGGCGGCATATTCCCGCTTCGACGGCGACGACGCGGGAAACAGGCAGGGAACGCTGCCGATCCGCGGCACCTACGCCGCCGCGCCACGGGGAGACGACGGGTCTTCGGCGGAAACGGTGATGGTCGGCACGTCCGGCGGCTCCCGCGCACACTGGTGATGATAAGGTGAACGGTATGCCTACTGATCTGCTTGGACGAGAATACGAGACGTTCCCCGCGCCGAAACCGCTGTCGCAGCACGGTCCCGCGCGCATCATCGCAATATGCAACCAGAAAGGCGGGGTGGGCAAGACCACCAGTTCCATCAACATCGCCGGCGCGCTCAGCCAGTACGGGCGCCGTTGCCTGATCGTCGACTTCGACCCGCAAGGAGCCGCGACAGTCGGCCTCGGCATCAACGCGAACGCTGTCGAGAACACCGTGTACACCGCGCTGTTCGACCCGTCGATCGATCCGCACGAGATCGTACAGCACACGGATTTCGAGAACTTGGACATCATGCCGGCGAACATCGACCTGTCCGCCGCCGAGGTGCAGCTGGTCACCGAAGTCGGTCGCGAGCAGATCCTCGCCAGCGTGCTGCGAAAGCTCCGCAGCGAATACGACGTGATCATCGTCGACTGCCAGCCGTCGCTGGGCCTACTCACCGTGAACGCCTTGACCGCTGCGGACGGCGTGATCATCCCGGTAGCCGCGGAGTTCTTCGCGCTGCGCGGTGTGGCGCTGCTCATGCAATCGATCGAGAAGGTGCAGTCGCGCATCAACCCCGACCTGCAGGTCTACGGCGTGCTGGTCACCATGTTCACGCGCACCCTGCACTGCGAGGAGGTGCTGCAGCGCATCTACGAGGCGTTCCAGGACAAGGTGTTCCATTCGGTCATCTCGCGGTCCATCAAGCTGCCGGACGCCACCGTGGCCGCCGCCCCGATCACGATCTACGCTCCCGGCCACAAGACCGCGAAGGAATACCGTGAGGTGTCGCGCGAGCTGATCGCCCGCGGCATCGTCGCGTGATGGCGCGGCCATGGTGAGCGGCGCAAGCGCGATGCGATGAGCGAGTTGACGGAACCTGCCGACGGCGGCGAGATCGGAGGCGATGCCGCCGTCTCCCCGGGATTCTCCGTCGAACTGGAGGTCTATTCGGGCCTTTCGACGCGCTGCTGTCCATGATCGCGAACCGGCGGCTGGAGCTCACCGAGGTGTCGTTGTCGGAGATCACCGAGGAGTTCCTTGCCTATGTGCGCACGCTGGATCTCGCGCGCAACATGGAGGAGGCGAGCGCGTTCCTCGATGTCGCCTCGGTGCTCGTCGAGGCGAAGAGCGCGGCGCTGCTGCCGCATGACCAGGCGGATGGGGAGCGCGACGAGCAGAGTCTCGAAGCGCTGCGTGAGCGTGACCTGCTGTTCGCCAGGCTGTTGCAGTATCGTGCGTTCAAACAGACGGCCGGCGATTTTCGCGCCCGGCTCGCTGCCAATGCCGGCAGGTTCCCGCATCCGGCATATGTCGATGAACGTGTCGCGGCGATGCTGCCGGAGCTTGCATGGTCGCTGGGCGCAGAGGACTTGGCGCGCATCGCCGCACAGGTGTTCGCCAACGCGCCGGCCAGCGAGGTGTCGCTGCATCAGCTGCATGTGCCGCTTGTCGACCTGCGCGCGCAGGCGGCGGTCGTGCGCGACCGGTTGCAGGCGTTGCCGGCCGGCGGTTCGATGACGTTCGCGGAATTGACGCGTGACGCACACCGCCGTGTAGAGGTGGTCGCGCGTTTTCTGGCGGTTCTGGTGTTCTTCAAGCAAGGCGTGCTGCAGTTTCGGCAGGCCGGGCCATTCGAGACGCTGCATCTGCGCTGGGTCGAAGACGCCCAGGACGCCGGTGTGGTCGACATCGCGGAGGGGGGACTTCGCATGAGGCTCGCAAAACGTGAAGATACAGGCGGCATCGTATTGGAAAATAGCGGTTTGGTTTTTTATATCTCGACGTTTTGTGAGCGAGAAAGGTGACGTGATGGATGCGCAATTCACGGCGGAGGACTTTCCGGGTGGTCTGAGGGCCTGCATGGAGGCGATTCTGATGGTCGTCGACCAGCCGCAGCACGCCGCCGACCTGGCGCGGGTTCTGGGCGTGGGCGAGCAGGAGGCTCGTGCCGCGCTGGAGCGTCTGAGCTCGCAGTATGACGAGGAGGGGCGCGGCTTCGAGCTGCGGCATACCGCGCGTGGCTGGCAGTTCGCGAGCCGGGCGCAATACGAGCAGGTGGTGTCGGCGTTCGTGACGGACGGGCAGACCGCGCGCCTGTCGCAGGCAGCGTTGGAGGCGCTGGCCATCGTGGCGTACAAGCAGCCTGTGACGCGCGCCCAGGTCGCGGCGATCCGCGGCGTGAACTCCGACGGCGTGATTCGTTCGCTGACAGTGCGCGGACTGGTCCGCGAGGATGGCGTGGACGAGGATTCCCGGGCCGCGCTGCTGGTGACCTCCGGCCTGTTCCTGGAGCATCTCGGATTGGAGTCGCTCGACCAGCTGCCCCCGCTCGCCCCATTCCTGCCCGAACGCGAGACCACCAACGTCCCCGACGGCGAATAGGAGTTGCCGGAGGGCTGTCGCGAAGCGACTGGGGTGGTCGGTGGTTCAGCGCATGTAGGTTATGCCGCCTCCGCGGCCTCGCATGACACACCACTTAAAGTCATGTTGACTATAAGTGATATGCTCTGGTCTTGAACTGGAGAGCACACCAGTCGGAAAGTGGGCATGCATGGTCGGCGGAAACGTGTCGGAGCGGCGGATGCAACCGCCGGCCGTCGGGGTCTCCGTGGTGATCCTGGCCCTGGGGGCCGGAGGAGACCGCGTCGGATTGCCGTGACGCGATGCCCTCGCGTCTGTGGCTGCCGCTGGTGCGCCGCGTGCGCCAGCCGTTTCTGGGGCGGTGGGCGCTGCCGGGCGGCGATTTGCGCGCCGACCGTTCGCTGGAGCAGTCCGCCTACCACGCGTTGGAGACCACCACGGACCTGCATCCTCGCTACCTTGAACAGCTGTATACGTTCGGCGATCCCGCGCGATCGCACGGTGGCCTGCCGATGGTCTCCATCGTCTACTGGGCGCTGGTCGGCAAGGCCGAAGCCCATGATTTCACCGAGGCGGACAACGTCCGGTGGTTCCCCGAGGACGAGCTTCCCGAACTGGCCTTCGACCATCGGCAGATCATCGACTATGCGTTGTGGCGCCTGCGCAACAAGATCGAATACCCGGATATCGCCACCAAGCTGGTCGGTGACACGTTCACGCTGCGCCAGCTGCATCACGTGTATGAGGCCATAACCGGCGAGGCCATCGACGTGGCGAATTTCCGGCGTCGCATGCTGTTGTCCGGCGAGCTGGAGGATACCGGCGAGAAACTGCGCGATGGCCGCCACCGCCCGGCGGCCGTGTACCGGTACAACCCCGACCGTTCCCGCGCGTCGACGGCCCCGCCCGTCGGGCCGCCACGCGACGCGCCGACCATCGAGGAGCTGGAGGACCAGCGCATCGAGGACGCGCTGTCCGCGTTGATGCCATCGGCACGCGCATGACGGGAGGCGGGCGGCAAGACCCGCGTCCGTGCCGTATAACCGCATATTGATTTTGGCCGGCCACCCGGTTGTCAGATACGTTGGCGTGCCCGCACGCCTTAGAGAAAGGAACACACCATGAGCGAAACATTGTCCGCCCTGTCAGTGGATGAGATCATCGCCCGCCTCGGTGCGCAGAGCACCTGCGACGCCGGCCTGACCCAGGATCCGTGGCATTTCGACACCACCAAGCCCAGCTACGGCCGGGCGCGTCCATGCTCGACAAGCTGCCGCACAACGCGCCTCGCCAGCAGGTGCTGCCGGAGGAGTACCGCAACGCCTCCGACGAGGAGCTGCAGGAGCGCATTCGCTCGGCCAAGTCCCGTCTCGGCAGCAAGCTACTGATTCTGGGGCATTTCTACCAGCGTGACGAGATCATCTGCCACGCCGATTACGTGGGCGACTCGTTCCAGCTGGCCAAGAACGCCACGCAGTGCCCGGACGCCGACCACATCGTGTTCTGCGGCGTGCATTTCATGGCCGAGACCGCCGACATCCTCTCCACGCCGGAGCAGACCGTGACGCTGCCGAACCTCTCCGCCGGCTGCTCGATGGCCGATATGGCCAACATCGACCAGGTCCAGGAATGCTGGGACCAGCTCGGCGAGATCTGCGGCACCCAGCCGGACTCCGATGGCTTGCAGCAGATCATTCCGGTCACCTACATGAACTCGTCCGCGGCCTTGAAGGCGTTCTGCGGACGCAACGGCGGCATCGTGTGCACCTCGTCCAACGCGCACGCCGTGCTCGAATGGGCATTCGCGCGCGGCAAGCGCGTACTGTTCTTCCCCGACCAGCATCTGGGCCGCAACACCGCCCGCGCGATGGGCATTCCGCTGAGCGAGATGCCGCTGTGGGACCCGTACAAGGCGCAGGGCGGCGCGACCGACCCGTCCGACTACGCCAAGGCCAAGATGATCCTGTGGAAGGGCTTCTGCTCGGTGCACCAGCGCTTCACCGTCGAACAGATCGAGAAGGCGCGCGCCGCGTTCCCGGGCGTCAAGGTGATCGTGCACCCGGAGTGCTCGATGCAGGTCGTGGACGCGGCCGACGGCACCGGCTCCACCGCGTACATCGTCAAGGAGATCGCCAACGCGCCGGCCGGATCGGCCATCGCCGTGGGCACCGGATCAACCTCGTGAACCGCCTGGCCGCGCAGTACCCCGACAAGACCGTGTTCTGCCTGGATCCGGTGGTCTGCCCGTGCTCCACGATGTACCGCATCCACCCGGCGTACCTCGCCTGGGCGCTGGAGAACATCGAACAGGGCAACATCGTCAACCGCATCACCGTGGACGACGACACCGCACGCGAGGCAAAAGGTGGCTCTGGAGCGCATGCTCCAGGTGCACCCGTGATCGCAAGCTCCCGTCAACGGGAGCACATCAACAATATTGAGGAAGCAGCACAATGAGCAACGCTGAAATCGTCGTAGTCGGCGCGGGCGTCGCGGGCCTTTCCGCGGCGCTGGCGGTGGCCGATGCCGGCCAGGACGTGACGCTGGTCACCAAGGCCGACCTGGTGGAATCCAACACCTACCATGCGCAGGGCGGCATCGCCGCGGCGGTCTTCGCCGACGACGACCCGAAACTGCACGCGGCCGACACGATGGCCGCGGGGCATGGTCTGTGCGAGCCCCGTGCCGTGGAGATACTGACCCGCGAGGGCGCCGACCGTGTGCGGCAGTTCGCCGCCGCGGGCGTGCATTTCGATCGTGACGCGCAAGGCCACATGCTGCGTGGCCTCGAAGCCGCGCATTCGCGGGCCCGTGTCGTGCACGCCGGGGGAGACGCCACCGGCAAGGTGGTCGAACTGGATGTGTCCGCCATGGTGCGGCCAATCCGCTCATCCACATCATCGAGCATGCGTTCCTTGAGGATTTGATTGTGCGCGACGGCGCCATCGCCGGCGTGCGGCTGCTCGTCAGGGGCGGCGAGACATTCCGCAGCGCCGACATGGCCGCTTCACGCGTCATCCTCGCCACCGGTGGCGCCGGACGTCTCTACCCGTACACCACCAATCCGGCCGTCGCCGCCGCGGACGGTCTGGCGGCCGCATGGCGTGCCGGCGCACAGGTCGCCGACGTGGAGTTCTACCAGTTCCACCCCACCGCGATGGCCGTGGGCGAGCACTTCCTCGTTTCCGAGGCGGTACGCGGCGAGGGGCGCGGTGCTGCTCGACGAGCACGGCGAACGGTACATGACCCGTGTCGACGAGCGCGCCGAACTCGCGCCGCGCGACGTGGTGGCCCGCGAGAACTTCCGCGTCATGCAGGCGCAGGGCGGCAAGCCCGTGATGCTCGACGTCTCGCCGATGGGCCGCGAGAACCCGGATCTGGCCGGGTTCCTGCGTCACCGGTTCCCGACCATCGACGCCTATACGCGTTCTCTCGGCTTCGACTGGAGCAAGGAGCCGATTCCGGTCGCGCCCGCCGCGCACTACTACATGGGCGGCATCCGCACCGATCTGGAAGGCCGCGCGAGCATCCCCGGCCTGTATGCGGCCGGCGAATGCGCCCGCACCGGCGTGATGGGATCCAACCGGCTCGCGTCGAACTCGCTGCTTGAAGGACTGGTGTACGGTCGTCGCGCCGGGCTCGCCGCCGTGAACGATCCGGCCGGTTCCGTGTGGAATCCGGTCTGGTTCTCCAACTCGGCCACCAGCCGCATCGTCAGCGACACACCGGTCGAGCTGAGCATGCCGGCACCGATGAGCGTGCCGGGGCCAATGGCCGGCCTGCCATCTGGGGATCGCACCCGCATCCAGAACACGATGTGGGCCGGCGTGGGCGTGTTGCGCGACGGCGACGGCCTGCGCCAGGCCATCGACCAGCTCGGCACCGGCCTGGCGCTGGCCGATGCCGACGCGACGGAACCCGCTGCCACGGCCTGTGAGCCTGACCCGATCACCCGCCTGGAAAACCGCAACCTGCTCACCGTCGGCTACGTCGAGGCCAACGCCGCGCTGCGCCGCACCGAGTCGCGCGGCGCCCACGCCCGCACCGACTATCCCGAGTCATGCGACGAGTGGGCGCAATCCATCGCCTACATCAACGCCTAGCGCTGTTTGCTCACTTGTCGGTTGGCGCCGGACTGTCGTTGCACGCCGCCGGAGTGGTCTCGGTACCCTGACCCGATGCATTGCGATTAATCCCGCAAGAACGACAGCAGTCCATATCAAGAAAGACCCGATCATGCTTACGCAACACATCATCCGCGTCGCCGTCGAGGCGGCGCTCGCCGAAGACGCGCCCTACGGCGACATCACCTGCGAGACCACAATCCCCGCGGACGAAACCGGCTCGGCCCACCTCACCGCGCGCGAAAACGGCGTGATGAGCGGCATCGACGTGTTCACGGCCGCCTTCACGGCGCAAAATCCCGGTATCGGCGTCTCGCCCCTGATCGCGGACGGGGAGCGATTCCAGCGCGGCCAGATCCTCGCCACCGTGAAAGGCCCGGTACGCGACCTGCTCACCGCCGAACGCATCGCCCTCAACTTCACTCAGCGCATGAGCGGCATCGCCACCATGACCGCCTCCTTCGTGGACGCGGTCAACGCCATCTACGATGACGGACATGACGGGACGAATCACCCCCAGCGCATCGCTACGAGCGCACCCGCATCGTCGATACGCGCAAAACCACGCCCGGCCTGCGCCCGTTCGAGAAATACGCCGTGGTCTGCGGCGGCGGCCACAACCATCGTTACGGACTGTCCGACGCGGTCATGATGAAGGACAATCATCTGGCGGCGCTCGCCGCACGCGGCATCGACCTGACCGGCGCGATCCGCCACGTGCGCGAACAGGTGGGCCACACCACGCATATCGAAGTGGAAGTCGACCGCCTTGAGCAGATTCCCGCCGTGCTCGCCGGCGGAGCGGACACCATCATGCTGGACAATTTCTCGCTCGACGACACCCGTCGCGGCGTGGATATCATCAACGGCAAGGCCATCGTGGAAGCCAGCGGCAACATGAGCATGGAGCGCGTGCCGGCCGTGGCCGCCACCGGTGTGGATGTGATCTCAGTGGGCGCGCTCACCCACTCTGTGCGCAGCATCGACCTCGGATTGGACTGGAACTAGCCATGACCGATACTCCCAATGCATCCGGCGAACCCGACGAGCTGTATCTGGACGCCGCTGCCACCGAGCCGGTGACCAGGAACGTCATCGAGGCGATGATGCCGTTCATGACCGACGCATACGCGAACCCGGCAAGCATGCATCAACCCGGCAAGACGGCGGCGAGGGGCGCTTGATGCCGCCCGCGCCTCGTTCGCCGCCGGTCTCGGCGCTCGCCCGGACGACGTGATCTTCACTTCCGGCGGCACCGAGTCGGACAATCTGGCCATCAAGGGCATCGCCATGGCACGTATGCGCGCACTCGGCCTGCAGCCGGTCTACGGTCTTGCCGGAATCGATGACGAGCCGTCCGGCGTGAACCCCGCGCAGGCCGGTGAACATCCGGCGATCCGCCGTCCGCGCATCATCATCTCATCCATCGAGCACCCGGCCGTCGCGCAATCGGCGCAATGGCTGCACGAATGGTTCGGCTTCGAAGTCGTGCACATTCCCGTGGACGGTCAGGCTCACCTCGACCTTGACGCGCTCGAACAGGAGCTCGACGGCGAGGCCGGTGAACGCACCACGCTGGTTTCCGCCATACTGGCCAACAACGAGGTCGGCACCGTCGAACCCGTGGAGGAGCTGGTCCGCATCGCCCACGCGCACGGGGTTCCCATTCATGTGGACGCCGTGCAGGCGGCCGGGCAGATTCCCATCCGCATGCGCGATTGGGATGTGGACGCGCTGAGCGTGTCCGGACACAAGTTCGGTACGCCCAAGGGACTGGGGGGGCGCTGCTGGTCCGCGGTCGAACCCCGATCGAGCCGGTGCTTTCCGGCGGCGGTCAGGAGCGCGGGCTGCGCTCCGGCACGCAGAACGTGGCCGGTGCGGTGGCGCTCGCCATAGGGCTCAACGAGTCGAACGCGCGCATGGCGGCGCAGTACCGGGAGCTGACGGATTCCCGCGACATGCTGATTGACGCCGTGCGGCGGGTGGTGCCTCGCGCCGAACTCACCGGCGACCCGGTCAGTCGTCTGCCGGGACATGCGTCATTCATTTTCCCCGGAGTCACCGGCGAAGCTCTGCTTGTCGATCTGGACGCCCGAGGCATAGCCGCCTCGTCCGGATCCGCCTGCGCCATTGGCCGTCATGAGATTCCCGGCACACTGCTTGCCATGGGGCTGGAACCGCAGATCGCCAAATCCGCCCTGCGTATGACATTCCGCCGTCCCCTCACACGGGAGGAAATCGAGCGCATCTCCATGGCCTTGGAAGACTCCTACACCGAGCTGACGCATTAGTGCACATGGTCTCCAGTCAACGATCCCTGCGGGGGCAACGTGTGCTGTTACCCGTCGGAGGGCGGTTCGGTTGTGTGTCAAGGCGTATCGCTAGGCTTATGCCGGTTTGCGTGTAAGTACAGATATGAACCAAAACAAGTACCGAACGGTTACGCGAAGAATCAATTAAGAGAGGTTTCTATGGCGGTTCGCGGTGATATTCGTAATGTGGCTATCGTGGCACACGTCGATCACGGCAAGACCACGCTGGTAAACGCGATGCTCCAGCAGTCCCACGTGTTCAACGAGCGCGAGGAGGTGCCGGATCGTGTGATGGACTCCAACGATCTGGAGCGCGAGAAGGGCATCACCATCCTGGCCAAGAACACGGCCGTGGAATACACCGGTCCGCTGGCGGCCAAGTACGGTTACCCGGACGGCATCACGCTCAACATCATCGACACCCCGGCCACGCCGATTTCGGCGGCGAGGTCGAGCGCGGCATCTCCATGGTTGACGGCGTCGTGCTGCTCGTGGACGCCTCCGAAGGCCCGCTGCCGCAGACCCGCTTCGTGCTGCGCAAGGCCCTTGAGGCCAAGCTGCCGGTGATTCTGTGCGTCAACAAGGTGGATCGTCCGGACGCCCGTATCGAAGAGGTCGTCTCCGAATCCACCGACCTGCTGCTGGGCCTCGCCCAGGATGTCATCGAGGAAGGCGTCGACCTCGACCTTGACCACCTGCTTGACCTGCCGGTCGTCTACTGCGCGGCGAAGGCCGGCTACGCGTCCGTCAACCAGCCCGAGAACGGCGGCCTGCCGGACAACGACAACCTTGAGCCTCTGTTCGAGGACATCATCAAGTACATCCCCGCCCCCGAATACGAGGAGGGCGCGCCGCTGCAGGCGCACGTGGCCAACATCGACTCCTCCGACTTCCTCGGACGACTCGGCCTGGTCCGTATCTACAACGGCACGCTGGAGAAGGGCAAGACCTACGGCCTGTCCCGCGTGGACGGTTCCATCGAGAACTTCCGCGTCGTCGAACTGCTGCGCACGCAGGGCCTGGAGCGCACTCCCGTCGAATCCGCCGGCCCCGGTGACATCGTCGCCGTCGCGGGCGTTAACGACATCATGATCGGCGAGACCATCGTCGACCCCAACGACCCGAAGCCGCTGCCGCTCATCCACGTGGACGACCCGGCCATCTCGATGACCTTCGGCACCAACGACTCCCCGCTGGCCGGCCGCGAAGGCAAGGACCACAAGCTTACCGCCCGCATGCTCAAGGACCGTCTGGACCGCGAGCTCATCGGTAACGTGTCCATCAAGGTGCTGCCCACCGACCGTCCCGACGCTTGGGAAGTCCAGGGCCGTGGCGAGCTGGCGCTGGCCATCCTCGCCGAGCAGATGCGCCGCGAAGGCTTCGAGCTGACCGTCGGCCGCCCGCAGGTGGTCACCAAGACCATCGACGGCAAGATCAACGAGCCGATGGAGAACACCACTATCGACGTTCCCGAGGAATACATGGGTACCGTCACGCAGCTCATGGCCGACCGCAAGGGCCGCATGGACTCGATGAGCAACCACGGTTCCGGCTGGGTGCGTCTGCAGTTCACCGTGCCGTCCCGCGGCCTGATCGGCTTCCGCACCGCGCTGCTGTCCGCCACGCGCGGCACCGGCATCGCCTCCTCGCTGTCCGCCGGCTACGCGCCGTGGGCCGGTGCCATCGTCACCCGCCAGAACGGCTCGATGGTTTCCGACCGCGCCGGCGTTGCCACCCCGTACGCCATGCAGCGGCTGCAGGCCCGCGGCAACTTCTTCGTCGAACCGCAGTCCAACGTGTATGAGGCCAGGTCGTCGGCATCAACAACAAGCCGGACGAGTTGGACGTGAACATCACGCTGGCCAAGCACATGACCAACATGCGTTCCTCCACCGCCGACGTGCTGGAAACGCTGACTCCGCCGATCAAGATGAGCCTTGAGGAGTCGCTCGACTTCGCGAATGAGGACGAGTGCGTCGAGGTCACCCCTGAGGCGATTCGCGTGCGCAAGATCATCCTCAGCCGTGAGGACTGGTACAAGTGGCGTGCCAAGCAGCGTCGTCAGAACAACAACGCCTGACGGCGTTGCCGTTCTGACGACCGTCGCGGGCGCTGATTGCGCGCCCGCTCCCTTCACCTACGGACAGTCCGCTGGACTGTCCGTTTGGCGGTTCAGCAGTCCAACAACGCCTGACGGCGTTGCCGTTCTGACGACCGTCGCGGGCGCTGATTGCGCGCCCGTCTGCTTGCTTCTGATTACGGAGAGTCCATTGGGCTCTCCGTTTTTTTTTTCGAGGGGCTGTTCTGACGGGTCTGTGTGCCACACCAGGCCGATTTCGGCGTTTTTAGGGCTGGTGTGGTACGACGGAAATTCCTGCGATTGGGACGAATGTTTGTTCATCGTTGAAAAATGGCGGTTTCTATGATTTTGCCTGTTGCCATACCAGCGAATGTTAGGGCTAACATTCCATTGTGTGGCAATATGTTGGCCACACAATGCGATTTTTGCCTGTTTTGACGCTGGTGTGGCATGTTCTGCGGCAGCGGCATGGTGTTATGTCCCGCCAGCGGGGGCAAGATATGAGTTCGCCGGGCCTTCTGGCCTGTAATTGGATGGCCTGCGGACACGGCTTCCGCTGTTTGCCATACGGCTCATTGCGCCAGCGGGCGAGATTTCACCGCGCCGATACAGCGCATCTCCTTATACTGGTGACCATGACTCAATCGGATGATCGTTCAATTTCTGCCTTGGTCTCATCGGCTCAGCCCCGTGCTGCGCGGAATCGTCACCGTCGTCGCCGGCATCCTGTGCGGCATCGTCGGCACGTTCGCGCATCGCATGGGCGCTTCGGCCAACATTCCGTATGGACTGGTGCTCGCCTTCCTGATTCTTGGCATATCGGCGTGGTGTGCACGCTCGCGGCTTGACGTCGTCGGTCTCGCCCTGCACCTGATCGCCTCGTCCGGCACGATATGGCTGATCGCTGTGCAATCCACCGACGACGCGTTGACGCCGGTCGGATTCAGCGGATCATCGGTGCCGTATTTTTCCCAGCGTGTGGGATACCTGTGGCTGATCGGCTGCATCGTCGTCCAGCTGATGCTGATGTTCCTGCCCGCGCGATGGTTCGCCATCACGCCCAAGACCGATGGAAAGACCGACGACAAGACCGACGACAAGAATTCGCAGCAGCCATCGCAGCTGTCCGTGTCCCAGCAGACTCCCGACACGCTGGCGGAGAGCCGATGATGGCCGAGTATACGTTGCATTTCCTGGGGCCGACCGGGACGTTCACCCATCAGGCGGCGATCGAGGCCGCCAAGATGATCCGCCCATCCGGCGCATCCGTGACGCTGACACCCGAGCCGGACGTCCCGACGATTCTTGACGCGGTGCAGCGTCGGGGTGACTGGGGCATCATCGCGTGGGAAAACAACGTGGAAGGGTACGTCGTGCCGAACCTCGACGCGCTCATCGACGCTGACAATGTGGTCGGATTCGCCCGAGTCGGCGTGAACGTGTCATTCGACGCCTTCACCTTGCCCGGCGCATCACTCGCCGATTGCCGTACCGTCACCGCCCATCCGCACGGGTTGGCGCAATGCCGCCGTTTCACGGCCGACCATCAGCTGCAGCAGCTGCCGGCATCGTCGAATGGTGCCGCCTGCCGAGACCTTGAGCCCGGCCAGGTGGCGCTCGGACCGAGCATCTGCGGCGATTTGTACAATCTGACGCGCGTCGCCTGCGCCGTGGGCGACTATGCCGGCGCGCGCACCGAGTTCCTGGCACTCGCCCCGCGGGACGAGGCCATCACCGTGCTGCGCGAGCGGGCATCACGGACGGCCGGGGATGAGACCGTGGGATCGATGCCGGCTCCGGGGGCGACGACCGACCCCGTTTCGGAATACGAATCGATCATCGCGTTCATACCGCTGAGCACAGGCCCCGGCGTACTCGCGAATCTGCTGGACGTGCTGCGCGACGCCGGTCTGAACATGACGAGTTTCATATCTCGCCCGATTAAGGGACGCGACGGCACGTACAGTTTCATCGCGACCATCGATGCAGCGCCCTGGCAGGAACACCTGCGCGACGTGCTGACACAGGTCGTCGACCATGGCGATTGGGTGAAGACGCTGGCGGTGTATCCGCGCCGCGAACGGCCGAACCCGCCGATCTACGCGTGGTCGCTGCCCAACGGGGGAGTGCGCCGCGAGCCGGCCGCGCCCGGCACATGGACGGAAGGCGACACTGCGCGAAGGGAATTGCTGTGGTAGGAAGTCATGATACTGCGGCCGCCGCACGGCTCACGGTCGGAGTCATCGGACTCGGCCTGATCGGCGGGTCGCTGGCCCGAAGGCTCGCCGTCCGCGGAGTGTCGGTCGTCGCGTGGAACCATCGCCCGCATCCATACGCCCAGGCCGAAGCCGATGGCATACGCTGCATGCGCACGCTCGCCGAACTGGTCGAAGCGCAGCCGGATGTCATCGTGCTGTGCAACCCGCTGAAGGCGATGCCGGCGATTCTCGGCGAGTTGCGGCCGCTGCTCGAACCGTATCAGGACATCACGCTCACCGATGTGGGCAGTGTCAAGATGATGGTCCGCGATCAGGTGCGGGACGCGGGTCTGGCGGGCCGCTATGTCGGCGCGCACCCGATGGCCGGCAACGAGCTCTCGGGATGGGCCGCCGCCGCCCCGGCGCTCTACGACAACGCGCTGTGGGCCATGACCGTGGATGGCGACACCGATTACCGTCGTTTTCTCGCCGTCGCGCGGATGATCACCGACGATACGGGCAACCGCGTCATCGTGCTCGACGACGATACCCATGACCGCGCTGCCGCGCTGATCTCACACATGCCGCACGTCGTCGCCACGGCGCTCATCAACCAGCTGACCGACGACCCGGACCGCAACATCGCGGCTGCGCTCGCCGCGGGAAGCTGGAGGGACATGACGCGCGTCGCGCTGACCGATCCGGACCGCACCCGTGCGATGGTCGAAGAAGGACGCCGACAATGTGGAACGACTGCTGCGCATGATGGCGGCGCGGCTTACCGAGGTCGCGGACGAATTGCATGGCGCAGATGCAGGTGCCATCGCCGCGTTTTTCGCGGATGGACAGCCGTTCCGCGACTACAAGTCCGCGGTCAGAAGCGGTGCGGACGGGGACGGGCCGGTCTTCGACCTGACGATACCCGCGGAGGGATGGCAGGCGGCACTGCTCGATTCCGCCCGCCGCGGCGAGCATATCCTGCGTTTCGGCGACGACTATACCGCCTGCGTGCAGCGTCGCAGCGCGATGTGATGCTGCGGGCTACTTGACGATAGACCACCCCTAGTCGGCCACAAGGCTGACTAGGGGCTTGACGGGCACCACAGCTCAGGGGCGGGTGAAGTGGCGTTCGGGGACGGGTTTGAGGGTGATGATGGTGTCGGCGTCGATGGTCACGCGATGTTCGGGGCGTGACCCGTTGGCCGCCGCGTCGCGGATCATATCCAACGTGTGACCGTCCCATGAGGTGACGTGTCCGACGTAATCGCGGTATTTCATGCGATGGTCGGTCGGATCGACCCTTCGGACACTCGGACGACCACTCGCGCGTTGGCAGGGGATTTCATTGGGAATTGCCATGGGGACTCCTTTGCCGTCGGTTTGTTCCATTCTAGCGGGCGAAACGCGGTCTTGCGGGATAGAATCGGCAAAGAAAGGTGTGCATGGATGGCGATGGTGATCTGTCCGCGTTCCTTGCGTATCTGCGGGCCAACAGGGATTGTCGGACAATACGGTGAAGGCGTACGGCACCGATGTCAGGGAGTGCCTGCATGCACTGGCGTCGCGCGGCATCGCAGATCTGCGTCAGGTCACGACCGACGACCTGCGTGGATGGATGGCGTTCGAGACCCGCGACCACGCCCGCTCCAGCATGGCCCGCAAGGTCGTGTCGGTCCGTTCGTTTTTCGCTTGGGCGCATGAGCATGGCAGGATCGAGGCCGACCCGGCGGCCGTGCTGATGACGCCGAAACTGCCGGACACGTTGCCTTCGGTGCTGACTGAGGCCCAGGCGGAGCGCCTGATGGACCGTGTGGATGACGATGCGTCGCTGCATGCCGCCTCATCGCAGCGTTACGAGACACGGCATGATGAGATGCCCCGCCTTGATTCGGCTCATCGGGGCGAAGAGATGAGTCAGCGTGACGAAATCGTGGCGCTACGTGATGCGGCCATGCTGGAATTGCTGTACGCGACCGGTATCCGCGTGGCGGAACTCGTCGGGCTCGACATCGGCGATGTCGACTGGTCCCACCGCACGATACGGGTTACGGGAAAGGGCAGCAAGCAGCGCGTGGTGCCCTTCGGCGACCCTGCCGAGAAGGCGCTGGCCGGCTGGAAGGAGCATGGCCGACCATTGATATTGCGCAGAGCCGGTGCGGGCACTCTCGATACGGCCGCGTTGTTCCTCGGCATGCGCGGCCGCCGCATCGACCAGCGTATCGTGCGCGATGTCGTGCATCGTGCCGCCCGCGAGAGCGGGGTGCCCGATATCAGCCCGCATTCGCTGCGGCACAGCGCGGCGACGCACATGCTGGACGGGGGCGGACCTGCGCGAGGTTCAGGAGATGCTCGGCCATTCGTCGTTGCGCACTACGCAGCGGTACACGCATGTGTCGATCGAGCAGCTGAAGGAGCGGTACCGCCAGGCGTTTCCTCGAGGCCTGACATCGTCACGTTCCGAGCTTGATCGTCCCGCGATTGCCTACGTCGACAACTCCGCGATAACTCCGCGGCCATCCTGCGCTTACCCTGCGCTTACCCTGCGCTTACCCTGCGCTTACCCTGCGGTCATCTTGCGATCAACCCGTGATTTCGCCTCGATTGCCCTGCAATCCGCATGATTCGGGTGCAACAGGCGAATTGTGCACGTTCACATCATTTAAAAAATCTTGAAATGTGATACAAATATGAACAAAATGTGGCAATTAACGTCGAAATCTTGACGGAAGCGTATCCTTATCACGTTTTGCGTTTACATGGGGTGACTATAATCGGTCACCAACAAGAACGCCGCCATCCAAAGGCGACAGTCGAGTGAACGCTTTTGTCGTTCGGAACAAGGAGGAAGGATGGCGGCTCAATGCTGAAGTTCATCGCCAAGCGCCTCGCCAACTACGTCGTCATGCTGTTCGTGGCGATTTCATGTACGTATTTTCTGGCTTCTGGTTTCATGCGTCCGCGCTCGAATTACGAGTCGAGGACTCCCCGCCCTCCGGCAGCGTCCATCAACCGCAGCTTGGATCTGGCCAATATCAATGATCACACCAATATCTTCACTCGGTATTGGCGTTGGCTGACCGGTGTCGTCACCAGATGGGACTGGGGACTGTCCCTGATCTGGGGTCGGTCAACGGTGCGCTTGCGCCGCGTATCGTTGCCTCCACCGAGCTGGTGACGATCGCCACAGTCCTTTCCATCGTGCTTGGCGTGGCGCTCGGCATCTACACCGCGCAGCGCCAGTACAAGTGGCAGGGACCGCCTGTTCGGCACCACTGCCACGTTCTTCCTTGTCATCCCGACCGCCGTGTTCGCTCTGCTTGTCGTGATGCTCGCCATCTTCATCAACGGCGCCAGCGGCTTCCGCCTGTTCTATGTGACGGGTCTGTCCAGTTATACAGGAAATAACTGGTTCCTGAGATTGGCTGATTTCGGGCAGCACATCATCCTGCCGACCATCGTGCTGACGATTCTGGGCATGGTCTCCTACCATCTGACGCAGCGCACCTACCTGCTTGACGAGATGCACGCCGATTACGTGCGCACCGCCGTGCGAAGGGTCTGACCCGCCGCCAGGCCATCCGTCGCCACGCGTTGCGCGCATCCCTGATTCCGACCGCCGTCAACGTCGCATTCTCCATCGCCTCGGTGTTCACCGGCGCGGTCATCACCGAATCTATCTTCGCCATCAACGGCTTGGTAGCCGGTACTTCATCAGGCCATTCTCGACAACGACATCAATGCCTCGGTCGCCATCGCGGCGTTCGGCGGCGTGTGCACCCTCGCCGGTGCGCTGGTGGCCGACATCGTGTCCGCGTGGCTTGATCCGCGCATCAAGATGAGCTGAGTGCAGGGGGATGTGAGAAACAATGACTGATACAACCGTCAAAAACAACGAAACGACACAGAAAGAGTCCGACGAGAGCACGTCGAAGGGCGATATCAAGCACATCGGTTACGCCGGCCTGATCGCGCGTCGTTTCTTCCGTCAGCGCTCCGCCGTGGTCGGACTGATCATCCTTCTGGTGCTGGTGTTCTTCGCGCTGTTCGGCGCCAACATCGGCAAGTGGGCGTATGACGACCCTGACTTCCTCGCCCTGTCGGCAGGTCCGAGCGCCAGCCACTGGCTGGGAACCGACTCCGGCGGCTCCGACCTGTACGCCATGGTGGTGCGTGGTCTCGGCAAGTCGCTGATGATCGGCATCATCACCTCGGTGGCGACGATGGCGATCGCCTCGCTGCTGGGAACGGCCATCTCCTTCTTCGGCGGCTGGGGCGAGCGCGTCGGCATGTGGTTGCTCGATATGCTGCTCGTCGTGCCGTCGTTCCTGCTGATCGCAATGATCGTGCGCGCCGCGAACGCCACCACCGGATGGATCTGGCTGATCATCGGCCTGACCGCGTTCGGCTGGGTCGGCTATGCGCGAATCATACGAACGCTGACGTTGTCGCTGCGCGAGCGCGACTACGTCAAAGGCGGCTCCGGTTCATGGGCGTTGGATCGTTCAAGATCATCGTGCGTCACCTCATGCCGAACCTCGCCTCGATGATCATCATCAACACGGTGCTGGGCGTCGTGGGCGCTGTCAACTCGAGACCGCACTGTCGTACCTTGGTCTGGGCGTCAAAGGCGCCCGACGTGTCGCTGGGTTCCATCCTGCAGTCCGCCGCCGTGTCCATGCAGACCGCTCCTGGCTGCTGGTCTTCCCCTCCATCGCCCTGAGTCCTGTTGACGTTCAGCATGCAGCTGATCGGTGACGGTCTGCGCGATGCGCTTGATCCCAATTCACGTGCGAGCGGAACGGTGGGTGCCTGATGTTCAGAAAGACAATGATGAAAAACAACAAGTCAAAGGGCAGCGTCTCAAGCGAGCACAAGGAGATCGTGCGCGACGACATCCTCCAGTACGAGCTGCTTGAAGGCAACGGCCCCAAGGGCGCGCCGAAGGGCGATCCGATCATGCAGGTGCGCGACCTGCACGTGTCCTTCGCCACAGAGGCCGGCGTGTGCCGTGCGGTGCGAGGCGTCAACTTCGACCTGTGGCGCGGGCGTACGCTCGGCATCGTGGGCGAGTCCGGCTCCGGCAAGTCCGTGACCGCGTTGAGCCTGATCGGCCTGCTCGACGACAACGCCAAGGTCACCGGCTCCATCATCATGAACGGCGAGGAGCTCATCGGCAAGACCGACGAGGAGATGAGCGGATCCGCGGCGAGCGTATCGCCATGGTGTTCCAGGATCCGCTGTCCGCCCTGACCCCGATGTTCACCATCGGCGACCAGATCGCCGAAGGCCTCATCACCCATCATCCCGACATGTCCAAGCAGCAGATTCACGACCGTTGCGTCGAGGCTGCTCGATCTGGTCGGCATCCCGCAGCCCGAGGGCGTCTCAGCAGCTTCCCGCACCAGTTCTCCGGTGGTATGCGTCAGCGCGTGATGATCGCCATCGCCATCGCGAACAACCCCGACGTCATCATCGCCGACGAGCCGACCACGGCCCTCGACGTGACGATTCAGGCGCAGATCCTCGACGTTCTCGCCAAGGCGCAGAAGGAGACCGGCGCCGCCGTCGTGCTCATCACCCACGATCTGGGCGTGGTGGCCGGCGCGGCCGACGACATCCCTCGTCATGTATGCCGGTCGTCCCGTCGAGCGCGCCAGCATCGACGACGTCTTCCAGCACCCCTCCATGCCGTACACGATGGGTCTGCTCGGCGCCGTGCCGAAGCCGCACATCGCCGCCTCCCAGCGTCTCGTGCCGATTCAGGGCAACCCGCCGTCACTGGTCGACATCCCGAAGGGATGCCCGTTCTCGCCACGATGCCCGCTCGCCACCCCGGGTGCTCGCTGTCTGAGCCGAACCTGGAAGTCGTGGACGCGAACTCCGGTCATCTCGCCTCCTGCCGTCGACTGCAGGAGATCATCGACAAGAACATGAAGTACACGGACGTGTTCCCCGTGCCCGACCTGCTTCCCGCCGACTGGGCCGACGTCCCGCGCGACCAGCGCCCGGTGACGCTGGAGGTCGACCACCTGGTCAAGCACTTCCCGCTGACCGGTGGTGGCATGTTCCGCCGTACCATCGGCCAGGTCGCGGCCGTCGACGACGTGACGTTCAAGATTCGTCAGGGGGAGACCCTGGCACTGGTCGGCGAGTCCGGCTCCGGCAAGTCCACCACGCTGATGGAGATCATGAACCTCATGAAGCCCGAGGACGGACGCATCGTCGTACTCGGCCATGACCTCGCCGAACTCAAGAAGAAGGCGGAGCGCAAGGCGCTGCGCAGGACCTGCAGATCATCTTCCAGGATCCGATGAGCTCGCTCGACCCGCGCATGCCCATCTATGACGTGCTCGCGGAGCCGCTCAAGGTGCACAAGTGGAGCAAGGAGAAGATCAACCGCCGCATCGGCGAGCTGATGGAGCTGGTCGGCCTGAACCCTGACTACGTGGATCGCTTCCCGGCGCAGTTCTCCGGTGGGCAGCGTCAGCGCATCTCCATCGCCCGCGCCCTCGCCACCGATCCGAAGGTGCTACTGCTCGATGAGCCGATCGCGTCCCTCGACGTGTCGATTCAGGCGGGCATCATCAACCTGCTTGAGGACCTGCAGGCCAAGCTGAAGATCTCATACCTGTTCGTTGCGCACGATCTGGCGGTCATCCGCCACATCTCCGACCGCGTGGCCGTCATGTACCTCGGCCAGGTGGTCGAGCTCGGCGAGACCGAGGACGTGTTCACCCATCCGCGTCACCCGTACACGCAGGCGCTGCTGTCGGCCATCCCCGTGCCCGACCCCGTGGTCGAGCGCACCCGCCAGCGCATCATCCTCAAAGGGAGACCTGCCGTCTCCGTCCGAGAAGCACCCGGGATGCCGTTTTGCGTCCCGCTGCCCCGTCAAGCTGCGGCTCACTCCCGAGCAGCAGAAGATGTGCGAGACGAAACGCCCGGTTTTGACGTCGGATGACCAGATAGCGACCGAATTCGCCTGTCACTTCCCGCTGGATGTGAACGACGAATCCGCGCCGTTCTAAAGTCTTTCGGGCCGGTCATATGACCGGCCCGATTGCATTGGTTTCGCCGAAAAGTGAAAAGTGACGCCAATGTTAACAAAACGTGGTGTATCATCACGGTTCTAGTTGCGAGATATTTTGAAGGAGAGAACGGCACGCGCAACTCGTGCTGTTCAGGAGAGGAATGCAAAGTATGAGTTTTGCATCTACCGCGCGTAAGGTCACCGCCTTCGCCGCCGCTGCAGCCACGCTTCTGGCGCTTGGTGCTTGCGGCAACAGCAACAACGGCAGCGCCGGCAACAACGGCGCCAAGTCCACTTCGAACCGCAGGAAGGTGTTCCCACCAACTACACCGGTTCGTTCCCGATGCCGGATCCGGGCAAGGCCTACAACAACCCGAGGACCGCGGCGAGCTGAAGCAGGGTGGCACCCTCACCCTGCCGATCACCGGATCGGCCGAACTGGAACGCCATTGACGTCAACGGCAACACCGTGTACATGAGCGGCCTGTGGCGCTTCTACATGCCGTGCATCTGGGAGTACCCGGCGGATGGTTCCCTGGAGAACATCAAGCCGAACACCAACTACGTGACCAAGGTCGAGCAGACCTCCGACAGCCCTGAGACCGTTGTCTTCACGATCAACGACAAGGCCTCCTGGAACGACGGCACCCCGATCACCTGGAAGGACTTCGAGTCCACCTGGAAGGTGCCCAGAGCGGCAAGAGCGACAAGTTCACCCCGACCCTCACCACTGGTTACGACCAGATCAAGAGCGTCACCAAGGGCGACACCGACAAGCAGGCCGTCGTGACGTTCGAGAAGGACTTCTACCCCTACCAGTCCCTGTTCAACCTGCTGTACCCGTCTGAAGCCCTCACCGGCGACGACACCAAGGACGGCGACACCTTCTCCAAGGGTTGGTCGAACGACTCTCACTCCGACAAGTGGGGCGCCGGCCCGTTCGTCGTCTCCAAGAGCTCCGACTCCGAAGTGACCTTCACCCCGAACCCGAAGTGGTGGGGCGACAAGCCGCTGCTGGACAAGGTCGTGCTCAAGCAGATGGAGCCGTCCGCTGCCATGAACGCCTTCAAGAACGGTGAGATTGACGCCGTCGGCGCTTCCGACGCCGAGTCCATGACGAGCGCGAAGACCGTTAAGGACGCTTACCTGCGTCGTTCCTACGACTCCGGTGTGTACACGCTGACCATCAACACCAAGAACATCCCGCTGGAGGTCCCAAGGCCTTCGTCCAGGGCGTCGACCGCAGCCAGCTGCAGAAGATCGACTTCAGGGTATCGAATGGACCGAGAAGACCCCGGGCTCCCTGATTCTGCCTCAGTTCCAGGACGGCTACGAGGACAACATGCCCGCTGAGTCGAAGTTCTCCACCGCCCACGCCACCAAGACCCTTGAGGACGCCGGCTACAAGAAGAACAGCGACGGCTACTACGAGAAGGGCGGCAAGGTCGCGGCCATTACGTACACGACGTTCTCCGACTCCGCCTCTACCAAGGCCAAGGCAACCGCCATCCAGAAGATGGCCAAGACCGTCGGCATCAAGGTGAGCATCGACATCAAGGCTTCGAACACCTTCTCCGACACCGTCAGCTCTGGTAACTGGGACATGATCGGCCTCGGCTGGTCCGCTAGCGACCCGTTCGGCTACGCGTCCTCCGCTTACCAGCTCTACGGCTCCAAGTCCGAGTCCAACTTCTCCTTCACCGGCACCGACGAGATCGACAAGGAGCTCGAGTCCATCCCGGGCATCAAGGACAGCACCAAGGCCATTGCTCAGTTCAACAAGGCTGAGAAGGAAGCCCAGAAGCTGTACGCTCAGATCCCGTTCGAGAACGGCCAGATCACTGTCGCCGTCAAGAAGGGTCTTGCGAACTACGTCCTGCAGGCTACTCCTCCGGCGCGCGTGTCATGGTGACCGTTCACCCCGAGAACCTCGGCTGGGGGAGAAGTGAGTCGTCTGATTCATCGATCTCATTGAGATAGCGATATAGAAGTCCCCCGTGGCTGCAAAGTCACGGGGGACTTCTTTGTATGTGGACGATGTTGCACCCCCCCCAGCCGGCCATGCCGGCAGCCCCCGATAGCGGGAGGCTGCCAGCCGAAGGCTGACTGGAGGTGGTCACGCTGGCAGAGCGGGGTTATACCCCGCTCAGCGGCAGACCTTGGAGATCGGCTGCCAGGGCTGCAGGGTCACCGGTTCGAATCCACCGCGGCGAGCGTGCGCTCGTCCAGGTATTCCTTGCGGATGATGAGGTCGGTAACGTAGCGGTCGAACCAGGTGTCGGACATCACGTAGTAGCCGTCTTCGCCGGCGTCTTTGCCCCAGCTGTTCTCCACTTTCCAACGATCCGGCTCACCGGCCTTGTCGAGGTTGACGCCGGTGAGCGTCATGGCGTGGTTGCTGCGCGAATCGTTGTATTCCAGACCGTGCGCCTTGTCCGATGCGAACTCGGTGCCGAACAGCTCATCCACGCGCACGGTGCCACGATCGAAGATGCCGGCCTTGCGCAGCGAGAACTGGGTGCAGTCGCAGGCGAACCAGATCGGGTGTCCGGCGCTAATCTGGTCGACCGCGGCCTTTTTGAACACGTCGAGCGGCACGTTGATGAAGTCCATCGGAGCGGCCTCCGCCACGTTGCCCACGAACGCCAGCTGATAGCGGCGGTAATACGGGGTAGAGGCGAGCGGGGAGTTCGTCAGGCTCACGAAATCATCCAAATCCTCGCCCACGTACTTCGCGTAGAACTCCTGCGGCGTGATGCCGTGTTCGACGATCTGCCTGCGCGAGTCGATGCCGGACTTCGTGCCGGACTCGGACGCCTTGGCGTCATCCTTGGCGTCGTCCTTGCCCTCGTCCTTGACGCGCAGCAGCAGATCGAAGCTCGTCGGTGGCTCGCCCATTGCGATAGCGCAGATACGGTACACGACCGACATCTGCCCGGTCTTGAGCGAGCGCAGCTCCTCAACCGACTTGCCGGCCTGATGGGCGTCGCGCAATTCGGCGGCGAATTCGCGCAGCTTCGTGTTCAGGTACTGCTCGAACGCCGAGGAATCGCGGGAGTTCGACGACTCCGGGTAGGCCTCCTTCGGTACCAGACCGTACTTCTTGACCAGCGCGACGAACATCTGCCACCAGCCGCCATCGTCAGCCGGGCCTTCGTTGACCGCCTCGAAGATGCGGCTGTCCGTGGTCTTGTCGAGCGTCTTAAGCACGTTCTCAAGGTAGAAGTTCGACTTCTCCAGCTTGTCGTAGAAGAACAGATAGCTTTCGGAGAACTCGAAATCGTCGAGGTTCCACTTGTGCATCAGCTCGTAGCGCAGCGTGTTCAGCGATGCGAACATCCAGCAGGGCCGGAATGCTCCTGCGAGGTGATCGACCCCTGCTTGAGTTCGACCGAGAACGTGCGGGGGAGCTCGCGCACGCCGCGATACGAGGTCGCGGCCTGGAGAATGCCGTTCGATACCGCCGCGTTCGCCGCCACGAGGTTCGCGCGGTCCGCGTTGAACGCCGCGGAGTATTCCCTGAGCTGTTCCGCAGTCAGTGCCAGGTTGTCGGGCTGGTTGGAAGCCATGTCCATGATCCTTTCCTATTGTCGGAATGAAAAACTGCCACGAAGCAGTCTACTCCGCCTACGTAGGCCGTGTGTGAGCGGGGAGCGGAAGATTCCGGTCGAAGCTGCGGTTCGCACTGTCAACGGACGGATATAGGATGGCCCCATGATCACCATCACCACATCCAACGTGAACGGCATCCGCGCCGCCAAGCGCAAGGGCATCGAGACATGGGCGGGCGAGCACGCCCCGGACATCTGGTGCATGCAGGAGATCCGTGCCCCGCAGGACGAGCTCGATCCGATATTCGGCGAGTTCGGGTTCGAATACGCCACCGCCGGCAAGATCGCCGACCAGAGCGAGCTGACGGCGATGAACGAGGTCTGCCGCGTCAAGGGACGCGCCGGCGTCGGGCTGCTGACCGACCTGCCCGTGACAGCCCGGCGATACGGTTTGTCCGGGCTGGACGAGGATGTGGATTCCGGTCGATGGATCGAGGCCGACGTGACGACGCCACAGGGCTATGGAATCACCGTCGCATGCGTGTACGTGCACGCGGGCAACAGCGACGATCCGGTAAAAATGGCGCAGAAATACCGCTTCCTCGACACCATGCTCACGCGCATGGGCGAGCTGCGGGACGAGGCCTCGCGCGGCGGCAGGCAGGCCGTGCTGTGCGGCGACTTCAACATCGCGCACACGCCGCTCGACATCAAGAACGCCAAGGCCAACATCAAGCATGCCGGGTTCCTGCCCGCCGAACGCGCCTACGTCGACCGCTGGCTGGGGGAGTACGAGTTCGTGGACGTCATACGCTCGCTCGCCGGCGACATCCAGGGGCCGTACACGTGGTGGAGCCAGCGCGGCAGGGCGTTCGACAACAACGTCGGCTGGCGCATCGACTATCAGTTCGCCACTCCGGAACTCGCCGAGACGGCACGAGGCTTCGTCATCGACAAGGCGCCCAGCTATGACGCCCGCTGGTGACCATGCGCCGCTGACCGTCACGTATGACGTGTGATCATGCAATCCATGACGCGCTCTGGGCCATGCGGCGGCCGTTCGGACCGGCGACAATCCGGCGGCGTCTTCCAAGCCAATCACAAGCCCTAGTGCTACGCTAGTCACGGTTGCAACCTGTACAACGAAATGAGGAACCCATGGGACTGTTTGGATTCGGCAAGAAGAAGCGTGAACGCGAGGAAGCCGAAGCGAAGGCCGAGAATCGCGAGGACGAGGCCGCCGTCGACACCGAGGAGACCGCCGCCCCGACCGACGTGGCGGACACGTACGAAGGCCGCGGCGAATCCTACGGACCGTGGGACGTCGATGACGAGAACGTGCCGGATTACGACGAGTACCTCGACATGGGCTCCTACTACCTGCCGTATCTCGCGGGCTTGCAGCTGCGCATCAAGGCGAACCGCAGCACCCAGGAGATCCTCGGCGCGACCATCAGCTACGGCGCGTCCAGCCTGGAGATCGAGGCGTTCGCGGCGCCCAAGACCATGGGTCTGTGGGACGACGTGCGCGCCGATTTGCTCGAGGCCAACGAGAAGGCATCCGAACACGCGGGCGTGTTCGGCACCGAACTCCACCTGCCGGTCACCGTCAAGGGCGGCAAGACTGTGAACACGCGCATCGTCGGCGTGGATGGCGCGTTGGATGCTGCGCGGCATCTTCTCCGGCAAGGCTGCGAACGATGACGGCAACTCCGACACCGAAGCGCTCAACAAGTACTTCGCCGACATCGTCGTGGAGCGCGGCGACGAGCCGCTCGCCCCGCGTGATCTCATCCCGATGCACCCGCCGGTGACCCCCGCCCAGCGTCAGGCGGCGGCCAAGACCAATGACCAGGCCGACGACAAGGAGCACCTCGACAACATCCCGGACAAGCCCGAAGGGCCGTTCGACTCCGATCAGCAGACCGAGGTCAAGACCACGCTGTCGCGTGGACCGATGTTCTCCGAAGTCCGCTGACGAATCCCGGCGCTCGACGCCGGGAGCCAAGGAACGAGCATGACCGATCAGAACCAGAAGAAACGTACGGGTATGGCGTCCCTCGCCGCCGCGGGCGAGGGGGAGGACTTCTCCGTCATCGACGCCATCGGCGGGCCGCGCGGCGTCATCGAATCGATGCTGCCGGGCGTGTTGTTCGTCGTGTTGTTCGTCGTCACCAGCAACCTCAACCTCACGATCGGTGTCTCCGCGGCGCTGGCGGTGCTGCAGGTCGTCATCAGGCTCGTGCAACGGCAGTCGGTCATGGGCGCTCTCAGCGGCCTGATCGCCGTCGGCATCTGCTTGATATGGGCGTGGCAGAGTCATGAGGCGCGCAACTATTACATGTTCGGCTTCCTCACCAATGCCGCGTACATCGTGCTGCTGTCCTTCACCCTGCTCATCCGCGTGCCCGGTCTGGGGCTCATGGTCGAGTTCATCCGTACCATCCCCACCGAGCATTTCCGCGCGTGGCTGCACGGCTGGCTGGACGACAAGCCGCTCAGGCGCGCCTACACGATCGTCACCGTGCTGTGGATCGGCGTGTTCGCGCTGCGTCTCATCGTGCAGGTGCCGCTGTACCTCGCCGATTCCGTGGCGCTGCTGGGCACGGCGCGCCTGCTGATGGGCATACCGTTCTGGGCGCTGGCGATATGGGTGTCGTATCTGATCATCGCCACCCCGCTGCACCGGCACATCGCCGCGGCCAAAGCGGCGGTACCGGCGGCGGCAAAGACGGTGACAGTGACGGCCGCAACAGCGGTGATGAAGGTGACAACGCAGCCGGACAGGCCTGATCCGGTCAAATTGCGAAAGGAAACAATGAACGCGCAAGTGCGTATCGAACGTTATGCCGACCAGGGACGATGCGTCGGGCATATCGATGGCCGTGTGGTATTCGTGAGGTTCGCCCTGCCGGGCGAGCTGGTGCAGGTCGCATTGGATGAACCGCACGACCGCGACGACCGCTACTGGACCGGCGAGGTCGTCGAGGTCATCGAACCGAGCCCCGATCGTGTGGATCCCGCATGGCCGCTGGCCGGGCCGCTTGCCATGGGTGGTGGCGTCGGTGGCGCCGATCTGGTGCACGTGAGCCTGGAAGGGCAGCTTCGCTGGAAGGCCGCCACCATCAGCGATCAGATGAGCCGTCTCGGGCACGTGGACGTCACCGTGCCGGTGGAACGGGCCGAAGGCGACACTGAGAACGGCGGCCTGCACTGGCGCACCCGCATCGAGATGATCGCCGATGACGACGGCAGGCCGTCGATGCGTCGGCGCGGCTCGCACAAGCGCGTGCCGCTGGACACGATGCCGCTCGCGACAGACAACCTGCTTGCCGTCGCCGATCGCGAACACGTGTGGGATGGCGGGTTCGAACCCGGATCCCAAATTCGCCTGTCTGTGCCCGAACCGAGGAAGCAGCCCATCGAGGGCAATTACGCCGTGCTCGTGGACGGCGAACTGCGCGCCGGAAACCGGCATCTGATGGAGACCGTCACCGTGAACGGCCGTGACTTCCAATACATGGTCGACGCGAACGGCTTCTGGCAGGTGCACCGTCAGGCACCGGTCATGCTCGCCGGCCATGTGATCGACCTAGCGAACAAGGCGCTTGACGGAATGACCTCCGCCTGCATATGGGACTTGTATTCCGGTGCCGGACTGTTCACGCTGCCGCTGGCCACGATGATCGCCGAACGCACGCGCATGCTCAGCGTGGAGGGCGGCAAGACCGCGGTGAAGAACGCGCAACGCAACCTCCGCGCGTTGAACCTGCCTGATGTGGACGCCCGTTGCGGCGATGTGTCCGCCACGCTCGCGCACGTGCCGGCCATCTGTCACGCCCCGATCTGGTCGTGCTCGATCCTCCCCGCGCCGGTGCGCACGCCAAGGTGTGCCGTCAGATCGCGCAGGCAGGCGCGAAGGACGTCATCTATGTCGCCTGTGACCCGACCAGCCTCGCCCGCGACACGGCGACGCTGATCTCGCTCGGGTACCGCCTGTCGGACATCCGGGCGTACGACATCTACCCGATGACCCACCATGTTGAGACGGTGGCCTGGTTCACACGCATCGGACGGTGAGGCGATGGGTCGGGTACGCGGCGATCATGATTGCGGGTTCCTGCGGCGCATGTGGCGCCGTGGGATTGGCATCGCGTGCGCCGCGCGCGGTGATGTCGCTCACCTCCTGCGTGCCGCAGGGCAAGGCGGTCGGCGATACGCAGGAGAGCGAACCGGAGATCGCCCATGAGGGCGTCCAACGGCAGGATATCGTCGTCGGCGTCATCGGCTCCGTGGACACCGGCCTGGACTCTGATGTGCTGAACGCCTTCAACAAGGCCGGGTTGAAGGCGCCCTACGTATCCACCAGCATGGTCGACGATCCGGATGCCGCCGCGCAGCGCGGAGTGCGGTCCATGGTCACGCGCAAGGCCACCGTCATCATGATCGACGGCATTGCCGTCAACGAGAAGAACGCCGAAGACTGGGATGCCGCGTTGCAGTCCGCGCGCAAGGCGGGCGTTCCCGTCATCCTCCTGGATCCGGTCGCCCCGCCCGACGACGATACGTTGTTCGCCGTCACGTTCACGCTTACCGGCAAGGGAGACGGCGTGACCGCCCTCGACGACGCCGTCGTCACCATCGTCGACGACAAACCCCATCCCCGCACGATGAACGTCACCGACAACCTGTCCTGACCTTCCGATATCCGGAGCTCTTCCGCGGGAGCGGTAGTCCATATTTTCGCCCCGCTGGCGGGGCTGTCGCGGAGCGACTGGGGGTGGCTCGGCGTTTCATCGCCTGCCGGCTATTCTGTCTGACCACCCTCCGGCGCTGCGCTCCACCTCCCGCCGGCGGGAGGTGTGGAGGCGTAGGTGGCTGCGGTGATCAGCCGAGAGTCACACCTCATCCTGCTGCGCTCGATGGGGGACGTGTGTGAAAATACTGCCTGGGAATGATGCCCCCGTTATGCTGCCACGGGTAGGCTAGTACGTATGAATGCAACCATGAACCTGCCTGAAGTCGAGGAAAACGGCCTGACCGCCTCGCAAGTGCGCGCCTGCGAGGAGAGCGGTCAGACGAACGCGGTGAAGAGCACCACGTCGCGTTCGGTACTCGACATCGTGCGGGCCAACGTCTTCACGCTGTTCAACGGCATCATCTTCGCCGCGATGGTACTGGTGCTGATCACCGGGTCATGGAAGGACGCGGTGTTCGGCTTCGTCATCCTCATCAACACCGGTATCGGCATCGTCACCGAGCTCAAGGCCAAGCGTACGTTGGATCGGCTGTCGATTCTCGTCACATCGGATTATGCGGTGCGCCGCGACGGTGAGAACACGGAGGTTCCTTCGCGCGACATCGTACTCGGCGACCTGCTGTGGATACGTTCCGGGGAGCAGGTGCCGGCTGACGCGCAGGTCCTGTCATCATACGGGCTCGAACTCGACGAATCGATGCTGACCGGCGAATCGCGCACCGTGCGCAAGGAGGACGGCGACCAGGTGTACTCCGGGTCGACGGCGGTGTCCGGCGTGGCGCTCGCGCGGGTGACCGCGGTGGGCGAGCACAGTTACGCGGCGACGTTGACCGCACAGGCCAAGGTATACAAGAAGACGGTGTCCGACCTGAACAAAGGGCATCAACACGATCCTGAAGTTCATGACGTTCCTGGTGGTGCCGCTGTGCGTGCTGCTGGTCTGGTCGCAGATGAGGACCGTGGGCGGATGGAACGCCGCGATAGCTTCGGGGGAGTGGCGGCAAGCCATCGTGTCAGCTGTAGCGGGCGTTGTCGGCATGATTCCCGAAGGCCTGGTATTGCTCACCTCGCTCAACTTCGCGGTCGCGGCGATGCGGCTCGCCCGCAAGAACACGCTCGTGCAGGAACTCGAATCGGTGGAGACGCTGGCTCGCGTGGACTGCCTCAATCTCGACAAGACCGGCACGATCACCGATGGCGGCATCATGTTCGACCGTCTGGTCATGCTGGAACGCATGGACGGCGACGATCGCGTGGAGAGCGCGGCGACCCAGGCGCTGTATGACCTGTCGAACGAGGAGCAGCCGAACGGCACAGGTCAGGCCGTGCTCGACGGGCTGGGGAACGCGGTTACCATGCCGGCCCGGTGCGAGCGCGCGTGCCGTTCTCGTCGGCCCGCAAATGGAGCGCCATCGTCACCCCGGCCGCAGCCGCGGAAACGGAATCGGCCGCCGACCGCGAGCCGCCGACCGTCTGGTATATGGGCGCGCCGGAAGTGATGCTCTCCGCGCTTTCCGGAGAGCACGGCGATGTGCTCGAAGCGGTCAATGATTACGCGAATTCCGGCAACCGCGTGCTGCTCATCGCGCGGGCGACGCTCATACGGAAGAGCGACGGCGATGCCGCAACAGATTCGTCATGGTTCACGCAGTCGCCCGAACTGCTGCCGGACGCCAAGCCGGTCGCGCTCGTATTGTGTTCGGAGTGCGTGCGCGACGACGCGCAGCCCACACTGGCATGGTTCCGCGATCAGGGCGTGCGCTGCCGCATCATCTCCGGCGACAACCCGGTCACCGTCGGCGCGATCGCGGCCAAAGTGCGACTTACAGGAGACCGCGAGCCGCACGCCATCGACGCGCGCACGCTGCCGCAGGACATCAACGAGCTCGCCCGCGTGCTGGAGAACGTCGATGTGATCGGCCGCGTGCTGCCCGACCAGAAGAAGGCGATCGTCCAGGCGCTGCACACCAGTGATCACGTGGTCGCCATGACCGGAGACGGCGTCAACGATTCGCTCGCCATCAAGGAGGCCGATCTCGGCATCGCGATGGGCAACGCCGCGCCCGCCACCAAAGCCGTGGCACAGGTCGTGCTCGTCGATTCGAAGTTCTCGCACCTGCCGGACGTGGTGGCCCGCGGCCGTCAGGTCATGGCGAACATGGAGCGCGTGGCCAGCCTGTTCCTCGTCAAAACCGTGTACTCGGCGCTGATTTCGCTGGGCGTGGTACTCACCGCGATCCCGTTCCCGTACCTGCCCCGGCATATCACGTACGTCGGCGCGCTGACCATCGGCATGCCGGCGTTCATCCTCGCGCTCGCGCCGAACACGCGGCGTTACATCCCCGGCTTCCTGCGGCGTGTCGTGTATTTCGCGCTGCCGGGAGGCGTCGCGATCGCATTGTCCGTGCTGCTGTCGTCGTGGCTGTTGCCCGACGTGATGGGCTGGGATGTGAACAACGCCGCCGATTTGTCCGCGTTGCGCACCACCTGCGCGATCATCGTGTTCGTGCTGGGCGTGTTCATGCTCGCCCGCGTGGCGCAGCCGCTCAATTCGTGGCGCGGCGTGCTGGTTGCCGTATTCGCCGCGGCCGGCGTCATCGGCATGTTCATTCCGTTCGTGGCGAGGTTCTTCGACCTGCATCTGCCGACCGGGCGGGTATTGATCGCCACGGTGGCGGCGCTGCTGATTTCCACGGCCCTGTTCGCGGTCTGTCACGTCATCCTCGCCTCGGTGACGCGAATTTTCCCACATATCAAGCCGACACGCCAGAGCTAAAGTAACGTATCGGTATCGTTGGTAGCGGATAATCTCTTGTGGAATAGCATTTCATTTGATCTCGGAGGAAGCATGTCTGTGCGAGACGACCAGTTGGCGACACTGAACGTGGCCGGCAAGGACTATGACTACTACCGCATCGCCGACCTGCCCGGCGTCGACCATCTGCCGTACTCGCTCAAGGTCCTCGTCGAGAACTTGGTACGCAACATCGACGGCGCGAACATCACGGACGAACACGTCAAGACGCTGCTGAACTGGGCCCCGCAGGCCCAGCCCAGCCATGAAATCCAGTTCACGCCCTCGCGTGTGATCATGCAGGACTTCACCGGCGTGCCCTGCATCGTGGACCTCGCCACCATGCGCGACGCGGTCAAGGACCTCGGCGGCGACCCGGAGGTCATCAACCCGCAAGTCCAGTCCGACATGGTCATCGACCATTCCGTGCAGATCGACAAGTACGGCGTGGCCGACGCGGTCGAACAGAACATGGACATCGAATACCAGCGCAACGGCGAACGCTACCAGTTCCTGCGTTGGGGCCAGCAGGCCTTCCGCAACTTCCGCGTGGTGCCGCCGGGAGCCGGCATCATCCACCAAGTCAACATCGAATACCTCGCCAAAGTCGTCATGACGAAGACCTCCGGCTTGGATGATGGCCGCGAGCTCGCCTACCTCGACTCCTGCGTGGGCACCGACTCGCACACCACCACCGTCAACGGTCTGGGCGTGCTCGGCTGGGGCGTCGGCGGCATTGAAGCCGAAGCCGCCATGCTCGGCCAGCCGATCTCCATGCTCGTGCCGCGCGTGGTCGGCTTCAAGCTCACCGGCTCCATCCCGGAGGGCGTTACCGCCACCGACGTGGTCCTGACCATCACCGACATGCTCCGCAAGCACGGCGTGGTCGGCAAGTTCGTCGAATTCTACGGCGAAGGCATCGCCTCGGTGCCGCTGGCCAACCGCGCCACCATCGGCAACATGGGACCTGAGTTCGGCTCCACCTGCGGCATCTTCCCGATTGACAGTGTCACGCTCGACTACCTGCGCCTGACCGGCCGCTCCGAAGAGCAGGTCGCGTTGGTCGAAGCGTACGCCAAGGCCAACAAGCTGTGGGGCGACGCCTCCGACCCGGACTATGTCGAGCCGCAGTACTCCGAATACGAGGAGCTCGACCTCGGCACGGTCGTGCCGTCCATCGCCGGCTTACCGAAGCGCCCGCAGGACCGCATTCTGCTGTCCGAGGCGAAGGACATGTTCGAGAAGACCGCACCCGCCTACGAGACCGAGAAGACCGTCAAGGACCCGGTGGCCGTGTCCACCGACTTCCGTGGCGATTTCGACATCGAAAACGGCGACGTGGCCATCGCCTCGATCACCTCGTGCACCAACACCTCCAACCCGTCCGTGATGATCGCCGCCGGCCTGATCGCCCGCAACGCGCACGCCAAGGGATTGAGCCCCAAGCCGTGGGTCAAGACCTCGCTCGCCCCCGGCTCGCAGGTCGTGGCCGACTACCTCAAGGCCGCGGGCCTCCAGGACGACCTCGATGCACTCGGCTACCAGCTGGTCGGCTTCGGCTGCGCCACCTGCATCGGCAACTCCGGCCCGCTGCTGCGAGATTTCGAGGCGATCAACGCCAACGACCTGACCGTCACCGCCGTGCTGTCCGGAAACCGCAACTTCGAAGGCCGCATCAGCCCGGACGTCAAGATGAACTACCTGGCCTCCCCGCCGCTGGTCATCGCCTACGCGCTCGCCGGCACGATGGACTTCGACTTCGAGACCCAGCCGCTCGGTACCGACGCAGACGGCAATGACGTGTACTTGAAGGACATCTGGCCGACCAACGAGGAGGTCGCCGCCGTGGTCGACGGTACCGTCAGCCGCGAGATGTTCCTCAAGGACTACGCCTCCGTGTTCGACGGCGACCACCGCTGGAAGGGCCTCGACGTGCCCGAAGGCGAGCTGTTCGCATGGGACGAGCATTCGACGTACGTGCGCAAGCAGACCTTCTTCGACGGCATGAAGGCCACCCCGGATCCGGTCAAGGACATCCACGGCGCCCGCGTGCTCGCGCTGCTCGGCGACTCCGTGACCACCGACCACATCTCCCCGGCAGGCGCGTTCAAGGCCTCCAGCCCGGCAGGCAAATACCTGACCGACCGTGGCGTCGAACCGAAGAACTTCAACTCCTACGGTTCCCGTCGAGGCAACCATGAGGTCATGGTCCGCGGCACGTTTGGCAACATCCGCCTGCGCAACCAGTTGCTCGCCTCCGTCGGCGAGGAGGTCACGCCGGGCGGGTTCACTTACGATTTCACGACTGGAAAGCCTTCGACGATCTTTGACGCCTCGCTCAACTACAAGGCCGCCGATATTCCGCTCGTCGTGCTCGCAGGCAAGGAATACGGTACCGGCTCCTCCCGTGACTGGGCCGCCAAGGGTACCGTCATGCTGGGTGTCAAAGCCGTCATCACCGAAAGCTTCGAACGCATCCACCGCTCCAACCTGATCGGCATGGGCGTGCTGCCGCTGCAGTTCCCGGCAGGCGAATCCTATGAGTCCCTGGGCCTCAACGGCACCGAGACCTACGATATCGCCGGCGTCGAGAAGCTTAACGAGGGCGTGACCCCCAAGACGGTCCACGTCACCGCCACCCACGAGGACGGCTCCAAGACCGAGTTCGACGCGGTGGTCCGCATCGACACGCCCGGTGAGGCCGACTACTACCGTAACGGCGGCATCCTCCAGTACGTGCTGCGCAACCTCATGAAGTAAGCGGCCCGAAGTCCCTTGACCCCATGGTCAAGGGACTTTTTTTCTTTCTTCCCCTCCTTTCTTCCTTTACCTTTTCCCTCTTCCTTTCCTCTTTCCGGGAGTTATCCACAGGCGCGACACGCCCGGACTGCATTGCACAATCCTCGGTAGCATCTCCATAGAACGGCTGTATTGCAATGGTTCGACAACGTGGCATGACTATTGTGCGGCGCAGTCCGGGCGTGTCACGATCGAGCCTTCGACCACATTGCCCGAAAACCTGAAGACCGGGCCGGAAAACCTGTTACCGTTCGTCCATGTTTGAGATGCGAAACGAACCGCCACCGAACCAATACATGCGGCATCAGGCGTGGCTCATCCAGCGCTATTACCTGAAGCGTTGCCGGGCGGTCAGGGATACGCTGGAGCATGAGCCGGTATTCGCGTTGTCGTCGGCGCTGGGGCTGATGGGCATTGCACCACCCGAGACCGCCGTCCTTGATTTGGGCAAGGAACATATCGTCGTTCGGAATCGTGACGCGCGACGCGGTCATCCCGCCAATGTCGCATGTCATGCGTGGTCATTGCTGGACGACCGTATCGTAATCCGCATCTTTGATCTGTACTGCACGTCACCCGCCGCGACGTTCGCCCAATTCGTGCGGTTCAACTGGTTCGAGGAAACAATCATATTGGCGGATCGGCTGACATGCCGTGACGAGCGGCTGAGGCGCGCGACCAAACAGGAACTGATGGATTTCCTTGATGAGCGGAAGGTCTATGGCGGCAAGGCCGCACGCCGGGCGTTGCGTTTGTCTCGCCCGAACACCGATTCCCGGTGGGAACGGGAGCTGCGTCTGGATGCGATGAAATGGGGATTGCCGAATCCGGAGGCGAACCATCCGGTCGATTTGGGGTCTGGGTTGGCATGGCTTGACATGGCATACGAGAAGTATCGCGTGGCGATGGAATTTCATGGGCAGCAGCATCTGGAACAGTATGTAGCGGACACGAGGCGCATGAACGCATTGGCGGCCAAGAATTGGGTGGTGCTTCCGGCCTGGCAGAGTACGGTGCTTGACCAGGCCGAACTGCATCGATACTTCAGTCAGGTGGCCGCCGCTTTGGAGCATGCCGGTGCCGTCGATTTTCTGCATCCGCGCATGGATCTGTGGACGTTGAGCGGCAATCCGGAGCTGCTGGAACCGTTTTGACGTAGGAGCGACCGATTGGTATATGGTCCGAGACAGGGATGGCAGTCGTCGTGATACGACACGCCCGGAGTGCGCAGCACGACCGCCGAATAGTCGCTGCGAGGTAACGGTATAAACCCGTTCTGGACTCCGGACACAACGATTGTGCTGCGCAATCCGGGCGTGTCGTGTTATGGAAACACCGGTGTATCGAGGAAAGAGGGGAACTTGAAGAGAGAAAGTCGGGAACACAGTTGAGGGGGCATAGAACAGATGGAAGAGAGACGGCCGGCAGGATGTGGGAGAAGTCGGGATAAAGAAGAACCGTTTCGCTTACGCCGGCGAAACGGTTCTCGAGTAGTGACGGACGATCCCGTCACGCGAGGCCGGAGAGCTTGTTGATGAGCTCGGGGTCTCGCGTGGCGCCCTTGTCGGCGGAGCGCGCGAAGGCGGCGTACGCCTTGAGGGCCTGGCTCACCTTGCGGTCGCGGTGCGCCACGTAGCCATCGCCGGCCTCCAGCTCGGCGCGGCGCTGAGTCAGCTGCTCGTCGGAAAGCTCGACGTTCACGGAACGGGGCCTCGATGTCGATGTTGATGATGTCGCCGTTCTTGATCAGAGCGATCGGGCCCTTGTTCGCGGCCTCAGGCGCGATGTGTCCGATCGCCAGACCGGAAGAACCTCCGGAATAGCGGCCGTCGGTGAGCATGGCCACCTGCTTGCCGATGCCCTTGCCCTTCACGAAGGAGGTCGGGTACAGCATCTCCTGCATGCCCGGGCCGCCCTTCGGGCCTTCGTAACGGATGACCAGAGCCATGCCCGGCTTCAACGTGTCGTTGAGGATGACCTCGATGGCCTGCTCCTGGGATTCGACGACCAGCGCCGGTCCGCGGAACGTCCAGATCTCCTTCGGCACGCCTGCGGTCTTCACCACGCAGCCGTCAGGCGCGAGGTTGCCGCGCAGCACGGCCAGGCCGCCTTCGGTGGACCGCCGGATGGTCGATATCGTGGATGGCGCCGTTGACACGGTCACGGTCGAGCGAATCGAACAGCGTGGTGTGCGTCCACGGTTCAGGGGAGACGATGTGGCCCGGAGCGGCCAGATACATCTGCTTGGCTTCCTCGGTGCAGGTGTCGCGCATGATGTCCCAGTCCGCCAGCTTGGCTTCCAGCGTCGGGTAGTCGATGGAGTGCACGTTGGTGTGCAGCTTGCCGGCACGGTCAAGCTCGCCGAGGATGCCGGTGATGCCGCCGGCGCGGTGCACATCGGAAATCTCCCATTCGCCGGACGGCGACGCCTTGCAGATGCACGGCACGGTGTGGGAGATACGCTCGATGTCATCCAGTGTGAAGTCCACGTCGGCGGACTGCGCCATGGCGAGGATATGCAGCACGGTGTTGGTGGAACCGCCCATGGCCACATCCATGGTCATGGCGTTCTCGAAAGCCTTCTTGGTGGCAATGGAACGCGGCAGCACGGAATCGTCGTCATCGTCGTAATACTGCTTGGCGATCTTCACCACCTGCTCGGCGGCGCGCTTGAACAGGTCCTTGCGGTAGGAATGGGAGGCCAGAATGGTGCCGTTGCCCGGCAGAGCCAGACCGATGGCCTCGGTCAGGCAGTTCATGGAGTTGGCGGTGAACATGCCGGCGCAGGAACCGCAGGTCGGGCAGACGGTCTTCTCGTAGTTGAGCAGTTCCTCATCGGAGACGTTGTCGTCGGCGGAGGCGTACATCACGTCGATCAGATCGGTGTTCTTCTTCACGGTGCCGTCGGGCGAGCACGGTGGTGCCGGCCTCCATCGGGCCGCCGGAAACGAACACGGTCGGAATGTTGAGTCGCAGCGCGGCCATCAGCATGCCCGGCACGACCTTGTCGCAGTTCGGGATGCAGATCAGCGCGTCGGCGCAGTGCGCGTTCACCTGATATTCCACGGTATCGGCGATGATGTCGCGGCTCGGCAGGGAGTACAGCATGCCGGTGTGGCCCATGGCGATGCCGTCATCAACGGCCATCGTGTTGAACTCGCGCGGAATGCCGCCGGCTTCCTTGATGGCCTCGGAGACGATGCGGCCGACCTTGTTGAGGTGGACGTGGCCGGGCAGGAACTCGTCGAACGAGTTGGCGATGGCGATGATGGGCTTCTTGCCCATGTCGTCTCCGCTGACGCCCGCAGCACGGTAGAGGGCTCGGGCGCCTGCGAAGACGCGCCCGTTCATGATTTTTGCAGATCGCATTTCAGTCATGGTTCTATTCAAGCTCTTGCAAGGGACACGCGACATGTCAAGAGTCGGAATATGGAATTTTCATAAGTGTTACAAAACTCACAGTGGATTAAGCCTATGTAGCCTTTTATGTTGTCTGCAAGTCGGCAACGAACTGGCAGAATCCACCGGACCCGCTCCGGTCGCTGCGTGAGGCTATAATTGCTGCGGTTGAGATAGATTTCCATCATGTGATTCGGAGACTTGCAAAATGGCAGAAGAAACCAAGGATACCGAGGTCAAAGGGCAACGAGGAGTTCGGCACCGCGCCCGTGCCCGAGGGTTTCGCGAACCCGCCGATCGACGATCTGATGAAGCACGCCGATTCCAAGTACGCGCTGGCCATCTTCGCCGCCAAGCGCGCCCGTCAGATCAACTCGTACTTCACCCAGCTCAACGAGGGCCTGCTGCAGAACGTCGGCCCGCTGGTCGAATACCAGAACCAGGAGAAGCCGCTGTCGATCGCTTTCCGCGAGATCGACGAGGCCTGCTGGAGGAGACTCTGGGCGAGGATGATCTGAGCGAAGGCAACTGATTCGTCTGAATCCGTCCGGTTCGCTGTACGCGGTATTTGCTTTTTCTGGGGCGACACTCTTGCCCTTGACGGCGGTGACGTGTACAACTGAGCGTCAGGAGCGAACGACTTGGGGCTCGCGCCGACCGAAGGTCTGGCACGGGCCCTTTTCGTAGCCTGTTCAGGTCCCTGCAACAACAGAATGAACCAACGTATCATTGTGCCTTATCCGCAAAAGGCGGGTAGGGCGATAAGTCCGAAAGAGGGATGATATGACCAATCAGGAGCGCAAGCTCATCTCGGCCGAATCTGTGACCGAAGGCCACCCCGACAAGGTATGCGACCAGATTTCCGACGAAATCCTCGACGAACTGCTTCGGCAGGATCCGCAGTCGCACGTCGCCGTCGAGACCTCCGCCGCGACCGGTGTGTTCCTCGTGTTCGGTGAGGTGACATCAAAGGGGTATGTCGACGTCCAGTCCACCGTGCGCGAGACGCTGCGCCGCATCGGCTACACGTCTTCTGAGGTCGGTCTCGACGCCGACTCCTGCGGCGTGATCGTCGCCATCACCGGCCAGAGCGCCGAGATCAATCAGGGTGTGGCGCGCCTCACCGGCGAGAAGGAGACCGAGGCCAGCCGCGAGGAGCGGTACGAGGCCAGGGCGCCGGCGACCAGGGCGTGATGTTCGGTTACGCCACCGACGAGACCGACGTGCTTATGCCGTTGCCGATTCATCTGGCCACCGTCTGGCGTATCGTCTCGCCGAAGTGCGCAAGAGCGGCGAGGTGCCGCATCTTCGTCCGGATGGCAAGACCCAGGTGACCATCGAATACGACGAGAACGACAAGCCGTTGCGCGTCGACACCGTGCTGATCTCCACTCAGCACGACCCGGAGGCGAGCCGGGAATGGCTGGCCGCCCAGCTCAAGGAGCATGTCATCGACCCGGTGCTGGACGAGGTGCTCGGCGACGGCGTCAAGCATGACGATTACCGTCAGCTCGTCAACCCGACCGGCTCGTTCATCCTCGGCGGTCCGGCCGCCGACGCCGGTCTGACCGGCCGCAAGATCATCGTCGACACCTACGGCGGCGCTGCCCACCATGGCGGCGGCGCGTTCAGCGGCAAGGACCCGTCCAAGGTCGACCGTTCCGCCGCGTACGCGACCCGCTGGGTGGCGAAGAACATCGTCGCCGCGGGGCTGGCGCACCGTGTCGAGCTGCAGGTCGCCTACGCGATTGGCGTGGCCGAACCGGTGTCGGTCAACGTCGAGACCTACGGCACCGAGATCGGTGTGACCCGCGAGCAGATCCAGCAGGCGGTGCGCAAGGTGTTCGACCTGCGTCCCGCCGCCATCATCGACGAGCTTGACCTGAAGCGTCCGATCTACTCCAAGACCGCGGCCTACGGCCACTTCGGCCGCGTCGACGTCGAGTTCCCGTGGGAGCGCACCGACAAGGTCGAAGAGCTCAAGGCCGCCATCCGCTGACTGGCAAATCACAACGATCACCCTCGGTTTCACTTCGTAACGTCCCCGACAGCGGAGGCTGCCGCGAAGCGAAACCGAGGGTGGTCTTGTCTATACACACAACATGCATACGCAAAAAAGCCGCCGGACACCCCGAGAAGGTTGCCGCCTGCGGCGGACTTCACCGGTGGCGTGATACAAATGAACCATGAGTACGAATGACGCGCAGCAGTTGGCGTTTGACGGCATGGCGCCGCGCAAACGCCGCAAGCGCGCGCCCGCCGAGAAGATTGTGGCCGCGGAAGACCCGATCGCGCAGGTGGTGCTGGACGTGCAGGCGACCCATCTGGGCCAGACATTCGACTATCTCGTGGAGGAGCGGTGGTCGCAGGCCGCACGCCCGGCGTCATGGTGCGGGTCCGGTTCGGGGGCAGGCTCCTCAACGGCGTGATCTGGAAACGCACGGCAGCCAGCGCCACGCCCCGCTCCGCGCTGAGATTTCTTGAACGGGTGATCAGCCCGCACGTGCTGGTATCCGAATCCATGCGTGACGATATCACGCGCATCGCCGACGCCTATGGCGGCACACGGGCCAACATACTTCGCCTGGCGGTCCCCCCGCGCGTGGCGCGCATCGACGGCGAACAGCAACTGGCCGCGCGTTCGCTATGGGTGGGAAGGCCCAGATTCTCGCACATCTCGGACGAACTGATGCAACGGTGCTTCGACACGATACAGGCTTCATATGACGGCGCCGCCATGCTGCGCTCATCCCTGGAGGGCAGCTCGTTCGCCGCCCTGGTGATGGATGCGCGTCCGGGAGCGCGTGCGTGGGCTCGTGACGCCGCGTGGATGATCGCTGCCGCGATGAGGCAGAACCGTGCCGCCGTGGTGGTCCTGCCCGGGATAAGACAGTGCGAGGATCCGCCGTTGCCCTGGAGGGACTGGGACTGTCCCGTTTCGCGCCGGGCGGCGCCGAGCACGGCGGATACTCCGGTGACTTCGTCGTGCTGGCCGCAGGACTGCCGCCGGCGGAACGGTACCGTGCCTATCTGGCGGCGGCGACCGGTCAGGTCGGGTGCGTCATCGGACTGCGCGCCGCCATGTATGCTCCGGTCGAGGGGCCGGCCCTGTTCATGATGGTGGATGATGCCGCGTACCAGCAGGCCGACGGATGATGCCGTACGCGCAGGCACGCGGCGTCATGCGTCTGCGTGCCGAGTCGCACGGGGAGTGTTTGTGGCGCTGTCGTACGCCCGTAGCCCGTTGAGCCAATGGGAATGCGAGGAGGGCCACACGGGTACCGTGACTGCCGTGAGCGGCCCGAGCGCATCCGTCACGCCGTTGCCAGCCGCTCGCAGGGATCAGATGCCGTGGGTGCGGTGGCTGAACCGCGAGGAGCTGGCGCGTCTCGCCGACCCGAGCATAGGCGCCCGCGTGCCGCATACCGCGGTGACGGTGTTGTCGAAGGCCTTGCAGACAGGGCCAGTGCTGCTGTCCATCCCCTCGGACGGCATGCAGGAGGCGTTGGGCTGTGTGAAATGCCATGCGCAGGCTCGTTGCGCGAAATGCACCGGCCCGCTGGGGCGCATGGGTGACGGGGTGCCGCGCTGCCGGTGGTGCGCTGCGGCGGCGGTCGACTGGCATTGCCCGCATTGCGGCTGCGAGCGCATGCGCGTGATACGGGTTGGCGCAACCGGCACCGCCCGCGAGCTGGGCGGCCTGTTCCGCGGTGTGTCCGTCGTCATATCGTCTCCGAGCCAGCCGCGAGGCGTCGTCGAGTACGTGGATGATGCGCCGCGCATCGTCATCGCCACGCCGGGAGCGGAGCCCCGCGTGCTGCCTGCATCCCGTCAATCGGAGCAGGATGCCGGCGAATACCGTGCCGTGGCGATCCTGGACGCGTGGAACAGTCTGTATGCGCCGGGTGTGGACGCCCGCGTGGACGCGCTGACGGCGTGGATGCGGGTCATGGCGTTGTGTGCGCCCCGCACTCGTGGCGGACAGGGTCTGCTGATTGGTGAATGCGATCCTGCAGTGGCCCATGCGCTGATGATGTGGGATTCGGCGTCGCTCGCCCGGAACGAATTGCTGGAGCGTGGGCAGACCGGCATGCCTCCGGTGTGCGCGGTCGCATGCGTATGGGGGCGTCGGGATGCGGTGATGGCCGCCTTGGACGATATCGGCGTGCTGCGCGGCGATTGGGCCTCGCTGGATGTTGCGGGGGAGCCGATACCCGGCATGCTGGGGCCGGTGCCGATAGCGGCTCCGGTGACGGTGAGCGAACGCGAGCTGGAGAGCACGCAGGACCGGGTCAAGGCCTGGTCCGTGTGCCGGTCGGCATGCGTGCCCAATTGGCCGTCCGCCTGCGGTCCGCGGTGGCGCGTCACATGGCGTCGCGCACTCCCGGCGAACTGCGGTTCCAAATCGATCCCAAGGATTTGATCTGATCCGAGATTATCCGCCGCGTCGAGGTGTCGTTTCGAGGAAAGCGGCGGCGTGACATGTCTGACTGCCGATTGAATCAGCATTCGGAACCTTTTGTTTCGGTTGGTGAGATGAGACGGGGATTCTTTGCCACGAAACGTCAAAAATCGCTGTTTTCGGCATTCGGCCCACTTCTTGTGCCACAAAATCGGATTTAACCGGTTACATGCCGTTTCGAGCCATGAGACCGAAACTGGGAATCATTGGAAAATGGCGATTCTGTTATTCGGAGCGGATTTTTCGTGTCGGTCGCGTGGCACGAAATATCGAGAACGCTTGTTTTTCGCATTTCGTGGCAATGTATTCGGTCGAGAAATGCATCTCACCTGTGTGCAAAAAACCATTCGGGACATACCGGAACGTGTGGTCGTGGAACGGCTTCGATGACATAAAACAACATGCGAACGAAGGGCGGAATCGTTTTGACCAGGCTGTCACTGCATCCGGTGCCACCATGCAGGCCGGTAGCCTGATTCACTGGCGGAGACCAAGACGGCCGGCAAGGCGCGGAAGGATTCCTCTTTCCGAGAATGCTCTAGCTCAGACGGGTGCTGGCACGGCGACTGTTGTCTTGCTCACGGCGATTATGGCGCTGATTGATGTCGGCGTATATGACATCTGCCGCGTAGATTCGGGGCTGCCGAAACGATTCGGACGAGAACTTTCAGACGCGGCGCTTATAGTTGCATGCCGGAATGCATCGGTGCGGCGGATGATTCGCCGCGTCGTCTCGATGGCATGGAACCATGGATGTGTATACCGCGCGCCGCGGAATCGTTCATTGGAATCGTTCATATGGATGGAGGCATCATGAAGGGTTGGCCGGGCGAACCGGATATGGAACATGACGTGCTGGTGGCGCAGGGACCCGCCGCGGCCGCCGACGGCAAGCCGATCAGCAACGTGATTTTCGACTTCGGCAACGTGCTGATCTACTGGGATCCGTCCGTCGTGCTGCTGCCCAGGTATTCGCAGGAGACCATCGACCAGTTCCTCGACAATGACATCTCCGGCTTCTATGACGCGAACGACCGCATGGACGGCGGCGCAAGCCCCGACGAGGGCGTGGCGTGGATGCGTGAGCATTACGGCGACAAGTGGGCGGATATCCTGCGCTACTATCTCGACAATTTCGAGGATTCCCTGACCGGCGTCGTGCCGGGTGCCCGCGTGCTCGTCAACGATCTGAAGGCCGCCGGCATTGGAGTATGGGGCCTGTCGAACTGGGAGAAGGAACTGTTCCCGATCGCGCTGAAGCACTGCGAGATCCTGCAGCGGCTCGACGGCCGTCTGGTGTCGGGGTACGTGCACATGCGCAAGCCGCACAAGGACATCTACGAGAAGGCCTTGGAGGAGTTCGGCATCAGCGCCGAAAGCAGCGTATTCATCGACGACAAGGCGATGAACATCGCGGGCGCGAACGAGGCCGGCATCCGCGGCATTCGCTTCTCGGATGCCCGCAAGCTGCGCGAGCTGCTGATCGAGCAGGGCATCGATATCCCGGCGGTTCAGTGACCTCCGCCCGTCCGCACGTCGTCCGGCGTTCGACGATGATGACAGGGCAGATGGCCTGAAGTCCCAATACCGTGGAAGGAAACGGAAACACATGTTGAAAATCCTCTTTGCCGGCACGCCTGATGTCGCGGTGCCGTCCCTGCGCGCCCTCGCCGCGGACAGCGAGCACTTCGAAGTGGTCGCAGTGCTCACCCGCCCGGACGCGCCCACCGGACGCGGACGCAAGCTCACGCCCAGCCCGGTCAAGACTGCCGCGCTGGAACTGGGATTGCCGGTACTGGAATCCGACCCGGCCGAGCCGACGTTCCTTGACGAGCTGAAGGTCACCGGCGCACAGGCCGCCGCGGTCATCGCATACGGACGAATCCTGAAGCAGTCCGTGCTGGACGCGCTGCCCTGCGGCTGGTACAACCTGCATTTCTCGCTGCTGCCGCATTGGCGTGGCGCGGCCCCCGTGCAACGAGCCATCTGGTCGGGCGACGATATGACCGGCACCAGCGTGTTCCGCATCACGCGAGCGATGGATGCCGGCCCGCTGCTGGTGCAATCCGAAACGCCGATCGGCGAGCATGAGACCGCCGGCGACCTGCTGACCCGTCTGGGAGAATCCGGAGCGCTGGTGCTGCGCGACGCGCTGCGCACCGTCGAGGACGGTACCGCCGATCCCGTGGAACAGGCGGAAGGCGATTACCCGGTGGCGGAGAAGATCCGCGTCAACGACGCGCATATCGATTTCAGTGCGCCGGTGGAAGCGGTCGACCGTCAGATTCGCGCGTGCACGCCGAATCCCGGGGCATGGACCGAACTGGATGCAGGCGGGCTCGGGCTCGACGACGGGCTGTCCACGCTGCACGTGCTGCGGGCGCACCCGGCCGATATGACCAATCCGAACGTACCCGGGTCGTTGGTGTCTGGGGCGCTCGCAGCTGGAAAGAAGAATGTCTGGATCGGCACAGGCTCCACACCTCTGGAATTGCTGGAGGTCAAGGCGCAGGGCAAGAAGGCGATGCGCGCCGCCGACTGGGCGCGAGGAGCCCGACTCTCCGAAGCCGCGCGCTGCCGGTAACGAGGTGCGCGTTGCGGACTGGAGGTAAGTGAAACCACCCCCAGTCTCGCTGTCGCTCGCCCTCGCCTGCAAATGGCCCTGCCCTTTGCTTTACGGCTCGGCCCGCCAGCGGGCAATTATCACGCCTCGCTGGAGGGAGCTGTCGCGAAGCGACTGAGGATGGTCTTGGCGCTATCGTCGCGACGTCAGCGCAGGAAGTCCAGCACCTTGGTCAGGTCGCGCTCGTTGATGGACCGTGGGCGGCGAGCTGAGTCTTCGGCTTGGCGCAGAAGGCGATGCCGAGCCCGGCCGCCTGAATCATCGGGATGTCGTTCGCGCCGTCGCCGACCGCCACGGTCTGGCTCATGGGAACCCCGTCTCGGGCGGCCCACGCCTGCAATGCATGCAGTTTCACCGTCTTGCACACGATATTGCCCAGCACCTTGCCGGTCAGCGCGCCATCCACCACTTCCAGACGGTTCGCCAGCCAATGGTCGATATGCCCTTCGGCGGCGAGACGGTCAACGACCTCATGGAATCCCCCGGACACGACGCCGACCTTCCAACCATGACGGTGAAGCTCGTCGATCAGCGCCAACGCGCCATTGGTGAAGTGCAGCTTGTCGTGCACGGTGTCGAACACGCTCACGGGCAGTCCCTTGAGCAATGCGACACGCTCACGCAGCGCATCACAGAATTCGATTTCCCCGCGCATGGCACGTTCGGTGACCTTCGCTATCTCGTCGCCGCTGCCGGCCGCCTCGCCGAGCTCGTCGATGACCTCTTCGTCGATCAACGTGGAATCCACATCCATGACAAGCAGACCAGGCTTCGACAGCGTCGGCGCGGCCGCGGTGCCGTCACCCATGGTGTCCGAGGGCGATTGGTGCGCGGCCGCGAACGCCTCCACGTCGGACACGTCATACGATTCGTCAGAAGGTTGCAAAGTTTCGTCAAGCATACCGTCGATTGTCGGAAATCGTTGGGACAATATCCGGTATGCATGAATCCCTGCGCATATCGGCCTTCGCGCCCGCTGCGGTGCACGGAGCGGGCGACTCCGGCTCCGCTGTCGGCGCCATTGCCAAGGTCATTGTGGCCGTCGCGGCCCCGGCGATTCGCCGGGCGCGTAATCTGATAGGGAAGCGTGCTCGAAAAAGGGGCGAACAGTGAACGATATCATGCACGACGGCACTCCGGATGGCATATGGAACTCGCAGGACCATCCGTCAGGCCTACCTGATTCAGGGCCGGTCTCATCGGCGGGCACGGGTGCCGAAAGCGCCACGGCACGACAGGACGCGAGGAAGATACGGGAGAACGTCGCACATGAGCTGGCGGCCGCCAATGACCAGCTGATGGCCAAGAACCATGCGCTCGCGCAGGCGCTGTCGCGTGCGGGCAAGGAACTCACCAAGGCGAAGGCGCAGCTGTCACAGATGGCCCAGCCCCCGAAGACCTTCGCGACGATGGTCAAGGTCGACTCGTCGATGACCGACGAGCTCGGCGTCCAGCATGCGTCGGCCGAGATCCTGACGGGCGGCAGGCGGCTGGTCGTGCCTGTGGCCGCCAACGTCAACGCGTCCCGGCTGACGGCCGGCGCCTGCGTGCTGCTCAACGAGAACATGGTATTGGTCGAGCAGCGCGGCACTGACATGCTCGGCTCTGTCCGCACGATCCGCCAGGTGTTTGATGACGGGCGTCTGATCGTCGCGGATGGCGGCGGCAACCCCAGCGTGATCCGGCGCTCGGGAGCGTTGGCGCACGAGACGTTCGCCAACGGGCAGCGCGTCATCGTCGACCCGTCGGGCCGGCTCGCCCTGGAACTGCTGCCCGACGAGAACGATGCCGACCTGGTGCTGGAGGAGGTTCCCGATGTCACCTTCGCCGACATCGGCGGACTGGACGAGCAGATAGAACGTATCCGCGACGCCGTGCAGATGCCGTTCCTTCACCGCAGCCTGTACGAACGGTACAATCTCAAGGCGCCCAAGGGCGTGCTGCTGTACGGCCCTCCCGGCAACGGCAAGACCATGATCGCCAAGGCCGTCGCCCATGCGCTTTCGGATGGTTTCGGCAGGGGCAGCGGCGTGTTCCTCTCGGTCAAGGGGGCCGGAACTGCTCAACAAGTTCGTCGGTGAATCCGAGCGTCTGGTGCGTCAGATCTTCACCCGCGCGCGCGAACGTGCCGCGGACGGCCGGCCGGTCATCGTGTTCATCGACGAGATGGATTCGCTGCTGCGCACCCGCGGCACCGGCGTCTCCTCCGACGTGGAGACCACGATCGTGCCGCAGTTCCTCTCCGAACTCGACGGCGTGGAGAGCCTCGACAACGTCATGGTGATCGGCGCCTCCAACCGCATCGACATGATCGATCCGGCGGTGTTGCGCCCCGGACGCCTCGACGTGAAGATCCGCGTGGACCGCCCCGGGGCGGATCAGGCGGCATCCATCATTCGCCACTATCTGACCGACGACCTGCCCCTGCAGCCCGGACTGGACGCCGACGGCCTGTCGCGCGTTCTGGTGCGCGACATCTACACGCGCTCGTCGCGACGGCACCTGTGCGACGCGTGCAACGACCAGGGGCAATGGTCGGCCATCTTCCTCTCCGACGTCGCGTCCGGTGCCATGCTCAAGAACATCGTCGACCGCGCCAAGACGAAGGCGGTGAAGGCGTCCATTCTCGGCGGCGACGACGTGGCGTTGAACGTCGAGTTGCTGGGAGAGGCCGTGGAGGACGAGTTCGTGGAGACACGAGGGTCGGTAATGGACGTCGATCCGGTGCAATGGTCGAGAATCAACGGCATGGACAACGGGCGCGTGGTCCGTATCCGTCCGGTTCCACGCAAGGAAAAGGAGAACATGCAATGACCGTGCGACGGGTGATGGGCACGGAGACCGAATACGCGGTCTCGGCGCCCGCTGTCTCACATGCCAATCCGGTGCAGCTGTCGTTCGACGTAATCGGCGCTGCCGCCGACCCCGAACGTTCGCGCATACGCTGGGACTATCGTCAGGAGGGACCCCGTCAACGACGCGCGCGGCACCCGTCTGGAGAGGGCCGCGGCCCGCCCCGACATGCTTACCGACGAGCCGCAGCTCAACATCGTCAACGTCATCGCCCCCAACGGCGGCCGCATGTACGTCGACCACGCGCATCCCGAATACTCCGCGCCGGAAACAACCGACCCCTTCGAAGCGGTGCGATACGACCGTGCCGGTGACCTGCTGATGCGGCGGGCGGCCGCGTCGGCGAGCGCGAGAACGGGGCACGACATCGTGCTGCACCGCAACAACGTCGACGGCAAAGGAGCCAGCTGGGGCACGCACGAAAACTACATGATGCTCAGATCGGTGCCGTTCGACACGGTGGCGGCGCTGATGACCGCCCATTTCGTCTCACGGCAGATATACGCCGGATCCGGCCGCGTCGGCATAGGGGAGCGCAGCGAGACCGCCGGCTACCAGCTCAGCCAGCGTGCCGACTACATCCACGTCAAAGTCGGACTGCAAACCACCTTCGACCGGCCCATCATCAACACCCGTGACGAATCGCACAGCCCATCCGATTACCGTCGCCTGCACGTGATCGTCGGCGACGCCAACCGCATGGACGTGCCGCAGACGCTCAAGCTGGGCGCCACCAGCATGCTGCTGTGGCTGGCCGAGCACGCGGACGAGACCGGCTATGATCTGGCAGCGCTGCTGGACTCCATGGCGCTCGTCGACCCCGTGTCGGCCATGCACACGGTGTCGCACGACTTGACGCTGCAGGCCGAGCTGCCGCTGCGCGACGGGGGCGTCACCAACGCGTGGATCATGCAGGTGAGGCTGCGGGCCGCCGTGTACGAGATGGGGGCGCTGGTGTACGGCACCGACACGCGCGGCGAGCCGCTGTGGCCGGACAAGCCCACCACCGGCATCATGGCGCTGTGGGGGCAGGCACTCGCCGACGTGGCCGCCATCCGGCATGCCGACGACGATACGAGACTGAATATGCAACCCGAGGCGTCGCGGGTGGAATGGCTGATGAAATGGCAGCTGCTGGAGCGTCTGCGCCGCAGGCACGGTTTGTCGTGGAACGATCCGAAACTGCGGGCGATCGACTTGGGGGGTAGCCGCCTTGGCCCGGTCCGCTCGATATTCGAGAAGGTCAGGTCGCGCACCGAGCGCACGGTCGACGACCGGCAGGTCGCCGATGCCGCTGGCAATGCGCCGCAGACCACGCGCGCATGGCTGCGTGCCGCGGTCGTGAACCGGTATGCGAGCCAGGTGGTCGCTGTCTCATGGTCCCATCTGACCGTCCGCAGGCATGATGCGCCGCAGACGGGGAGGAGTCGTACGGCAATGCGAGCCGTCCGATCGTCCGTCCGACCTGTGCTCGCTCGACATGTCCGATCCGTGCGCCTTCGACAAGGCGCACATGGCCGCGTTCGTGGACGGCACGCGAAACGCCGATGAGCTGATAACGCAAATCGATCGGAACATCACCGCCGGAAGGTAATATCGATACAGGCATGAAATGGCATTACCGTGGGCGCACCACTGGCCGATGCGCATCATGGGGCAGCCATGATGGCGAGCGATGACGATCAAAAGGCGCGAACGCCACGACCAGAGACAACGACCGACAGACGAGGTTGATACAGACATGGATTTGCGAGAAATGACACAGGCCGTCGCCCAAGTGGCGCGGCATGCCGGCAGGCACGCCCTTCAGGAGCAGGTGAACCCCCCGACCTATCCACGACGATGGTGTCGCCCGGCGAGACGAAATTCACCAGCGAGGTCAACACCCGGCTGATTCGCTATACCCGCGCGCGACTGTCGAAATCGAACCGTTCCAGGGCTTCTGGGAGGAGCGTCCGGGAGGACAACCAGCCGGGGGAGAGGTACTGGTGCGTCGGCAATATCGACGGAGCCATCAATTTCATCTCGCAACATGGCCGAATGGACCGTGACCATCTCACTGTTCGAGTTCGACGAGCACTGCCATGCGCGCCCGATCATGGGTGTGGTATGCGCCCGCCATGGGCATCACGTACATGGCGGCGAAGGGCCAGGTGCCATCAGGATACGCCGCAACCCCGTGGGCGGCGACAAGCGCGAGAAGGTCATGCCGTCGATCACTGCGACGCTGGATGGCTCCGTGGTCAGCTACGGCATGTCGTATGTGCCGGAGGAGTCCAAGCGGGCCCTGTCCGCGGTAGCCTCCATCGCGGGTAAACCGGCCGATATCAAGCGAGTGGGTCCGGCTTCGATGGATTTGTGCAAGGTGGCCGACGGCACGTACGACGCCTATTTCGAGCCTCACCTGCACAAGTGGGATGTTTCCGGCCGTCTCGGCCGCCGTCGTCGGTATGGGAGGCGCAGGGCGTCTGAGACAGTGGAACGGCGAGGCTGATCCATTGGCGTCGCGAGAACGATGTCGTGGCGTCGAACGGCCTGATCGGCGACGAGCTGCAGCCGTATCTGCAGTGATCGGGCGCATACAGACATATGCAGGCGTCTGCCGGCGGTGACGAATACGTGCGTGCGTGGCAGATGTCTGCGATTCGGTGACGGCATGCCGGATGTCCGGCCTGTGCCGGCATCGGCGGAAGAAGAAAACCGGAAGGAAAGGGAGGTACGGATATGCCTCAGGAATTCGCTCACACGCAGTCGTCCTCGCAGAAGCAGGACACCGACGAACAGCTGAATGACGTGTCGATGGCGGCACAGGCCGAGACCGACGCGGTCCGTGGACGCTCTCGACGCGGTGCTGGATGACATCGAATCCACGCTGGAATCCAACGCCGAGGTACGTGAACAGCTTCGTGCAAAAAGGCGGCGAATGATGCCGCAGCTGCGTGACAGCGGCAATCACGGGAGTTGGCAGGAAGCGCGGAGGTCTTCGCAGTTCCAGGGATTCGCCCGCATTTTCGGCGTGGAGACGGAGTACGGCGTATCGGTGACGGGTTCGGACCATCCGGTCGACGCGGCGCAGGTCGCGATGATGATGTTCCAGCCTGTCGTGTCGCGCGCGTTCCACGAACACGTACCTGACCAATGGTTCGCGGCTGTATCTCGACGTCGGCTCCCACCGGAGTATGCGACCGCCGAGGCCCCGCGATCCGATGGACGCCTTGCTGCAGGATCTGGCGGGGGCGGGTCATGGCCGGATGTTTATCGACGCGCAGGGCCCGGCTTCGTGCCAGGTACGGGGACGGCGTGAACGTGCACGTGTTCAAGAACAACGCGGACTCGGCGGGCCACTCGTTCGGGTGTCACGAGAACTATCTCGTACGCCGATATGTGCCTCTGAAGGTAAAGGCACGAGCTGCTGCCGTTCCTGATAACGAGGCAGCTGTACACCGGAGCCGGGCGAGTCACCGATCAGGGATTCGAGATCACGCAGCGGGCGGACTATCTGGATGAGGCGGTGTCATCGGCGACGACGCGGTCGCGCCCCATGGTCAACACGCGTGACGAACCGCACTCGGATCCGGATGAATTCCGCCGGCTGCATGTCATCATCGGCGACTCCAATCGTTCGCAATGGGCGACATGGATGAAACTCGCCGTGACGCATCTGATTATCTGCGTCATCGAGGAGGCCGCCCGGCTCGGTGAGGATTCCGGTTTCGCGTCGTGCGCGTTGGCCT